>ERZ813253.232-NODE-232-length-21792-cov-32.193215_pt1 | contig 21792 bp, 20 predicted proteins | sample MGYA00520893_ERZ813253 | MGnify/ENA primary metagenome ERZ813253 (study PRJEB31669, sample SAMD00080414) | marine metagenome | biome: oceanic hadal pelagic zone biome; feature: marine hadalpelagic zone; material: sea water | place: Pacific Ocean:Izu-Bonin Trench...
GATGGCAATGAGTTTGAAGGTGATTCAAATGATTGGAGATGGAGAGAATCAACACCTTGAGCCAACCGAAAGCATTCCTTTTTGACCTGGACGGTGTTTTTTATATTTCAGGGAAATTAATTTTTGGAGGCCCTGATGCGATTGCTTTATTAAGGGAAAAGAAAATACCATTTCGAATTGTAACCAATACCACAACCAAAACCAGAAAGCAGCTTACACTACAACTTAATAATTTGGGACTCGCGGTTCGTGAAGATGAGATCGTTACTGCAGGACAGGCAGGGGTTATCCATTTAAGAAAATGCGGTTCACCTCCTTGTTATTTGTTAATCAGCGAAGAATTGAAAGAAGATTATGCTGAATTTGATTGTGGCAATCAAAAACCAGAATATGTTGTTATGGGTGATCGGGGCCACGACTGGACATATGATGATATGAACAAAGTTTTTCGACTCATGATGGACGGAGCTGAATTATTGGCACTGCATAAAGGAAAATATTTTCAAGTGAGCGATGGTCTTGATTTGGATATTGGTGCAATTGTTACCGGATTGGAATACGCTACGGGTAAAAAGGCAATCATACTCGGCAAACCCAATAAAGAGTTTTTTAAGGCAGCACTGGATGATCTTGGATGTTTACCAAATGACGTTGTGATGGTAGGAGATGATTTAATCAATGATATTGGCGGCGCGCAATCCCTGGGAATAAAAAGCGTGCTGGTTAAAACGGGGAAATATCGAAAAAAGCTGTTAGAAAAATCAGATATTGTTCCCGATGCAATTATGGATTCAATTGCAGAACTAGCGATTCTCCTGTAAACACCTTTTCGTTATCTTTATCATCCGTATAGCCCATCATAACTGAATGACCTTCCACAAATAGGTGAGATTCATTTTGTTTTATTGTTGTCATGTGCATTCCCGAGTTCCCAACAGAGACAACTGCTGTATTCTCCGGTAAAATATAAAGTTGATTAGACTCGCTGATTTCAGTCCAATCAAAATTGACAATATAATCGGCATCTTCATGTCCGATTGTTAGATCTGGATTTTCTTTAGTTACGGGAGCTCCTGTATATAATGGTAGAATAGCTTGTAATATGACCCAAGCTGTGCTGTTGGGTTTTAAATCTACGTGAAATGTACCGTCATCAAATAAGTCTAATTTCCGTTGAACATCATTTGCGTTAACCAGCAAATTATAATGCGAAAGTCGAATCCCTTTATCACCTGAAACAAATATCAATGCTTCATCATCCAGGTTCGGTTTATAAGTTGGGTTAAACGTGTCATCTTGGTTTTCAAAACAATCTGGAATTGGATCTGTTTCGATAATATGATCTGGAGTTATGATATGGTCAATGTTTTGTTCTGGTTTTTCCGCAAGAATAACAGACGCACCCACAGTCCAAATGCCAAAAACGATTAATTCTGTGTGGGGAAATTGCTGGGGATGGACCCAAACCCGTTCTTTTGGTTTTAAGCCTGTTTTCACCAACCAATTAGCAATTTTTTGTACGTTCGAATAAAAATCGAGATTGGTCATACCCAAATCCTTATAGATCATTTTTCCATGGTGCTTAACATTTTGACCTTCTACCAAACCGTGTAGATTCGGATAAGGCGTCATGTATTCGATAGGTTCAACATTCCCCAAACATTGTGCCTGATAAATGCGATCTGACAAAGGTTTAGTCAAATTTATTCAGGTTTTATTTTTCGAATAATCTCGAATTGATCTGTGGTACGAATATAGTTATTACCGGCAACCCGAGCGATTGGGCGCAGTTTTTCTAGAAGAATATGACCGTTGTCATATACATCATCATCAATATGAAAAAGAACAACAGTCCCAATAACAACAAATCCACCACCAGGCCCTTCGTTGCCAACAGGAATGATTTGATTCAATTTGCATTCGAAACTAATCTTGGCTTCTTTTACTTTGGGAGGTGCAATGAATTTGCAAGGATCAGGAGTCAAACCTGAAATTTCAAATTCATTTACTTCAGGATCAAAATCTGTCGCTGTTGCGACCATTTGTTCTGCAAAATCTTCGGATACGATATTGACAGCAAATTCTTCAGTATCACGAATATTATTTAAAGTATCCTTTGTAATACCATCATACCCCCGCCGAGCCGGGCAAAACATAATGGAGGGCGGATTTGAACAAATTCCATTAAAATATGAAAAAGGCGCAAGGTTTTCAATTCCATCTTTTGATAGTGTAGATACAAATGCGATGGGGCGTGGTACAATGGACCCGATCATGAGTTTATGTGTTTCCGCTAAAGAATGTTCGTTGGGATCAAAAATCATGATTCCAGCCATGATGCAGGATAATCAATATCATCTACCTCTTGGGCAGCTGTAGTTATGTTTAGAGGTTTGAATGTATCGACCATCACAGCATATTCAGACGTCTCTTTGTTACCGATTGATTCCTCGATCTTGCCCGGTTGTGGGCCATGTGGCAATCCTCCTGGGTGAAATGTAATAGACCCTTCTTCCATACCTTTGCGACTCATGAAATCACCTTCCACATAATATAAAATTTCATCGGAATCCACATTGCTGTGGGCATACGGCGCCGGAATTGCTTCTGGATGATAATCAAACAAGCGCGGTACAAAATTACATATAACCAATCCGGATGCTTGAAAGACCTGGTGTACCGGCGGCGGCTGATGAACTTTCCCGGTTATAGGCATAAAATCTTTAATATTAAACACCCATGGGAAATAATATCCATCCCAACCGACAAGATCACACGGGTGTGTTGCGTATTCATATATCTGATGACCGCCATTCAGTCGGACGTTAATATTTGTTGGCCCATCCGATTGTGAATCAACAAATTCAGGTGTGCGGATATCTCTTTCGCTGAATGGAGAGTGTTCCAGTAATTGCCCGTGGCGATTCCGATAACCCTTGGGTGTTTCTACTGGACCGGATGATTCGATGATAAAATGCTTCATTGAGTCTTTCACATCCAATTGCCAGATTACACCTCGGGGTATGACTACATAATCACCTGCAGCTACATTAAGCTGACCAAAATTAGTGATCAGTGTTCCTGATCCTACATGAACAAAAATTATTTCATCATGGTGTCCATTCCTGTAATAATCTGTCATGGATGAATTCACATGTGCTTTGTAAAGGACACAGTCACTATTAAAAAATAATGGTACCCTGGCTGATATGGCATCGCCGGATGAATCAAGTTTGTGAGTCGTCAAATGGTGATGTCTGTGAGTTCCAGTCCAAGCTTCAAGTTTCAAGGGATTAAAATCTCCTACTTTATTTACAACAGTAGGCGGATTTTTATGATAGATATTGGAATAAATAGAACTGAATCCCTCGCGGCTGACCAACTCTTCCCAATATAAATTGTTCTTGTCATCACGAAATTGAATGTGTCGTTTATTTGGGATAATCCCTCGTTTTTGATAAAAAGGCATGCTACATCCTATATTATTTTGTTTTCCAGTACACCCAACCGCTCTACTTCCATACGGACAGTGTCACCTTTTTGTATCCATCCACCGGTATTCTCCGGTCGAAGTTCAAGGATGCAACCCGTTCCAACTGTACCGGAACCAAGATAATCGCCAGCCACCAGATTCGCATTCATACTGGCTCTCTCAATCATGGTCGGGAAGGAATGATACAGGTCGTTTGTATTGCCATCGGAAATGAGTGTATCATTCACATGACAGGTCATGCGCAGTTGAAGTTTTCCGTCATTATCCCAAGCATCGGCTAATTCATCGGGCGTAACCATGTAAGGTCCGAAGCTTGTCGCAAAATCTTTTCCTTTCGCCGGACCCAAACTCATGGGCATTTCTTCCCGCTGTAAATTACGTGATGACCAGTCATTGCAGATTGTATAACCGGCAATCAAACGATCGGCATCATCGGCTTTTATATCGCGTCCGCCATTGGCAATAATCACAGCAAATTCCAGTTCAAAATCCAGCTCTTCTGTATTTTTTGGATACGGAATTTCAGCGCCATGTCCATAAAGGGCATTGGGATTGGAAAAATAGAAAATGGGTATTCTGAACCAGTCGGGGTGCATTTCCAAACCCCGCAATTTTCGTGCAGCTTTAACGTGTTGCTCGAATGCATAAAAATCACGAAATGTGCTGGGATTGGTGATGGGTGGAAGCAATTGCACATCCGATTCTTGAAGAGATACATGCTGGCCATTTGCCATGAGATTAGCTATAGGTTCAACTTCTAATTCATTTTGAAGTCTTTGTAGCTTTATTAGGTTTGGTTCCCAATCTTCCAGGCATGAATGAAGAGAAGATGGAATCTGTAGATAGTCAGGTTCATGTTTTTCTTCATTCATAAAAATGGCTGCCCGGAACACATCAACTACATATCCATCCATCATAAAACCAAAACGCTGCGATTTATTTCCACTGTTTAAATATGTTACAAATTTCATCTTTTCCTCAATTTATCACAAATTACCGCGTTGTGCTTGTTCACGTTCTATGGATTCAAACAACGCTTTAAAATTTCCTTTACCAAAGCTCTGGGATCCTTTCCGCTGAATCACTTCATAAAATAGTGTTGGGCGATCTTGAATAGGTTGGGTAAAAATCTGGAGCATGTACCCATTTTCATCCTTGTCAACTAAAATACCCAAATTAGCCAGAGTTTCAATATCTTCATCAATTTCACCAATTCGTTCAGTCAAATCAGTATAATACGATTTAGGCGTGGGTAGAAAATCAACTCCATTCGCCCGCATTTTAGTGACTGTTTTTACAATATCACGAGTGGACATCGCTATATGCTGAATACCAGCTGTTTCATAATAATCTAAAAATTCCTGGATTTGAGATTTTTTCAAGCCATCAGCTGGTTCATTGATGGGCATTTTAATCTTTTCATTATTATTTGCCATGACGATTGAACGTAAGGCAGAAAATTCAGTATTGATATCCTTATCATCCACTGACCAGAAGCGGTGCCAACCGAAAACTTTTTCATAAAAATCACACACAGTTTGCATATCTCCATCAGCCTGGTTACCCACAAGATGATCGATATGGACCAACCCCGTTGGATCAGCAATAATATCTTCTTCATATACTTTATATCCCGGTAGAAAAACGCCATCGTAATTATTCCTTTGGACAAATGTATGGTTTGTTTCGCCGAATGTTTTAATTGTCGCAATGACAACTTCACCGCGGTCATCTTCAATCATTTTAGGTTCTGCTATACTTTCTGCTCCGCGTCTGGTGGTTTCTTTCCATGCAGCTTCAGCATCATCAACGGTAAAGGATACATCTTTCACACCATCTCCATGAACGTCAATATGGTGGCCAATGGCAGTGTTTTTTTCTAATGGAGATGTTAACACAAAACGAATTTTATTTTGTTTCATCACATAACTGACGCGATCTCGAGAACCGGTTTCCAAACCTTTATAAGCAATAGGCAAAAAGCCAAATGCAGTTCGATAATAATGAGCTGCTTGCTTCGCATTGCCAACATATAATTCACAATGATCAAATGCTTTTAAAGTATAAGTAGACATTTATAATATTTCCGAAATTGCTGTAATAAATCGTCTATTTTCTTCTTTAAGACCAATGGAAACTCTAATACAATTATTCCATCCAAAAGGAGTTAGATGTCGAACAATTACTCCTTTTTCAAGCAGACGTTTTGTAATCGACAACGCTTTATTTTCAGATTCCCATACAGTTGTAATAAAATTTGTTATGGAAGGTACAAAATGAATATTCAAATTTTCCATTTCTTCCATCATATAGTCCATGCCGGATTTGTTTAGCGCAATCGTTTTATTTAAAAAAGCAGTATCATCCAATGCTGCATAACCAGCGACTTGGGCTAAATAAGAGGGTTCAAATGGGACTTTAACTTTAAGCAAATTTCCAATCAATTTTTCATGGGCAAAACCATAACCAATTCTTGCACCGGCTAAACCATACGCTTTCGAAAAAGTTCGCAATGTAATCACATTGTCATATCGATACGTCATGGAGTCTGGATAATTGTGAGTTGACTGTGCAAATTCAAAATAGGCCTCATCAAGAATAATCAATACCCGTTCAGGAACATGTTGATAAAATGCATCAAATTCTTGGCGTGTTATATATGTCCCCATGGGATTATCAGGATTAGCAATATATATCAATTTTGTATAATCATTGATTTGTTCTGCTAAAGCTTGGAGGTCATACCGGTAATTGTTCATAGGAACCCAATGGATCTTTTTCCCAGACGTATTTGCCAGCACTCGAAAGCCAATAAAGGAATTTTGTGCAGATATTATTTCATCATCGGTTAATAAAAAGGTCCGGATAATAGTGGACATGATGCCTTCAGATCCTGCTCCAAGCACAACATTGTCAATCTTGACATTATATTTTTCAGCAAGTTTTTTCCGTAAAACATATCCGTTGGCATCTGGATATCGATGAATTTTTTCCATTGCTTGCTTCATTGCAGCCAAGGCTCGAGGTGATGGGCCGAGTGAATTTTCATTTGAGGCCAGCTTGATAACTTCAGATATACCCGTTTCTCGCTGAACTTCATCTATGGGCTTGCCTGGAACATAATTTGCAAGGTTTTGAATATATGATGGCACTAAAGGCATAGATTGAATTTACGATAGATGAGAACTAAACTCCGAGCTATGAAAATAGCCGGACCACTCAAAAAGGGCAAATTTATTTCTCGACCTAATCGTTTTATTACACATATAGATTTAAATGGGGAGAAAGTAATAAGTCATCTACCTGATCCTGGACGATTACAGGAATTACTGATCCCAGGTGCCATTGTTTGGCTGCGACCTGCTCTTAAAGATTCTAATAGAAAAACACGGTATTCCACACTTATGGTTGAAAAAGAGGGTGTGTTGATTTCGTTGGATACAACATTGCCTAATCGATTTATTCGGGAAGATTTTGATTTTATACCATTTTTAAAAGGATGGTGTCTTGTTCGGTCAGAATACAAGATTGGGAACCATCGTATTGATTTTATATTAAAAGATACTCAAGGAAATGAAATATATACTGAAGTGAAATCAGTTACATTTGTTGAGAAAGGAATTGCGCAATTCCCCGATGCAGTAACAGCTAGAGGTAAACAGCATGCTGAACTACTGACTTCATTAAAAAATGAAGGAAAGAAAACGATGATTATATTTATATGTCAAAGACCGGATGCAAACATTTTTCAACCCATGTGGGATCGTGATCCTGCTTTTTCCCATGCTTTATTTAATGCACAGCAAGCAGGAGTTGACATAAAGTGTTTTACAACAAATGTTTCATTAAAGGAAATGACATTTTGCAGTGAAATTCCATTAAATTTGACACCTCCAAATGAATAGTAAATTATTCCTGTATTTAATCTGTATCATTTTTATTTCTTGGCAGTGTGCAGCTATTGCCCCGCCAAGTGGTGGGAAGAAAGATACAACACCTCCAGAACTATTATCTGCAAATCCACCCAATGGAACTGTGCGCCTGTTGGAGCAAGTAATTGAATTGACATTTTCAGAATATATGGATGAGAAAAGTTTTGCAGATGGTATCCGTATTGTGCCAGTTTTGGAAGGAGAGCCGCTTATAATATTTAAAGGAGACCGTGTAATCGTCACATTACCTGGCGGCATTAAAAATGATATGACTGTAGTTCTAACCTTGAGCAGGTCAATCAAAGATGAGCATGGTGTGGAACTCGCCAAACCGATACAACTGGCTTATAGTACCGGCGATATCATTGATACAGGCGTTATTAAGGGTAGAGTATATTCAACTCAACCTGCAGCAGTTTATTTATTTAATGAAGATAACAGCGATTCATTATTGGTGTCTAAACCGGATTATATTTCTGAAACAGAAGATGACGGTTTATTTGAATTCAATTATCTTTCTTCGGGAAAATATAAAATATTGGCAGTGGAACGTGGAGTAGCCGGATTAAAACTTGATCAAAAGCGCATGTTTTTTGGCGTCCCATTTGATTCTGGAATTGAATTGGATTCCATTTTCACTGCAGTTCGTATTCGTTTATTCAAAGAGCAGGAACCCTTACGTTTATTAAGGGGCGAGTGGAACGATTGGTATTGGGGACAATTGTATTTCAATAATGATTTAGATGAAGATATAACTATCGAAGAATTAAAAATTGGTAATCAGGAAATGGATTGGTTTTATCATTTTGATGATAAAAAGGCAATTATTGTTACAGTGCAAGATTCAATTTACAGTAATAAAGAACAAATCAGTTTCAAGAATATAAAGTTAGAGCATACTGTTTTACTGGATTCTTCAGTTATAAATGTTTCAATTCCTGCAGAAGTTGATACACATTATTTATACTTAACTTCGCCTGAAACTAAACTATCCATTACTCCAGACAAATCAGGCCCTCCCTTTGAACTTGTTTTTTCCAGACCGTTAGCCGAAGAGTGGTTAGAAAACATTAATATTGATTTATTAATGGATGACACAATTCAAGTTGTATACATTCGTAAGATTGATTCACCTATGAAAATGTCCATCATTCCTGAAAATGGATGGGAGCCTAAAAAATCGTATCAAATAAAATTGTTCAGACAAGATTCTACACGTAGTAAATCAACATTTAAAGATTCCATTACAATTATACATATTGAAACAACGCATTTTCAAGGGTATGGCGGGTTATCTGGAATGGTTAAGGGATATGAATCAACCCAATTGATTACAGAAATATTAAGCGTTGAAAATAAGGAATGGAATTTTAAGAGTGTTGTAAATTCAGAAGGTCGTTTTGAATATAAAGACATACCAGAAAGCTCATACATATTTCACGTTTTTGATGATAGAGATCAAAATAAGGTATATTCTTATGGAAAAGCATTTCCATTTCAAACAAGCGAATGGTTCTTTATTTCGCCGGATACGATTGAAGTTCGAGCCAATTGGGATATTGAATTACAACCAATCTTTATGGGAAACTAATCTATGCATAGCGTAATTATGGCAGGCGGAAGCGGAACACGCTTTTGGCCAATGAGCAGGAAAAATAAACCAAAGCAGCTATTGAAGATAATTGGTGATCAAACAATGCTGCAGATGACGGTTGACCGTTTGAGCAAGTGTAAAAAAACGGATGAGATTTATATTTCTACGCGAAAAGATTTATCAGATGTAATTAAAAAGGTAATAATGGGGGTAAAATCAAATAATATTATAGCTGAACCCAGTGGCAAAAATACAGCTCCCTGTATAGGCCTTTCAGCAATGTATATTTCAAAAGTAGACGGTGAAGCTGTTATGGGAATATTCCCTGCCGATCATTTAATTGTTGGTCATCGATCTTTCGAAAAAGCATTGAACCATGCCACCAAAACGGCTATTGAAAAAGATGCATTGGTTACAATCGGTATTCAACCAACGTTCCCTTCAACTGCTTACGGTTATATCCAATTCGATCCAGACAGTCGAGTGGATAACCTTGATGCATATCCTGTTCGTACATTTGCAGAAAAGCCACATATAAATACTGCAAAACGATTTTTGAAAAGCGAGGATTTCCTATGGAATGCAGGCATATTTATTTGGAAGGTGAATGTCTTTCTGGATGAATTAGGTCGCCATATGCCGGAATTGAGTAACCAATTGTGGAAAATTGGTAAACGCATTGAATCCAGTAAAACATATACAGATATTTGGTCTGAAATTGAACCCGAATCAATCGATTATGGTCTGATGGAAAAAGCAAAAAATATTTATGTAGTTAAGTCATCTTTTCGCTGGAATGACTTGGGATCATGGAATTCTGTATATGATGTATTACCCAAGCGAAAAGACGGTAATTTAGTTAGAGGTAGTGGACTTGTGATTGATGGCAGTAATAATTTTATACAAAATGATGATCGATTTACAGCTGTCATTGGTTTGGATAATGTGGTGGTAATATCAACGGATGATGCAACATTGGTTGTCAATAAAGACAATGTTGAAGATGTTCGAAAAGTTGTAGAATATTTAAATAAAAAAGACAGACAGGATTTATTGTGAGCCTTAATCCAGATAAATTGATGAGAATGTTTGAAGAACTCGCTGAAAAATTGGATATAAGTATTGTGAAGGATAAAGGAAATTTTAACGGTGGCATGTGCACTATTAATGATGAAAATTATATCGTACTCAATAAATCGAAACCTATTGAGCAGCGTTTAAAAATTCTAGCGAACTCGTTTAAAACTAAAAAATTATCAGACACATATCTTATACCTGCATTAAGATCATATATAGAAGAAGTTACAAACGGGTAGAATTTTAATAGAATAACTTGATTTTCTGACAACAAGGTCAGTACACTTGGACTCTTTATTATTAGGGAATGCGGATAGAATCATTAATGTTAGATAATAAACCGGGGAAATACTCATGAAACAATATTCAACTTCTGATATCCGAAATTTTGCTTTAGTTGGTCATGGCGCCAGCGGAAAAACATGCTTGAGCGAAGCGATGCTTTATTGTAGTGGGCAAATTAATCGAATGGGCACGATTGATGCTGGCAGTACTGTTTCCGATTATCATCCTGGAGAACAAAATCGCCAAATTTCTATTCACTCAACTCCAATGGTGACAGAGTGGAAAGAGAAAAAATTTAATCTGATTGATACTCCTGGATATTCTGATTTTATTGGTGATGCACTCAGTTCTTTAGCTGTAGTCGATATGGCTGTTGTAGTAGTGAGCGCTGTGAATGGAGTTGAAATTGGAACTGAACAAGTGTGGGACCACGCGACCAGAAATGATATTCCTAAAATAATTGTTATCAATGGGTTGGATCGTGAGCACGTCAATTTTAATAAAGTTCTAAAGCAATGTAAGAAACGGTTTGGCAGTAATGTGTTTCCAATGCAATTACCTGTTAATGCCGGCCCTGGTTTTAATAAAGCTGTTGATGTTTTGCGTAGTGAACTTATCGAGTACAATATGGATGGATCAGGGAAATTCACCGAATCTGAATTGCCGGATGATTTGCAGTTACAAGTAGATGATCTTCACCAAAGTTTAATTGAATATGTAGCTGAATCTGATGATTCACTTTTGGAGAAATTTTTTGATCAAGGAAATTTGAGTGAAGAAGAAATGCGCGATGGTATTCATGCTGCAGTACAGAACCAAACATTTGTTCCTTTATTCTGCACATCATCTACATCGAATATCGGCGTAGCAAGATTAATGGACTTTATTTCCAAGTTTGGATCTTCGCCTGTAGACAGGGCACAAATCACTGCTTTGGATGCGAACAGTGGCGAAGAAAAAATTGTAGACCTTTCGGGTAGTGATCCAGTCATTTTTGTATATAAATCAATTTCAGAGGGGCATGTAGGTGAATTATCATTTTTTCGAGTGTATTCCGGAAGAGTAAGTACGGGTGTCGATCTCTACAATACGTCCAGAAGCCAAAATGAACGATTTGGCCAGTTATTTATCATGAATGGTAAAGATAGAAGCAATATTGGTGAATTAGCTGCTGGCGACCTTGGAGCAGTGGTAAAGTTAAAGGATACACATAATGGGAATACTCTTTGTGGTGCCTCTTTGAGAGTAAAACTAAAAAAAGTCGTTTATCCGAAGCCTAACATTCATGCTGCGATTGAAATCCATTCAAAAGGAGATGAGGAAAAGGTGGCGGTTGGATTATCTACTTTGCATGAAGAAGATCCAACGTTTATTTACAGAGTAGATTCAGAAGTAAAACAAACCATTATATCTGGTCAAGGAGAATTGCATTTGCAAGTTATCCATGATCGTTTAAAAAGACGTTTCAATGTAGATATCCATTTAAAAGAACCCAAAATACCCTATCGTGAAACTATCCAAGGCAATGGACAGTCAAAATACCGCCATAAAAAACAAAGTGGCGGAGCGGGCCAGTTTGCAGAAGTTTGGATGCGTGTCGAACCTAAACTACGGGGGGAAGGTGTTGAATTTACTAATTCACTGGTTGGTCAGAATGTTGATCGAGTGTTTGTTCCTTCTGTCGAAAAAGGTGTTAAGTCCGCCTGTGTTGATGGTATTTTAGCTGGGTACAAAGTGGTGGATTTAAAAGTAGATTTTTATGATGGTAAACAACATCCGGTTGATTCAAAAGATATTGCGTTTCAGATTGCTGGTAAACATGCATTTCGTGAAGCATTTTTGCAGGCACAACCAAGTTTGCTAGAACCGATTATGAATATTGAGGTGAAGACCCCGGAAGATCATATGGGCGATGTTATGGGCGATATTTCCGGCCGTCGGGGGAAAATCATGGGAATGGAATCAGAAGGTACATTTCAGATTATTAAGGCTCAAGTTCCTCAAAGTCATCTGTACAATTATTCCATAACTTTGAGATCATTAACTGGTGGTAGGGCATTGCATACTGAAGAATTCAGTCATTATGAACAAATGCCTAAAGATATGGAAAGAAAGGTGATTGCTAATTCAAAATCTGATGAGGAATAAATGGGTGATTGGTAAAGTGGTAACTGGTTAATAATTGATAATGAAATAATGGACACATTGCTTATCTTCAATAGACCAAGAAATAAATTTAATTAATAGCACATGACCTCTCACAATTCCGTACAAATTTGATCAATGAAACCAAAGACCCCTCACCAGTTACCTCTTACCAGACTCTGGGCTCCATGGCGAATGGATTATATCTTATCTGAAAAAGAAAATGGGTGCATTTTTTGTAATAAACCTAAAAAAGATAATGACCGTAATATGCTTATATTGCACCGTGGGAAAAACGTATTTGTTATGATGAATTTATACCCTTATAATAATGGACATTTGCTAATTGCTCCGTATACTCATGCGGATAATTCAAATGAATTGACTATTGAAGACCGTGGTGAGATTATGGAACTTGCTAATGCTTCTATGGAGATCATCAAAAAATCAATGAATGCAGAGGGCTTTAATTTTGGAGCAAATGTAGGTAAATCTGGAGGCGCTGGAATAGAAGAGCACATACATTTTCATGTGGTTCCTCGATGGCAGGGGGATACCAATTTCATGCCGATAATAAGTCATATAAAAGTACAGGTAGAAGGCTTGTTAGAAACATACGATAATCTGAAGACCCATTTCGACAATTTATAGATGGACCTTTTTACACACTCTTGGCTTCCTTTTTTCTATTTATACGGTATGGGTGCTCTTTTCTTTTTTCCGGGTTTATATTTGATAACGAAGACTAAATCTTTGGATATGAATAAACCACAGCATCGTAAATGGATGAAAATCTTATTGTTCGGCTATGTTTGGTTCATGGCTCTTCATGTTATTTTAATTACTTTAGCGTTGAAGTAAAAAATGGAAACATTTCATAATATAGGTACGACTACAGACTGGATCGTCATGGTCGTTTATTTTTTAGTTGTGATGCTTTTTGGAAGTTACTTTGGTCGTTATACTAAAAGCACATCGGATTTCTTTTTTGGAGGTCGACGGTTTAGTTGGTGGCTGATTACAATGTCTATCGTAGCAACGGGAGTTGGCAGTCATAGTTTTGTAAAATATTCCGCAAAGGGATTTGAACATGGCATAAGTTCATCTATGACATATTTGAACGACTGGTTTTTTGTACCGTTTTTCATGTTTGGCTGGTTACCGATTATTGTGTATTCAAAAGTACGTTCCATACCTGAATATTTTGAAAAACGATTCAGTCCATCAGCACGGTTTTTAGCTACGATATTATTATTATTATATATGGTTGGGTATATCGGCATTGGGTTTTTGACTTTAGGAAAAGCTCTCCTACCCATGCTTCCGGAAGCAGTAAATGTAATGGGTACAGCGATCGATATTACTCTGATGCGTGCCATTGTAGTTATCGCAATCATTACGGGGATTTACATCACATTTGGCGGGCAAACTGCAGTGATTTTTACTGATTTACTACAGGGATTTATTTTATTATTTGCCGGGTTTATGTTGTTTTTTATTGGTATTTCCTATTTGGGAGGATTTTCTACATTTTGGGATTTACTTCCAACAACATGGAAATTACCTCTAGCAGAGTTTAACAAACCTTCTAGTTTTAATTTTGTAGGAATATTTTGGCAAGATGCTGTTGCGGGATCCATAGGTTTTCTTTTTATGAATCAAGGATTGCTTATGCGTTTTATGGCGTGTAAAAGTGTGAATGAAGGTCGAAAAGCAGCAGCAATAAATATTATGTTTATTTTACCTCTATCTGCGGTTGTTGTGGGAAGCGCCGGATGGCTTGGAAAAGCCATTTCAGTTGTATCACCTGACATCATTAGTCCCAATACTTCACCGGATGAAATATTTGTTGTTGTAGCAAGTATTATTACTAGCCCTGGCGTTTTTGGGTTTGTTATGGCTGCTCTAACAGCTGCCTTAATGTCGACAGTAGATACATTGATTAATGCAACAGCTGCTATTTGCGTGAATGATATTTATCGACCGATTGTTACTTATTTGAAGCCCGCTAGACAAGAAATTGAATCTGAAAAAGATCGCAGAGAACTTTTTGTGGCACGACTTGCTTCCATCGGAATTACAGCTTTGGGAGTGCTTGCGGTCTTGGCGTTTAAGAATTTCCCCACCGTATATGAAGCTCATGGGTATTTTCATTCTACGTTAACTCCGCCATTGGTTGTTGCCATTTTTATGGGTGTATTTTGGAAACGATTTACACCGGCAGGTGTCATTACTACATTTCTTGGTGGAGTCCTTTTGATGATTATTGGTGCCAGATTTCCAGGAATATTTATTGCGCCATTTGATCATGGAATCGAGATGAATCCGGCAAGACCTTATTCCTATATTCGGGCATTATATAATACAATCGTATGTATTGGCGTAGGTGTTTATGTAACGGCGATGGGGAATAATTATAATCGCTTTGTGGATATTTTCAAATCCAGACAATCCGGCCGTTCAGAAATGGTTGGATTGACAGCAGTAGTCGGTTTGGCATTTGCGTTGGCATTGTTTGGTAATTCAACAATGAATACTCAAGTGTTGTCTGCAGTTTTTGTTGTTATTCTGGTTCCGGGTATTGTTGGTTATTTTGTCTCTTATGATGAACAAAAAGCAACGGAAGGATTAACAAGTTGGTCATTAGATAAAGCAAAAATCATGTTTAAAGGATCTGATATCAATGATCAAGTTGGAGAAAAGGTAGAAGTGGTATTTAAACAAGAAGATGAACGTGAAAATATTATTCGTTTTTCTAAAAATGATATGGAAAGAATGTCAGCAAATGTCGGAGATCTTGTTTATTTATCTGATAAGCGCAAATGGCTCGGCGGGTTAAAATCTATTCATTCCACTTATGGAGAAATACACAACGAAGACGGTGTTGTTTATATGGGCACTCGAAATATTGAAACAGGTTTATTTGATAAGGGAAGAATTTTAATAGCTGAAAAGGAAATGTAACTTTGAGAGCAACTCAAAGTGCAATAAATTTGCCAGCTTTTTTCAAGAAATAATTTAACAAAACGATCCGGAGTAGCTCAGTTGGTAGAGCGAGTGGCTGTTAACCACCAGGTCGGGGGTTCGAGTCCCTCCTCCGGAGCAAGAGAGTCAAAAACACAAACTCTCCCATTTTGGTAAACAAAGGTCTGAGCCGGTTGGTTTCGGACCTTTATTTTTATTTCACCTTTTTTCGATCCTTTAGGGATTTTTAATATTATTTGCGCTATTAAAGTACTGATAATGTTGGATTTAGCGTCATTATCCGCTTTATCCAGTAAATCCGGCAAGTTCCCAAATTCTTCTTTCTGTTTTGTTAGCTTCTCCATCTCTTCAATTAGTGGGGAAAGGTTACCTTTTTTATACTGCGAAATTGCGTTGGTGATATTTGCATTCTTTTTATCAATGGCTGAAACCTGTCCATCGATTCGTTTAATATCTTTTTGAGTTGTTTTAATCTTTTGTTTGTTTTTTTGCGAAACATCTTTAAAAACGGTTGTCCCTTCTAAAAACTATATCCATAAGCAAATTTAGGGTAATTGGGCTTTAATTTGCATTCATTTTTGAAATTGAAAAGCCAAGAACCAAAATAAGCGATTTCAAATTAGAACCATTTTAGACAATTTTTCTAAAATAATTCAAACTGGACACACGTATCCCAAAGAGATGCTTCTCTAAAAATGATTTATGAATAAATGTTATGCAGTAAAACGTTCGTATCGGTGATGTAAACCACCGACTTGGGGAATGGATTGAATAATAGCCTCTTCATCTGCACATACTTTCCGATGATTCGGAGAATCTTTGTTTAATCCTAGATGTGTTCGACTATTGTGATAATAATCAATATATGATTTCATGATATTATTGAGATGCGTTTCATTCATGATGATCACATGATTTAAACATTCACATTTAATAGAACCAATGAGTCGCTCTACATATCCATTTTGCCACGGAGATCTATATGCCGTTTGGATATCATGAATCTCTAAATGCCGCAATCTTGATTTAAACTTATGTCCAAACTTGCTGTCACGATCTCTAATTAAAAACCTTGGTGATGATTTCCATGCAAATGCTTCGATTAATTGTTGGGCCACCCAAGCATCTGTGGGATGTTTAGTAATATTAAAATGGTATATCTTTCTTCTATCATGAGAGAGAATCACAAATACATATAAAAGGGTATAGGTAAGTGTATGTACATCAAAGAAATCAACTGACACTGTTTCTTTTAAATGATTATGTAGAAAGGTGAGCCAGTTTTGTCCGGATCGTCTTTCTTTCTTCGGAATATAAGATGAAACAGTTGCTTGGGAAATATCAAAACCAATCTTTAATAATTCTCCATGGATTCTGGGAGCACCCCAGAGTGGATTCTCCTTTGCCATTTGAATGATCAATGCCTTTAAATCAGGATCGATACGATTTCGTCCACCCTTATTTTTGGACTTCATTCTCCAGAAGAGTTTAAATCCCTGTTTGTGCCAGCGAATTAATGTGTCCGTTTGAAAGAGTAGGAATGCTTTTTCCCATCCAGTATATAACCTTGATAATAAAACAAAGAAGAGTCTATCTTTATTATGGACTAAAGGTCGTTTCTGTCTTCGCATTAAAATATTGATTTGTTTTCGTAGCATGATATTTTCTAATTGTATGGCTACTCTGGATTTGAAAATGGAAGTTATAATTGAGAAATACACGAAGGCTCCTGATATTTGAAATCCTTGTTACGAGTTATTGTAGGAATTGTTTCAATATCACATTTTCATTATTCAATATACTAATAATTGTATAATAACTATTTTCCATTAATTATGACTGAAAGTAATTAAAATTCATGGATAGTAAACGTTTTTCATGGTTACCCGTTGAGTGATTGGATATTCAATAACTACAGTTATTATTGTATTATGGCATTTGTTGCAGATAAAATATAATAGGTGGTATTAGTGTGATTGAATGCATATAAGGCATTACCCTAAATAAAAGTTGCAAATTATAAGGGTTAAGCCATAAATTATAATTATAATAATAAGGAAATACCCTTATGAATGAACGAAAATTAATCATTGATCAACTTGATCAAAAAATAAATAGATATAAAAATCTGGCTGATGAAGCAATTCCTCCTAAGGGATGGATATATTCTTTCAGAAAAGCACTGAACATGTCATTAAGGCAGCTTGGGGAACGATTGTCTATTACGCCTCAAAGTGTTTGGGAAATAGAAGACCGCGAGAAGAACGGATCTGTAACACTCAATGTGCTTCGGCAAGTAGGGCAAGCATTAAATATGAAATTGGTGTATGGCTTTATTCCAGAACAGGTATCCTTAAAAATAATGATTGAAGATAGGGCAAAGATACTGGCAAAAGAAATCGTCGATCGAACATCGGTGAGCATGGAATTGGAAGATCAAAAAACATCTGATAATCGTCTTGAAAAAGCCATTGAGGAAAAGGCCCAAGAACTTAAAACGAAAATGCCGAGATATTTATGGGATTAGATTTCGATTATATCTATGGACAAACACCGATCACTGAAGAAGAGAAAGAAGAATTGATTATTCAAACGATCTCTGACCGTAATGAGTTAGATGAATTTGAACAATTGAATATCGAATCTGCTGTTGAGTGGTCACTACTAAGAAAATTATCAATGGAGAAGATATTAACTGTCGATTTTATTCTGGACGTACATAAACGAATGTTTAATGAAACTTGGAAATGGGCAGGGAAACTTCGAACATCAAATAAAAATATTGGTGTCGATAAGTTCCAAATTCATCAAGAGTTGAAAATGGTGTGTGATGATTGTAAATATTGGATAGACAACGAAACGTATTCAAAAGATGAAATAGCCATCAGGTTTAAGCATAGGATTGTTTCTGTTCATCCGTTTGCCAATGGAAATGGCCGGCATTCAAGGCTGTGTGCAGATATACTTATTTCTCATATTTATGGTGAAAAAGTGTTTTCTTGGGGTCGGTTTAACCTAGTAAAACCAGTTGAGTCCAGGAAAAAATATTTGGAAGCAATTTATGCAGCTGATGGTGGAGATATTCAGCCATTATTGAGATTTGCCAGATCATAGAGGGAATATCTCAATCAAATTAAACCATTTTCCAAACCAAAAGAAGAATCCGGCTTTGGTCAACAAAGAAAATGGTCAATTTTGTCTACAAATTCTCTGTTTTTAGTAATAGACTGCGTAACGCAAGGGGAGCAAAAATGCTTTCGGGCCAATAGGCCCCCGGGAGCATTTTTTTTATCAGGGTGAATAAAGAGTCTCTACCCACCGTAGCGTTAGCGTAGGAGGGCCCCTCCGGAGCATACTGAGTTGGTAACACGAACCGGTTAACAACCCCAAGAGCATTCACCCTTGGATCATAACTCCAGGGGCGTTTTTTATTTCCCATTTCTCATCGGGGAGTTGTGGCTTTTTAACCGATAGTTAACTGAACCAGCAATAAGGCTAGAAAGGATATCTGAAAATGGAGATTTGTTCAGCATCTGATTCTCTAAAGCGCAGTTAAACTATAAAAAACTATTTAATATGAGGAGATTTATTTTTCAGGATTTAATCCCATAGTATCCATGTATTCAATTTTATACGAATTTAATAAATCTATTATCTCTGTTCGCTGCTTGATCAATTCATATATCAAAGTTCGTTTCTTATAAAAAACAGAAATAAAGCGCAGATGTTGGCGATAATCACGAACACGATTGATGTACTGAAGAACAAAATTGCCACTGGGGATCAACGATAGTGCATAAATGAAGGTCCAAATGAAACTACCAGTGAGAGATGCAAAAATGATGATTTCAATGGAATAATAAATTAAAAAAATAATGGTCCCAGACAACATTTTCCATGGGGCAACTTCTGCTTTGTGTTGTACAAAATGACGGGCATACCAGCGGGGGAATTTGTAGGGAATCACATTATTGATCAGTCCATAGAGGTAAATAGGGAACATAATTATTATGTATAGAATTGCTTTTATTCTTTCCCAAAAAGTAACCCTGCTACTTGCAGGGTCCAAAAATTCATCCTTGATCTGCAAACGATTGAGAAGCCGCTGGTAGAGGTTCAGCATCCCTTTAAATTCATTTACTTTCGACGGTTCATTTTCATAATACCATTCCACCGCATTGATAAGCCCTTTGGTCACAGAAAAATCATCTGCCTTGTTATCAGTCTCTAAACCCAGATCAACAGCCAATTCTTGTTTGTAAATTCTTTCCAGTGCTTCAACGATCTCCTGCATTTCCAAGTCTTTAAGATTGATGGTGAGTTTTGATAATGCTGTTTCAATCTGTTCAGTTACTAGATGCACACCTTCTTTTTCATTCTGCTCATATACGTCCCGAAAATCAGTTAATTGTATTGGTTGACCAAACCGTGTAGAAACATCGCTGCGAAATTTTATAGCGTTTGCATAATTTAATCCTACGGGGATGATCTGCACACCTAACTGCCAATCATTTTCAGCTTCTGCACCGAACCCAATGCGCGCGGCTCCTGTTTTGATCTGACTCAATATGCGGTCACCAGTGGAAATGCCTTCAGGAAAAATAAGGAAAGCTTTATTCTGTTTAAGGATCTCATACCCTTTAGAAAACGTCTCTTGATTTTGATCCATTTTACTGGGATCATCCACCTTACGATAAACAGGTACAATTTGGATCCGGCGTAAAAACCATCCTGCGATCAGATTATTGAAAAGGGTACTTTTAGCAAAAAAATGCAGTTTCCTTTTACATGTATACCCAATGATCATTGGATCCATCATCGTGTTGGGATGATTGGCAGTGAAGATGATGGGTACATCTTTTGCAATATAATCCACATTCTCTGCAGAAATTTTATTGAAAAAAGTTCTAATGGCCGTAATAGCCATTAATTTGATCAAAAAATACAGCATGTTTTACTCTTCGCAGATCGTTCGAATATAAAAAGGACTTGGATCCGGCAGTTCTCCTTTATCAATGAGTTGTTGTAAATATTTAACGGAATAACTTGGTTTAGCCATGCTGTCATAATAATCGAAAACACCTTGAATGCGATCCGATTGAAACATTAAACAATAGTGGGGAATATTTTGCAACACCGCTTGGGATTTTGGCATAAGGCTTAAGTTCTGGTTTTCGTAATAATAAGAGGGGTTATAAGATTCATCCCAAAATGGATTTACATAATCTCGCAAGTCAAAACTGCCTGACAGTTCCCATCCTTTTCCAGATCTCTTCAATCGTGTTGAGCCAGAATTGCATAGATTTAAGGCAAATAGAAATCCTTGATAATTACTTTCTAAATCGGCGAATGAGAATACCCCTGAGGATATTTTCCCCAATATATATTTTTCACCATAAATACCCATTGCAATTGCCATTTGCATAGCTGCTTCTTTTGATTCTACAAACTCCAATGCTAATCGATAGATTTTATAATATAGAAATCCAGATGCAGTAAAATGAGTTAGTTTATCCAATCCGATGTAAATACCGCCCACATTGACGACTTCATCAATTTGTATCTCTAAACTGTAATCTTGGTATTTCTCAAGATTCTTAAACGGTAATTCTCTACGGAAGATGCTCTTCTTATAGCGTTCACTAATATGGATTTCATTAGGTGGGTATTTATCTAATTGAGTTGAACTTTTTAATTGTTTTTCCAGTGGCGTATTCAAGCCAATACCAAAATGTTTTAATATTCGTCCTGCCGCTTCTTCGCACGAACAATCACTATGTTTTTTATTGATATCGTCTAAAGCCTCCTGAATTTCTTCATTGAATAATTTATTTAAATAATGAGACTCGTCATTGGGAAGTTGATTCCAGGCAAGATATTGATCTACTTCACCAGCGAAGATAAAAACATTTAATATCAAGATTGGCAGTAAATACTTCATGGGAACTTTCTTACTATGATAGAATGTAAATATGAACAGAGTAGTTGGAAACTTCTTTTTGAAACACCATATTCTTTTAAAGAATTTATATGAAGCAGATACTTATAATCATTTTTGCCTTAGGCATTTTATTTTCTCAAATAATTGAAGGAAAAAAAATTATGACTGAAAAAGTCAATAAATCTGAAACAGAATGGCAAACATGCTTAACGCCAGATGAATACCGTGTGCTTAGAAACAAAGGAACTGAAGCTGCATTTACTGGCAAGTATTATCGCCATAAAGAAAACGGGACGTATGTTTGCGCAGCCTGTGATAATGAACTTTTCAGTTCAAAAAC
>ERZ813253.233-NODE-233-length-21783-cov-4.919745_pt1 | contig 21783 bp, 21 predicted proteins | sample MGYA00520893_ERZ813253 | MGnify/ENA primary metagenome ERZ813253 (study PRJEB31669, sample SAMD00080414) | marine metagenome | biome: oceanic hadal pelagic zone biome; feature: marine hadalpelagic zone; material: sea water | place: Pacific Ocean:Izu-Bonin Trench...
AAAAAATAATTAAATACTTAATAACTTTAGAGCAAGCTATTCATCAAAGTAATATTGCTGACAGATATTTCTTGTGGACAAACTGACTCGCAATGACGATGATTTGAACAACTACCAAAGCCTTCTAATTCCATTTGACGAACCATATTAACCGCACGACTATCACTCTGAACCTTGCCTTGAGGTAAATAATCAAGGTGTGCAATCTTAGCTGAAACAAAAAGACTTGCTGAGGCGTTTGGACAAACAGCAACACAGGCGCCACAGCCAATACACGTTGCGGCGTCAAAAGCAGCATCTGCATCAGCTTTTTTAACCAATTGCGCATTAGCGTCCGGCGCGGATCCAGTATTTGTAGAAACATAACCGCCGGCTTGAATAATGCGATCAAACGCATCGCGATTGGTCAGTACATCTTTAATCACTGGAAAACTGTCCGCTCGGAAGGGCTCAATCCAAAGTTCATTCTGGTTAGCGTACTCACGCATGTAAAGCTGACAAGTAGTGGTGGTTTTTTTCTCACCGTGAGGATGGCCATTGATGACAAGTGAACAAGCACCACAGATGCCCTCTCGACAGTCATAATCGAAAACAACACAATCTTCACCTTTGCCAATAAGTTGCTCATTAAGCTGATCCAGCATTTCCAAAAATGAGGTATCGCTATCGATTTCTTCAATTTGGTAAGTCTGAAAATCGCCCTTACTCTGGGCGTTTTTTTGGCGCCAAATATGGAGTGTAAAATTCATGTGTAATCCCTCACACTTAGTTTGACAAATTCAAAATCTAATTGCTCTTTATTTAATATAGCACCGTCTTCTGAGTATTCCCAGGCAGCCACATAAGCAAAATTTTCATCGTCTCGTTTGGCTTCGCCATCTGACTCTAAATACTCCATGCGAGCATGACAGCCACACGACTCTTCGCGTTCAAGAGCGTCACGACACATCAAATGTCCGAGCTCAATGAAATCAGCAACTCTACCAGCTCGCTCGAGCGTTTGGTTCATATCCTTATCGACACCAGTCACTTTGACGTGCTGCCAAAAATCAGCCTGAAGTGCTTTAATTTCTTCAATCGCCGCCTTGAGGCTTTCTCTTTCACGCGACATCCCACAAGCGCTCCACAAGATTCGACCTACTTTCTTATGATAGTAGTCAGGCGAATGTTTAGGCTCTGGCGAATTCATCAATTTATTGATGCGATCTTTGACGTCATCCATCGCTTTAACAACATCAGGATGATCAAGACCAACAGGCTCAAGTTTGTTCTTAGCAAGGTAGTTTGCCACCGTTCTTGGTGCAATAAAATAACCATCTGCCAAGCCTTGCATTAACGCAGATGCACCCAGTCGGTTTGCACCGTGCTCAGAATAGTTAGCTTCACCAGCGGCAAATAGACCATCAATCGTTGTCATTAAGTTGTAATCAACCCAAAGGCCACCCATTGTGTAATGTGGGGCAGGGTAAATCTTCATTGGTAATTGATAAGGGTTTTCGCCAGAAATTCGCTCGTACATATCGAACAAATTACCGTACTTTTCTCTTACCTTGTCTTCACCAATACGCTCGATAATTGACGAGAAATCTAGGTAAACACCCAATTTTTCACCGTGAATCTCAGTACCAATACCGCGACCCTCGTCACAAATACTCTTAACCGCTCTTGAGGCCACATCCCTAGGTACTAAGTTCGCAAAAGCTGGATACATACGCTCAAGGAAATAATCTCTATCTTCTTCAGCAATTTCTCTTGGATCTTTTGCACAATCTTCAATATTTTTTGGCGCCCAGATACGACCATCGTTACGCAGAGATTCACTCATCAATGTGAGTTTTGATTGATTTTCACCCGTTGGTGGAATGCAGGTTGGGTGAATCTGAGTAAAACTCGGGTTGGCATAAAAAGCGCCTTTTTTATGTGCGCGCCATGTGGCAGAAGTATTGCAACCTTTGGCATTCGTAGATAAGTAAAAAGCATTACTATAACCACCCGTACACATCACAACACAGTCAGCCGTATGTGCAGAAATTTCACCACTAACCAAGTCGCGTACAACAATACCGCGTGCCTTGCCATCAACAAGGATGATTTCTAACATTTCAGCTCTAGATTGATGTTTGACCTTGCCCGATGCAACTTCTTTACTCATCGCACTGTATGCACCTAGCAACAGCTGTTGGCCGGTTTGGCCACGAGCATAGAATGTACGCGAAACTTGAGCGCCACCAAAAGAACGGTTTGCCAAGTAACCACTGTACTCTCTTGCAAATGGCACACCTTGAGAAACAGCTTGGTCAATAATATTACCACTCAGCTGTGCAAGACGATAAACGTTTGACTCGCGCGCTCTAAAGTCACCACCTTTCATTGTGTCGTAAAACAATCTGTGTGTGCTGTCGCCGTCATTTTGGTAATTCTTACTGGCATTAATACCGCCCTGCGCTGCAATAGAGTGCGCTCTACGAGGGCTATCGTTAAAACAAAACGATTGCACATTGTAGCCAGACTCACCTAAAGTGGCACATAAAGAAGCGCCGGCAAGTCCAGTACCAATAACAATAACATTGTACTTAGCTCGATTTTGTGGCGCAATCAAGGACAACTCAAAAAGATGTTTATCCCAACGCTTGTCTAGATCACCCGTTGGTACATTTGAATTTAATTTACTCATTAGAGGCCTTTATATAAATCATAAGATAATGCTCAATGGAATAGAGGCAAAGCCCACCATAATAATAATAACAATCAACCAAGCCACCTTGTGAAATTGGCAACTACAAATACCCAATGTTTGCAATACATTCGAAAGACTGTGTTTTAAGTGCGCCGAAATTGCCAGCATACCCAAGCCATAAACAACCCACATTAACGGGTTAGCGAAAATCTCTTGCATCTGTTGGTATAGGTTTGTTGCGTCAATAGACAGCATCTGCACACTATGAATAACAATAAACAAAAACACCAACGTTGCACCTGACCATGCAATAACTCTCGGAATGGCTTTTGGATAGGACTTCTTGTAAGGTGTAGTACCTACGCTTTTATTATTTACTAGCTGGCGCGTAACAGCGACATAAATATGAAAGACAATTGTCGATCCCAACACAGCCAGTAAAACAGGATAAATCCAAGAGCTGTTAAACCAAGTATAGAAAGCATTAAAAACGGCTTCTCCAGCATGGAAAGTCAGCACGCTTAATAAATGATAAATTAGATAGGTAAACCAAATTAGGCCAGCAACAGCCATCATCTTCTTGAGGAGGATGGTGCGGTTATTTGTTGATCTCATAGAATCCTTTGCAAGGTGATTGTTATTCTTTTTTAATGATTTTGCGCCCTTTTCGTAATTTCAATAACTACAATAAACAGACAAAATTTAAAGAATATATTTTATGCCAAATGTTTAGGGTTTGAATTTTTTTTAACTTAATAATCACTATATAAACACCCTTTCCAACGGCTGTCGCTAAAAATCTAGATTATTGATAAGCTCCAGCGGTAATAAAAACACCAAAACTCTCACACCAAACAATGGCTGCTTTGTAATCGGCTGGGTTGATATGCGCCGGCATTTCAACCACAAAATTATCAAATGTTTTCACAGCGCCCACTTGCACCATATCCACCCCTAAGCGCAAAAAGTCAACTTTGGTTTCCACCATTTCAGGCGACAGATACAAAATATAATCAGGTCCAGGCGAAATCTGACCTTCAAAAACCACCCTCTTAGATCCCGCTTTTAAAACACCATCTCCCTTATGGAGAAAATCACTGTCTTTTAAATCAGGTTGAAATCTACCCTCAAACAAAACCTGCTGCTCTCCCATCGACAATGCTTTAATATCAGGCGAATCAGGCGCAGTTAAAATAGGCAAAGTATAAAGACCCATAGCAAAACCAAAAATAGCTATAAACAAGTGACTAACAATTAATAACAATATTTTTTTCACACCTCCCTTTTATTTTATTAAATTAATGTTTTTATTTTTTTTAATTTACACTGACCACCACCCCATTCACTTGAAGGATGATTCACTGTAGTGAACGACAAATCTTCTCTACTTAACCACAACAATTTGTATTTCCACTTACCATCGTGGAAATAATTATCTTCTCCATAGTATTCATCAGCATGAATCGTCAAGTCGTAACTCCCGCCGCCATTTATCGTCATTTTGGTTGTGTCAATCCTTAGGATTTGAGTCCAGAATTTTTTATCATCTTCAGAAATTAATTCTCCATCATAGTGTTCATATTGACAATCTAAGACTATGTTTTTAGCAAATGCAGTTGAAGGCAGCAAAAGTGTTGTTAATATTGTTGTTACAATTATTAATGTTATAAATGAAAAGGCATTAATGAGGGTGCTACACTTTTTTACTAACTTATTTATCATTTTATTTCCATATCGAAAAAATCCGAAATTTCTGGTTTCCGCCTTGCCATAACAACAAATACACTCATAAAACACCAAAAAACCACTAAAAACAACTGTTTTGAGGCTTAAAATAGCTCTTTTTGGCTCACTTTACCCCTTCAAACATGCCATATTGAAAATTTTCAATATTTTGGAAATTGTTAAAATTTGTATCAAGATAAACGCTTTATAAAAAGTGTGTAAGCTAAAATTATCAAACGAAACCTTTATAAAAAACTTTCAATTTAAGATAATTCCTGTAAATCCTCAAGCTTTTTGATGTCAAATAATTACCATTCTTCCGTTATGTTTTCTGAATCCATTGAGGGGCTTGGTATTAAGCCAAATGGGATTTATATAGATGCTACTTTTGGTAGGGGTGGCCACAGCAAAGGCATCCTTGATTTGCTTGGATCTGAGGGCAGAGTCATTGGCTTAGATCAAGATTTAGACGCTGTTAATTACGCAAAATCCAATTTTGATGATGCAAGGCTAACTATGTGTCACACAAGATTTGATCAACTGCAAAGCGTGCTCAAGGAGATGGGGCTTTATGGTCAGATTGATGGCATTTTGATGGACCTTGGCGTTTCGTCTCCTCAGCTTGATAATGCCGAACGAGGCTTTAGTTTTAATAAAGATGGTGCGCTTGATATGCGCATGAATCAAACACAAAAACTGACAGCATCGAAGTGGCTGAAAGAGACGAGCGAAAAAGACATCGCCGATGCGCTTTATCAATTTGGTGAGGAAAAAAAGAGTTGGCGAATTGCCGCTGCCATTAAGAAATTTCAAGAAAATAAAGACATTGAAACAACACTTGAACTCGCTAATATTATTGCTTCTGTTGTCAGATCACACAAAAACAAACATCCAGCGACACGCTCTTTTCAGGCGATTCGAATTGTTATTAACGAAGAACTGCAACAACTTTCGAGCACGCTTGAGCAAAGTATTGGTGCTTTAAAGCAAGGCGGTCGGCTGTCAGTTATTAGTTTCCATTCGATTGAAGATAGAATCGTAAAACAATTTATTCGCAAACACTCGCAAGCCAAAGCCCTTCCTAAAGGTTTGCCGATTATGGCGGAAACTGCAAACGACCTTCCACTTAAAAACATGGGCAAGAAAAAACCTTCTGCCGAAGAGATAAGAACAAACAAGCGCAGTCGCAGTGCAATCCTTCGCTTGGCTGAAAAATGCTGAAATTCAATCGCAACATTTGGCTTGTTAATGGTGTTGTCATCATTATGACTGTTGCCTTGTCGCTTTTAACCGTTTACTGGCATCATCAAATGTTCGAACTTTATGAAATTGAAATACAGGTTAAAGGAAAAAACCAAAGCTTAATGGCTCTTAATAAACAGTTATTAATGGAGCGCTCAGAATTATTCAGCGGCATGGCTGTTTATGAAAAAGCACAAAATATTTTATTGATGCACTCACCAGGTAAGGACGCCAAAGGGCTTGCCTTGTGAAATTTACTCGAGTCCAAAATTACTGGAATAGACAGGGGCTGATTAAGTACAGTTTTTTTATCATTACTGCTATATTTGCTTATCAAGCAATTAGCATTCATTCTCAAGAGTTGGAAAATACCTCTCTACAACAAAAAGCTCTTGCAAAAGCCGAAAAAAATCTCACTCAAAAAGCCACGCGTGGGAATATCTTGGATCGAAATGGCAACATCCTTGCCATCAGCCTTATTCAGCAAAAAATCAATCTAGACCCAACACTAATTCAAGACGAATTTATCCCCATGTTAGCAGAGGCGTTGCAAATACCTTTTGAGGAATTTCAGAGCAAAATTGAGGAAAAACGTCAAGCAAGTTCTGGCAGAAGATACCTTATCATCAAGGAAAACCTTACGCTAACCGACCCTATTATTGCTAATCTAAAAAAACTCAAAAGACAAACACTTGAAGTTTGTCAGTCAAAAATAGTTGCGCCCTCAAAAACATTGCTAGATAGAGCAAAAACCCTTGTAGGAATACAAATTGATAGCAAGAATCAGGTTGAAGTCGTGCGTTGTAAAAATCAAAAAATAGCTGGCGTTGCCCTGCAATCTTCAACTTTTCGATACTACCCTAAAGCCGAGTCTATTTCACCGCTACTTGGTCGAACCAATAATGAGAACGTAGGCGCGTTTGGTATTGAGTCAGAATTTGATTCTTTGTTAGCCGGCTCTGATGGTCAAGCGAAAATTACCACCAATAAAAAAAGCTCAAATATTTATTACCAAGCAGAGGTTTCTCAGGCGCTGCATCAGGGTGAAGACATTCAATTAACCATTGATGCCGATATTCAATTTCATGTTTTTAACGCCATCAAAAAATCAGCAGAATTTCACTTAGCCGACTCTGCCTCAGCCATTGTTCTTTCCGCTAATGGCGAAATTTTGGCGCTTGCTAATTACCCTGCTGGCGATCCAAATGACCACCAAAGCTACGACCCAGAGGATTACAGAAACCGCGTTTTAGCTGACAAGATTGAACCAGGCTCAACAATGAAGCCTTTCACCGTGTTGCTTGCCCTTGAAAAAGGCGTTATCACTGCTACTGAAGATGAATTAATTGATGTCAGTAAATCCATCGGCCATGTTAAAACAAGCCGCGATGTAAGAAGATATGGCGATGCAATCACAGTAAAGAAAATACTAGAGAAATCACACAATTTAGGTACTGTTAATATTATGGAACGCCTTGAGGCGCAAGATGTGTACAAAGCATGGCAACTTCTGGGTTTTGGTGAATACCAAGGATTAATGCCAAGCATTGAAAACCCAGGCGTGCTTAGGCACTATAGCACTTGGGGAATTATAGATAAACGCACCATAGCCTTTGGTCATGGCCCAATGAATACTAATCTTGCACAACTCGCAAGGGCTTATTTAGTGTTTGCCAACGAAGGCAGTTTACCAAACTTAAAATTAATAAAGGACGAAGAAGAAGTAGAGCTAAGTACACAAGTTTTCAGCGCTAAAGCAACCAATAGAATTAAAGAAATATTGGATACTGTAGCTTCGATGAAAGGCTCTGGTTACCGCTCTATCATCAACGGCTATGAGATTGGTGGAAAAACAGGCACAGCAGAAATGGTCATTGACGGGAAATATGATAAAGACATAAAACGCACATACTTTGTTGGCTTCTCACCCGTTGAAAAGCCAAAATACATTATGGCTGTCCGACTGGATTATCCGAAACAATGCTTTACTTTATGGGATCCAGATTTAGGTGTACGCTGCCAAGGCTCCAATTCGGCAGCAATGACGTTCAAGGATGCAATGGAAAAAATACTGAATGCCGATGCCAGTATCCAACCTACATCAGCCAATTAGTCTAGCTTGATTTCGGCTTTTTTCGGTGCTGTATTTCTTCCATGATTTTCTTTTCGTCAGCACTGGTGCTGGCCGTTGAAATAGAGGCGGAAGTTAGGTTTCTTTGATGTTGTTTTTCTGACAAGGTTAAAGCACTGAGAAACTCATCCTTTGCTTCATTCTCACTTAAACTTGGCTCCATCACGCACAGCTGTTGCAAACGAGAATAAACTCTGGGCTTGGCCTCAAATGGCTTAATCAGCGCTTGTTGTGATATCTCGTCATCAATTTGTGCAGAGTGGACTAACTCAAGTAACACATTTGACTTGGGCAAATTCCGCACTCTAAGTTCTACCGTATCATCCGCCAATACTGGATAATTCAACACACAATTAATCATTTTTGACATCAGGCCTTTCATGCCGTTGTCTGGTGTTTTTTTCGCCACTGGCTCGTCATAAACCATCTCTACCATTGGCGAAATATCAAAATTTGGTGGCGCTTCGTGCATATCTTGCATTGGCGGTTCACTGTATTTACTTTGATTGACCACCTTTTCAACATGCGATACGTCTTGACCAACCACTTGAGCAAGACCTTCAACCAACTGCTGACGATAAACAGAATAAGTAACAAGATTAATGAGTGCCGAAGCTTGTTCTAAAAATAACGTTTTGCCTTCAATGGTTTCGAATGGCACTTCGGATTTAATGTGGTCAAAGAGAAAACTGGACAGTGTTTGTGCTTTTTCAATGCGCCGTGAAAAAGCCTTAACAGACTCACTTTGGATTAATGTATCTGGGTCTTCGCCGTCAGGCAAGAGCAGAAACTTGATCATCAATCCTGCGGTCATTACTGGCAAGGAGATTTGCAGCGCCTTCCATGCTGCCGCCCTGCCCGCCTTGTCACCATCAAAGCAAAAAACAATAGTGTCGGTTGCCCTTGATAAAGTTTGTAGGTGAGCTGGTGTGGTTGCTGTCCCGAGGGTGGCGACGGTTGTGGTAATACCATGTTGATGAAGAGCGATCACATCCATATAACCCTCTACCACCAAGATATAGTCAATTTTTCGAGAGTGTTTACGGCAATGATAGAGACCGTACAATTCCTTCGATTTAGAGAATAATGGCGTCTCTGGCGAATTTAAATATTTTGGATTGTCTTTATCTGAGAGTACACGTCCACCAAAGCCAATAACATTGCCTTTGGCATTATGAATAGGAAACATTAAACGATCGCGAAAGCGGTCGTAATAATCACCCTCTTTATCTTTTTTTGCAACCAACATACCAAGCGTATCTAGATCGATAAGTTTTTCACTATCTGCCTTATTATGCTCATGCAGATTACTCCAACCTGGCGGCGCGTAACCGAGTTCAAATCTTTTAGCTATTGCGCCACTAATACCGCGCCCCTTAGCGTAATCAACAGCACGCTTTTTAGCGACAGAACTTTTTAATTGTGTTTGGTAATAATCATTCACCTCACCCATCAACTCGCTGTAGCGCTTAAAGCGTGTATCAACGGGTTTAACATTTTGGTCATAAATAACAGAAACGCCAGATTCTGAGGCCACCGTTTCTACTGCCTCAACAAAGTCTAAGTGATCAAATTTCTTGATAAAATCTATAGCGCCACCACTTTCGCCGCAGCCAAAACAATGGAAAATCTGTTTATTTGGCACCACGGTGAACGATGGTGTTTTTTCTTCATGAAAAGGGCAACAGGCTTTATAGTCTTTGCCCGCTTTTTTTAAGGGCACACGCTTATTAATTAGACCGACAATATCTACTCTACCCGACAAATCATTGATAAAATCTCTGTCAATAAACGGCATAGTCTAGGGCGCAATAACCACGTGGAAAACTCTTCATTTTAATGGAATTCTTTCATCCAAAATATCTACCAACTTGGATATTAATCCTACTGATGAAAATTGGCGCCCTTGTTCCGTTCAGAATGCAAGTTTTTTTAGGCAAAAACATGGGTAAATTATTCTACCCATTGTTTTCAACCGTAAGAAAAGTTGCGACTATCAACATTCAAAAATGCTTTCCTGAGAAAAACAAAGAACAAGTATCTGCCTTAGTGAAAAAACACTTTGAGTCTATTGGTGTTAGTTTTTTTGAAACTGCAAATGCTTATTATGGCAGAGACGAAAAAATTCAAAAATTACTGACGATAGAAAGCGAACACTATCTAACAGATGCAATGAAAGATGATCGTGGTGTGATTATTCTGTGCTCGCACTTTATGCCGCTAATGCTTAGTAGTCGTGCCCTATCACTTAAACACACAATTGCCAGTATTTATCGACCACAAAACAACCGTCTTTTTGACAAAATAATGGTTAAAGGTCTTACCAATGGTGGCGGAATAATGATTAAAAATTCCGACACCAAGGCGATGATCAAAGCAATCAAAAACTCGCTGCCCATTTGGTACGCACCTGACCAAGATTTAGGCACCAAAGGGACAGTATTTGCGCCACTATTCGGCATTCAAGCGGCAACAATTTCTGCCACATCTCGCCTTGCCAAAGGTGGCAACACCGCCGTTATCCCATACTCTTTTACTAGAACCGATGAAGGCTATAATATGTCTTTCTCTGCTCCACTTGAAAATTACCCTAGCGGTGATTTAGTACATGACGCAAGCCAAACCAATCAAATATTAGAAGCACAAATAAGAAAAAATCCTGAACAATACCTATGGATTCACCGTCGATTTAAAACCCGCCCAGAAGGCGAAAAAAACTTTTACGAAGATATTTAATATTTTCATTCAAGCAATAGTACAATGTAGGGAATTAGCGTATAATTCGCGACTTACTTTTTGATACTAATAAGATTTAACTATGTCTATCGATACACAAGCGATTATTAAAGAATACCAAAAGGACGAGAACGACACGGGTTCTGCTGATGTACAAGTGGCATTACTAACGGCACGCATCAAGCATTTGACTGAGCACTTTAAGACGCACAATAAAGACCATCATTCAAGAAGAGGTCTACTGCGCCTTGTATCTCAGCGTAAAAAATTATTGTCTTATATTAAAAACAATAGCATTTCTGGCTACTCCAATCTAATTTCACGTCTAGGCCTTAGAAAATAAAGCTAAGACGCGACAAAAAAAGCCCCATTTTTGGGGCTTTTTTATCGCCTATTGCTTTAAAGGTCTCTTAAAATAGCAGTATGGAACTTTCACCTACTTATCAAAAAATATCGGACCTTGTGGAGCGAACAACGGCCCTATCCAGTCATTTGCAATTGGAAGAAAAGCAAGGCCGACTGGAAGAGGTTTTGCGTGAATTAGAAAACCCAGATATTTGGTCTAACCCAGAAGAAGCGCAGGCGCTCGGTAAAGAAAAAACCCAACTCGAAAACATTTGCAATACCTTTGCAAATGCCTCTGCTATTCTGGACGATGCTAGTGAATTACTAGAAATGGCAGAGGCTGAGGATGATAACGACACAGTAGACAGTGTTGTTGCAGATTTGGTCGACGTCGAAACGGACATTGGTGCGTTAGAGTTTCAAAGAATGTTCAGGGGTGAGATGGATCAAAACTCTGCTTTTCTTGATATTCAATCAGGCTCTGGCGGCACTGAAGCGCAAGACTGGGCAGAAATGTTATTACGCATGTATTTGCGCTGGGGTGAAAAGCACCAATTCAAAGTAAAACTCATGGAAGTCTCCGCTGGAGAAGTTGCCGGCATTAAATCGGCTACTATTCACTTCGATGGTGATTACGCCTTCGGCTGGCTCAGAAGTGAAATTGGCATTCATCGCTTAGTGAGAAAATCTCCTTATAATGCCAACGGCAAAAGACACACTTCTTTTTGCTCCGTGTTTGTTTCACCCGAAGTGGATGACAATATAGAAATCGAGATTAACCCTGCCGATTTACGCATCGATACTTACCGAGCTTCTGGCGCCGGTGGTCAGCACGTAAACAAAACAGAATCCGCAGTACGTATCACGCACTTACCGACAAATACCGTTGTTCAGTGCCAAGATGGTCGTTCACAGCACGCAAACAAAGATCAAGCAATGACGCAACTCAAGTCCAAACTTTATGAACTTGGAATGCAAATACGTAATATTGAGACACAAGACCTTGAAGACCTAACGTCAGATATTAGCTGGTGCCATCAAATCCGCTAATACTTAATCGATCAATCGCGCATTAAAGACCTTAGAACAGGCTTTGAAAGCAGCAATACGCAAGATGTTCTTGATGGCAATCTCGATCCATTTATCGAAGCCAGCTTAAAGGCAGGACTGTAACAATGAAAACACACTATGACATGATTGCTATTGGCGCTGGTAGTGGTGGCCTCTCTGCCGTTGAACGCGCCAGTGAATACGGCAAAAAATGCGCAATTATCGAAATGAAAACAATTGGCGGCACCTGTGTTAATGTCGGCTGTGTTCCCAAAAAGGTGATGTGGTATGCCGCTAATACGGCTGCCACAATTAACAATGCTTCAGGTTTTGGTTTTGAGGTGGGGAGTGTTGACTTTTCTTGGATAAAACTAAAACAAGGTAGAGACAACTACATCAGAGGCATTACCACTTGGTACGATGGTCATTTAAAATCGCTTGGTATTGATTATATTAAAGGCTTTGGTCAGTTGATAGATAACAACACTGTCAGTGTTAATGGCCAACAAATCACTGCCGACCACATCGTGCTCTCACCAGGCAGTACGCCCTTTGTGCCTAATATTGAAGGTGGCGAATTTGGCATCACTTCAAATGGTTTTTTTGAGCTTACCGATTTACCTAAAAAAGTGGCTATTGTTGGTGGTGGCTTTATTGCTGTCGAGTTAGCAGGCATGCTCAATTCTTTGGGCAGTGATGTCACACTTATTATTCGTTCAAACAACTTGCTGAATGGCTTTGACGCCATGGTTGTTGACACACTAACCAAAGAATATCAAAAGCAAGGCATTGCTATTGTCCCCAACACAGATATTTCAAAACTCGACAGCAACGGCAATATTCACTGCAACAATGGAATACTTGAGGTTTTTGATGAAGTCATTTGGGCAATGGGTCGCTCACCAATGACGAATGATATTGGACTAGAAACTATTGGTCTAACAACCGATAGCAAGGGCTTTATCCAAACCGATAAATACCAACAAACCAATATTAAAGGAATTTATGCCATAGGCGATGCTACTGGTCGTGCAGCTTTAACCCCAGTGGCTATTGCTGCTGGCAGGCGACTTTCTGATCGTCTATTTAACGGCATGAGTGATAGGCATCTCAATTACGACAATATTCCAAGTGTTGTGTTTTCTCATCCACCTATTGGCACAGTTGGTCTCAGCGAGAAAGAAGCTAGAGAAAAATTCAAGGATATTAAAATCTACCAATCAAGCTTTACCCCAATGGCAGATGCCCTGCTTGAACATCAAACGCAAACAGCCCTAAAACTCATTTGCACAGGTGATGATGAAAAAGTTATCGGCTGTCATATTATTGGAGAAGGTGCCGATGAAATGCTACAAGGTTTTGCTGTAGCAATCAAAATGGGCGCTACCAAATCGCAACTCGACGACACTGTAGCTATCCATCCCACCAGTTCCGAAGAACTCGTCACACTGAGGTAAGCTTTGCTTTTACTGATTACTTTTTTTTCTCTCATCAAAACGCTGAAAACACACCCTACACCCACATTCCACACCCCATAGACAATCTAATCTTTTTTTTGAAGAAACAAAACTAACTAATAGCAAACTAGATTTTATTTAACAGTTCAGAAAATAGTTCTAAATTATTCTAATTAGTCTACTTTCGGATAAAACGTCTAATAGAATACGGTGACAAATCGATGCTTGGTGTTTGACCCACAATAAGTTCAGCCAGTATTCGCCCAGTCTTAGGCCCGGCTGTTAAACCAATATGATGGTGGCCAAATGCATAGAAAGTATTATTAAAGTTAGATGATTGACCAATTATTGGAAGGCTATCGGGTAACGCAGGTCTGTGACCCATCCATTCGGTATATGTATTTAAGTCTATATCGGGGAACATTTTCTTGGCGTGTTTTAAAAGTCTTTTTGTTAAATTAAAGTTTGGATTATCGCCCAAACCACCAAACTCAACGAGGCCAGCAAAACGAAGACCCGCTTCCATGGGTGTTATAACAAATTTACCGAAGGAGTTCATCATAGGATAACGTAGAGTAACGCCAGGGTTTTTTACAGTTATATGGTAACCCCGCTCTGCTTCAAGAGGTACATGTTCGCCAAGCTGATCTGCAAATTTTGCAGAAAAGGCGCCCGCAGCTATTACTAGGCGCTGAAATGGTAAAGTGCCTACATTTGTAACCAAAGATTCTGGTTTGTGATTAACAACCTTTATTGTCTGTACGGTGGCCTGTATGATTTTACCGCCCTTATCTTGAAAGTCTGAAGCAAGTGCTTTAACCAATTTACTTGGATCCGATGTAAAACCATGACCGTCTTTCATAACGACTGCACATTTGTAACGCGAATCAATTGCGGGATCAAATTGTTGAACCTGATTCCCTTTAAGTACGCAAGTTGATATACCACGACTCTTTCTCAGATCCCAAGCATATTCTTCTTTCGCAAGATCTGCCTCAGATTCATAAAGATATAGGTACGGTGAGGAGTGAATCAAATGAGCAGCTTTACCACTACCAGCAAGTGCTTTGTGCTCTTCAAGCGAGTGGACTGTTATTGCAGCTAAGCTATCAACAATTTGTTCAGATTTTGAAGCATGACTGTATTTTAAGTAACTGAAAAGCCAAGGCAGCATTTTTGGTAAATACTTCCAACTAAAAGAAAGTGGACCTAAAGGATCGAGAAGCATTGATGGGACTGCTTTTAGAAAACCTGGTGTATTCACCGGCACCATTGCGCAAGGTGCAATTACACCAGCATTACCAAACGAACAGCCTTCTCCCGGTTTATTTTTGTCAATGACCGTTACAGAAAAACCCAAGTTTTGAAGATTGATGGCACAGGCTATACCAATAATACCTGCACCTATAATGGTTATTTCTTTCGACTCTGTATTCATTTTTTTTCTATTTACCCGAGCCACGACGGCGAACATACTCGGAAATGAGAATAACACAACTCATAAAAGCGAGTAGTAGAGTTGCCACAGCAGCAAGGACCGGGCTCACTCGCATTAACGCATCGTCCCACATTTGTTTTGGTAAGGTTGTTACCTCACCTCCAGTCACAAACAAGGAGATTGTTAGCTCGTCGAAAGAGATAATAAAGGCAAACATAAACGATGCAATTAATCCCGCACTGAGGAGTGGTAAAGTAATACGAGTTAGAGTTTGCCATTTATTCGCCCCAAGAGTCCAGGCGGCCTGATCAAGTCGGTGGTCATAATTTTTCAGAATTGCCATCACCGTAATTACTACATAAGGGATTGCAAGCACTGTGTGCCCTAAAATAAGCCCAAAATTGGTTCCAACTAAGCCTAATTTAGCATACAAGTAAAACAACGCCACAGCGATAATAATATTAGGCATAATGATTGGTGACACTAAAAAGGCAAACAGTGCCGCCTTGCCAAAAAATTGCTTACGTACTAGAAAAAAGGCCGCCGGTACTCCAATTGACATACCCAAAAGTGCAGATGAGGTTGCTACCACGAAGGAGCGCATAGCAGCTGAAGCCCATACTGTTGAATTGAATACCTCTTCATACCATTGAAGAGAGAAGCCCTTTGGTGGCCAGCCGAGGAAGCCCTCCTCGGTAAAGGAAACTGGAATGACAAAAAGTGCAGGAACACACAGGAAGGTAATCACAGTCATGGCAATTATCCAAAGTGATATTCTACTTCCAGATCGCCGTGGTCGGTTAGAGCGAGCTGGGAAAGTATTATCAATTAATACGCCAGCTTGCTCACACAAATAACCCAACATATTAATAATATGAGCACCAAGCCAACGTCCGGTTCGTCCAATTACACCTCTCTTCTGTTCATGGGTAGACTCTCCAGATAATGTAGACAAACCAAGCAACTGATCATATAGAAAAAATATTACCACCACTGAAACAAGCAGTAACATCGCAATAGCACCTGCAAACCCCCAGTTCAATACCTCATGAATTTGGAATATTATTACTTGTACAATCATTGTATCCCGGGCACCCCCTAACAACGCGGGCGTAATAAAAAACCCGAGAGATGTAATAAAAACCAGCATACCACCGGCTGCAACTCCTGGCAGAGAAAGTGGAAAATAAACGCGCCAAAATGCTTGCCCACCTCGAGCACCCAACGTTGAAGCTGCACTGAGTAGGTTACGATCAATATTCTCCATAACTGACAACATGGTCAATACACATAAAGGCATCAATGCATGCACCATGCCAATCATTACACCTGTAAAGTTGAATATTAATCGCACTGGAGTATCAACTATACCTAGTGCCAACAATAGCTCATTGAGTGCTCCATGGCGTCCCAATAGTACAATCCAAGCAAATGTACGCACTAGAAAGCTTGTCCAAAAAGGCATTAACACCCATATTACAAGTGAATTCCGAGTACTGCTCTTCACTGTACTTAGAAGATAGGCTATGGGATAACCCGCTAACATTGCAAACAATGTCGTCCAACCGGCTATCTTGAGAGTAATTAGCAATACTTTTACATAGACTCCTTTCTCGTAAAGGCGTGTATAGTGCTCTAAACTAAGAGCTCCACTTGTGTCTACCAAGCTCAAACCTAACAACAAAACTACTGGGTAAATAAAAAAGAAACCCAGGAATAAAATAGCTGGAGAAATTGATAAAAATCGCCCTAAATTACGTGGTTTATTGATGGAAGTGTATGTTACAGAAGGTAATTGTTTTGATTTAGTGCCCATCTCAACCAACAGTATTATCAGTTAATATTACCGTGCAGTCTTTTGACCAACTTAAATTAATCGTCTGTCCAATTTCATGTTTCCTCTCTTCTCGACGAGTAAGTTGGGTAGACATCATTTCTGTACCATCAACTAGCTCGACAAAATATTTGGTAATCTGACCAGTGACAATCACTTCTTTAAGAATGCCTTGAGCGTTATTGTCGTTTAAATCCCCCTCTCCAGTATTAACAGATTCGGGTCGAACCATAAACTTGACTTTCTCACCAACTGAAACTATCCCCCTTGACTCGCCTTGGATGGTTATTCCCGCTGGACCCCTGACCAAAATAGCAGCATCTTTTACCTCCAACACCTCAGCAGAAAACAAGTTTGACTCGCCAAGAAAATCTGCAGTAAATACACTTGTAGGGTTAAAGTAAAGTTCGTCAGGTGTGCCAATTTGATCAATACCACCATCATTCATCACACAAATCCGATCTGACATAACCATTGCCTCTTCTTGATCATGGGTTACATAAAGCACAGTAATTCCAAGATTTTCATGCAATTGCTTTATTTCGCGTTGCAGTGTGTCTCGGAGTTTTTTGTCAAGCGCTCCAAGAGGTTCATCCATTAAAATAATTGATGGTTTATACACAAAACATCGAGCTAATGCGATGCGTTGTTGCTGGCCGCCAGAGAGTTCACGAGGAAAGCGCATGGAAACATGACCCAGTTCAACGATTTCTAATACACGCCCAACCTCTTTACGTATTCGAGCGGCATCCATCTTTCGCATTCTTAGTGGAAAGGCTATATTATCGAAAATGGTCATATGAGGGAACAAGGCATAATTTTGAAAAACCATTCCTATATCGCGCTTAAATGGTGGCAAATAGGTAGCCAATTTGCCATCAATCCATATTTCACCGCTGTCTGGATTGTTAAGGCCAGCGATTGCCATTAGTAATGTTGTTTTGCCAGAGCCAGAAGGGCCAAGCAATGTGAGAAATTCGCCCTCTTGCATTTCTATACTGGCTGATTTAAGTGCAACCACGGAGCCGTACGTTTTACGTACGCCGTGAGTCCTTAATTTATATTCTGTCATCTGATTTGGTAATTAAGATCAAAAAAAATATTTGCTATGGGCAAATATTTTACTGAAAATTAAAGATTTTATAACGGGTCAGGCTGAATAAGCCCAACCCGTGTAATTGTAATTAACCAAGCAACCAAGCGTTAAAACGCTCACTGACCTCTTCTTTGTGCACTCCCCAGAAGTCACTATCCACAGAAACCATATTCGGTAGATATTCTGGATTTGTTGGCAACACCTTGGCTCGAGAAGCAGGAATATGAGCAAAAGCACTTGGATTTGTTGGCCCATAAGCAATGTACTTAGTGAATTTAGCCTGTTGTTCTCCTTGTGCACAGAATTCTATGAATTCGCGGCACACGTCGGCATTTGGAGTGCCTTTGAGTATTGTCCATCCCTCAAATGTGTAGAGCGCCTGATCCCAAACCAATTCAACTGGTGCACCATCATCAATTGCAACCTGCGCACGGCCGTTCCAAGTAAACAGACAATCGACTTCGGCAGATTTTAACAACTGTGAAGTTTGAGCACCGCCCGTCCACCAAATTACAACATCATCCTTAATACGGTCAAGACTTCTAAATGCCCTGTCAAAATCCAATGGATAGAGATCCTTCGGCTCAACCCCATCTGCCATCAATGCAGCCTCCATTAAATCAAAAGGATGCTTGCGGAGTGCACGTAGTCCAGGAATACCTTCAATATCCCAGAGATCTTTCCAGTTCTTTGGTGGATTCTTACCCATCGTATCTGTGCGATAGGCAATTAGTGAAGCATATACATCAGTACCCATAATGTACTCACCACGTAAACCGTCGGGGATTTGGCTAAGATATTTACCCGCTCCATTTGGTGCTATTGGCTCAAGGTAGCCAATATTGACAAGGGACTGGTGTGATGCCTTACTTAGATGGGACATATTCCAAGTGTAAGTGCCGGTCTCAACCATTGCACGTATCAAACCAGTCGGTTCGTGCTGACCTTGAACGCCAACCGCTTCAATTCCGGTTGCTTCAAAAAATGGTTTGTAAAACGCCTCTGCAAAACCTGGAGCAAATGGACCACCTGGATCACGCATAACAATTTTCAAGTCTTGTGCAGAGCGTACTATTGCTGGAAAACCAACCGCAGCAACCGCTGCTCCGGCCGCGGCTGTCTTTAAAAAGGTACGACGACTGACAGACTTATCTAATTTATCAATTTTCTTTTCGTTCTTATTCATTCTTACTCTCCTGTGAATTTTTCATAGTAATTGAGTTTGGAAAGTAATACATTTGTAAATACCCAAACTCAATTAGATTATCTTATAATTAGATCATAATGTACAATACTAAAATCTTGTCACTGTATAACCATTTGTTATACTATAAAAAATAAACCTTGGCTTGTAAAACATATTTTCCTATCGGTTTTAATCAATGAAATCAGTTTTTTAAGAAGCTCAATTATTATGATCTATTAATACTATGAAATACAAACAATTGCTTGCATTTCGCATGGTAATGATAACTGGAAGCGTATCCCATGCAGCAGAGCGAATTCATATCTCTCAACCTGCAGTCAGCAACTTAATATCAAGTCTTGAACAACATTTTGGATTTAAGTTATTTGAGCGTCGCAAAGGGCGATTGATTCCTACTCCTGATGCACATCATATCTACGAAAATGTTTCCAAGGCATTGTCAGGATTTGAAAAAGTTTCACAGTCAGCTCATGATATCCGCGATCAAAAATCGGGCAGTTTACGGGTAGCTTGTATGCCTGTACTTTCGATTGAATTTATGCCCGATGTTATTTCTGAATTTCTAGCTGATAGAGATGATATTTCAGTTAACCTGCAGGTACAACCGTCGATAAAAATTCAAAGGTGGATTGCGGCAGATTTGTACGATATTGGGATCACCGAATTGCCCTTGATACATTCAGGTATCGAGTCCGAACAATTTAACTTTAAATGCGTTTGTGCTCTTCCTGAGGGTCACTCACTTCTTAAACACGAAACTCTAACACCAAGAGAGCTTGACAATGAATCCTTTATCTCACTTAATAGCGATCATATGATCCACCAGCAAACCCGCCAAGCGTTTGCAAATGCAGGAGCAAGGTGGAAAGTTCGAGTTGAAACTCAGCTGTTTCACTCGGCGGCAAGGCTGGCTAAGAAATGCCATGGAGTTGCTATTCTGGATCCTTTTACTATGGTGGATAGTCATTATCTTGGGCTGAAAACTCGACCATTTTTACCAAATATTGAGTATAAAATTGGCATCCTTTACTCAGCTGAACATCCGCGCTCATTGCTTGCGGAAGAATTTTTAAAATTACTTAGAAAACGACTACTTGATTTTGCCTCCAATACTTAAAACATTCTGGCAATAATGCAACCAAAGCTAAGCCATAAGCATTTTTAAATACACACAGGCTTGAAGCAGTGATACCTATTTGTTGATTAGGAAAGAAATAAACACCGTCTCTGTCTTGAACATTTGGCTGTAAATAACAAAAATCACTTAAAGAGAAATCGAGATCTGCTTCGCCATAAGAATTAAATGAAATCAGTATTGAGAACAGAAGTAGGAGTAGTTTTTTCATATTACAATCCAACCCACATAGATACCAACCATTACAAAGACAAACGTTAGAAGTGTCATTTTAAGAAGATAGTTCATACTATGATTGTATATCAACTTGAACTAAAGTCCAAATTTCGTTTGATGTGTGAGGGAGGGTGTACATATATCTCCGAGAGCACAAGAGGGGCTCCCGCCCGTAACTCCAATCTTGTGTAAGACGTCTCTGTTATCCGCGACGAATGGCAAATCAGACTAACAGCCCATTTTACGTGCCAGATCCACGAAGTCGATCGCGACCATATCCCACTTTTCACTTGGCTTCAGATTGGTCGTTTGATCGGGGCCGTACTCGTTAGCACGCGTGACGAACCCGGTTTTGAGACCGCGTGCCCGTGCCGCCGCAAGGTCTTTGTTATGGGCCGCAGTCATCATGACTTGTTCTGGCGCTAGGCCAAGGGCGTCGCAGCAACGGTCGTAGGTTTCCGGGACGGGTTTATATTGCCGGACGACTTCCGCTCCTAAAATGACATCCCAAGGTAAGCCAGCGTTTTTCGCCATATTGACCATGAGCGCAATGTTGCCGTTTGAATGTGTACCGATGATAAAGCGCGATTTCAGCATCGTCAGACCTTCGACGGAATCCGGCCAAGGCGAGAGACGATGCCAAACAAGATTAAGCTCGTCGAGCGCTTCCTCCGGAAGGTTTGAGAGGCCATATTTTTTTGCGATCTTGTCAAGATTCATGCGGTGCAACGTATCGAGCTTCGTGAATGGAAGCCCACCGCTTCTGACTTTTTCCATGGCCGGTTGATAAAGGTCTCGCCAATCGCAGGCGAATTGAACCCAATCCGCTTCGGGGATGCCGTGCGATTTGGCGAACTCTCTGGCCATTCGCGCCACGCTTGTGCGCCAATCGACCACGGTGCCAAATACGTCAAAAATGAGTGCTTTTACGTCGCTAATCATGGGAATTATTAAGCAAGCTTTTCAAGTATTGTGTAGACAACTCGCCACAACTAATAACTTCTCCAAGATTTTTCTCACAAGGCTGATCCCATTCAGGGGTGTCAATTCCAGCAATTCTCATTCTAAGCAATGTTCGATCATCCATTGAGTCTTGATGAGTTTTTACAAAATCAAAAAAAAGTAAAACATCAATATTAACACTGTCGCCATCAACAATTACCAGAGGGTGTTTGAAATCACTTTGAGCGCCAACAAAACTGCAAAAGCTGAATAACAAGCATAAAACAAAAAGCTTCATTAAGTTGAAAGGGGTCGGTAAAATTGATTCATTATAAAACAACACACTAATCATGAGCGCAATAGAGACAATTCAATTCAATGATTCAGACATAGTGCCAGCGATTGCTCAAGATTCTGAGACTGGTGAAATCTTAATGATGGCGTGGATGAACAAAGAGGCACTTGCTCTGAGTATTGAGCAACAAAAAGCGGTTTACTACTCAAGATCACGCAAAAAACTGTGGTTTAAAGGTGAGGAGTCGGGGCATGTGC
>ERZ813253.234-NODE-234-length-21749-cov-5.554297_pt1 | contig 21749 bp, 24 predicted proteins | sample MGYA00520893_ERZ813253 | MGnify/ENA primary metagenome ERZ813253 (study PRJEB31669, sample SAMD00080414) | marine metagenome | biome: oceanic hadal pelagic zone biome; feature: marine hadalpelagic zone; material: sea water | place: Pacific Ocean:Izu-Bonin Trench...
ATTATGTAAATGTTACTGATTCTAATGGTTGTCAAGGAGTGTCTAACCCTCCTTTTGAAGTTTTTAATGCAGTAAATACTTCTGCTATTACTGGCACAACTACTCCTACTCAATTTCAAACAGAAACTTATTCTGTAACACAAAGCTCAGGTTCAACATATAATTGGTGGATGAATGGAGGTAATATACAATCAGGATTAGGTACAAACACAGTGGATGTGATATGGAATATAGTTGGATCCAACTCAATTTATGTTTTAGAAACCAATACAAATGGTTGTATAGGAGATACGATAAGTTTGGCAGTTACTGTTTTACAATCTACAAACATAAATGAAGACAAAGCAGAAGAGATAAGCATTTACCCAAATCCTTTTACAAAAAGCACAATCATATCTATCACAAATATTAAATCCAACTATAACTTAACCCTTTATGATATCACAGGACAAAAGGTTTGGAAAGAAGAAGGTTTAAGCCAAAACACTTATGAATTAGAAAGAGGAACCCTCGCTAAAGGAATTTACTTTTTAGAAATAAAAACAAAAGAAAGTAAAAAAATTAAAAGGGTGGTGATTAATTAATTTCTTGCTCCAAAAATAGCACTTCCTATTCTTATCATAGTGCTTCCTTTTTCAATAGCAATTTTGTAATCTCCACTCATTCCAATTGATAAAATAGAAATATCTTGATTTTTTACTCTGTCAAAAACCTTTTTAAGGGATTGAAATTCTGTTGCAATTTGTTTAGCATTATCGGTAAAAGTAGCCATTCCCATTAAGCCAGAAATTTTGATATTTTTAAATTGCTTAGCCTCTGTTATTGTTTGCTGAATTTCATTTATTCCAAAACCAAATTTGCTACTTTCTTGTGCTATATGCACTTGCAAAAGGCAATCAATAATTCTATTATGTTTCCTAGCCCTTTTATCAATTTCCTTCAGTAATTTAAGCGAATCTACTCCATGAATTAGGTTAACGAATGGGGTAATAAGTTTCACTTTATTTGTTTGCAAATGCCCAATCATGTGCCAAATAATGTCTTGTGGAAGTGTGGCTGCTTTTTCTACTAATTCCTTCACTTTATTTTCGCCAAAAATTCTTTGTCCATTATTATAAGCCTGCAATATATCAGCATTACTTTTTGTTTTAGATACCACTACCAAAGTAACTTCTTTGAGTATGCTGTTTTGTAGGGTTTTTAAATTATCGGCAATCCCCATCAGTCAATAGGATAAATGGTAAGTCCTGAGCGTAATTTGGGCTCAATATAAGTACTTTTTGGAGGCATTATTTTCCCTTTATCTGCCACTTCTTTTAATGCCTTTATTGGAATAGGTTTTAAAATAAAAGCAACTGCATATTCGCCAGTATTTACTTTTTCTTTAATCTCATCAATTGGGGTGTTTCCAGCAACAAAGGATATATTTTTATCCGTTTTTTCATCCTTAATTCCCAAAATTGGAGCCAATATGTTTTTGGATAAAATAGCAGGATCCAATCTATTTACACAATCATTCAAATAGCTTCCTTTTATGGCTTTAATCAGATAGCACTTTCCATCCAAATACATGCCAATTTCATCTTCTTTTTCTCCTTTTAATAAAACAGATTCTTTTACCTTATAAGTGCTTTTTATTTTTGCTATAAACTCTTTAACTGTTAAGCCATTCAAACTGTTTACTAAACGATTATAGTTGAGAATATTTAATTGGTTTTCGGCAATTAAAAAACTCATAAAAAAATTACAATTATTTTCATCAGCTGCATTTTTTTGTTGACTCAATAGTGCTGAAGAAGATGTGCGGTGGTGTCCGTCCGCAATATAAATATCACCAATTCTTTCAAAAGTATTGCAAATGCTCTTGATATCATCTACCGAATGAATTAACCAAAGTTTATGTAGGGATTTATTAGTAGTTCTAAATTCATATTCTGGCCTACTTTTAGCATATTTTTTAATAATGGAATCAATACTTTCAGTTGCTTTATAACACAATAAAACAGGATCAGCATTAAAGCCAGTAACATTCAAATAGTTTTTGAACATTTCTTCTCTTTCAGTAAGGGTGTGCTCGTGTATTTTAATGTTACCATTTAGATAGTCCTGCACACTGCATGCTGCAATTATCCCTTGAAATGTATGGCTATCCTTTTGCTGCTGATACAAATAAAAGACAGCTTTTTCATCCTGGATTAGATTACCATTTTTCAAAAAATTTTCAAATTTTTCTTTTACCAATTTGAATTTTTCAATACCACTTTTTTTATTCTTTTTTTTATATTCTGGATTGATGATATGCAGAAAAGTATAAGGGTTATTTTCCAACTTTTCTTTGAGGGTTTCATCAGAATAACGCACATAAGAGCGAGATGCTAGCAAATGCGCTTTATCTCTTGGCGGTCTTATCGCTTTAAAGGGACGAATTGTTGCCATCTTTATTTATTGAAATAAGTAGCAATTTGATCTGCTAATTCCTTACCGATGCTTTCTTGTGCTTCCAGAGTTGCAGCACCAATATGTGGAGTTAATGAAACTGCTCCATGCATTAATAAATGAATAGCTGGTGTTGGTTCATTTTCAAAAACATCAAGTCCAGCATAAGCCAATTTTTCTTTATCTAAAGCAAACATTAGGGCTGTTTCGTCTATAACTCCACCTCTTGCTGCATTGATAATTCCAGCTCCTGTTTTCATCATCCCGATTTCTTTTGCACCAATTATGGCTTTATCTCCATCTTTTGGAATGTGAAGGGTTACAAAATCTGCATTGGTAAGTACATTTTTTAAGCTTTCTGTTTCAATGGTAAATGATTTTTTATCTCCATTAAAAAACTCCAATGTGATGTTTGCTTTATCTATAAACTTATCATGAGCAATCACTTTCATTCCAAGGCCGATTGCTCTTTTTGCCACTTCTTGCCCTATTCTTCCAAAGCCAATAATACCTAAGGTTTTCCCAGCTAATTCTCTTCCCTTAGAATATGATTTTTTCAAGCCCTTAAAATCACTCTCCCCTTCCATTGGCATTTGTCGGTTGGCATCAAATAAGAAACGAACCATACCAAATAAATGTGCAAAAACAAGTTCAGCTACAGATGCGGAAGATGCCGCTGGTGTGTTAATCACCTTTAATCCTTTCTCTTTTGCATAATCTACATCAATATTATCCATCCCAACGCCACCTCTACCGATAATCTTAAGCTGTGGGCAAGCATCAATTAAATCTTTTCTTACAGTAGTAGTACTTCTTACTAAAAGTACTTCATAATTTTCTGAATTGATTGAATTAATCAAATCTTCTTGTGCTACCTTTTCAGTTACAATATTAAATCCTTTTGTTTTTAAAACATCAATCCCAGCTTGGGAAATCCCATCATTTGCTAATATATTAATCATCTTAATTTTGTTCTAATTTACGCATTATATCAACTAAAACTTGTACACTTTCAATAGGTAAGGCATTATACATTGATGCTCTGTATCCTCCAACGGATTGGTGTCCTTTTATTCCATTTATTCCTGCATTTGTCCACATTTTATTGAACTGCTCTTCTTTGCTATTATCTTTTAAAAGGAAAGTAACATTCATGTTTGATCTATCTTCTTTATTAGCAGCACCTTCAAATAAAGGGTTTCTATCTATCTCACGATATAATAAATCTGCTTTTTTCTGATTGATTTTCTCAATCCACTGTACTCCCCCCTTATCTTTTAACCATTGTAGAGTTAGCATTGATACATAAATTGCAAATACAGGTGGAGTGTTGAACATACTATCCTTGCTGATATGTGTATTATAATCCAGCATTGTGGGAATTTTTCTTCCAGTATTCCCCAAAATTTTATTTTTTACAATAACTAAAGTCGTCCCTGCAGGTCCCATATTTTTTTGAGCTCCAGCATATATTAAGTCAAATTTACTTACATCAATAGTTCTGCTGAAAATATCAGAACTCATATCACAAACCAAAAGGGTAGGAGTGCTAGGGAATTCTTTCATTTGAGTACCATAAATAGTGTTGTTTGATGTACAATGGAAATAATCAACATCCATTGGGATTTCATATCCTTTAGGAATGTAGTTATGGTTTTTATCTGATGAATCACCAACAATTACAACTTTCCCTAAATCTTTTGCTTCCGTAATTGCTTTTTTTGCCCAAGCTCCTGTATTAGTATAAGCTGCTTTTCCTCCTTTTTTCATAAGGTTTAAAGGTACCATCAAAAACTCCAAACTCGCACCACCTTGTAAAAACATAACGGAATATTCTTTTGGAACTTCTAAAAGTTCTTTTACTAAGGATATCGCCTTTTGCATTACATCCGTAAACGGTTTGCTTCTATGCGATATTTCAATTAATGATAAATCATCATCATTAAAATTAAGTATAGCTTCAGATGCTTGTTGTAAAACTTCCTGTGGTAAAATACATGGTCCTGCCGAAAAATTATGTTTTTTCATTATCCATTTACTCTTTCCAGATAGGCACTTTTATTCGTGTCAATTTTAATCTTGTCCCCTTCATTTATAAAAAGAGGTACCTGAATGTTTGCACCTGTTTCAGTTCTTGCAGCTTTGAAAGTATTAGTAGCGGTATTGCCTTTTACTCCCGGCTCTGTTTTAGTAATTTCAAGTGTTACATGTGCAGGTAAATCAGCAGAAAGAGGTAAGCCTTTATCGGCATGAAACAGTACATTAACATTTTCTCCTTCTTTTAAGAATTCCACATTTTCAATAAATTCTTTTTGCAACATTATTTGTTCATAATCGTCCAGATTCATCAAATGATAATCATTTCCGTCTGCATACAAAAATTGGTATTTTCTGTTTTCTATTCTTATAACTTCAATTTTAACCCCTGAAGTGAAAGTGTTTTCTAACAATCTTCCAGTATTTAGATTTCTGATTTTTGTTCTTACAAAAGCTGGTCCTTTTCCTGGTTTTACATGTTGGAAAGATTCAATTTTCCAAGGGTCTCCATTATGCTGAATACATAATCCGTTTCTAAAATCTGCTGTTGTTGCCATTTCTTTTTTTTAATTTTGCATATATCCTTTCATAATTCCTCTGCCTGAATTCTTTATAAAAGAGATAATATTATCTTTTTCAGGAGAAGCCGGTAATTCGGCTTCAATTTTTGCAATTGCTTGGGTAGTGTTTTTATTGGATTGAAATAAAATTCGATAAATATTTTGTATTTCCTGAATTTTTTCATCTTTAAATCCTCTTCTCCTCAGCCCGATAGAATTGATACCAACAAATGAAAGTGGCTCTCTTGCTGCTTTTACAAAGGGCGGAACATCTTTCCTTACCAAAGCACCACCAGAAATCATGGCGTGTGAACCAATATGCACAAACTGATGAATGGCTGAAAGTCCTCCGATAATTACCCAATCCCCAATAGTAATATGTCCCCCTAATGCAACACCATTTACAATAATGCAATTATTACCAATGTAGCAATCGTGTGCAATATGAGAATATGCCATTAGTAAACAATCATTTCCTATTTTTGTTTTCCCGGTTTCTTTTGTTCCTCTGTTTATTGTTACACACTCTCTGATGGTCGTATTATTACCAATTATCACTTCCGATTTTTCGCCACCAAACTTTAAATCTTGTGGTATTGCCGAAATAACAGCACCAGGAAATATTCTACAATTTTCACCAATTGTGGCCCCTTCCATTATGGTAACATTCGATCCAATCCAAGTTCCACTTCCAATTGTTACATTCTTCTCGATAGTTACAAATGGCTCAATCACTACATTTCTTGCAATGTTTGCTCCAGCATCTACATATGATAAGGGTTGGTGCATACAATTATTTTTTAGGTGCAATTTGTGCTAATAAATCTCCTTCTACTACAATCTTTCCATCTACAAAACCTTTACCGTGCATATGGCAAAGCCCTCTTCTTATAGGGGAGATTAAGTTTAACCTGAAAATTATAGTATCACCAGGTACTACTTTTCTTTTGAATTTTGCATTTTCAATTTTCATAAAGAAAGTTAAATAATCTTCCGGATTATCAACCGTGCTTAAAATTAATACACCTCCTGCTTGTGCCATTGTTTCCAGTTGTAGCACACCTGGCATTACCGGCTCTTCTGGAAAATGACCTTTAAAATAATCCTCATTTTTATTAACAAATTTTGTTCCAATAATATAATCAGAGCCAAGTTCTCTTATTTCATCAATAAATAGGAAAGGTTCTCGGTGTGGTAAAATCGTTTTAATTTTTTCTTTGTCATAAAGAGGGGCTGTGTTGAAATCAATTTCTGGGGCTGAGTTTCTCATTTCTTGTGTCATAATTTCTTTAATTTTTTTAGCAAAGGCAATATTTATGGTGTGTCCTGGTTTTTTTGCGATTACATGTCCTTTTATGCTTTTTCCTATCAATGTTAAATCGCCAATAACATCCAATAGTTTGTGTCTTGCAGGCTCGTTTTGGTGTCTAAGTTCTAGGTTGTTTAAAATCCCTTTTTCTTGCACAGCAATATTCTCTTTATTAAATGTTTTAGCCAATTTGGCAAGCGCTCTCTCATCTACATCTCTATCAACAATTACAATAGCATTATTTATATCCCCTCCTTTTATCAAATTATTTTTTAGTAATTCATCCAATTCGTGCAAAAAACAAAATGTTCGTGATGAGGAAAATTTAGTTTCAAATTCTGAGATATCTTCCAAAACACTATTCTGTTTTTGTAGTGTTGTTGAGTTATAATCAATTTCAACAGAAACTTTAAATTTATCAGATGGGATGATACTTATTTCACTTCCTGTATCTTCATCTTTATATGCGATCTTTCGTTTTACTTGAAAATAGGTTTTATCTTTTTCTTGAATTTTAATTCCTGCTTTTTTTAAGGCATTAGTAAATTCTATTGAACTGCCATCTAAAATAGGGGTTTCACATGCAGTAATTTCAATAAGTAAATTATCAATTTGTGCACCAGTAATAGCCGCCAAAACATGCTCGGTAGTATGAATACCGACCCCATTCTTTTCAATATTTGTTCCTCTGTTGGTGTGCACTACTAAATCGACATTTGCTTCAATAATTGGTTTATTTTCCAAATCTGTTCTTTGAAACTTAATGCCAAAATCTTCTTTTGCAGGAACAAAAGTAATGGTACTCTCCTTTCCAGTATGTAGCCCAACCCCACTTATGGAAATACTTTGTTTTATGGTTTTTTGTTTCTCACTCATTTTTATTTCTTTCATCTAATAAAAACGCTCTTTTTATTTCTGAAATTGTTTTATATATTTCAGGAAGCTTTTTGAAAACAATATATGATCTTTGAAAATCCTTGATGTCAAAAGCCATTGGCCCCTGCACAATTTTTCCTTTTTCAGTAATGCTTGAGGCAACTCCACTTTGTCCTGCAATTTTTACTTCATCAGCAATTCTAATATGACCAACAATTGCACATTGCCCACCTATCATGCAATTTTTTCCAATTTTTGTTGAGCCAGCAATTCCTGCTTGGGATGCAATTACTGTATTTTCTCCAATCTCCACATTATGTGCAATTTGTATTAAATTGTCCAATTTCACCCCATTACCAATAATAGTTGAGCCCATAGTTGCACGATCAATTGTTGTGTTTGCGCCAACTTCAATATCATCTTTTAGGACTACATTTCCTATTTGTATTATTTTGCTGAACTGATTGTTATTATCAGGAGAAAATCCGAAACCATCTCCTCCAATTACCACTCCAGAATGCAGAATATTATCTTTTCCAATTTTACAATCATGATAAATTTTTACGCCAGAATACAGAATGCTATTATCTGCAATATTTACATTTTCACCAACAAAACAATTCGGATAAATTTTTACATTGTTACCTATTTTTACATTTTCACCAATATAGCTAAATGCTCCTACAAAAACATTTTTTCCTAAAGTAGCGGATTTCTCAATTTTTGATTGCTTGTCCATTCCCTTTTTATCATTTTTCATTTTGTTGTAAACCTCCAGCAATTGACTAAAACTATGGTAAGCATCCTGTACAACAATAAGAGTGGCAGAAATATTATTTTCTGATTTAAAATCCTTATTTACAATAACAACTGAGGCTTTTGTTGTATAAATAAATGGGGTGTATTTTTTATTTGCCAAAAAACATAAATCTCCCTTTTTCCCTTCTTCAATTTTTGCCAATGAATTTACCACTGACTCAGGATTTCCGAGAATTTTTCCCTTTAGGATATCTGCTATTTGCTTAGCTGTAAATTTCATGTGGCAAATTTAATAATTCTTATTGTTAATTTACATCATTACAACAGCAAAGAATAATTAAGGTAATCAGTAGAGTTTTACATTTGATTTAAATCAGGATAACAAAGGAAAAATTTGTTTACTTTTTTTGAAATTATTTCATTCAACAGATGATCGGTGGCATCTTTTATTTCTTTAATACTTCCATCTTTCATCAAAATATTAATTTTTGCTTTTTCGTAATTATAGGCCCTATTACTTACCTTATCAGAAAAAACAAAGAAATTTGCTTTTTCTTTACTAATATTCAGTTGCTTCATCACCTCTGTTTGATGTTTGCTAATTTCCTTTTTGCTAAAAGGTTTTTGTTGAATCTTTACCTTTAATAATTTTCGGTTAATTATCATTGAAGATAAGGATGAGAGCACTAAGTCTTCATGTTTTACCCATTGCTTTAATGAACAGAAAATATCATGATCATCCAACTGAGCAAACTGATGCAGAAGTTCAGGAGTATTTTCAAAATCTTTTTTTCTGAATTTATTTTTCAAAAAGAATAAAAGAGCGGGGGTTGTAAAAACTCCACTATCATTTGTAATAAGTTCTTTTGCTCTTTTTAATGCTTTGATAAGTGTATTTTCGGCCGATAGCACAGTTTTGTGCAGATACACTTGCCAATACATCAATCTTCTGGCAATCAGAAATTTTTCAATAGAATAGATGCCTTTCTCTTCAATTACCAAATTATCGTCCACTACATTGAGCATATTTATAATTCGTTCTGTGCCAATTACCCCTTCCTGCACTCCTGAATAAAAACTATCTCTTTTTAAATAATCCAATCGGTCCATATCCAGTTGGCTTGATACCAATTGGTGTAAAAACTTCTTTTTGTAGTTGTTTGTAAAAATATGAATTGCTAATGATAATTTTCCATTGAATTGCTCGTTAAGTTCTCGCATAAAAAGCAGAGAAAGCGTTTCGTGTGTGATTTTATCAACAATGCTTTTTTCTAAAGCATGCGAAAAAGGACCATGTCCAATATCGTGCAATAAAATAGCAATGCAAACTGCTTCTGCCTCTTTGCTTGTTATGGTGTGTCCTTTTTTTCTGATTTGATCAATGGCTTTATTCATTAAAAAAATACAGCCAATAGCATGATGGAAACGAGTATGATAGGCGCCTGGATAAACCAAATAGGAAAGTCCTAATTGTGATATTCTTCTTAATCTTTGAAAAAAGGGGTGTTCAACAAGGTCAAGAATAATGCCTTTTTCTATTTGTACAAATCCGTAAATGGGGTCGTTTATAATTTTATCTTTTTTTAAGTGGCTCATATAGGCAAATAACGGATTATTTTTTTGATTTTTGTAGAACCAATTTAAATAAAATATATGATTACCATACTTTGGGCAGATGATGAAATTGAGATACTTAAACCGCATATCATTTTTTTGGAACAAAAAGGATATGCAGTAGTAACCGCTAAAAGTGGGGATGAGGCATTAGACAGATTTAATGAAACAACTTTCGATTTGGTATTTCTAGATGAAAATATGCCAGGATTTACCGGATTAGAAACGCTTGTAAAAATGAAAGCAATTAGGCCAAATATTCCGATTATCATGATAACAAAAAGTGAGGAAGAAAGCATAATGGAGGAGGCAATTGGTTCAAAAATATCTGATTATTTAATAAAGCCAGTAAATCCAAATCAGATATTACTTTCCATAAAAAAGAATATTGATAGTAAACGCCTGGTTGGCGAGCGCACCACCATGAACTACCAACAAGAGTTCAGAAACATTGGGATGCGTCTTTCTGAGAGTTTAAGCAAACAGGAGTGGATAGATATTTTCAAAAAACTTACTTTTTGGGAGTTAGAAATTGAAAAATCGGGGGAACAAAGTGTGGAAGAAATTCTTTCTATGCAAAAACAAGAGGCAAATACCCAATTTTTTCGTTTTGTAAAGGAAAACTATAAAAGTTGGATAAATGGAGTGGATGCCCCATTGCTTTCGCATAATTTAATTAGAAAAAATGTCAGTCCTTTGCTAGATAAAAAACCGCTCTATTTTATTCTAATTGATAATTTGAGATACGATCAATGGAAAATTATTGAACCAATGATTCAAAATGATTTTAGAGTAAAAAAGGAAGAAATTTATTATAGTATTTTGCCCACAGCCACTCAATATTCCAGAAATGCAATTTTCTCTGGATTACTTCCTTTAGAAATGGAAAAACGCTTTCCTGGAAAATGGAAAAATGATGAGGATGAGGGAGGAAAAAATATGTTTGAGGAAGATTTCTTGCGCGATCAGTTGCAAAGATTAGGGCATGGAGATTGTAAATTGAGCTATTCCAAAATTACCAATATAGATTACGGTAAAAAAGTAGTGAATCAAATTGGAAATATGAAACACAATAACTTAAATGTTATTGTCTATAATTTTGTGGATATGCTCTCTCATGCTCGGACTGATATGAAGATGATTAAAGAACTGGCGGAAGATGATTCTGCTTATCGTTCCCTTACGGCATCTTGGTTTGAGCATTCTCCCTTGCGTGATATCATGAAACAAATTGCGAAACAAGGTGCAAAAATGATTATTACTACCGATCATGGAACGATTAATGTGAAAAGACCATCAAAGGTAATTGGGGATAGAAATGTAAATTCTAACCTCAGATATAAACAAGGCAAAAATCTAAATTATATAAAATCGGATGTGATGGTGGTAAATAATCCTACTGAATATCATTTACCTCAACAAAATGTAAGTACAAAATATCTATTTGCTAAAGAGGATATGTACTTTGTTTATCAGAATAATTACAATCAGTTTGTGCAATATTTTAAAGATACATTTCAGCATGGAGGAATATCATTGGAGGAAATGCTCATTCCTATCATTACATTAGAAGCAAAGTAATAATGAATAGCACATTTTATGCTAAAACGATAAAAGAATTAGATGAAATTTCAAAAGCGCTTCTTGAAGCTTTTGGAAATCAGAAAAAAGTTGTATTTTTCGGAGAAATGGGAGTAGGCAAAACTACTCTGATAAAATCAATTTGCAAGGCTTTAAATGTGCAAGATGTTGTTACAAGTCCGACTTTTTCGGTTGTAAATGAGTATCATGATAAAAAAGGAGAACCCATTTACCATTTCGATTTTTACAGAGTGAAATCGGAAGAAGAAATTTATGATTTGGGCTATGAAGAATATTTTTTTACCAATAGTTACTGTTTTGTAGAATGGCCAGAAAAAGCTTTGGGTTTGTTACCAAAAGAAAGAATAGAAGTTAAGATAACCAAAAATAAAAAAGCACGAATTATTAATCTATTAGCTTATGAAAAAAAGTAAAAACATAGCAACCTTTGGCACTTTGATGCCACAAGAAGAAATGTTGGAAGTGAAAAAGAATTTCAAATCTTTATACATTGGGATTCCAAAGGAAATTTCCTATCAGGAAAATAGGGTGAGTTTGTCACCAGATGCGGTTGCACTTTTGGTAAGTAATGGGCATAAAATTGTGATAGAAAAAGGGGCAGGAGTAAATGCTAATTTCTCGGATGAGAATTATAGTGATTCTGGTGCAAGTATTGCTTATAATACTGAGGATGTGTATAAAGCACATATTATTCTTAAAATAGAACCGCCTACAAAAGGGGAGATTAAAATAATGCATAAAGGACAGACGCTTATATCGGCACTGCAACTAACTACTATAAATAAAAAGTACATTAATCTTCTTCTGAAAAGTGAAATTACAGCATTAGCTTACGAATACATTAAAGATGAAAATGGAATTCTATCTCTTATCAGGAGTATTAGTGAGATTGCTGGAAATACAGCAATACTTATTGCAGCAGAGTATTTGAGTAATGTAAATTCTGGAAAAGGATTGATGCTGGGAGGAGTGAGCGGAATTTCACCAACAGAAATAGTGGTGCTTGGAGCCGGAACAGTTGGTGAATTTGCATGCCGAACAGCACTTGGTTTAGGCGCTTCCGTTAAAGTTTTTGATAGTTCAATAACCAAATTAAGAAGACTTCAAGAAATTATTAACACCAGAGTCAGTACTTCCATTTTACAACCAAAGGCATTGCAAAAAGCACTAATGCGAGCGGATGTTGTAATTGGCGCACTTAGGGCAGATGAGGGAAGAACACCTTGTGTGGTTAGTGAAGAAATGGTGAAAAAGATGAAATCAGGGGCTGTAATTGTGGATGTAAGTATCGACCAAGGCGGTTGTTTTGAATCCTCAGTAGTAACCGATCATAAAAAACCTACCTTCCGAAAATTTGATGTTGTGCATTATTGTGTGCCAAATATTTCATCAAGAGTATCGCGTACTGCAACTTTTGCAATAAGCAATATTTTGGCACCTACTTTGCTAAATATGGGAATAGCAGGAGGGGTTGAAAATTTTCTGAAAATGGATGATGGTTTGCGTTCTGGCGTTTATGTTTTCAGAGGAATGCTTACTAATGCTGTGCTTGGAAGAATGTTCGATTTACCTTATAAGAATTTGAATTTGATAATGTAAATATGGGCAGAAGATTTTTATTTTTTGGATTGGGTGCTTTAATCAGTATTATTTTCCTCTCACTAGGACCTGAAAATAGATTGAAAAAAACATTTTATGACTACATTGACTATTTTAGTTTGGACAAAAGAGTGATTTATCATTTGGAAAATGACGGCACTACTTTTTCCACAAAAGCGGAATGTCAATTGGTGTATTATAGTTTGTCAAAAGAAGATTTGCTTGAAGTATTAGAAGGAGGGGAAGTGAATTTTGAAAAAAGCCAAACTGAAAAAATACCTTGCCAATACTATGTGGTTGAGAACACGATAAATGAAATAGAACTTTCTGTTACTTTTGAATTTTGTGATAAAGAAAACACAGTTAAAGTGATGGACTTTATCGCTAAATCAGAAGAAGAAGTTTGCGATTTCTAAATATGTTTCCTTCTTTTTTTCTCCTTAATTATATTGGATAATTCCCGGTTCATTTGTCCTGCAATGGAGGTGTTTTCTTCTGCTCGTCTTATCAGATATGGTATTACATCTTTCACTGGACCGTATGGAACATATTTGGTAATATAATACCCCTGTTTTGCTAAATTATACGATATATGATCACTCATACCGAGTAGTTGCGAAAAAATAATTCGCTTGTCATTTTTATCCAATTTGTGCTGGGCAATAAGCTCTGTAAGGTATGCTGAACTTTCTTCATTGTGCGTTGCACTGCAAAATGAAATTCTATTGATATTTTCCACACAAAACTTTTGCGCCAAATTGTAATCCTTATCCGTATCTTCTTTTTTTCTGTGTACTGGGCAAGGATAATTTAACCTATTTGCCCTTTCTATTTCTTGCCCATGGTAGGCGCCTCTTACTAGTTTTAGCCCTACAAAATAATGATTATTTTCAGCATCAGTTAAAACCTCTTTTAAGTAAGTAATTCTGTCATTTCTGTATAGCTGAAGGGTATTGAAAATCCAAGCTTTTTCCCTATTGAATTTGCGCATCATTTCCCGGGCTATTTCATCAATAGTGGTTTGTATCCAACTTTCTTCTGCATCAATAAATAGGGGTACTTTTAGCTCAAATGCGGTTTTACAGATTTCATTTATTCTGCTGTAAAAATCTTCTTTTTCGGCTTGTTCTTTACTACTAAGTGCTTGATTTTTACTTAGCTTTTCTAATAAACCGAATGCAGTAATTCCAGTTGGCTTAAAAACTGAAAAAGGGATTTTCTCTGATTTGCTTGCTTTTATAATGGTCTCTATTATTTCATCTTTTGTTCGTGTAAAATCTTCTTCTGATTCCTTGCCTTCTGCCGAAAAATTCAAAATGGTTCCAATGCCAGATTGCCACAAATTATCTATTGTCGGCTGACTCTCATTAATAGAAGTTCCGCCACAAAATTGCTTGTAAATGGTAGCCTTTATAATTCCTTTAATTGGTAAACCAATTTTAATGGAGACTTTTAAAAGGAAAGTGAAGATTTTAGTGACAAATGGTTTGCCAATAATGCTGAACAAAAAATATGCTCTATTTAAATCCTTATCCGATTTGTCGGCATAAGTAACCTTATTATCATCAAATAAACCCATTGATTCCTTTTTTTTGCAAAAGTATAATTTTCAGTTAATTGTTATTGATTTATAGCTTTTAGTTATTGGTCTAAAATCTAATATCTCAGTGCTATGGTCTATTTTATCTTTCTACAAATCATTAGCCCATCTCTTATTGGCATAAGGATGTTTTCTACCCTTTGGTTCTGTTGCACTTTTTTACTGTATGCTACAAGCGCTTTTGTTTCTTCATCTTGGGTTTTTTCTACTACTTTCCCGCTCCAAAGCACATTGTCAGCAATAATGTATCCGCCAATAGATAGTTTACTAAAAACCAAATCAAAATAATTGGAATAATTTTCTTTGTCGGCATCAATAAATACCAATTGGAATTCAGCTTCTATTGAAGGGATTATTTCCATTGCATTGCCTGTATGCTGAATAATATTTTTTTTGTATTCTGACATGTCAAAATACCTTTTTGCAAATAAGCTTACCTCCTCATCACATTCAATGGTGTGCAATTTCCCCTTTTCTCTTAAACCCTCTGCCATGCAGAGTGCAGAATAACCAGTATAAGTTCCAATTTCCAATATATTTTCAGGGGAAATCATTTTACTAAACAAACTTAGTGCTCTGCCTTGCAAATGCCCGGAAAGCATTCTAGGTGTCATTACTTTTGCCCATGTTTCTCTATTTAGTTTGGCAAGCAAATCACTTTCTTTTGCCGTGTATTTTAAGGCGTATTTTTCTATTTCTGTTGGTAAAAAATCCATATTTTTGGTATAAAAAAAGCCACATAATTGTGGCTTTTAATAGTTTATATTAAAGTTTTATTCTTCTGAACTTTCATCATCCCCTTCTTCTACATCATCCGTTTTTGCACAACAAGATTTTGTACATCCTTCTCCACATTTTTTGGCCGCTTTTGATGAGCAACTACTTTTCTTACTAAAATTAAAGCCGCTATTAGCGCCACTTGAATAATTTTTGGAAGATTTTTTGTAGCTTCCTTTTTTTCCAGAGCATCCTTTTCTTTTGCTTTTACAGCATGATTTTAGTTGTTTAGCCGAGCATTCCTTTCCTGTTTTTTTACAAATTATCTTACCATCTTTATTGGTTGTGAATGGACATTTATCCGTTCCCCAATCTGGACAATTAGCTTTAAACTGTTCATCAGCCGAAAGTACGGTAGTAACATCTTCTGTAGCAGTTTGCGCTACCACATTGCCTATTCCTATAAAAAGGAAAGCAAATATTACAATTGTTAATTTCTTCATAATTTTTTTTATTTTTTGATTAATGATGTGCAAATATAGTAAAATAGTTTAAAGTTTTATAATATAAGAGCTTTGAATACAGGAAATTAAAAGAGAATCGTTAATAAGTAGCAATCACGCTTAGCCCTCCTTTTACTTTTTGATTAAGTTCGGCACATACTTTAGTATCAATGGGTAAAAATACATCCACCCTTGAACCAAATTTAATAAAGCCAAGTTCATCAGCTGCTGCTGCGCTATTGCCAACAGTAGCATAAGTAACAATTCTTCTAGCTACCGCCCCTGCAATTTGCCGAAACAATACAGAGATTTTATCATTTTCCACCACCACAGTGTTTCTTTCGTTATCGGTAGATGCTTTTGGGTGCCAAGCCACCAAAAACTTCCCAGCATGGTATTTGCTATATACAATCTTTCCACCAATTGGATAAAGGTTGTTATGTACATTTAAGGGCGACATAAAAATAGATATTTGCAAGCGCTTATCTTTATAATATTCGTTTTCCTCTGTCTGTTCTATCACCACCACTTTTCCATCACAAGGGGCGTACACGCATCCTTCTTTCCTTTGAAAATCTCTTTTTGGAACCCTGAAAAAATAAACAGATATTATAAATAAGAATATAGCAATAGGCAAAGTGAAAAACCAAAATATAACTTCAGAATTCCAATAAGTAATATAATTTACCAATGTAAAAATCAGGATTTCGTTTCTAAGGATTTTATAACCTTCTTTGTGTATTGTCATCTGTTAAATGAGATTATGATAAATATAAAGCGCAGGAATGCTAATCATAAATGCATCCATTCTATCAAGCATACCACCATGCCCAGGAATGAAATTTCCAGTATCTTTTACTCCTGCTTCTCTTTTATAATGTGATTCTATAAAATCACCTAAAGTTGCTGTAAAAGGTAAAAATATACTGATTACTATAGGGCAATATACCGTATTTTCTGGTAAAAAATACATAGTTGAAAGATAAGCCGCTATTATCGTAAAAACGAATCCTCCTATAAATCCTTCCCACGATTTTTTGGGAGAAACTGAGGGGAGTATTTTGTGCTTTCCGAATTTCATTCCAACCAAGTAGGCGAAAGTATCGAATGTCCAAGTAAGGATAAACATAAGAAGAACTAATTCAGTTTCAAGAAAATGGATTAATAAAAGAGGAGATACTACATAAAGGAAGGCAAGTATTTTTGTTTTTCCTTTTCTGAGCTTGTACATTTCAGAAAGACATACCAAGAGAATAACTGCAAAAAGAATATGAAAAGAGAGCTGGGAATAAAAAGTTCCAAACCACATAATGACAACATAGATTGCTCCTGAAAGTGCTCTTTTAAGCGTTTGGTTCATCTTCTTGTTTGTTTATCAGATTTTTGGCGTTCAATACATCTTTGTTAGTCACAAAAAGCTCAATATCTCCAAAAACCAAATAAGAAGAATCTTTTTTGTTAATTGATATTGCTCTGATGTTGTGTTTAAGTAGGAACCCTTTTAATAGTTCAATTTTATAAGGTTCGGTTGAAGTATAAATTTTTATCCAATTGTTGGTCACCAATTAGGATTTTGATTTTTTATTTTTTTTGGCTGCTTGTTTGTCCATCTCCAATAATTTTTCTTCTTCAAATGAGCTCCATTTTCTTTTGCCAAAAATCTTTTCCAAATTTTCTTTGTAAATTACCTCCTTATCAAGCAAAAGTTCAGCCAATTCCATTAGTTGTTTCTTGTGTTTACCTAATATCGATTTAGCTCTTATATATGCTTTTTCAATTAGTTTGGATACTTCTTCATCTATCACTTTGGCAGTGGCTTCACTATAAGGTTTTGTAAAATAATAATCTTGCCCAGACGAATCGTAATAACTTCTGTTTCCCACCTTTTCATTCATACCATAAACACTTACCATGGCATATGCCATTTTAGTTACTTTTTCCAAATCACTGAGTGCACCAGTGGAAATTCTATTAAAGAAAACATCTTCAGCGGCTCTACCTCCAAGTGCTGCACAGAGTTCATCCAAAAATTGCTCGGTGGTGGTTAGTTGTCTTTCTTCAGGTAAATACCAAGCAGATCCCAATGACCTTCCTCTTGGCACGATTGTAACTTTTACAAGTGGTGAGGCGTATTCTAACATCCAGCTTACAGTAGCGTGTCCTGCTTCATGGTATGCAATTGTTTTCTTTTCTTCAGGTGAAATAATCTTGGATTTTTTTTCCAATCCACCAATAATTCTGTCTACTGAATCTAAAAAATCCTCTTTTTCTATTTTCTTTTTTGATTTTCGTGCTGCAATAAGTGCAGCTTCATTACACACATTGGCAATATCAGCACCAGAGAATCCGGGTGTTTGCCGTGCCAAAAAGTTAACATCAATACTTTTGTTAAGCACAAGTGGTTTCAAATGAACATTGAAAATTGCTTTTCTTTCTGCCAAATCAGGTAGGTCTATATATATTTGTCTATCAAACCTTCCAGGACGAACCAGCGCTTTATCCAGTACATCTGCACGGTTTGTTGCAGCCAGTACAATTACCCCCGTATTTGTACCAAAACCATCCATTTCCGATAATAACTGGTTAAGGGTATTTTCTCTTTCATCATTGCTTCCAGTTATTGAATTTTTTCCTCTTGCTCTTCCAATAGCATCAATCTCATCAATAAAAATAATGGATGGCGCTTTTTCTTTTGCTTGTTTAAATAAATCTCGAACACGTGAAGCACCAACCCCCACAAACATTTCTACAAAATCGGAACCAGAAAGTGAGAAAAAAGGCACTTTTGCCTCACCAGCAACTGCTTTTGCTAAGAGTGTTTTACCAGTTCCTGGAGGTCCAATAAGAATTGCCCCTCTAGGAATCTTACCTCCTAAACGAGTATATTTATTAGGATTTTTCAAGAAATCAACAATTTCTTCCACTTCCACTTTTGCTTCTTCCAAACCAGCTACATCATCAAATGTTACTTCCACTTTTGCTCTATCAAACAAAGTAGCTTTCGATTTCCCAATGTTAAAAATTTGTCCACCTCCAACACCTCCACCACTCATTCTTTTCATAATGAAAAACCAAATTGCAATAAAAAAAACAAGAGGAAGAATCCATCCTAAAATATCTCCTAAAACATCTTTTTCAGTTTTGTAAGTTACGCTTATTTTGTCATAATTATCAAATTCGGCTTGGGCGTCATTTAGTTGCTGATTAAATGTTTCAACCGAGCCAATCTCAAAATAAAAATGTGGTCCTTTTGTTGATGCTCCTCCAAGTGGTTTTTGGTTTGCATCTCTGAATTTTTCTTCATCCAAATACTCTTTTTTAATATAAATCTGGGCAATTTCTCTGTTTACAATCACCACTTTTTCTACCTTTTGTTGTTGCAACATTTCCCTATCAAACTCTTGCCAAGAAGTTTGCTTTGCAGTATCAAAGTTTAGCATTTGTAAGCCAAAAAAGATAACCGCTATAATAGCATACACCCAAATAATATTAAACTTAAAAATATTTTTAGATGATTTTGGCTGCTGATGTTTGTCTTTTCTTTTTGTCATTTTATCTTTTTATGCCGTTTGTTCAATGTATTTTATCTGAGCATCAGCCCATAAACTTTCTAATTTATAAAAATCCCTTTTTTCTTTATTAAACACATGAACAACCACATCAAAATAATCCATTAAAATCCACTCCTTATTACTTTCTCCTTCCGTATGCCAGGGTTTTTCTTTCAGTAGTTTCGATACATCTTTACTAACATTGTCAACAATAGATGAAAGATGAGTGCTTGATGTACCATGGCAAATAATAAAAAAATCGCAAACTGCTGTTTCAATTTTTCTTAAATCTAAACTTACAACCTCTTTTCCTTTGTGTTGCTTTATCGCCTTAATGATGGCTTTTGCTAAAACATCACTTTTCCTCCTCATAGTTTTTTTACCCATATAAAATTTTAAATTTGCATTTGCAAAAGTAATCAATTTGTATGGATAATTAACACAAAAGTTATGGCTTCATCTTTTACTGATAATTACATAAAATTGGAGGTTATTACCTCTACTAATAATTTTGCCTATAAATTGCTAAAAGCAGGGGAGATAAAAGAGGGGGCAGTAATTACAGCTTTGCATCAAAAAAGGGGGGAGGGGCAATTGCAAGCAAAATGGGAAAGTGACTATGCAAAAAACATTTTGATAAGTATTGTATTATCTCCTAATATCTCAATTAAAAATCAGTTTGATATAAATATTTGTATCTCCCTTGCTTTGCACGATTTTACAAAGAAGTATTTTAAGAAAGGTGTAAAAATAAAATGGCCAAATGATTTGTTGGTAGAGAATGAAAAACTTGCTGGAATTCTGATTAAAAACATTGTAAAAACCGATAGCATTAAAGATACAATTGTTGGTATTGGACTGAATGTAAATCAGATAAAATTTAAGAATTATAGCCTAAAGGCAACTTCCATGAAAAAATTACTAGAAAAGGAATTTGATATTGAAGAGTTGCAAAAGGAACTTTTAGATTGCATTGGGCTTAGGTATTTGCAATTAAAACTAAAGGAGTTTGAAAAAATAAGAGAAGAATATTTTACTGTTTTACATGGTTTTAACCAGTGGGGGCATTATGAAATAGAGGGTGGAAAAATAAAAGCAAAAATTACAGGAATTGATGAAATTGGTATGCTTTTATTGGAAATGGAAAATGGTAAAACCAAATCATTTTCTCTTAAAGAAATTACCTTTTTGTTTTAAATCTGGCTTAAGCTTTTTGCAATTGCATTTAAAAAGTTGGTAAGGGGTTTTTCCAACATCATTCTCATCATCATGTTTAGCTCTGCATTTATCTCTAAAACGGCTTTACAATTTTCTCCATTTTTACTGATGTTACACTCCAATGAAAAAGGAATTTGACTATTTTCTGCTTGTAACATTATTTTAGAAAATGGTATTTTTTCTGCCCGCACTAAAGTTATTTTTGGTAGGCCTCCCATTTTGAAAGAGCAGGAATCCTCTGTTGACTGTAAATCAGTAATTTCAGAAGGTAAAATGTCTTTTAAGTTATTTAGATTACATAGTTTATCATAAAGTTGCTCTGCACTTAAATTTACTTCTACTTCTGGGCTTGTAAAATTACTCATATCATTTTTTCCATTTAGAAGGATTTTCTCTCCACTTGTTCAATACCTTTAAATCTGACTGTTTTATATAATCTTGCTTAAGTGCTTCCTGTAAAAGTGTAGAATAATCACAAAGGGAAATAAACGCACAATCTGCTTTTTTGAAATTTTTGGCAGCAGCATCAAAGCCGTAAGTAAAAATAGAAATCAAACCTTTTACATTTAACCCTTCCTTTCTCAGAGCCTTAACTGCTTGCAGACTACTTTTTCCACTACTTATTAAATCTTCAATTACAATTACCGATTGCCCGGAATTATAAGTACCTTCAATCAGATTTTGTTTTCCGTGCTCCTTTACAGAAGAACGCACATAAATAAAAGGCAATCCCACTTCCTCAGCAACTAATACCCCATGGGCGATAGCCCCTGTTGCGACTCCGGCAATAACATTAGCACTTCCATAATACTTGCTTATTACCTTAACTAAGCTCTGGCGAATATAAGTTCTGCTCTTAGGAAAAGAAAGTATTTTTCGGTTATCACAATAGATTGGCGATTTCCAGCCAGAAGCCCAAGTGAAAGGATTGCCTGGTTGTAAAATAATTGCGTTTATTTGCAATAAGGATTTGGCAACTTGTTTGCCAATTTCAATATCAAAAATCATGACACAAAAATATAAAGTTTTCATTAACAACAAGCCAAAAACCATTACAACAGATTGGAAAAAGTTTTGTGCCAATTATACTCTGATTGAGGCAGCTGGTGGATTGGTTTATAATAAGAAAGATGAACTACTCATGATTTTTAGAAATGGAAAATGGGATTTGCCAAAAGGGAAAAAAGATGAAGCAGAAGAGATTGAAAGTTGTGCTAAAAGAGAAGTAGAAGAAGAATGTGGTGTTAGCGGTTTGGAAATCACAGGAAAATTAAGTGATACCTATCATATTTACAAGCACAATGGAAACAAAATATTAAAACGCACTTATTGGTTCAAAATGACAACTGATTTTGAAGCAGAATTAGT
>ERZ813253.235-NODE-235-length-21678-cov-6.546378_pt1 | contig 21678 bp, 19 predicted proteins | sample MGYA00520893_ERZ813253 | MGnify/ENA primary metagenome ERZ813253 (study PRJEB31669, sample SAMD00080414) | marine metagenome | biome: oceanic hadal pelagic zone biome; feature: marine hadalpelagic zone; material: sea water | place: Pacific Ocean:Izu-Bonin Trench...
GAATGGCGGCGATGTCGTCGCCGATTTCGTCGGCCAGGGGGAAGGCGTTGACCGCCGGGATGACGAGATACTCTGCGAAACAGCCCGCCCTATTGACGCCGACGCCGATGGTGTTGCGGCACAGATGCCGCCGCCCGGCGCGGCAGTTGCGGCAGTGGCCGCAGGTCACATGGCCCTCGCCGGAGACCCGGTCGCCGACGGCCAAGCCGGCGACTTCCATGCCGATCTCGGCGATTTCACCGACGAACTCATGGCCCACGATCATCGGAACCGGGATGGTGGCTTGCGCCCATTCATCCCAGTTGTAGATATGGATGTCGGTGCCGCAGATCGCCGTCTTGGCGATCTTGATCAGCACGTCGTTATGGCCGACGGCGGGCAGGGCCGCATCCTCCATCCAGATGCCGGGCTCCGCCCTGGCCTTGATCAGGGCCTTCATTCGATCAGGGCTTTCACTCGATCGGGGCCTTCATAGCACGCCGAGGTCGCGCCCGACCGCCTCGAAGGCGGCGAGCGCGCGGTCGAGATGGTCGCGGCTGTGGGCCGCCGAGACCTGGGTGCGGATGCGCGCCTGGCCTTGCGGCACCACCGGATAAGAGAAGCCGACCACATAGATGCCCCGCTCGAGCAACCGCGCCGCCATGGTTGCGGCGAGGGCGGCATCGCCGAGCATCACCGGGATGATCGGATGTTCGCCGGGAACCAGGGTGAAACCGAGGCCCTCCAGGCCGGCGCGGAAATAGCGGCTGTTATCGTGCAGGGCGTGGCGCAGATCGTCGCCGGTCGCCAGCAGATCGAGCGCGGCGATGGCGGCCGCCGCGATGGCCGGCGCCAGGCTGTTGGAAAACAGGTAGGGCCGGGAGCGCTGGCGCAACCAGGCGATGATCTCGGCGCGCCCCAAGCTGTAGCCCCCCGAGGCGCCGCCCAGGGCCTTGCCCAGTGTGCCGGTGTAAATATCGATCCGATCCGCCACCCCGCAATGCTCCGGCGTGCCGCGCCCGCCGGCGCCCATGAAGCCCACCGCGTGGGAATCATCGACCATGACCAGGGCGCCATGGCGCTCGGCGAGATCGCAGATCGCGGCGAGGTTGGCGACGACCCCGTCCATGGAGAACACCCCGTCGGTGGCGATCAGGCGGCGCCGGCAATCCCTGGCCTCGATCAGCCGGCGCTCAAGCTCGGCCATGTCGTTGTTGGCGTAGCGCAGGCGGCGCGCCTTGCACAGGCGGATGCCGTCGATCACGCTGGCGTGGTTCAGCGCGTCGCTGATGACCGCGTCCTCGGGCCCGAGGATGGTCTCGAACAGGCCGGTGTTGGCGTCGAAACAGGAGGAATAGAGGATCGTGTCCTGGGTGCCGAGGAAGTCGCCGATCCGCCCCTCCAGGTCCTTGTGGATGGTCTGTGTGCCGCAGATGAAGCGCACCGAGGACAGGCCGAAGCCGTGGCAATCAAGCGCTTCCTTGGCGGCCGCGATGAGCGCCGGATGGTTCGACAGGCCGAGATAGTTGTTGGCGCAGAAGTTGATCACATGCGCGCCGTCGGCGAGGGTGATTTCCGCCGCCTGGGGCGAGGCGATGATGCGCTCGTCCTTGTAGAGGCCGGCGCCGCGAAGCGCCTCGGTGTCATCGTTGAGCGCGTCGAGAAAGGCTTGGTCCATGGCGTCGATCCTAGAGCAGCATGCACTCGGTTGGAATCGCTTTCGCGATTCAACTTAACGGGTAAAATTGCTCCGGCACCCGCGGCATGCGGGGGGACCGGGGATTCGTCGTCTTCGCTTCGCCGGGGAAATCAGCGCTTTCATCGCGGCCGAAAAGGCCGGGCATTTCCTTGTTGCTGTTGATCGCGATATCACGGATTATCGGGACATGAAGGTCAACTGGCTCGCCGCGACGATACTGATACTCCTCTTCAGCCTGGTTCCGCTGACGACGCAGGCGTCTTGGTCCGGTCAGGCCACGCAAGCGTCCGAGCTTGCTCCAGACTTTGACAGCAATTCCGTTTCGGCAAGTTGCTGCGATCATTGCCTGGCGTGCGACGCGGTTGCCGCGCAGGACTTCTGTTCGTTGCTCTGTGCGGCCACGGCCGCTGTCCCGCAGCCAGCCACCGGCATCGCCGTTCTCCGGGATCGAAGTTCCCCGTGGCCGCGGGCCGCAGTGTGGGTCCTCCACGCCGACCCACCCGAGCCCTATCCTCCCAAGCACGCCTTCTTCGTCTAAATCACGGCCTTCGCGAAAGCGGAGTAGCCGGTTGGTCCGGCCGGTCGCCGGTCGGACGATCCAACGAAGGAGGAACACCATGATACGTACGCTAACAATCATTATTATCGCGGTTGGGGTTGGCATAGGAACGGCCTTCGCCCACCAGCAGGGTCCGAAACTACACTTGGCCGAGGCGCCGCTGGACCAGCAGCTGGACGCCATAACCTATTGCGGCGGCATTTATCGCGTGGTGACGAAGGCGGGCACGCCGGTTGACTATCGTGAATTTGATCTTCGCTTCAAGACGGATTCGAGCGAGCACGGCCCCGCGCCGGGAATTCCCGTGATCATCAACGCGGGCATGCGGGGGGACCGGGGATTCGTCATCTTCGCCTCCCCCGGTGAAATCAGCGCGTTCATCGAGGCCGAATGCTAGACGGCGGTAGTGCCCGCCCGCAGGCTGTGGAAATGCATCCCCTAGGGCGATCGATTGCCGCTCTCGTTTTGATGCTGATTATCGGCGCCGTAGCGCCGGCTTCCGCCCATTCCATGCGGGAACTCGAAAGCCAGCTTATGGACCGCGAGCGTTATGTCGAAATGACGAACCGGCAGGCACCCGGGTTTACCCTGGACAACGCCGATGGCGGCGCGGTCAGCCTCGATGATTTTGCCGGCAAGATCGTTGTTCTGAACTTCACTTATGCCCGGTGCAAAGACGTCTGCCCGCTACACAGCCAACTGATCGCCACGGTCCAGGATCAGATCAACGTCACGCCCCTGCGCGACCAAGTACAGTTCATCTCCATCGCCACCGACGCTGAAGACAACGCGGAAACGATGGACATTATGCGATCATACGCCACCGTCCATGGCCTCGACCCGGCAAACTGGTTGTTTCTCTACCGGGGTTCCGGCGCGGCGTCCGCGACCATCGATCTGGCCCAGCGGTACGGCCTGAAGTTCATTTACACCGAGGACGGTGATCAGATGCACGGCGTGATCACCTATGTGATCGACGAGACCGGCACGATAAGGGCGCGCTTCCACGGCCTCGACTTCGACCCCACCAATCTGACGCAGTATGTAAACGCCCTGGTGAATGACCGGCATGGCAGCGAGAGACCGGAGGCCGCCGCGGACAACGCCGGGGTCGCGGCCCAGGGCTTGCACCCGCCGCGCGCCGTGCCCGATCGTTGGTTGGCCGTATTGATCGCCGCGATTGGTCTGGGCTTGGTGGCCCTGGCCATTCCCGCCTATCGAACGTATCGAAGGCGCGTAGGATGAACCGCACCAGCCTCAGGTATCTCTTCGCCTTGATCGCCATTCTCGGCGTCGCGGTTTGGCGCTGGCCGGTTGCCGCCGAGAGCGTTGCCGTTTCGGAGATATCCAAACAAACGCATATCCATGGAATCGCCGTTGATTCGCGAGACCCTTCCCGCATATACCTCGCCACCCATCACGGGTTTTTCGTGGTCGGACCCGACGGGATGGCGACACGGGTGTCCGAATCCGAGGATGATTTCATGGGCTTTACGCCGCATCCCACCGATTCTTCGCTGCTCTACGCCAGCGGGCATCCTGTGGCAGGAGGTGCCCTCGGAATGATCACCTCCGCTGACGGGGGACGGACGTGGCGCCAGATCGCGAAAGGCGTCAACGGACCCGTCGACTTTCACCAGATGGATGTGAGCCTGGCCGATCCAAGGGTGATCTACGGCGTTTACGGCGGCCTCCAGGTCAGCAGGGATGGGGGGCATACATGGCGGCGCGCGGGGCAACTCCCCGACGGACTCATCGATCTCGCGACGTCCGCCAAGGACGTGAATACACTCTATGCGGCGACTAAGGGCGGCCTGTTCATCAGCAAGGACGGCGGTCGCTCGTGGCAGCCCGCATATTTTTTCAAACGGACGGTGACCATGGTGCAGTCGGCGAGCGATGGCGTCGTATACACCTTCGTCTACGGCAGCGGCCTGCTTCGGACGACCGAGCCGGGTCTCGATTGGAGCCTCGTCAGCGACAGCTTCGGCGACAGCTATTTTCTTCATTTGGCGGTTGATCCGGCGGACGCGACCAAACTTTACGCGGTCAACGAGCAAGGAAGCGTTTTGGCGAGCACCGATGGCGGCCGAACATGGGCAGCCTTCCGCACCCGGTGAAACGTTGCTTTGTTGGTTCGAAAATAACCGATTGGGGCGACATGAAATCCGCGTCCCAATACACGCGCCGCCGAAAGCCCGGCGCGACGCTTGCCAAATGCGGCGTCATGATCGAGATTTACTGCCAGCGTTTTCGCTGCGACGATAAACTCCGCCAACCACCCCCTACCTCAAGGACCGCCGCGCCCATGGACCCGACAATCCGTACCATCGATGGGCGGCCCAAGACCGAGCATGACAGCGGCCCAAATCGTGAGTGATCGGCGAAATACGATCCTGGCGGTCGCGCTCATGGTGTTCGGCGGGGTCATATGGGGCGCAACCTTTTCGCTTGCCAAGCTGATCACCGAGGCCGGCGTTCATCCCTTCGGGCTGGCCCTGCTGAACAGTTTGATCGGCGCCGCGCTCCTGCTGATCTACGGCGTGATCCGCCATGGCGGCGTGCCCCTGGGGCGGGACCATGTCCGGGTCTATTTCATCGCCGGGACCCTGGGCACGGCGCTGCCGTCGAGCGTGCTGTTCTTCTCGGCGGCGCATATGCCGGCGGGAATCCTGGCGATCATCGTCTCCCTGGTGCCGCTGATGACCTACGGCCTGGCCCTGATGTTCGGCGTCGAGCGGATGCAGGCGCTGCGCGCCGCCGGCACGGGGCTCGGCTTCGCGGCGATCCTGATGATCGTTATTCCCGACGCCGGCCTGCCCGACCCGTCGATGGCGCCTTGGGTGCTGTTTGCGCTCATCGCGCCCTTGTCCTATTCCGTCGAGAACGTCTATATCGCCCTGCGCCGGCCGTCCGGGAGCAATGCCTTCGTCCTGCTCGGCGGCATGCTGGGCGCCGCCAGCCTGATCCTGTTGCCCGTGGTCTGGGTGAGCGACGCTTGGGCGCCGCTGGATCTGCTCATGGCCCTGCCCCCGTGGTGGATCCCCGCCCTGTCGGCGATCAATGTGATCGCCTATGTGATCTTCATCGAATTGATCCGCATGACCGGCCCGCTGTTCGCCGCCCAAATGGGCTATGTGGTCACCGCATCGGGTGTGCTGTGGGGCATCGTCATATTCGGCGAGATGCACAGCGCCTGGGTCTGGGCGGCGCTCGCCGTGATGTTCGCCGGCATCGCCCTGGTCCACCCGCGGAGAACCGGCACGCGATAACCGCCTGACGCGACTTTACTTCTTGGCGAGTTTGTCGAGCTGGGACTGCATGGCGTCGAGCTTCGCCTTGAGATCGGCGATGGAATCGCCGGCGGACTCATCGGCGGACTCATCGGCGGTCTCAGCGGGCTCTTCGGGCTCTTCGGGTGCTTCGGGCGGCGGCGGCGGCGGCGGCGCCTCGTCCTTATCGCCTTCGGCGGCCCCGGGAGCATAGGGCGTGAACATATCCATGGCGTTCTGGAACATCTTCATATTGGCCTGGCCCATTTCCTCGAACTGCTTGAACGGCACAAGATTGTCCGCGGAGCCGCCGATCTGTTCGCGCATCTTCTCCTGGTTGCGCGCGAAGGTCTCCATGCTGAGTTCGAGATAGCGCGGCACCACGCCGCCGAGGCTGTCGCCGTAATAGCCGATGAGCTGGCGCAGGAAGCCGATCGGCAACAGGCTGTCGCCCTTGGCCTCTTCCTCGACGATGATCTGGGTCAGCACCGAGCGCGTGATGTCGTTGCCGGTCTTGGCGTCATAGACCACGAAATCGACGCCCTCCTTGACCATCTGGGCGAGGTTATCCAGGGTGACATAGCTGCTGGCGGCGGTGTTATAGAGCCGCCGGTTGGCGTATTTCTTGATGGTGACGGGCTCGTTCCCGGAGACTGGTTTTTCGGACATACGCTGCTATCGGACCCGTAAATTTGATTCCTTCGCACCTGCGAACGGGCGTCACTCTACAATAGCTCCTGTTGCACCGCAAACCTTGCGATGCAACGAAGTGGAAACAGCCATCAGCCGTCAGCCGTCAGCCAGTAAGGACCGCTTAGGCTGATAGCTGATAGCTGATAGCTGATAGCTGATAGCTGATAGCTGATAGCTGATAGCTGATAGCTGATTATCGCGTATACTGCCGCCATGTCCGATGACGCCCCCGACCTCGAGGCCCTGGCCAAGCGATTTCTCGACCTCTGGCAGGATCAGGTCGCAGCGTCGGTGGCCGATCCGGCGCTGGCCGAATGGCTCTCCCGGTTCCTCGCAGCACCAGGGGCCCCGGGAGCGGTTGCGGGGTTAGCGAAGCATGGAGAAACACCCAATGACGCCGCGGCCTTCGCCGATATCTTCGCCGCCATGGCCGCAGGCTACACGCCTGGGGCCCCGCCCGCTGCCGCTTCATCTGGCGCGGGCGATGACCGTCTGGACGAGCTCTCTCGCCGCCTTGCCGACTGCGAAAAACGGCTCTCTGCCCTGGAGCCCGGCGCTGGCAAGCCGGGCGGCAAGCCTCGCCGCCGACCTCGCAAGCGCGCCGACCGATAGCCTAGCCGACTGTCTCGCCGGGGAAGGCCGGCGGCGGCTCGACGCCATGCTCGCCGGCATCGAAATCTATCGCCATCACCCTTATCGGCGGGCCTTGCGCGACCCTAAGATTATCTGGCGCGTCGGCGCGTCCAGGCTGCTTGATTACGGCCCGGATTTTCTTGATAAAAGCACCCGGCGACGCGGCCGCGAGGACGCCGTGCCGGTCCTGTTCGTGCCCTCCCTGGTCAATCGCTATTACATTCTCGATCTGTCCCCGCGCCGCAGCCTGATGCGCGATCTCGCCGATCACGGCATCCGCCCCCTGCTCATGGATTGGGGCCATCCCGGCGCGGCGGAGCGCGAATTCGATCTCACCGATTACACCGCCGGGCGCCTGGAAGCGGCCCTCGACGCGGCCGTCGAGCGTTGCGGCGGGCCGGTCATCGTGGCGGGCTACTGCATGGGCGGGCTGTTGGCCCTGGCCCTGGCTCAGCGCCGCCCAAGCCAGGTCCGCGCCCTGGTCCTGCTGGCGACGCCCTGGGATTTTCATGCCCCGAGTGACGACCCGGGTGACGCCCCGAGTGACGCCCATGGCGACGCTCACGGCCGCTTGCTCGACGCCCTGGCGGCGCCCCTCGAGGGGCTGCTGACGGCCCTTGGCGAGCTGCCCATCGATGCCTTGCAGGCGCTGTTCACCTGGTCCGACCCGACCATGGTGGCAACGAAATTCCGCGCCCTGGCCGCGCGCGACCCGCAGGGCGACGAGGCCGCGGACTTCGTCGCCCTGGAGGATTGGCTCAACGACGGGGTGGCGCTGACCGCGGCGGTCGCCCGCGATTGCCTGGTCGGCTGGTACGCGGAGAACCAACCGGGGCGCGGCGAATGGCGCATCGCGGGCGAGGTTGTGCGGCCCGAGAGGCTGGATTTGCCCTGCCTGATCGCCCTGCCGGCCCGCGACCGGATCGTCCCCCCGGCATCGGCCCAGGCCCTCGCCGACGCCATGCCCAAGGCCGACAGGCTGACGCCGCCGGCGGGCCATATCGGCATGGTCATCGGCCGGCGGGCGCGCGAGGCCCTGGGCAAGCCGCTCACGGCATGGTTAAAATCCGTGTGATTTTTTATTGCGGCGCAACATGATTGCGCTACATTAACCATCAAATAGATGAATCAGAATAGAGAGACAGCCATGACCGAGCAGAGCAACCCCGTCGTCATCGCCAGCATCGCGCGTACGCCCGTTGGCGCCTTCAACGGAGGCTTGAGTACGCTTGCCGCCGACGCCCTGGGCGCCGTCGCCATCGCCGAGGCGCTGAAGCGCGCGGGCGTCCCGGCGGGCGATGTGTCGGAAGTCATCATGGGCCAGATTCTCACCGCCGGTCAGGGCCAGAACCCGGCGCGCCAGGCGTCTATTGGCGCTGGCATCCCGGTGGAGACGCCAGCCTGGGGGGTCAACCAGCTTTGCGGCTCCGGCCTGCGCGCCGTCGCTCTCGGCCATCAGGCGATCGCCAATGGCGATAGCGCCATCGTCGTCGCCGGCGGACAGGAGAACATGAGCCAGGCGCCCCATTGCCTGCATATGCGCAACGGCACCAAACTCGGCCCGGCAAGCATGAGCGACACCATGATCGTCGACGGTCTGTGGGACGCCTTCAACGACTATCACATGGGCACCACCGCCGAGAACGTCGCCGAGCAATGGCAGATCACCCGCGAGGACCAGGACAACTTCGCCGCCGCCTCGCAAGCCAAGGCGGAAGCCGCCCGGAAGGACGGCCGCTTCGACGATGAAATCGTCGCCGTGACGGTCAAGTCGCGCAAGGGCGAGACCATAGTGGAGCGGGACGAATATCCCCGCCCCGACACCAGCTTCGAGAGCCTGCAGGCCCTGCGCCCCGCCTTCGCCAAGGACGGCACGGTGACCGCCGGCAATGCCAGCGGCATCAACGATGGCGCGGCGGCGGCGGTGCTCATGAGCGCCGCCGAGGCCGAGACGCGTGGCATCACGCCCCTGGCGCGGATCGTTTCCTGGGCCCAGGCCGGCGTCGATCCGGCGATCATGGGCACCGGCCCGATCCCGGCGAGCCGCGCGGCGCTCGAGCGCGCCGGCTGGAGCATCGACGATCTCGATCTGATCGAGGCCAACGAAGCCTTCGCCGCCCAGGCCTGCGCGGTCAACAAGGAACTCGGCTGGGATACGGAGCGAGTCAATGTGAACGGCGGCGCCATCGCCCTCGGCCACCCCATCGGCGCCTCGGGCGCCCGGGTGCTGTCCACCCTGCTCTACGAGATGGCGCGCCGCGACGCCAGACGCGGCCTGGCGACGCTCTGCATCGGCGGCGGCATGGGCATCGCCATGTGCGTCGCCCGCGACTAAATTATGTAACATTTGGGGGATAACATCATGAGCCGCGTCGCATTGGTCACCGGCGGCACCCGAGGCATCGGCGCCGCCGTTTCGGTCGCCCTGAAGCAGGCCGGCTACACGGTCGCCGCCGGTTACGCCGGCAACGACGAAGCCGCGAGCGCCTTCAAGGACGACCAGGGCATCGCCGTCTATAAGTGGGATGTCGGCGATTTCGACGACTGCGCCCAAGGCATCGCCCGCGTCGCTCATGACCTCGGCCCCGTCGAGGTGCTGGTCAACAACGCCGGCATCACCCGCGACGGCATGCTGCACCGCATGGATGCGGAGAAATGGCGGACGTTGATCGCCACCAACCTCGATTCCCTGTTCAACACCGCCCGCAACGTCATCGAGCCCATGCGCGAGGCCGGCTTCGGGCGGATCATCAATATCGGCTCGATCAACGGCCAGAAGGGCCAGATAGGCCAGACCAATTACGCCGCCGCCAAGGCCGGCCTGGTCGGTTTCACCAAATCCCTGGCCCTGGAGAATGCGGTCAAGGGGATCACCGTGAACGCCATCGCGCCGGGCTATATCGCCACGGAAATGGTGCGCGCCGTGCCCGAAGACGTGCTGAATGCGAAGATTCTCCCCTTTATACCTGTCGGCAGGCTCGGCGAACCCGAAGAGGTCGCCCGCTGCGTGGTCTTCCTCGCCGCCGATGAGGCCGGTTTCATCACCGGCTCCACCCTGACCGTCAACGGCGGCCAATATATGGTGTGATTCCCTATCGTGTGATGGCGATCACTTGAATCAGCGCTTTGAGTAGCGCTATACTCGATAACCAGATATTTACGATTTCCAGGCCATGCTTGTGTCACGGTTACCCATGCTTGCGTCAAGGTGACCCATGCTTGTGTCAAGGTGACGATGCGCCGCCAGAGCAATAGTAGATAAAGGTTCTATATATGTTCCAAGATATTTTACGGCTCACCCGGATTCAGCTTCTCAAGGCCCCGCGCGCCTTGGCCTTCGCGGCGATCGTCGCGGTCGGCTTGCCGGTCGGCTTCTCTGGCCCCCTGATGGCCACCGAGCATGGCGGGGAGGCGGATCCCCTGACCCGTGAAGAACTGCTGGCGGCGGCGCTCGCCGGCGATGCCGGGGCGCGAGGCGCCTTGGAAGCGCTGTTCAGAGCGGCGGACGGCGACAGCGAGGCCATCACCGCCCTGGCGGTCGAACTGATCATTGCGCTCGAAGGCGATCCGGTGGCGATTGCCGACGCCGCGACCCTGATCGCCGATGTGGCAACGGATACTCTCTCCTCCCAGCCCATCGTCCGGATCTCGGTCGACGGTAAATTCAAATTGCCCCCCGGCGCCCTGGGCTGGGATCTCGGCTCGCCCGATTCACCAGCCTTCAAGGGCTTTACGAAATTGACCGGGGGCAACAAGGGCATCGTCTCCGGCGCGACCAGCGGTATCCAACGTCCCGGCGGCGAAGGGCTGCTGTCCGACGGGCTGATCAACGTGACGAGGATCTCGCTTGATGTCGACGTGCCGGACGGCATCTACCGTCTGATCCTGATGACCGACGACCAGGGCAATCAGGACTTCGCCAACCCCCTGGGCCAGGCAATTACCGTCAACGGTGTACGCACGATCATGCCCGGCGGGTCGCCCGACGGTTGGCGCGACAACGGATTGCTCGGCGGCTCCGGCGATCAGGACGCCGACGTTATCGGCACCGGCACCGGCGGGGCAACGGTGATCTATGTCGAGGTGGTGAACGGCAAGCTGCTGATTGAATTCGAAGCGGCGGACAATTCCCAAATCCTGCTCACCGGGCTTATCCTCGAACCGGCCGAGGGGCCGAGTGTGCTATACACGGACGAGGACATCTTCACCGACATTGAAGAATTTCTCTACGCCGAAGCGCAAATCAACGACGCCATCGGCCAAACGTTTGAGCTCATCGCCACGGCGGCGGGCGGTGAAGACGAGCGCGAGGACATCCTCGATCTCGACGATCCCGAGGCCGAAACCACCGACTCCGTGAGCCCGAGCTAAGCAAAGCTCTCGCCGGCTTTCCGCTAACCGTTTTTTTCACTAACCTTGGCGTCCGCGAAGGTCGCCATGCCGTTATGAGTCCGCACCGCGGCGCGCAGCAACCCTGCCGCCAGGGCGGCGCCCGTGCCTTCACCGAGGCGCATGGCGAGATCGAGCAAGGGCGTCTTCTTCAATTTATCGGCTAGGCGGCGGTGGCCGGGCTCGACCGAAAGATGGGCGAGCTGGCAGTGGTCGAGGCCATGCTCGTTATCGGCGGCCAGCACGGCGGCGGCGGCGCTGCAGACATAGCCGTCCAGCAACACCGGCGTTCGTTTGAGCCTTGCCGCCAGCACCGCCCCGGCGATCGCCGCGAGTTCCCTGCCGCCGACCCGGCGCAAGGCCTCCCAGGGATCGGCGAGCGCCGCGCCATGGAGCGCCATGGCCTGCTCGACCGCCACCCTCTTGCGCATCCGGCCGGCTTCATCGACCCCGGTCCCCGCGCCTATCCAGCCCGCCGGCGCGCCGCCGAACAGGGCGCAGGAAAGGGCTGCCGCGCTGGTCGTGTTGGCGATTCCCATCTCGCCGAGGCAGAGGATATCCACGTCGTCTTCGACCGCCGCCATGCCCGTGGCGATGGCCGCCACGCAGGCCGCTTCGTCCATGGCCGGCGCCCGGGTGAAATCCTCGGTCGGCTCATCGAGGTCGAGCGGGATGATTTTCAGCCGCGCCCCGACCACCGCGCAGATCTGGTTGATCGCCGCCCCGCCGGCCTCGAAATTGGCCACCATCTGTTCGGTAACGGACGCCGGGAACGCCGAGACCCCCTGAGCGACCACGCCATGATTGCCGGCAAAGACGCAGACGCGCAGATTGTCGGCGCGCGGCGGATGCGCACCCTGCCAGGCCGCCACCCAGGCGCTCAACTCTTCGAGCCGCCCGAGCGCCCCCGCCGGCTTGGTCAGTTGCGCCTCATGGTCGGCGGCACGGTCCGCGGCGGCCTCGTCCGGGCCGGGCAATGCCGCCATGAGACGGCGAACATCGTCGAGGCTGGTCACGGTCTGAGAAATTGACTGGCGTTCCGACATCAAGATCCCTGGATTTCTTTTGGCGAATGCTGTTTATCGATATCTCGTCATAGCCGCAAAGCCACAAGTGGGAAATAGCTGTTTTGCCAGAGAGCCATACCAAGACCGATACCAACAGCGATTCGTCGCGCCCCTGGCCGGGCACCCCCGGAGACTGGGTCGAGGACTTGCGCCTGGCCGCCGGGTTTCTCACCCGTCTGCCCCTGGCGCCCTCCGCGGACCGGCCCCTGGCCCAGGCGGCGCGGGTGTTTCCGCTTGTCGGGGCCGCCCTCGGCCTGGCGGCGGGGCTGATCTACGGCCTGGCCGCCGCCCTCGGCCTGCCCTCGATGCTGGCGGCGGTCGTCACCCTGGCCGGGCTGATCGCCGCCACCGGCGCGCTCCATGAGGACGGGCTGGCCGACAGCGCCGACGGCCTCGGCGGTGGTGCTACGGCCAAGGACAAGCTCGCCATCATGCGCGATCACCATATCGGCGCCTACGGCGTCATCGTCCTCATCCTCGGGCTGTTGGCGCGCGTCGGCGCGCTCGCCGCCCTGGCCGAGCCCGCCCTGGTGCTGGCCGCCTTGGTCACGGCGGGCGCCGCCTCGCGGGCGGCCCTGCCCCCGGTCATGCTGAGACTCCCCCTGGCGCGCGGCGACGGCCTGGCAAGCAGCGCCGGATCGCCGGGACAGCGCGATGTGATCATCGGCGGCGGCATCGCCCTGGTCATCGCAATCATCGCCCTCGATTTTACCACGGCCCTGGCCGCCCTGATCATGGCCGCCCTGGCGGCTTTCGCCGTCACCGCCCTGGCGCGCCGCCAGATAGGCGGCTATACCGGTGACATCCTCGGCGCCGTCCAACAGGCCGCCGAGATCGCCATTCTTTTCACCCTGGTAGCCCTATCATGACCGAGCTTACGACAACCCACTGGTGGTGGGTGCGCCACGCCCCGGTGATCCGCCCCGACGGCGCGATTTACGGCAACACCGATGTTCAATGCGACACCTCCGATCAAGCCAGTTTCCAGGGCCTTTCGGCGCGCCTCCCCGAGGGCGCCCTGTGGGTTACCAGCCATCTCAGCCGGGCGAAGGACACCGCGTCGGCAATCTTCGAGGGCGGCGTCGCGCCCACCACGCCCCTCGTGGAAGACGATCTCGGCGAGCAGGATTTCGGCGACTGGATCGGCCAGTCCCACGACGAGCTGGCCCGCGAAAACACCCCGGCCTACCATAAGTTCTGGCTCGCCCCGGCGCGCCACGCGCCGCCCGGCGGCGAGAGCTTCACCGATGTCATGGTGCGGGTCGGCGCCGTCATCGAGCGGCTGACCGAGGCCCACGGCGGGCGCGATATCGTCGCCGTCGCCCATGGCGGAACCATCCGCGCCGCCCTCGCCCTGGCGCTCGGCACCGAGGCCAATGCCGACGCCGGCCTGTGCTTCACGGTCGACAACCTGTCGATCACCCGCATCGATCATGTCCCCGGCCCCGGCGCCGGCGGAAACTGGCGAATCGTCTCGGTCAATCAGTCACCGCTGTAGCGTCGCCCCAAATCTTCGTGATAGGCTGCTGGTCAGGAATCGAGAAGAGGGAAGCCGGTGACGCGTATGCGCCCATACGCCATTCCGGCGCTGCCCCCGCAACTGTAAGCGGCGAGGCCCCGGCAACTGCCACTGATGTGATCGTTGAAGCATTGGGAAGGCGCCGGAGCCGTTATCGCCCAAGCCAGGAGACCTCCTCGATACCGCTAGGTCTCTAGTTCCTCGGCGGGAGGAGAAAGACATGTGATGGCAGCGTCCGCGATAGAAAACTCCTCAGGGATGGAAAACCCCGGCGTCACGCTTATTTTAGGCGGCGCCCGTTCGGGCAAGAGCGCCCATGGCGAAGCCCTCGCCGAGGGCCATGGCGGCGCCCTGGTCTATCTCGCCACCGCCGAGGCCCGCGACCCGGAGATGACCGCGCGCATCGCCGCCCATCGGGCGCGCCGGGGGCCGCGCTGGACCACCATCGAAGAACCCCTGGCCCTGACCGAGACCCTGACCCGCCATGCGACGGCAGGCGGCGCGGTGCTGGTCGATTGCCTGACCCTGTGGCTCGCCAACCTGATCGAGGCGGGGCGCGACATCGACGCCGAAGGCGCCGCCCTGGCCGCCACCCTGACGGGCCTGCCGGGCGCCGCCGTTGTGGTCTCCAACGAGGTCGGCCTGGGCATCGTCCCCGACAATGCCGCCGCGCGCGCCTTTCGCGATCACGCCGGGCGGCTCCACCAACGGATCGCCGCCGTGGCGGGCTCCGTGCTGTTCATGGCGGCCGGGCTGCCGCTCATTTTGAAAGGTAAAGACCGCGATGGATGAAATGACGGGCCGGGTTACGCGCAAAATACCGGCGACGGTAATCACCGGCTTTCTCGGCGCCGGCAAGACCAGCCTGATCCGCCATGTGCTGGAGACCGCCAACGGGCGGCGCCTGGCGCTGATCATCAATGAATTCGGCGAGGTCGGCATGGACCGCGATATCCTCGCCGCCTGCGGCATCGAGGGCTGCACGGAGGAGGATATCGTCGAGCTCGCCAACGGCTGCATCTGCTGCACCGTGGCCGACGATTTCCTGCCCGTCATGGAGGCCCTGCTGGCGCGCCCCGACCCGCCCGAGCATATCGTCATCGAGACCTCCGGCCTGGCCCTGCCCAAGCCCCTGATCCAGGCCTTCAACTGGCCCGCTATCCGCAACCGGGTGACGGTCGACGGGGTGATCGCGGTGATCGACGCCGAGGCGGTCGCCGCCGGGCTGTTCGCCTCCGACCCCGAGGCGGTCGCCCGACAGCGCGCCGCCGACCCCATGCTCGACCATGACAGCCCCCTGGAAGAGGTCTTCGAGGACCAGCTTTTCTGCGCCGATCTGGTGGTGCTGAACAAGACCGACCTGCTCGACGAGGCGACCCTGGCCGAGGTGCGGGACGGCATCGCCGCCAGGCTCAGGCCCGGGGTCAAGCTGGCGCCGACCAGCCACGCCCGGATCGACGCCGCCGTTCTGCTCGGCCTCGAGGCGGCGGCGGAGGACGATCTCGAGGCCCGCCCCTCGCACCATGACGGCCTCGATGGCGAGCATGACCATGACGATTTCGAGAGCTTCACCGTGACCCTCGATACGGTCGCCGACCCGCGCGCCCTGCTGGGCCGCATCGAGGCGGTCATCGCGGCCCACGGCATCCTGCGCATCAAGGGCATCGTCGCGGTCGCGGACAAGGACATGCGCCACGTCATCCAGGCGGTGGGCGCGCGGGTGCAGGGCTATTACGACCGGCCCTGGCGCCCTGGCGAGACCCGCACCAGCCGCCTCGTGGTGATCGGCGAGACCGGCCTCGACGCAGCCGCCATAAGCCACAGCCTGAGGGCCTGATCCGTGCATCTGCTGGCCGCCCAGCCCGGCGCCTTCACCGATGGCGAGGAGGCCGTCGATCTCGGCCAGACGCCGGGCGATATTATCTTTTTATCCGCGGCCGATACGGAACTCGCCTGTCTCGCCGCCGCCCAGGGCCAGGCCGGGGACACTGATGATTTCAGAGCGCCGAGCCTGCGCCTCGCCAACCTCATGCATCTCGGCCATCCCCTGTCGGTCGACGGCTATGTGGACGGCATCATCCGCCATGCCCGCCTGGTGGTGGTGCGTCTGCTCGGCGGCACGGGCTATTGGCCCTATGGGGTGGAGCGGCTGGTCGCCGCCTGTACGGACAGCGGCATCCCGCTCGCCCTGCTGCCCGGCGACGACCAGCCCGACGCCGAGCTCGACCGGCTGAGTTCCCTGGCCCGCACCGACGCCCATCGCCTATGGCAATATTGCGTCCATGGCGGCCTGGATAATGCGGTCAATTTTCTCAACGCCGCCGCCTGCCTGATCGGCGAAGAGCGTCCCTGGCTCGAGCCCGCGCCCCTGCTCCGTGCCGGACTCTATTGGCCGGGGGAGGCCGCGCCGAGCCTGGATGATTTGCGCGGCCGGTGGCGGGACGACGCGCCCACCGTCCCCATCGTCTTCTACCGCGCCCTGGTCCAGGCGGCGAACGTCGCCCCCATCGACGGCCTGATCGCGGCGCTCGGCGATCTCGGCCTCAATCCCCTGCCGATCTATGTGGCCAGCCTGAAAGACCCGGTGTCCGCCGCCCTGATCAACGAGCTGCTGGCCCAGGCGCCGCCCTCGGTGGTGCTCAATGCGACCGGATTTGCAGTCGCCACGCCGGGCGGCGGTGCCGCGGAAACGCCGTTCCACGACGCCGACTGCCCGGTGCTGCAACTGGTCTTCTCCGGCGGCACCATGGCCGCCTGGCGGGACGGCGCCCAGGGGCTGGGGCCGCGCGATATCGCCATGAACGTGGCCCTGCCCGAGGTCGATGGCCGCATCCTCGCCCGCGCCCTGTCGTTCAAGACGGCCGCCCGCTACGATGAGCTAACCCAATGCGACGTCGTGGCCTATGAGCCGGTCCCCGACCGCATCGAGTTCACCGCCCGCCTGGCGGCCAACTGGGCGCGCCTGCGCCATACCCCGGCCGCCGAACGGCGCGTCGCCCTGGTGCTCGCCAACTATCCCAACCGGGACGGGCGCATCGGCAACGGCGTCGGCCTGGATACCCCGGCGGGCACCCTGGTCCTACTCCACGCCTTGGCCGATGCGGGCTACGAGCTGGGCGACCTGCCCGAGAACGGCGCCGCCCTGATCGCGCGTATCCAGGCCGGACCGACCAACCATGACCCGCAGCGCGAGGGCGGGGAGTTCCTCAGCCTCGCCGACTATGAGATTTTCTTCGGGGCCTTGCCCGCCGAGGCCCGCGATAAAATCATCGAGCGCTGGGGACCGCCCGAGGCCGATCCCTTTTACCGGGCCGGCGAGACCTCCTGCGGCGGCTTCGCCATCTCGGCGTTCCGCCTCGGCAACATCGCCATCGGGCTGCAACCGGCGCGAGGCTACAACATCGACCCGGCCCAGTCCTATCACGACCCGGACTTGGCACCACCACACGGCTATCTCGCCTTCTATGCCTGGCTGCGCGAGGGTTTCGGCGCCCAGGCGATCACCCATATGGGCAAGCACGGCAATCTCGAATGGCTGCCCGGTAAGGCCCTCGCCCTGGCGGCGGACTGTTTCCCCGAGGCCGCCCTCGGGCCGACCCCCCATCTCTACCCCTTCATCGTCAACGATCCCGGCGAGGGCACCCAGGCCAAGCGCCGCACCTGCGCCGTGATCGTCGATCACCTGACCCCGCCGATGACCCGCGCCGAGAGCTATGGGCCGCTCCGCGACCTCGAACAGTTGGTCGATGAATATTACGAGGCCGCCGGGGTCGATCCGCGCCGCCTCAAGCTGCTGCGCCGCCAGATCGTCGAGCTCAGCCAGGGCATCGGCCTGGACCAGGACTGCGGCATCGCGGCGGCGGACGGCGAGGACGAGGCCCTGATCAAGCTCGACCGCTATCTCTGCGAGCTCAAGGAAATGCAAATCCGCGACGGGCTCCATGTCTTCGGGCGCTCGCCCGAGGGCGGCCTGCTCACCGATCTGCTGGTCGCCCTGGCGCGGGTGCCGAGAGGCGCGGACGAGCCCGGCGACGCCTCCCTGCAACGCGCCCTGGCCGACGATCTCGGCCTCGGTTTCGATCCCCTCGATTGCGACATGGCCGCGCCCTGGACGGGGCCGCGCCCCGAGGCGCTGGCCGGGGACGATCAATGGCGGACCCAGGGCGATACGGTCGAGCGCATCGAGGCTCTGGCCCGCGCCCTGGTCGCCGGCGAAACCCAGGCCGACTCCGCCTGGACCCACACGGCGGCGGTCATGGCCTCCGTCGAGAGCCGCATGCGCCCGGCGGTGGCGATGAGTGGCGAGGCCGAGATCAACGGCATGGTTCGCGGCCTCGACGGGCGCTTCGTCGAGCCCGGCCCCTCGGGGGCGCCGACCCGGGGCCGCCTCGACGTGCTGCCCACCGGGCGCAACTTCTATTCCGTCGACAGCCGCGCCCTGCCGACTCCGGCGGCCTGGCTGCTCGGCTGGAAATCGGCCTCCCTGCTGGTCGAGCGCCATATGCAGCTCCATGGCGAATGGCCGCGAACCATGGGCTTGAGCGCCTGGGGCACCGCCACCATGCGGACCGGCGGCGACGACATCGCCCAGGCCCTCGCCCTGATGGGCGCGCGCCCGGTCTGGGATACGGCGTCGCGCAGGGTCACCGGCTTCGAAATCCTGCCGCTCTCCCTGCTGGATCGGCCGCGGGTCGATGTCATGCTCCGGGTGTCGGGCTTCTTCCGCGACGCCTTTCCGGGGCTCATCGATCTGGTGGATTCCGCGGCCCGCGCCATCGCCGCTCTCGTTGAGCCCGCCGCCGACAATCCCCTGGCGGAGCGGGTCGCCGCCGATACGGCCGAGCTGATCGCCCTGGGCATGACCGCCAAGGACGCCGCCCGCCGCGCCGGCTACCGCGTGTTCGGCTCCAAGCCGGGGGCCTACGGGGCCGGGCTCCAGGCCCTGATCGACGAGCGCGGCTGGCGGACCGACGGCGATCTGGCGCGCGCCTATGTCGCCTGGGGCGGCTATGCCTATGGCGGCGGCGCCGAGGGTGCACCCGAGCACAGCCTGTTCGAGCGCCGCCTCGGGGCCGTCGAGGCGGTGGTCCACAACCAGGACAACCGCGAGCACGACCTGCTCGACTCGGATGATTATTACCAGTTCGAGGGCGGCATGGCGGTCGCCGCGAGCCACGCCTCGGGGGTCCGCCCGGCGGTCTATCACAACGACCATTCGCGCCCCGAATCGCCGAAGATCCGCACCCTCGACGAAGAAATCGCCAGGGTTGTGCGGGCCCGGGTGGTGAATCCCAAATGGATCGCCGGGGTCATGCGCCACGGCTACAAGGGGGCCTTCGAGATGGCCGCCACGGTGGATTATATGTTCGCCTTCGCGGCCACGGCGAAGGCCGTTAAGGACCATCATTTCGACGCCGTCTACGACGCCTATATCGGCGATCCAATGGTCCATGATTTCCTCGAGCAGGTGAACCCCGCCGCCCTGCGCGACATCGCCCGGAAATTGCTCGAGGCCCAGGAACGCGGCCTCTGGCGGCCCCGCCTCAACACCGCCCATGTCGAGCTTGCCGAGATCGCCGCGTGATGGGCACGCAACACCCCGCCGATGGCGGCCCATTTCACCGACACCGCGATGGCCCACAGGAGAACCCGACATGGCCGAGATGAGCGAAGCCGAACTCGACGCACGCCACGCCGAGAAGATGAAAAAACGCCGCGCCGCGCGCGACAAGATCCTGGCCTCCAAGACCGAGGAGCGCGGCCTTATCATCGTCCACACCGGCAAGGGCAAGGGTAAATCCACCGCCGCCATGGGCCTCGCCATGCGCTGCATCGGCCATGGCCTGAAGGTTGGCATCGTCCAGTTCGTCAAGGGCGTCTGGCAGACCGGCGAGCGCGCCGTGCTCGACGATTACCCCGATCTGGTGACCATCAAGGCGATGGGCGAGGGCTTCACCTGGGACACCCAGGACCGCCAGCGCGACCTCGCCGCCGCGCGAAATGCCTGGGCCATGGTCAAGCAGATGATGGCCGAGGAGGCCTATCACATGGTGATCGCCGACGAACTCAATATCGTGCTGCGCTACAATTATCTGCCGATCGACGAGATCATCGAGACGCTCAAGGCCAAGCGCGCCGACCTCCATGTGGTGGTCACCGGGCGCAACGCCAAACCCGAACTCATCGAAATCGCCGATCTGGTCACCGAGATGAGCCAGATCAAACACCCCTTCCGCTCCGGCGTGAAGGCCCAGATCGGCGTCGAGTTTTGAGCCGCCGTCAATTGCCTCGAATTCCCGCGCTGATGCTGCAAGGGGTCGGCTCGAGCGTCGGCAAGTCCTTGCTCACGGCGGGGCTGCTCCGGGCCTACGCCAACCGGGGCCTGGCGGTGCGCCCGTTCAAGCCGCAGAACATGTCGAACAACGCCGCGGTGACCGACGACGGCGGCGAAATCGGCCGCGCCCAGGCGCTCCAGGCGCGCGCCGCGCGGGTCGCGCCCTGCATCCATATGAACCCGGTGCTGCTCAAGCCCCAATCGGACATCGGCGCCCAGGTGATCGTCCAGGGCCGGGTCACGGGCAACGCCGATGCGCGCGCCTATCACCGTCTCAAGCCCCGGCTGATGCCCGCCGTGCTCGACAGCTTCGCGCGCCTCGGCCAGGACGCCGACTTGATCGTGGTGGAGGGCGCCGGCAGCCCCGCCGAGGTCAATCTGCGCTCCGGAGACATCGCCAATATGGGCTTCGCCAGGGCCACGGACACGCCGGTGGTGCTGATCGCCGACGTCGAACGCGGCGGCTCCCTGGCCGCCATCGTCGGCACCTGCGCCCTGATCGAGCCTTGCGAGCGGGCGCTGCTCAAGGGCTATATCATCAACAAGTTCCGCGGCGACCGGGGGTTGTTCGACGACGCCCACGGCATCATCGAGGCTCATTGCGGCCTACCCGGCCTAGGCTTGGTGCCCTATCTCTACGACGTCCGCCGGCTGCCCGCCGAGGACGCCGTGGCCCTCGACAGCCAGCCCCCGCGCGCCGCCCCGGACCGGGCCATCAGGATCGCCGTGCCGCGGCTCGCGCGGATCGCCAATTTCGACGACCTCGATCCGCTGATCGCCGAGGCCGACGTGGTGGTCGATATGGTCGAGCCCGGCCGCGCCCTGCCCGGCGACGCCGATCTCGTGCTGATCCCCGGCAGCAAGGCGACTCGCGCCGATCTGGCATTTCTCAAGGGCCAGGGCTGGGACATCGACATCGCCGCCCATGTGCGCCGCGGCGGCTGGGTGCTGGGGCTCTGCGGCGGCTATCAGATGCTCGGGACCAGCATCGACGACAGCCGGGGAATCGAAGGCCCGGCGGGTTCATCGGAGGGCCTCGGCCTGCTCGACGTGGCCACCACCCTGGCCGCCGCCAAGCGCCTCGCCAAGGTCGCCGCGACCGATATCGAGAGCGGCATGACGCTACACGGCTATGAGATGCATATGGGCGAGACCGAGGGGCCCGACCGGGCGCGGCCGATGTTCACACTCGCCGGGCGCAGCGACGGCGCCACCTCGCAAGACGGCCGGGTGCGGGGCTGTTACCTGCACGGCCTGTTCGCCGACGATGGCTATCGGGCGGCCTTTCTCGGCCGGCTCAAGGCGCGGCGCACCAGCGGCGTGGCCTATGACCGCGGGGTCGATGCGGCGCTCGACGGCATCGCCGCCGCCCTCGAGGACTGCCTCGACCTCGACCGGCTACTGGAGATCGCCCATGGCGAGTGACTCAGAACAGAAACGCCCCGGCGGCGATCAGGGCGGCATCTATGGCGCAGGCGAGGACAGTCAGATAGAGCGCGCGGCGGATATCGCGGGCCGTGGCGCGGGCCCGAGG
>ERZ813253.236-NODE-236-length-21593-cov-5.518634_pt1 | contig 21593 bp, 17 predicted proteins | sample MGYA00520893_ERZ813253 | MGnify/ENA primary metagenome ERZ813253 (study PRJEB31669, sample SAMD00080414) | marine metagenome | biome: oceanic hadal pelagic zone biome; feature: marine hadalpelagic zone; material: sea water | place: Pacific Ocean:Izu-Bonin Trench...
ACTCACGTTTGCTTAAGGCATGTTCGACCTGGGCCGATTTGGGATGCAATCTCTACACATAAGGTTACCCATTTATGTGGAGCACCTATTGTCATGTCAACACTATTAGCCGCAGACCACAAGGACAAGCGTTTGCTGCATGACGAAGTGCAGTTCTTTACAGCAGCAGCGCCACCACCAGAGCGTGTTTTGGCCGATATGAAAACTGCAGGATTCAATGTCACCCATCTTTATGGATTAACCGAAACGTACGGCCCCGCGGTAGTAAACGATTGGCATGCAGAGTGGGACGTGATGGATGGCATGGCGCAGGCTGCACTCAAAGCACGTCAGGGTGTGCGCTATCTTCCGCTTGAAGCGTTAGCTGTTCTTGATCCTGAAACCATGAATCCAGTACCGCGCGACGGGGTCACTATTGGCGAGGTAATGTTCCGTGGTAATGTAGTTATGAAAGGCTATCTAAAGAACAAACAGGCCTGTGATGATGCCTTCGCAGGCGGCTGGTTTCATTCCGGTGATCTTGGGGTGATGCACGAAGATGGTTATATTCAACTTAAAGACCGCTCAAAAGATATTATTATTTCCGGCGGTGAAAATATCTCCTCAATAGAGATTGAGGAGGTTTTGTATAAACATCCGGCTGTTGCTGTCGCCGCAGTGGTTGCTATGCCAGACGAAAAATGGGGCGAAACTCCTTGTGCCTTTATTGAGCTGGGTGACGGCCAGGATGTTACTCAAGCCGAGTTGATACAATGGTGTAGAGACAATATGGCCGCTTTTAAAACACCTCGTAAGTTTGTTTTTGAAGCAATCCCCAAAACCTCGACTGGGAAAATACAAAAATTTATTTTGCGTAAACGGGTGCGGTAGCGAATTAAGGCAACGGTTAGCTTGCTGAATTGATTTGATAGCGTGATTTGGCTAACCATTGTGGCTGGATTTCACCCCCCCAGCCAGGCTCGTCCGTCACAACATCCCTACCACCCTCAATGGTAAAGGGGGAATATGTGAACAGATCCTGCTGGCAATGATAAGAATCAAAAGGCTTCTATTCCTAGTGAGATTATAAAGATGATTATTAGTCTTGAAAAAGTCGTTGACGAGATAGTCGACAAAGACTAGTGCATGCAACAAAGTGGGTAAGTCCTATTACCTAAATTTCCTTTTCATGCGACCCTTAAATATTGCAGAGCTCCAAGTGAGGACAATACCAATTAAGGCAGCACTTAATAGATAAGTGAAAGGTAGGCTTCCATCTGATCCATAGATAATTGCTCTATAGGCAGCACCTATAGAGTCAAAAGGCACTGAAGTACCAATTAATTCTAACCATTCTGGCGCAGCACTAACCGGCATCATTGAGCCACTAAGTACAGATTGATAAAAAACGGTTGGAAGGATAATAATCAAAGCTGAAAGCCCGATAATTTCAAAGACTCCTAGAAAAAACCAAACCAAGCAAATAGTAACAAGCCATACATTGAGCCAAACCATTAAAAACGTTTCCCATTGAAGGCTAGTCAATGTCACAACTAATGCTAAAGCTAAGCTGGCGACTCCCATTACCATGATTGGTACGAAAGTTCTCACATATGCACGGTTTAATAGTGACATTTGTTTTGTTCCAAGAAATAGCAGAATTGATCCTACCATTGAGGCAAGCCAACTTGTAAAACTCATAACAAAAGGAGCGGAGACTGAGGCTAAGCTTTTTGCTGTATAGAGAGTCTCAACATTTGCAGTGACTAGCATCCCTGGATTAGGAGCCTGGTTATTAGATTTAGCTAGGCGAAGGCTTGCCACGAAAGTAGATAAGGCCATCTGAATCGTTGCTGGAAGTTGGGTAGCCATTTGGGTTTCAGTAATCGTTAAGTGTTGTGAATTCAAGATTTTAATATTTAAATTTTTATCACTGAAAGCAAGCTGGGTAAAGTTTTCTGGGAAAATTAATACTGTTGCTACTTCTCCTTTTGAGAGTGCCTCTCGTGCAATCTCCGGGTTCTCAAGTAAAGTCACCCTGAAGGGGAGCGATTTTGAAATCACTTTTATTGCTTGAGTTGAAATTAATGGAATTGAAGGTCCACTGTCTTGGTTGACAATGCCTAGTTTAAAGGCTGAGGCAATTCGAGCTGGATCGGAGGGTGTAGTCAGATTAAATATTGAAAAAATCAGCATGATTAATGTAGGAACAAGAATTGCTGGCTTAAACAGTTGGCTTCGACGAAAATCAGAGAGGGGAGATGGCATTTATAGGACCTTTAACTAATATTATTTACAGGATAAACAATACACAAGAATGCTTACATAGTCAAACTAGGATTGTTATCACTAAGTATCATTTCGGCAGCCTTTTCTGCAATCATCATTGTTGGTGCATTGGTATTACCAGAAATGAGTTCTGGCATAATTGAAGCGTCAACAACTCTTAACCCAGAAATGCCGTGAACCTTTAGTTGGTCATCCACAACACTGCTATCGTCATTCCCCATTTTGCATGTTCCAACTGGATGATAGATACTCTGGCTGTTATTTTTTGCTGCTTCTAATAGTTGTTCATCTGAAGTGTAAGATTTACCAGGTACGAATTCATCAAGAATATATTTTTTTAAAGAGGAGGCTTTGGCAATTTTTCTTGCCACTTTGATGGATTCAACTGCAATTTTTTGGTCGCCCTCTGTGGATAAATAGTTTGGAATAATTGTTGGGGGTTGGCTTGGATCTGTGGAATTTATTCTTACTTCGCCACGACTCTCAGGACGTAGAGTGCAGACTGACATTGTAAATGCAGAAAAGGGATGGACGCCATCACCAGGCTTGTCGGCGCTTAATGGCTGCATATGGAATTGTATATTAGGCCTAGAGCCATCTAAGGCTGTATTAGTAAAGGCATAAACTTGACTAGCGCTTAAAGTTAAAGGTCCCGTTCTGAAGAACAAAAATTGTAACCCAATCATTGCCTTTTTCCACCAGGTATTTAATTCATCATTTAGAGTTCTTGTGGTTGTTTTATAGACCATTCTAACTTGTAAATGGTCTTGTAGGTTTTTTCCTACTGCAGGGTTGTTGTGAATCACATCAATGCCCAGTTTTTGTAATAATTTTGCATCACCAATACCAGAAAGCTGTAATATTTGTGGTGATGCAATTGAGCCAGCAGACAAAATCACTTCGCAATTGACGTAAATTTCTCTTTCTCTTTCTTTTCCTTTTTGAATGCATTTAACGCCAATCACTTTCTTTCCTGAGAAAATTAATTTACTCATTTGAGTGTCAGTCGTAATTGTCAAATTATTTCTTTTCCTAATTTTTTTGTTAGAAAAGACCTGTATGAACTTTTTCTAAAACCTTTATATGAAGTTTGTTGAAAATAACCAACCCCTTCTTGTTCTTCGGAATTGCAATCTGGGTTATAGGGTATGCCTATTTCTTGAGCCGCCTTAATAAAATATTCTGCTATTTTTCTTTTCAACCTAAGGTTTGATACTTTAAGTTCACCATCAACACCGTGATATTTACTTTTGCCATTCTCCTGGCATTCGGACTTTTTGAAATAAGGCAATATGTCATTGAAACCCCATCCCTTATTGCCTAAATGTTCCCAGTTATCATAATCATGTTTGTCACCCCTGATATATAACAAACCATTTAATGCACTTGAACCACCTAAGACCTTACCTCTTGGCCAATCAATTCGCCTATTATTGACACCTTTATCTTTCTCTAATTTATACATCCAATCAAACTTAGGGTTATTCATGGTTTTGAAATAGCCGACTGGTATATGGAGCCATATACTATTATCTTTGCTACCTGCTTCAAGTAGCAAAACATTATTGTTTGGGTCGGCTGAAAGCCTGTTAGCTAACAGGCAGCCTGCAGAACCTGCGCCGACAATGATGTAGTCATAAGTTTTATTCATGTATTTTGTATTCTGTTGATTTAGTCTTATAGCTGAAATTATATAGCTATTAATTTTAACTCAAAATTATTTTTCAAATATATGAATTCATATATATAAATTGATGTATACTAGTTTAGCACTTAATGCTATTAGGGTTCATGTGTTTTAATCTAACTGCATTATTTAGTGTATTTATTAATAAACAATAAAGGAGTTTGTTATGTTAAAAAATAAAGTTGTTTTAATGTTCACTGCGTTACTAGCTTTTAGCTTTAGTTCAGGCGCAATGGCAGTTACAAAATTGAAAATACAATCAGTTATAGGAAGCAGCACTAGTGAAGTTGTGATGCTTAAAGAATTTGCAGCTCATGTTGCGATAGTGACTGATGGCAGAGTGTTGATGGAGATTGTCCCTGGCGGTTCTGTTGTGCCAAATAATGATGTTTTAGATGCAGTAGACGCAGGTTTGCTTGATGGTGGATTTGCATGGACGCATTACTGGTCTGGCAAGCATCCAGCAGCGATGTTGTTTGGTTCTCCTGTTGCAGGTGCTGGTGTTGGTATTGATAATATCGCATGGATTTCTTGGTTCCATAGTGCTGGTGGTAAAGAGCTTTATGATCGATTATGGGATGAAATGGGCATGAATATTCATGGCCTTATGTTGCAACCCGTTGGACCGGAAGCGCTTGGTTGGTTTAAAGAACCGATCTATAATATGGATGACTTCCGTAAGCTAAGATTCCGTACACCTCCTGGAATTCCAGGTCAAACATACAAAGACATTGGTGTCGCTGCAGTAGCTATGGGTGGTGGAGATATTCTGCCTGCACTTGAGAAAGGTGTTATTGATGCAGCAGAGTGGTGCTGCCCACAACCAGATAGAGACTTTGGTTTCCAAAAGGTTCTTAAGTACTACTACTTGGAAGGACTTCACCAAGTTGTTGTGAATGCTGACATGTATATCAATGGCGACGTTTGGGATAGCTTTTCTGAGCGTGATCAAGCTGCAATAAATATTGCTGCAGATGCTTCATTGATTCGTTCAATGTCTAATCGTATCTACCAAAACGGTTTAGCTTTGAAAGACTTGACAGAAAATTGGGGTGTACAGCTGATGGATACTCCAGCTGATTACTTCCCTGCTTACATGAACGCTGCTTATGCTACGCTTGAAAAGAATGCTGCAGATAACGCCTTCTTTGCAGAAGTTTGGCAATCTCAAAAAGATTTTGCAGTTATTGCAGTGCCTTTCTGGGCTGGTTCGCAAGCATCAAATGCTAAGCTAGGCAAAGCATTTGCTGATACACTGAAGTAAAGATTCATCTCTATACTTCTTCCAAAACTAAGTTGCCAATAGTAAATACTGTTGGCAACTTTTTTAAGTTTGACGGCTTTAGCTGGTGGCGCTTCTCCTGCCACCAGCAATGGCTTCTTGTTTGGCACAATGCAGTTTGTTTTTATATATTTATTTAGCTATTCTCAACTCAATATATAAAATCTAATTGGGGGTTTTTGCCGGCTAGGCCTATTAGAAGGTATGATGTTTTTTCATCACTTTTTTATTTAGTCAAAGGTATTCAATATGTCAGAAGAGGAAGATTATAGTCATTTAGATACTACTGATGAAATGGTTGCTGAAGGGCGATCATACACTGGGGTTATGCCTGATGATATGCCCAAGTATATGGCTAAGACAATTCTTGGGATTGATCTTTTTAACTTAAGAGTAGGACAGATGGCTTGTTGGCTGACTGTACCAGTGTTTGTCTCTATGTTTTATGAAGTTGTTGCGAGGCACTTCTTTAATGCCCCGACGATGTGGGCCTACGACATAAGTAGAATGTTTGCTGGCGCTATGTTTATGCTCGGAGCCGGCTATGCGCTTTCAAAAGGCGTGCATATTCGTGCTGACTTTCTCTATCGTAAATGGTCTATCAGAAGGCAAGCCTCAGTTGATCTCACTTTGTATCTATTGTTTTATTTTCCAGGGCTTATTGGAGGTATAAATGCCTGTTATAAGTATGCTTATAAATCTTGGTCACAAATGGAAAAAGGGATGGATACTGCATGGATGCCACTCATGGGTCCAATCAAGACTGTTTTAGTAATAGGATTTGCATTGCTCTTGATACAAGGCATATCAGAGGTACTCAAGTGCGTGTATGCGGTTAAGCATAGGAGATGGCCATGACTCCAGAAGTGCTAGGCATGATTTTAATTGCGGCAATGCTGTTTGCCATTTTTGTTGGCTTCCCTATCTCCTTTACGTTAATCTTTTTAGGTGTTGTTTTTGGCTATCTTGGCTTCGGTGATCTAGTCTTTTATTTGATGACTTTTCACTTCTCTGCGAGCATGTTGGAGCAGACGCTTGCAGCGATTCCTTTGTTTACCTTCATGGGCATTATGATGGAGAAAGCAAACTTGATGGAGAGATTGTTTACATCCGTCCAGATGGCATTATCTAGAACTAAGGGTTCACTATTTATTGCAGTACTTTTTGTGGCAACTATATTTGGTGCGGCAACTGGAATTGTTGGAGCATCGGTGACAATTCTTGGAATTATGTCAGCCAAAACATTTAATAAGGCAAAGTATGATGTGCGCTTGGCTGCTGGCTCAATTACTGCTGGTGGAACTTTAGGTATATTGATACCACCAAGTATTATGCTGGTTGTTATGGGGCCTATTTTAAATGTCCCTGTAACAGACTTGTTTGCTGCAGCAATCATGCCGGGTTTGATGTTGGCGGCTCTCTATACCGGTTATACGCTTCTTAGGTGCCACCTAAATCCGTCATTGGGTCCTGTCGTACCTGAGGAGCTTCGCCCAACATCAATGAAACAGGTTTGGGTTGAGTTTTTTCAAGGTCTAGTACCACCGGTTCTCTTGGTGGGTTCATCCCTTGGAAGTATATTGTTTGGTCTCGCGACCCCTACTGAAGGTGCTGCTATGGGCGCAGTTGGTTCAATATTTTTATCGCTAGTTTATCGAAAATTTAATTTCAAGCATTTTAGAGAAGCCCTATTAAAGACCCTTGAAATTACCACGCTAATAATGATTCTGGTTGCTGCTTCAAACTTTTTTGGTTCAGTATTTTCAAGGTTGGGAACGCCAACCATGATAACTGAATGGATGATGTTGTTAGATTTGCCGCCAATGGTTTTACTATTGATCATTATGGCTTTTATTTTCCTTTTGGCTTGGCCATTAGAGTGGGTACCGATTGTATTAATTATCTTGCCAATCATATTACCTCTAATCGAACAACTAGGCTTTAATCTGACTTGGTTTGGAATCTTAGTTGCAGTTAATTTACAAACAGCCTGGCTTTCACCGCCGGTTGCTCTGTCGGCCTATTTTTTGAAAGGGGTGGTCCCGGAATGGGATTTAACAGATATTTATAAAGGTATGATGCAATTTATGTGCATCCAAATAGTTGGCTTAATGTTGATTATTGTATTTCCACAGATAGTATTGTGGCTGCCAAATTATTGGTATGGCAATTAAACAAATGATAAGTAAATGACTGATATGAGCTTATTCTCCGACTAAGCTGTACTGTTCCCGAATGTATTCAACTTCAGTTGTATTGACATAGGAAGTTCGTAACTCAACAATCTCGTCATGGAAGGTATAACCAAGGCGCTCAATTTTTAAAATAGGTGTACCCATTTCGATACCTAACATTTGAGAAATTTTTTTGTCCACCAAGGTTGCCTTAATTCTCTCAGAGGTATGTGTTATAAAAACATTAAATTTATTTTGAAATAGGTTGTATATAGTGTTATGACGGTTAACGAGAATTTCTTCAGTTAATAATGAAAATTTAGCTGCAGCAATGACAATCTTGTCAACCGAGTGGACTTTATTTTGAAAGCCTAATTTATTATAGATATGAAAAACCTTGTCGTTTTCTTTTGGGATGTTTAACAACTTCACTTCTGTTTTGTTGGCTTTTCTTATTTTGAAAGAGGCCAGTTTGACTTCAGGAATGTGCTTTACGTCACTATCATTATAGAAAATATGAAAAAATTTAAATAGGAAACTCTGGTCGTCATGCTGGCAAACAAAAGTTCCTAGGCCTTGTTTTCTAATTAAAATACCTTCTTTTTCCAAAGCTCCGATAGCCTTTCTAACAGTGCCAATCGATACATTAAATAGGTCTACTAGGGTTTTTTCATTAGGAATAAGTTGTCCAGGCCTTAAGATATCTTTATAAAGGCAATCAAATAGTTCATTCCTAATCTGAAGCCACATTGGCGTTTTGATGTTAGGGTCAATTTTAAATTTAAGATCTGTTAAGCTCATAATTTTGAATGCATTTGTTTATAAATGTGGCTTTAAGATAACCTTTGCGGATGACATTCTATCATCGTGAAGTTGTCTAAAAGCAAGATTTGCATCGGATAACGGAAGCTCCTTTATCCAAGACAAATTACCAAACTCACCTCTTTCTATTGTTTTTAATGCAGATTTAAAATCTTCCATGCTGTAGGTGTAACAGCCAATTAGTTTAATTTCTTCTAGGGTTAGTTTTCTTATGTTGATACTGCTTGTCCAGCTCTGTAGTCCGACATTGACAATAACGCCACCAGTTTTGACTGTATCAAAGGATAGGGAGCTGGTCTTTTCACTGCCCACGCAGTCGATAACAATATCAAATGAATTATCATGGATTGACTCAGTAAGGGGATTAGTCGGATTAATGCCGACATGCTCCTTGACGCATGGATGGCGAGCTAAGTTAGTCTCTAAAACCTGCATTTTTACGCCATAAGACTTTAATAGTAATGCTGTCAGCAGCCCAATAGCGCCGGCACCAATAATTAAAACATGACACTCTTGTATGGGAAGGTAGGATTCTTCCACTGCAATATTAACAGCGTGTATTACGGTTGCTGCAGGCTCGGTTAGAGCGATATGGTTTGGATCCATATCCTTTGGTGCCTCAATTAAACAGCGTTTAGGAATTGTCATATACTGAGCAAACGCACCCTGCCTATTCATACCGATCATACCTCTATCACTGCACAAGTTGTCACGACCTTGCAAGCAATAATCACATATACCGCAGGTAATCAATGGGTTGCCTGTAACTATTTGACCGCGCTTCTGACCTTCAACGATTTCTCCACAAAACTCATGACCCAGAATAAGACCTGGCTTTCTTCTCGGATCTTTGCCGTGGTAGGCGTGCATGTCGGAGCCACAGATGCCTACAGACTCAATGCGTAATAAAACGTCATCATCGCGATCTTGTTGAGTAGACCGGTACTCAGGAACATAAGTCATTTCTTCGGGGGCGGTATAAACCACTGCTGCCATTGAATTTATCATTGTGCTGAAAAACCTCCATCTAAAAATATTGTTTGGCCTGTAATATAGGAATTAGCATCACTACATAGAAAGACACTGATACCAAATAAATCTTCTTCTTCACCATTACGATTCATCATTGTTTTAGCTGCTAAAACTTTTAACTTTTCAGGGTCTTGAAATAATGATTCAGTTAGCTTGGTGTGAAAAAATCCCGGTGCAATAGCGTTAACCAGTATACCGTTTTTAGAGTAGGCCTGAGCTAATGCGCGAGTCAGCTGCATCACTCCGCCCTTACTTGCACCGTAGGGAATGCTATTGTCGAATGCTCTAAGGGACTGCAAGGAAGCAATATTAATAATTCTTCCCCAACCACTTTCTTTCATCTTTTTAACAACCAATTGACTTAATTGATAGGGCGCGGTTAAATTGATATCCATGGTTTTTTGCCAAGCATTAAGTGTCATTTCTTCAGCAGGAAGTCTGACATTTATACCAGCAGCGTTAATTAAAATATCTATTTTTTTTGACACGCTGTAGATATCAGATAGCATTTGTTCTAATTTATTGGAATTGGTAACATCAACTCGAAAAAATGCTGCTTGAGAGCCTAGTGCTTCTACCTCTTTTATGGTTTCATCTGCATTGTCATCTATGCTTGCAATCCAAACAAATGCTCCTGCGCGGGCTAATGCTAATGCTATCATTTTGCCGATACCACTGCTACCACCAGTCACTAGGGCAATTTTATTGTTCAGTGAAAAATTAGCTAAATCCATATAATCTACTCCTGTACTGGGCTGCCCAAATCAAATGTTTCATTTGGAAAATATTTACTTAATCTAATGTCTGACGCTCTGGCGTGTCCCTCCATTCCTTCCAATCTAGATATTCTAGAGGCAGTTTGAGCAATATGCTTTGTTGATTCTCGGTCCATTCTCTGCCATGTCAGTACTTTCAAAAATTTGTGTGCCGATAATCCGCCTGAATAACGTCCAGCCCTTTTGGTGGGGAGTATATGGTTTGGCCCAGATGATTTATCTCCAAAAGTGACGGTTGTCTCTTCACCTAAAAACAAGGATCCGTAACAAGTCAAGTTGTCTAGCCACCAATCAAGATCCTGACACTGTACCTCTAGGTGTTCAGATGCATATTCATCTGAAATACGAACAACCTCTTCACGTGAATCACACAATATAACTTCACCATAGTCGCGCCAAGCACAATAAGCGGCATCTTTAGCTATTGGTGGAAGTTTATCGATGTATTGAGGTACCAATTCCATTACTTTTTCGGCCATCTCTTTAGATGTTGTAAACAGCCAGCCTGGTGATTCATGACCATGCTCCATTTGACCTACTAAGTCGATAGCGACAACGTCAGCATCGGCTGTTTCATCTGCAATAACAGCCACTTCAGAAGGGCCAGCGAAGACGTCAATACCGACTTTACCAAATAGTGTTCTTTTTGCCTCCGCTACAAATTTGTTTCCAGGGCCAACAATTATGTCAGCCTTTTTACCTGTAAATAAACCATAAGTCATGCTGGCTATTGCTTGAACTCCACCTAAAGTCATCATATAGTCTGCGCCAGCAGTTTTCATAGCATATAACACATAAGGGTGGATACTTTTGCCTTTGTATGGTGTAGAACAGGCGATTATGCAAGGAACACCAGCAGCTTTAGCAGTGGCTATACTCATATAGGCTGAGGCGATGTGAGCATAACGCCCAGTTGGGACATAGCACCCTGCAACATTTACAGGTAGCAATTTCTGCCCTGCCTCGACACCGTTATTTTTGGTATAGAACTCATCAATAGAGTCACGTTGTGCTTTAGCAAAGTCATAAACCTGTTGACATGCAAAATTAATGTCGTCTTTAACATTTTGAGGGACATTGGCGATAATTTTTTTAATCTCATCTTCTGAAAGCAGAATTTCACCGCTCCAATTGTCAAGTTTTGCAGAATAGTCACGGACAGCCTGCTCACCATGTTTTTCAATATTAGTCAGCATATCATTGACAACTTTTTGCGCTTCTTGGGTATTAGTTTCAGCAGTCTTGTGGGCTTTTTTTAAGTATTCCATTTTTATCCTTTTTGTATTTAAGTGTTAATTAATTTGTTGTTTGCATACTACATCTTGTATTGATCATAATATTGATTCTGTTAGCCTGGTAATCTCATCATAAAGTTCTTTTGAAATAGCTATTTTTTTTTCCTTTGACTCTTTTCTTTTTTCAAGTCGCTTGCTGCCTGGTAATCTCGTCGAGGGTTGGTCAAGTATCGCGCTGACAATAGTTTCCATGCGATCAGCGAAACTGTCACCAGAAAAGAAACTGGGGTCTATGGCAATTAATAGTTGTCCTACACCTGGTGAGTCGCCCTCTGAATCAAGAAACGAGCTTGCCTCAAAGCCAAACTTAGAGTCAGTTAATCCTGCAGCTAGTATTTCCACCATTAATGCCAGAGCGCTTCCCTTGGCATCGCCAATTGGAAGCATGGCACCTGATAGAGCCTTTTGAGCATTTGTAGTTGGATTGCCTTGCTCGTCTATCGCCCAGCCTTCAGGGATTCGCTCTTTTTTTTGATTGGCTAACATCACTTTACCACGGGCAACTTTACTTAAGCTTAAATCAATTACCAAAGCTGGGGCATTTTTACGGGGGGCAGAAAATGCAATTGGATTGGTTCCAAATAGGGCTTGGGTTCCTCCCCAAGGAGGTATTGCTTTAGGGGTATTTCCAAACATTAAACCTATCAGTCCAGAATCAGCCAAACATTCTACATGCCTTCCAGCTTGACCAAAATGATGAGAGTTAGATACACTAACAGCCGCAATGCCATATTTTTTGGTAGCATTGGTGAGCTCATTAATTGCTAATGAAAGTGCAGGAAAAGCAAACCCATGCTTTGCATCAATCCTAATAACACCACCCTTGCTGCTAACAATAGTGGGATTTACATTGCCATCTACCTTGCCAGATGATAACTGCTCAATATAGGATGGTAGACGTGACAGGCCATGTCCGGATTGACCATCGATTTCAGCAGAGATTAACGCATCAGCAACATCTTTAGCATTTTCCTTTGATGTCTGGTTATGTTGAAGGGCATTCAAAGCTAGATCCCAAGCTTCTTTTTTGTCTAAATGCAATGTATTGGTCAATCCTTAACTCCTTATAAGAGTTATTCAAAAAGTTCTATATAGATTATGTAAACAATCAATGTAAGCCATATCAAGCTGTTTCCTGAAATTTATCCTAACAAATTAAGCACTCTCATATAATCGAGTTAGAATAAACTCTTGATGTCCTAATATTTCTGCTGCAGTCATTTGCCCATTAGCAACCCTAACCATAACATCAATTAACTGATCACCTGCTTGGTCCATGTCAATATCACGGCTTAAGAGGCCAGTCACATCAACATCGATATGCTCTGACATGGTTCTAACAGTCCTAGGGTTGGCACAAATTTTAATTACAGGCAAAATAGGGTTGCCAATAATATTACCCTGGCCAGTAGGGAAAAGGTGGGCAACGTAGCCAGAGGCTGCACAAAGGGTGACCATTTCGCCAGCAGCTGAAGATGAATCCATAAACCAGAGCCCTTTACCTGTTGGCATTTCTGCTTTATCTAGAACACCGTCAACGCGACATTTTTTTCCAATCTTTTGAATATTACCTAAAGCCTTCTCTTCGATAGTAGTTAAACCGCCCTCAATGTTTCCTTTTGTAGGCTGTGATTCAGATAAGTCGTCTGTTTTAAATCTTTCAATCATATCTTGATAGCGATTAAACATGAACATAAACTTTTTAGCAACGGCATCATTAGCACATCTTGCTTCAACTAGGTGTTCACCTCCAGTGATTTCAGAGGTTTCTCCAAACAACAAGGTATTGTTATTTTCATACAATTTATCAAACACATTACCAACGGTTGGGTTCGAGCCAAAACCTGAAGTTGTGTCTGATTCACCACACTTGGTTGATACCCATAACTCACTTATATCGCAAGGCTCTCGTTGCAATCCAGTAGCATAGCGCACCATATCAAAAGCTGCTTTTGAAGCGTCAGCAATGGTCTGAATGTCGCCTTTTTTCTCAATTGAAAATCCTTTAACTGGTTTCCCTGTGATGGCAATACCATCGACAATCTTTTGGGTCCAACCCGGCTCAATGCCGATGACCACGACAGCAGCCACGTTTGGGTTCGAGCCCGTTCCAATCATTGTTCGAAAATGCAGGTCTAGGTCTTCACCAAATTGAAGTCTACCATAGGGGTGGGGTAAGGCAATGGTGCCTTTAATGTTATTAGCAACAGCTTCGCAGGCTGCATTTGAAATATCATCAACCGGTAAGATTACAACATAGTTGCGAATACCTACTCGATTATTATCACGACGATATGCGTAAATTTTTTCACTTAAATTCATAATTACCACCTTTTTGTTTTTACGTTATGAACATGCAGATGGTCACCAACTTTGATGTTTGCAATTGTGCGACCAATATCTGTGCCATATTTAATAACTGTGTCATCTTTATTGAGTTTTTTAATCGCTAACTTATGCCCAATAGGGATGTCTTGATTAATCTTTATATCGATTAGTTTGTCTTGGTCCATCACCCATCCAGTCACTGTGTCGTTGGTTTTGAGTCCTTCAACTGTGACAACACCAACGGAATCATTCTCGTCATGGACAATAAATTGAATCATGTTTGCTCCTTATAAATGAGTAGAATAAATAATTAAATATTGATTTAATACTAAAAAATATTAAATAATATATTATGTCAATGACATATATTATATCATATATATGAATTAATATATTATATATGAGAAATATATATTGGCATACCAATCTATGTCATAAAATTATGAAAAAACATTACTGGTCTTAATATTTTTCTTATTGTCAGCTCAAAGTTTTGAAAGGCTGGTGATGTTTATTTTTGTAAGTATCCCTTCAGAGACAGTGATTACTTTACGTTTTGGTGGACCAAAATTAATTTGAACTGAGGAAGATAGATTTTATATGCTTCTATTCCTTTGTCTTTTAATTATTTTTTTTATTTAAAACCTCCACCGCTTTCGCCAAATTAGTTAATTTCCCCTTTGCCGCTTCTCTACTTATTTGCAGCAAACCACAATCCGGACCAAGCACTAACTGTTCAGGTTTGAGATAGGCAAGTGCTTCTACTCCTTGTTCAACTATCTCATTCACACTTTCCACTTTTTCATCACCCACATCGAGACAACCAAGTATGATTGTTTTGTCACCTGCATGTTCAAAAACAGCAGGGTTTAAATTACCTTGTTTGCCTTCTATAGAAATTTGATCAACGCGTGAATTCTGCAATAGATCTAATAAGTATGGGTAATATGATTCGTCTGCTTTATATACAATCCCTAATTTTTCAAGCTGTTTGTTCGGATACGATCTACATACATGTACTATGATGGTTGCACTATTTACTCCTGCAAAGCACATATCAAGTGCTTCTATCCCCCAATCTTTTGCACGCTCTAGATTTCGAAGCAATCCAGGGTCATCGAACTGAATGATTTCACAGCCGGTTTGGTGCAGTGCTTTCACCTCTTTGCTCACTGCCTTTGCATAGTCAAATGCAAGCTCTTTATCTGTTTTGTAATATTCATTTCTGACAGCATCCACAACGGTTGTGGGGCCAGGCAATCCTATCTTTACCTGTTTCTTCGTTTTACTTTTTAAAAAATTAAAATCATCGATCAAGAATGGATATTTATACTCAATTTTTGAAATAACTCTAGGCACATATTGTGTTTCTGTCTTCTTTTGATTACCCTTAATGCTTTTCTTTACTACTTTTTCATACATATTCTGATAATCGAACCCGTTTAGTTTTTTCAAAATATAATGAATATAGTGATCTCTCCGCTGTTCTCCATCGGTAATAATATCTATATCAGATTCATTTTGGTCGGCGATTACTTCGGCACACGCTTTATCAAGAAGTGTATTAAATGTCTCTTCCCCCAATTCATCTCTTCGCTTATCCATGAAGCTATAATCAGAATCCAACATCTCTCTTCCCGTTAAATCACCGATAAGATAACCAGGCTTTGGATAGCTTCCTATAATTGTAGACTTTACTTTTTGTTTGCCCATTGTATTCTCATAAAATTAATTATTATTTCTAACTATTTTTAATTATTCTTTGCTTAATTCCTTCAGAGGAAGCCAAATTGGTTTGGTTCCCGCTATCAGATGTTAAACTCTATAATCATCTTTGGCTGTAATTAACCACATGCTTTCATCGTTAATCCATATATTTTACAATAACATGATTATGGATCAAGAAGTTTCTTTACAGGCACACCACAAGACCTAGACAAAGCAGAGTATTGGCTAACTAAAGCCATTGCAGGTGGCAACGATTGGGCACAAAGCGAGCTGGGTTTTGCATACTTGAATGGCAACGGTATTAGCAGGGATTTAGAACTGGCAAAAAAATGGTTAACACTTGCAGCAGACCAAGGCAATGAATGGGCACAAGAGGGGCTTGACGAACTTAAAGAATAAAGAGAGTTAAAAGCAGCAAAGTCGATTAAGACATAAGCATAAAAACACACCCACTCAAGACACCCGAGGGAGGCTCACCAACACCTCTGTTACTTCCCTCTCACACGAGATGAATTTTCGTTTATTGACGCGCTTCTGGGCTACTGTGGGGTACTTTGTGCTTAAGACAAGGTTGCCTGTGTTGTATAACAAACTGGGGTGGGTTAATGAAGGTTTGAAAAAATAATAATTTTGTATACAGGTCAGTTTCCTCGGGCGGCCATCAATTGAAAAAAGGGGTGGTGGTTGTGCCCCAAAGGACATAGTTATGATTCGACCATTAATCATAGGACAATTAAGAATGGGTGTTCGTACTGCTCAGGAAGGAAAACTCTTAACTTTGACTTTTGGAAGTAATATATAGCGAACAAAAACTACTCCTACTCACCTACTTCATTTCATTTGGCGGGGAGGGTATAACAATAGTTGAGAATATAGATTTCGATTTAAGGATTTAGTTACAAAGTTTTATCCGGAAATGGCAGTCATGGACTGGATTTGATTAATTGTTTTCGTAATCACACGAGAAGCAGAAAAATCTGAAGTCGCTCCCGAATTAGCTTGAGTTACAAAGTCATCAATCATAAGTTTGTATTGGTTGCATCTAGGAAAATTAATTCTTTCGCCCTTGTTCAGTCCGCCTCTTGACCAGTATGCATGGGTAACTTCAGGTGGGTTGACTGGTACATTAAGTTTTGCCCAACCATTCTCCCCTAGGACATGTAGACTTTGGCAAAGTGCAGCATCGCTTGAAACAGTAAAGTTAAGAACTTCTCCATTTGGCCACCTCAGAACCGCATCTATCTGTTTCTCAACATCAAACCCATCATCCATCTTTGCGATAGCTGAAACGACTTCAGGGGTGCCATCAAAAAGTAAGCAACCAGTAAGAATCGCATAACAACCAATATCATAAAGAGGCCCTCCGCCAAAACAACTGTTGTTACGATAATTTCCTTCTAACTGATGTGGGTAACTAAAAATGAAATGTGCTGTCTGAATATTTCCGATATCTAGCCCTTGTAACCAGTGCCATTGTGGATGATGCCTAACCATAAAAGCTTCCTGAAAATACAATTTACTTGTAGTTGCAACATTTTCTAGTTGGCTTAACTCGTCTAAATTTAGCGCAACGGGTTTTTCACAAAGTACATGCTTTCCAGCCTTAAGTGCTGCTATAGAGTATCGCACATGAAGATGGTTTGGAAGAGGGATATATATTGCATCGATAGATGACTCGGAGAGTAAATCATCGTAGTTAGTTTCAACTGCACCCCTGTATATCTCTGGCAACCGCTCTTGACCGGGATTTCTGCGACCAATATGAGTTACTTCGTGTCCCGCTGCAATTATTGCCGGTGTGAGCCATTCACGAGCTATTTTAGCTTCGCCTAAAATACCAAACTTCATGATGTTTTCATAGAATTTTATTAATAAATAACCGTGTTGTTATATGAATATTTTTTAAAAAAGGAGACAAAATGAAATATAAACTTTTAGAATCTAAAATAATAACAGTAATACTACTTGTATTGAGTAGAATCTCTCGCATTAAGTATGGCCAACCAATCTAAAGGTCTATGAAAAATAGTGCGGGAAGCATTAGGAACATCCTTCTACCTCACACATGAGATGAGGTTTGACCGTTGTTGTGATTTGCGTTTAGGCGATAGTCGGTTACAATATCAGAGTTAATGGAGTTGACACATCCGAAATCCAAAAGGTAAAGTGTGATGATGTACTTGCAGCATTTTTTAAGATCATAGCTCTTTAATGAGACGATATATTGACAACCCGCATTATGGTGAGAGAGGTGAATTAACACCTCTAATCACCACTTTGCTTCTTCCAATATGTGTAAATTCAAACCTAATAATCCCTTCCTCACTTGTAGCCGCAGTTGTTTTCCCGTCTACGGTTACAGTGAATGGCGCAGTGAGCAACGCGGCTGGAATTGTCACCGCCGTCTCGCCTCTTGTGTTAGCCGGTCCAGCGGCGGTGAAGCGCAGTTCCTTTGAGTGTTCGTCTAATACCACGTCGTAAATGTGCGATGTAGATTCAACCTGCAGGGTATCGCCCTTCAGCTCAAACACATACTTGACTGTCTGTAACGGTTCTAATATGGCCCGGTACATGATGTGCTGCTCATACGCGCGTTTAGGGCCGGTCTCCATCGAGATATACACTACGCGCCCCGTTGCGTCCACTTCAATAATCCGATCATGGCTAAATCGTAAATTTTCTGAGGCCAGAGGTAATCCTAGATTCACCTCGTACCACCACCCACCCCCATTTTTGGTTTGGTAAACACCATTGGTCGTTGCCGCATATAAAACTAGCGGGTTTATCGGATCCATAGCTAAATCATAAACGGTTCCCATTGGTAGGTTTGTTGTTGCGCTTTTCCAAGTCTGTGCCCCATCTATTGTCTTATATACCCCGCTATCTGTGGCTACGTAAAGGGTATTTGGCATCAGAGGGTCTAACTGAAGGTCGTTTGTGTTCAGATCGTTTAAACCCTTGTTTGCTGCTGACCAACTCACCCCACCGTCAATTGTTTTATAAATACCTATTCCCGTCTCTGATTCATGCGGAGAGGTCATGACGTATGCGATATCTGGATCGGTAGGATGAACTACTATTGCATTAATCGAAGTCTGCACCTCGGTGGGGAAACCATCGTCCATTTCAGCCCAAGTTGCTCCACCGTCGTGTGACTTGAAGATTAGTGGGGCTGTGAGGTCAAACTTCATTGGATGAATCGTATCAACCACACTGCCAGCGTAAACAACATCTGGATCTGAAGGTGCAACGGCTAAACCATGGATATGAATATTGGGTTGTTTACTCTGTTGGAAAAAACCAAGATCTCGGACTCTTTGGCCCACTCCATCAATAAGGGGCTTTGTTAGGTTCTGCCAACTCTTGCCTCCGTCTGTACTAACCACCAGCTGTTCGGAGCCTACGAAACTAGACATGTATAAGGCGGTGGGAAGTCTTCTGGAGAAGGCAAACACCATTGCATAGTGTGCTGCCTCCACAGGGGAAAAAAGCCATGTATCCCCTGCGTCTGGGGTGAAAAAAGCACCACGCCCAGCCGAGGCGGCAGTCCAAAGGTTGAACGGTAACAGAGGATGCGGAGCCATCGAGACAAGACCCGATTCCTCAAGCTCTTTATCACTGCGGTGCCAGGTGCGTCCACCATCGGTGGTCTTATACAAACCCTCACCCTCATGCAGTCCTTTTTCCAAGCCTTTCGGTCTTTTACCAAGTTCCGTTAAAAGACCATTGAAGTGCTCAATATGAGTGGTGTTTACCTCCGATGCCGTTCCAACATAAACTGTATTAGAATCCGTTGGATCTATCGTGATTGCGTTCACGAAAGTATAGGATAAACCGTAGGAGCGCTGTTCCCAAGTTTGCCCACCATCCTCGCTGCGATAAACACCATCATGCGCTGTCAAATAGGCAACTTTGGGATTATTGGGGGCAAAGGTTACTCGATGAGTTTGAAGTGATCGCAATCCTGCGTTAACCTCTTTCCATGTTTGACCGCCATCTTCGGTGCGGAATACGCCAGCCTCAGAAGATGCCACCAAGAGTATGCGGGAGTCCATGGGGTTTAGAGCTAATCCGATGGTAGTCGAAGAGGGTTGGTTCCTCAATTGATTTCCGCTCCATGTTTTACCTCCATCTGTACTTCTCTGTACCCCCCCATCACCGGCAATCCATACAAATTTACTATCCTCAGGTTCCACCACAATAGATTTGACTGTGCCACAGTCATTACAAGTTCCAGCCAGGTTCCACGTCACCCCGGCGTCATTGCTAACATAGAAATCAGAGGGGCCGACTTTTCTCTTCCCCAGCGGCCGTCTTGCATTTTTTGCCGCAGCAACGTAGGTAACAGATGGGTTCTTAGGCGAAAACGTCACTGCGGTAAATTGAACACCTCCTGGGCCAAATTGGGTGTTTCCCGCAACACGGCCTAGCGTAGCCCTCCATTTCTCACCGCCATCGGATGTTCGATAGACATCTCCTTCAAGGGTGGTGTATAACATGATGTCTGGATTAATTGGGCTGACTGCCACACCCGAGGTATGGCCGCTATTGCCACGCGGCATTTTGCGGGCCCAAGTGATCCCCGCGTCATCCGATCTCCATAAGCTCATATCGTTGGCGTCAATTCCAGCGTAGATAACGTTGGGATCAGTCGGACTGACCTGCAGGGCAGTAAATTCTCCGGCCTGTAGTCCATCTATTCTCTCCCAGCGCAGCTCCGCACACTGCCCATTCTGAAAGGTTGCACACGTAGCACTCTTTGGTGCCAAGTGAGCCGGCTCGGGTAAAAGGATGGTGCGCAATTCGGCGGCAACAGGGGGTTTTGGCCAGAGGAAGTCAAAATTTTCGTGGGCGATAGCATCGGCAACATCGATGGGTAGCTCGGCTAGCTTCATGCGGACATCGGCCATGGCCTCCCCGAAACGCAACAATTCCAAGTCTCCCGACCCGAGCCCAGCTGGACTTGAGTCCGTACTGATAGCCACCCGCGCGAGAGTGTCAACGTTAGGTGAAAGACTCATTCCTTTTGTCTGGCCGAAATACCCCCAATAGAGATTTCCCAGAGTTGATAGGCGTTCTTGATTCACTTCTAAGCCAAAACCGACAAAGTTGAGGTTGGGCCTGTCGCTGATGATGTGATTTAGTTTATCGACCAGCGTGCCAGACGGGTCTCGGCGGTACGCAGCTTGGAATTGCAATACCAACCCCCGTTCTTGTAAAACCTTATAAATCATTTGAAAATTCTCGCTTTCCGGGTCATAACTAATATCAAATCCGCCATGTTGAAATTCAATCTCACCCACACCGCCGTAGCGTCCGGTAGCGAGAGCCTTTTCCACGTATTCCATATCTTCCAGCGCATCGGGATTGAACCCATATAGCATCGGGATTATCCGAGGGCAGACAGCACTTATTTCACCCCAGATAGCATCGAGTTTCCGGTTTTGAGCTACCCTCAGAGGACTGTGATTTGGCTGGATGACAACGCGGTCTACGCCGTTGGCATTCATCTCTTCGAGAAGTAGATAGGCGAAGTCTACCTGGGTGGAATCGGAGCTCGGGCTAGTGTGAACATGTACATCGGTCAGGAGTCCTTGATAACCATGGGCAGGTATTACTGGCCTCTGGCTACAGCGCTCGATGACTCCTGTTAAATCTGGCAGGGAAGGAGTAAAAGGATTTTGATCGTTTTGATTACGAGAGTCTTTTGAGTTATCTCTTTGACCGAAGTATTGTGCCGTGCACGGTTCCATTAGATTATTCTCGTCTTCAGTTGGCGGTCTACGTTCCAAGGCGATAGTATTGTACAGCTCTTCACCCAATGCCTGGCGCAGACAATTCTTCTGTTCTGGGGAACCAGAGATAAAAGGATTTTTATCGACTAACTGGTCATTAGATAGGAATTCTTCGGAACTAATGTTAGTGGATTCAGCGTTAGCGCTGCCAACCAGCACAAAGATCAAGAAAATGAACTTTAGAGCAATTGAAGTACGTCTGAGTTTCATCAGTTTTTTCCTAATCGCATGTTCAATGGTTTAAGTGTATTACACGTGGTAGCGGGGTGATTATCAGGCGAGTAAAGCGACCGATGACAAGCCCCTTCTTTATGGTTTATCATAAGGTAACACTCTCAAAAAAGCAAGCAGATCGCTCAACTGGATAAGACCCATAATTATTCAATCGGGGTTCGCCAGGTCATAA
>ERZ813253.237-NODE-237-length-21541-cov-7.746474_pt1 | contig 21541 bp, 23 predicted proteins | sample MGYA00520893_ERZ813253 | MGnify/ENA primary metagenome ERZ813253 (study PRJEB31669, sample SAMD00080414) | marine metagenome | biome: oceanic hadal pelagic zone biome; feature: marine hadalpelagic zone; material: sea water | place: Pacific Ocean:Izu-Bonin Trench...
CGGATTCGGGCAGGGTGGCGGAGGGATGGAGCGCGCCGAAGGAGACGTAATCCGCGCCCGCCTCGGCGGCCAGCATGGCGGCATGGCGCGAGCCGCCGGCCGAGACGCCGACGATTGCCTCCGCGCCTAAAAACCGCCGGGCGTTTTCCATATCGCCGGGCTTGGCGAGATGGACGCCGTCGGCGCCGACATCCCGCGCGATATCGGCGCGACCGTCGATCAGAAAGGCGATGTCGCGCGCCTGACAAATCGGGATCAGGACGCGGGCGGCGGCGGCCAGCCCGTCGCCGTCGGTCTCGGTCATGCGAAGCTGGAGGCAGGCGACATCGCCGCCGTCGAGGGCGTCATCGAGGGTGGCGGCGAAAGCATCGGGCTCGAATGTCGGCGGCGTGATCAGGTAGAGGCGGCAGGCCCCGCCAGGCGTATTCGCCGGGTCACCGGTCACCCGTTCTCCATGGCGGCGCTATAGGCGCCCTGGGTCGCGGCGCCGTTGAGCCGGGCGCGGTGAAGCAGGGCGGCTTGCGCGTCGGCGACGTTCTCAGCCTTGCCCAGCCAGGCCTTGAGCGGCGCCGCCTGAAGCGCGCGGCCGTAGGAAAAACTGAGCCGCCAGGGCGGGTTTGCGTCGAGTTTGTTCATGGCGTCGAGATGGGCGGTGGCGTCTAGGTTGCTCTGGCCGCCCGACAGGAAGACGATGCCGGGCACCGCGGCGGGCACCGTGCGCTTGAGCAGGGCGAGGGTCGCGGCGGCGACCTCCCCGACGGAACCTTGCGGCTTATGATCGGCGCCGGGGATCACCATGTTGGGCTTGAGCAGCATGCCCTCGAGGCTCACGCCATGCAGACGCAAAGCCCTAAACACCACCTGTTGGGCGGCCTCGGTGACCCGCTCGCAGCGCTCGAGGGAATGGTCCCCCTCCATCATGACCTCGGGCTCGACGATCGGCACCAGACCGGCTTCCTGGGACAGGGAGGCGTAGCGGGCGAGGGCCTCGGCGTTGGCGTGCAGGCAATGGCGGCTGGGCAAATGGCTCTCGATGCGGATCACGGCGCGCCATTTGGCGAAGCGCGCGCCCAGGGCGTAATATTCATCAAGCCTCTCGCGCAGGCCGTCGAGGCCTTCGGTGACGGTCTCGCCGGGCCGTCCCGCCAGGGGCTTGGCGCCGGCATCGACCTTGATGCCGGGGATGATGCCCTGGCGGGTGAGAATCTCGGCCAGCGGCGTCCCGTCGGCGGCCGCTTGCCGGAGGGTCTCATCGAACAGGATCACCCCCGAGACGAAATCGCCCAAGCCCGCCGTGGTGAACAGCAGTTCACGATAGTCGCGGCGGTTGTCCTCGGTCGATTCAACGGCGATGGAATCGAAGCGTTTCTTGATGGTGCCGCCGCTTTCGTCGGCCGCCAGGATGCCCTTGCCCGGCGCGACCAGGGCTTGTGCGCATGCGGTTAATTCTGACGTGCTCATGGGGTGATTCCCTGCTGCTGTTACCGGCGGCGATAGTAGCATAAGGCCGCCGGACTCATACAGGCGAAGCGCTTCAAAGATGCGAAAATTGTTCAAATCAAATTATGGTGACAGTTTACTTAATCAATTAAGTAAACTGTCACCATAATTTGAATCGACTACAAGGAAAAACGATTCCATGCTACAATGACCCCATTGATCAATTATTGTTTTGGCTGACTCTGGAGAAGGAGAGGATTCCCAATGATGGCCTTCGATAATTTTCTGATCACCTATACGACCTTGTTGTGCCGCAGCCTGGGTGTTACCCCCAGGCAAATTCAAAGGGTGCATGAGCGTAACGGCTCCGGGTTTGCCCCGCGTCCCGAAGGCGCTCTCGGTTTCTATTACTGATCGGGCGATGTAACGCTCGCACCCTGTTGCTCGGCAATTTGGGCGAGCTTGACGCAAACCTCCTCGCGCCCCGTAAACAACAGCCGCTTCCAGCCCGTGCGCAGGGCTGCCAGGGCAATACCCGCGTCCTCGCCGCAGTCGATGACCGCTTCGCAGCGATCCGCCCCGGCCTGATCGATGACCGCCATGAGGTAGCCGACCCCGGCGTAGACGGCGGCGCCAGGGGCGGTTTGCAGGGTGATGGGCGCAGCAGTTTTTCGGGCGGCGGCAAGGGCCGCGCGGGCCTCCTGGAGATCGTGGAAGATGACGGTCTTTTTGCCAGTCACGAAATTAACGTCACGTCATGAAGCCTATTTTACACCATCAGGGCCGCGACCCCCGGCAGGGGCTTGCCCTCGAGCCATTCGAGGAAGGCGCCGCCGGCGGTGGAGACATAGGAAAAGCCATCGAGGGCATCGGCGTGGGCCAGGGCGGCCACCGTATCGCCGCCGCCGGCCACGCTGATCAGCGAGCCTGCGCGGGTTAACGTTGCGGCGGCGCGGGCGACCAGAGTGGTGCCCTGGTCGAAGCCTGCCAGCTCGAAGGCGCCGAGCGGGCCGTTCCACACCAGGGTGGCGACGCCCTCCAGCCGGTCGGCCATGGCGGCGGCGCTGACCGGGCCGATGTCGAGAATCATGTCGTCCTCACCGACCACGTCGATGGCGGTCACGCGGCTCGGCGCGCCGCCGGCGAACCGGGTCGCGGTAACCGCGTCGCTCGGCAGGATGACCTCACAGCCGGCGGCCTCGGCGCGGGCCATGATGTCGCGGGCGGTGTCGGCCAGGTCGGGCTCGCACAGGGACTTGCCGACGGCGATGCCTTGGGCGTGGAGGAACGTATTGGCCATGCCGCCGCCGATGATCAACAGATCGACTCGGCCCACCAGATTGCCGAGCACGGCGAGCTTGGAGGATACCTTGGCGCCGCCGATCACCGCGGCCACCGGGCGCCGGGGATTTTCGAGAGCCGCATCGAGGGCCTCGAGTTCCGATTGCATGAGCCGCCCGGCATAGGCGGGCAGATGGTCCGCCACGCCGACCACCGAGGCATGGGCGCGGTGAGACGCCGAGAAGGCTTCGCCCACATAGGCGTCGCCGAGGCGCGCCAAAGCCTCGGCGAAGGCCGGATCGTTCTTCTCCTCGCCGGCGTGAAAGCGCAGGTTTTCGAGCAGCAGGATATCGCCGTCCTCGAGCGCCGCCACGGCGGCTTCGGCGGCATCCCCGATGCAGGCCGCGACGAAGCCGACGGGGCGGCCGCCGAGCGCCCGGGACAGGGGTTCGGCCAGGGGGCGCAAGGACATGGACGGCGAGGCTTGCCCCCGGGGCCGGCCGAAGTGAGACATCACCACGACCCGCGCGCCGCCGTCGGCGAGCCCGGTGAGGGTTGCGGCGACCCGCTCGATGCGGCTTGCATCGGATATCTCGCCGTCCTGCATGGGGACGTTGAGATCGACCCGCACGAGGACGCGCTTGCCCTTGGGCGACAGCTCGTCAAGGGTGCGGAAAGACGCCATTTGACTGCCTAAAGCGTGCCCAGCAGGCCCGCGATATCCGCCATGCGGTTCGAGAAGCCCCACTCATTGTCATACCAGGAGAGTACGCGGCACAGGCGCTTATCGACCACCCTGGTCTGGGTCAGATCGAAGATCGATGAGTGGGCGTTGTGGTTGAAATCGATCGACACCAGGGGGCCGTCGCTGACCGCCAGCACACCGGCCATGGGTCCGTCGGCGGCGGTTTGCATGGCCTGGTTGATCTCGTCGGCGGTGGTATCGCGGCTGGCGATGAAGGTGAAGTCGATCATCGAGACGTTGGGCGTCGGCACCCGCACGGCGATGCCGTCGAGCTTGCCGTCGAGTTCGGGCAGCACCAGGCCGACGGCGCGGGCCGCCCCGGTCGAGGTCGGGATCATCGACATGCCGGCGGCCCGCGCCCGGCGCAAATCGCTGTGCAGCACATCGAGCACCGGCTGGTCGCCGGTGAAGCTGTGCACCGTGGTCATGAAGCCGCTGCTGATGCCGATAGCGTCATTGGCGACCTTGGCCACCGGGGCCAGGCAGTTGGTGGTGCAGGAGGCGTTCGAGACCACCTTGTGATCCGCGTTCAGGGTCTTGTCATTGACCCCGAAGACCACCGTATGGTCGGCGTCCCCCGAGGGCGCCGAGATCAAGACCTTGGCGGCGCCCGCTTCGAGATGCTTGGCCGCCGCCTCGCGCTTGGTGAAGATGCCGGTGCATTCCAGCGCCACATCCACCTTAAGCTCGCCCCACGGCAGCCTGGCCGGATCCCGTTCGGCGACCACCTTGATCGGGCCCGCGCCGATGTCGATGGTATCCTCGCCGGTTTCTACCGAGCCCGGGAAGGGGCCGTGTACCGAATCATGGGCGAGCAACCAGGCGTTGGTCTCAAGCGGCCCCAGGTCGTTGATGCCGACCACGACCACGTCGTCGCGGCCCTGCTCATGGATGGCGCGCAGAATATTGCGCCCGATACGGCCAAAGCCATTTATCGCCACTCTCACGGTCATGTCTGTTCTCCCATGAATGTCATTATACCAGTGCTGTTTTCATGCCAGTGCTGTCTTCATAATCGCGCCTTGACCGCCGCGATCACCGCATCGGATGTGATGCCGAAATGGTCATAGAGCTCTCCCGCCGGGGCCGAGGCGCCGAAGCCGGTCATGCCGACCGTGGCGCCGCCGTCGCCGACATAGCGTTCCCAGCCCTGCATGATCGCCGCCTCGACGGCGACGCGCACCGTGTCCGGGCCGAGCACGCTGTCCCGATAAGCCTGACCTTGCGCGTCGAACAGCTCCAGACAGGGCATGGAGACCACCGCCGTCGCGATGCCGTCCGCTTGCAGGGCGTCTCGGGCGGCCAGGGCGAGTGAAACTTCCGAGCCGCTGGCCATGAGGGTGACCCGGCGTTCGCCGTCCGCCTCGGCCAGCACATAGCCGCCGCGCGCGCAGAGATTCTCGCGCACATGGTCATGACGCACCGCCGCCAGGCCCTGGCGCGAGGCCGCGATGACCGACGGGGTGTGTTTCTGGCTCAGGGCCTGGGCCCAGCATTCGGCGGTCTCCACCGCGTCGGCGGGGCGAAACACATGGAGGTTGGGAATGGCCCTGAGGCTCGCCAGATGCTCGACCGGCTGATGGGTCGGGCCGTCCTCGCCGAGGCCGATGGAATCGTGGGTCATGACATGGATCACCCGCAGGCCGCTCAACGCCGCCAGCCGGATCGAGGGCCGGCAATAATCGGTGAACACCAGGAAGGTCGCGCCGTAGGGAATGAAGCCGCCATGCTGGGCCATGCCGTTCATGGCCGCCGCCATGGCATGCTCGCGCACCCCGTAATGGATATAGGACCCTGAGAAATCTTGTGCCGTGACCACCGCCATGTCTTTCGCCTTGGTCAGGTTGGAGCCGGTGAGATCGGCCGAGCCGCCGATCATCTCGGGCGCGAGCGCGGTCAATACGTCGAGCGTCACCTGGCTCGACTTGCGCGTCGCCCAGCCCGGTTTCTCATCCGCCAGCCGCGCCTTGAAGGCATCGAGCGCGTCGTCCCAGCCATCCGGCATAGCGCCGGCCAGGGTGCGCTCGAACTCGCGCCTGTCGTCGTGGGCCTGGAGCCGGGCGTCCCATTCGGCGGATTGGGCCGCGCCCCGGGAGCCGATGCCGCGCCAGCGGTTGAGAATATCTTCGGGAATCTCGAAGGGGGCATGGGGCCAGCCGAGGGCTTCGCGCGCCCCGGCGATTTCCGTCTCGCCGAGAGGAGCGCCGTGGGCGCCCGCGGTGCCGGCCTTGGTCGGCGCGCCGTAGCCGATGGTGGTGCGGCAGGCGATCAGCGATGGCTTGCCCGACGCTCGAGCTGCCGCGATGGCGCTCGACACCTGCTCCGGGTCATGGCCGTCGACGGCGTCCGTATCCCAGCCATAGGCGCTAAAGCGGGCCAGGCTGTCTTCGGAGACCGCGAGGTCGGTGCTGCCGTCGATGGTAATATGATTGTCGTCGAACAGCAGGATCAGCCTGCCCAAACCGAGATGCCCGGCGAGGGACGCCGCCTCGTGGCTGAGGCCTTCCATCAGGCAGCCGTCGCCGGCGATGACATAGGTGTAATGATCGACCAGCCCGTCGCCGTAGCGCGCCGCCGCCATGCGCTCCGCCAGGGCCATGCCGACGGCGGCGGCGATGCCCTGGCCGAGCGGCCCTGTGGTGGTCTCGACGCCGGTGGTGTGGCCGTATTCCGGATGGCCCGGGGTGAGGCTGCCGAATTGGCGGAAATTGCGCAGCTCATCGATGGTCATGCCTTCGTAGCCGGTAAGATAGAGCAGGGCATAGAGCAGCATGGAACCGTGACCCGCCGACAGGATGAAGCGGTCGCGGTCGGGCCAGCCGGGACGGCTTGCGTCGAACTTGAGATGACGCTCGAACAGCACCGTGGCGACGTCGGCCATGCCCATGGGCATGCCGGGATGGCCCGAATTGGCGGCCTGGACCGCGTCCATGGCGAGGGCGCGAATAGCATTGGCCATCATATTGTGGGGGGCGGTCTCGGTATCGGTATCGGCAGTATCTTCGGAGTGGACAGTTTCTATTGGCATGGAAGAAAATATCTTTCGCGACTTGGACGGAAGGAAAATCTGAAAACAATATGCACTGTGACAACCGCGCAGCAAAATGACAATCCGCGTGCGCAAGGTCAACATCAATATACATTTATCGCAATTGACGCGGGGCTCGTGGTCGGCTATTCCTGTTTAGCTCGTGGAAAGCTACGGGTTGTTCTTATAACCTATTGGTATAATTTAGTTATTGGAAATTAACCCCAGTGTCTACGGCTAAGGCTCAAAAAAGGTTACAAAGCGCGTTCGATCGGCTTGAGGCGGCCGCGCGGCGCTTGAAAGACCGCGGTCATGAAGAGGGCTCCGTGACGGATGCGCTGGAGAAGGCGCGCGGCGAACTCGCCGAAATGCGCAAGAACTATGAAGCTCTCGAGCACAAGACGACAGAGGCGAGCGGCCGCATTGACGCCGCCGTGGTCCGCCTCAAGGCCATTATTGATGCTTGACAGGGGAGACTGAGGGATGGGCCAGGTCGCCATCACCATCAACGGGAATAATTATCAGATCGCCTGCGATGAAGGCCAGGAGGAGCGCCTCACGCGACTCGGCGCCTATGTGGATGAACGCACCGCCGAGCTGGTTAAATCGGTCGGTGATGTGGGCGATGTGCGGCTCATGGTGATGGCCAGCCTGATGGTGACCGACAAGCTGTTCGACGCCATCGCCGAGGCCGAGAAACTGCGCGCCGAGGTCGCCAAATCCGTGAAGGACAAGACCTCGGAGAAGCCCGATGAGGGTTTGGCGCAGATTGTCGAAGCGGTGGCCGAACGCATTGAGGATATTGCAGTCAACCTCGAGAACGCCTAGATATAGCAGTGGACGGGTTCTGCGCGGTGCGTCGCAGGCACATATCCCTGGGGCCAATATCGATCCTACGGGAGCTGGCGCTGCCGAGATCGTGGTCTCGGTATTCCGGTGCCCACCTGCACAAGCAGGCCACAGAGGATTCGCCAGGTTACGGCCGATGCGGTCCCGTCCACCTTCTCACGGCATGCCACCTTCCAGCACCATGCCACCTTCCAGCACAATGCCACCTTCCAGCACCATGAAAGACGGCCATGAAGGACGATGATCCGATCGTTCGGGCGAAGCGGCACTTGCGCGGGCCCTGCGAGAATGCCCGCCGCGCCGCCGCCCGCGCCGCCGGAGAAGGGGCCGGTCTCGACGCGGCCGTTCTTTTCCTGGCCGCCGTGGCCCTGCCTGATTCCTGTATCGTCTCGGGCTATTGGCCCATGCGCCATGAATTCGATGTGCGCCCGTTGCTCGGCGCCCTCCATGAGCGCGGACACCCCTGCGCCCTGCCGGTGGTCATGGGGCGCGGCCAGGCGCTGGAGTTTCGCGCCTGGGCGCCCGGCGACGCCCTGATCGATGCCGCCTACGGCACGCGGGTGCCGCCCGAGAGTGCGGCGGCGGTGACGCCCGGGCTGCTGCTGGTGCCCCTGCTCGCCTACGATGAGCGCGGCTATCGCCTGGGCTACGGCGGCGGATTTTACGACCGCAGCCTGGCGGCTTTGAGCTCACCGATTGCGGTCGGCTGCGCCTATGATGCGCAAGCCATCGATGAAGTGCCAACCGACGATCACGATCGCCGTCTCGATTGGATCGTCACCGAGAAACGCATACTGGAGATCACATGAATTTGCTGTTTATGGGCGATATCGTCGGGCGCGCCGGGCGCGACGCGGTGATCGGGCGGCTGCCCGGCCTGCGCGATAGCCTGGCGCTTGATTTCGTCGTCGCCAACGGCGAGAACGCCGCCGCCGGGTTCGGCATCACGGCGAAGATCTGCAAAGGCTTTTTCGACGCCGGTGTTGATGTCATCACTACCGGCAACCACGTCTGGGACCAGCGCGAGATCATCAATTATATCGGCGGCGAGCCGCGCCTGCTGAGGCCGCATAATTACCCGACCGGCACGCCGGGCCGAGGCGCCGGGGTCTTCGAGGCGACCCGGGGGCGCAAGGTCCTGGTGCTCCATGTCATGTGCCGGCTGTTCATGAACCCGCTGGACGATCCCTTCGTCTGCGTCGAAGCCGAGCTTGCCAAGCATCAATTGGGCGCGGGTATCGACGCCGCCCTGCTCGATATCCACGGCGAGGCGTCGAGCGAGAAGCAGGCCCTCGGCCTGATCGCCGACGGCCGGGTCAGCCTCGCCGTCGGCAGCCATACCCATGTGCCGACGGCGGACGCCAGGATTCTGCCCAAGGGCACCGCCTATCAGACCGACGCGGGCATGTGCGGCGATTACGATTCGGTGATCGGCAACGACAAGGCCATCGCCGTGCGGCGCTTCACCTCCAAGCTGCCCGGCGACCGCCTCAAACCGGCGTCCGGCGAGGGCACCCTGTGCGGGGTCTTCGTCGAGACCGACGACAAGACCGGCCTGGCTCTGCGCATCGAGCCGATCCGACTCGGCGGCAAGCTCACCGAGACCGCCCCTTGAGCGTTCGAGATTTCAATTGGCGACAGTATATATTTAAGGGGCTGCCCTAACTAATTAAGGCGACAGTTTACTTAATTGTCATTAAGTAAACTGTCGCCTTAATCCGCTACCGAGTCCTAGTCGCGGATGCAGACGGCCTATGATCTGGCGCGCGCGCGAAAAGGAATGGCCGGATTAGAGGTTCGTCCTTTGTGAGTTCTATTTAACAAGGACCACATCAGAAAAGAGAGTTTTCGCATGAGTGAGAACACAAATTATTCACATAAAGATGCCGCTAACCGTGTCTATAATTTTTATGCGGCACAACACACGAATTTGGGAAACTGGGGTCGTGTTCTTTTTACAAATGATTTTGATAATGAACCGGAACTGAGAAACAGGATTGCGTCAATTTATTTTTCTGCGTTGTACGATACGCTGGAAGCAAATATTCGCATTAATGATACTCTTCTTAAGTCATGCAAACAAACCGAAAAAGTAAAACTGATCTACTATTGTGAAAAAATTAAGGAAATGTGCGATAGAATAATGAATTTATTAAGTAAATACTCTATCGAAGAGCAACTATTTATTTACAACTTTCGATGTCAAATTGTTCACGCGTGGCAGTTTAATCCATTTCAAAAGGAAGTTTCCGTCAAATACGTAAAAGATAATACGCTTATAACAAAGAAAATACCGTTTGATACTTATCATTCACTTATTCGAGTGTACTTTAATGAGGGAGATATAGACGATACATTATTTAGACTATTGTCACCTATATGGATAAATAAAGGGCCTTTCATTGTTGGGATACTGAGTCTGTGTATGGTTCCCGGTAACATGGAGATATTACATGAAGAAATCTTCGAGGGTGTGGTGTAACGCAAAACCCGCCCCTGTCAGGAACCTCCTCCCCCATGATCTTCACCACCACCCGCCTCATCATCCGCAATTATCGTCATGGCGACCGCGATATTCTCTTCGCGATTTCTGCCATGCCGGAAACGCGGACCTACCATACGCGGGTGCCGGATCAGGCTGATAATGATGCCTTTATCGATGCGCAGATCGCCACCCTCAAGTCCATCGGCTGCGGCTATGCGGTGGTTGAGCGTAAGGCGGATGGGGTGATTCTTGGCGATGTGGGCATGCGGCCCATGACCGGGGATATGCCGATTCCCCCCGATGTGCGGTACGACATCGGCTGGATGCTGGGCCCGCAATATTTCGGCCAGGGCTATGCCACCGAGGCGGCCCTGGGCTGGCTTGGCCATGATTTTCGGAAACCGCAGCCGGGCGAAGTGGTCTCCTATACGGCGGCGGCCAATTTGGCTTCGATCAAGGTCATGGAGCGCATCGGCATGCGCCGCAGTGCTGCGCTCGATTTCGATCATCCCGAGGTGGCGGAAGGCCACCCCCTGCGCCGGCAGGTGGTTTATTCTCTCTAAGTTTTGTCCTGAAAATCGCGCCGGGAATGCTGGGGGCCGTAGCCCAGGCCGCGCCCCGCCTTGCCGTCGCCGCCGGAACTCAGGAGCGATCAGGCTTGCCGTTCGTCGTAGCGCTTTCCCCAGGCCCTCAAGGCGGCCAGGACAGGCCCCAGTTTCCGGCCCTTCTCGGTCAGCAGATACTCGGGCCGCGGGGGGTGCTGTGAATAGAGGCGGCGCGTCACGACGGCGTTCTCCTCGAGGGTCTTGAGGCGCGCCGACAGGGTATTGGGGGCGATGCCTCCCAGGGATTGCTGGAAATCATGAAATCGCCGCGGGCCATGGAGAAACAGGTCGCGCAGGATGAGCAGCGTCCACTTCTCCCCGATCACGTTCAAAGCCCGTGCCACCGGACAGGCCGAATCGAATCTCTTTGCCATGGACCGATCATAATCGAGTCGTCTCATATTCTCAAGTAACTACAATTTGACTAGTGACTAGTTTTTCGATATCGTCCGCCGACACGATAAGGGAGAAATCATCATGCCGCTCACCGAGGGGGTGCTAACCGACATCCCGCTGTTATCGATTGCCGTCATCGCGTCCATGGTCGCGGTCGGGCTGTTGGTTGTCGCCGGGCTGTTTCTCGTCCGCTCCCGGCTGGACAGCGCCGATGCGGCGGCGCGCCGCGTCGTCGCCTTGATCGCTCTGGCTCTGGTGGCGTGGTTCCTGCTGGCGTTCTGGCTCGCTCAAGCCGGGTTCTTTCGCGCCTATGGGGACGGCCCTATCCCGCCCCCCATTGCTTACGGAAACATGCTGCCTATTCTGATCGGCAGCGCCTTCATCCTTTCCTCGCGGGCGTTCGGCCGGGTCCTCGCCGCCGTGCCTCATCATTGGCTCATCGGCGTTCAGCTCTATCGCACCCTGGGCGTGATTTTCCTGATCGCCCATGCGACCGGACTGCTGCCCGGGGTGTTTGCTCTACCGGCGGGGTACGGGGACATTCTCGTCGGCCTGACGGCGGTGCTGGTGGCGTATCTCTACGCTCGGTGGGGGCTCGCCGCGCGGCGCATCGTGACGGCATGGAATGTTCTCGGTATCGCCGATCTCGTGATGGCCGTGTCTCTCGGTTTTCTGAGTTCGCCCGGGCGGTTCCAGATGCTCTCCCTGGGCGAGCCCAACCAGATGATCAGCGCCTACCCGTTGGTCATGATCCCGGTCTTCGCCGTGCCGCTCTCCATTCTCCTGCATGTCTGTTCGCTGACAAAGCTTTCCAGGGACGCCCGTGGTCGAGCCGCCGGCCCGGTTGAGAGTTCGCCATCGCTCCACTAGGCTGATATCTTCGGTGTGACCACGCCTCGCGGCGCGGCGCGGCAATCGATTGTATCGCCCTATGTTTGCAGGATTCATCTCCTTCGGCCGGCTGATTCTCGGAACCCTCAGGGATCTGACACCGATCATTCTGGTCATCACGTTCTTCCAGATCGTCGTGCTGGAACAGCCCTTCCCCAATCTGGAGAATGTGCTGGTCGGGCTGCTGCTGGTCATGCTCGGCCTGGCGCTGTTCATTCAGGGCCTCGAGATGGGCCTCTTCCCGCTCGGCGAATCCATGGCCAAAGCCTTCGCCCGCAAGGGCAGCCTGGCCTGGCTTCTGACCTTCGCCTTTGCCTTGGGCTTCGGCGTCACCGTGGCCGAGCCGGCGCTCATCGCGATCGCCGGCGAGGCGGCGGCGGCGGCGCACGAGGCCGGGCTGATCGCCGGCGATGACGCTGCCCTGTCCGATTACGCCGCCGGGCTGCGCTATACGGTCGCCGTCTCGGTCGGGGCGGCGCTGCTGCTCGGCGTCTTTCGCATAGTCAAGGGCTGGCCGATTAAATATTTCATCATCGGCGGCTATCTCCTGGTGTCGGTGATCACCAGCTTCGCCCCGCCCGAGATCGTCGGCATCGCCTATGACGCGGGCGGGGTCACCACCGGGACCGTGACCGTGCCGCTGGTCACCGCGCTCGGCGTCGGCCTGGCCTCTTCGATCAAGGGGCGTAACCCGTTGATTGACGGCTTCGGCCTGATCGCCTTCGCCAGCCTGATGCCGATGATCTTCGTGTTGATCTACGGCATGCTGTTCTGATGGAGCCGGTCTAGTGGAAGAGGGATTGCCGCGCATTGCCGACAGCCTGATGGGCACGGCCCTCGACATCCTGCCGATGGTCATCGTGCTGTTCGGCTTCCAGGCCCTGGTCCTGCGCGAACGTTTGCCGAATTTGCGCCGTACGGTGATCGGGCTGGTCTATGTGGTGCTTGGCCTGGCGTTGTTCCTGATCGGTCTCGAGCAGGCGCTGTTCCCCATCGGGCGGACCATGGCCGAACAGCTCGGCTCCTTCGCCTTCGTTCATGGCCACACGGCCGACGGCGTCTCGATCATCGAATGGCATGATTATATGTGGCTCTATTTCTTTGCCGCCACCATCGGGTTTGCGACCACCATCGCAGAGCCGTCGCTGATGGCCGTTGCCATGAAGGCGCGCGATGTTTCCGGCGGCGCCGTCAATCCCTGGGGCCTGCGCATCGCCGTCGCCACCGGGGTCGCCATCGGCGTCACCCTGGGCTGTATCCGCATCGTCACCGGCGCGCCGCTGTCCGACTCCCTCATGCTGGGATACGGCTTCCTGATCGTACAAACCGTGCTCGCTCCCAAGGCGATCATCCCGCTTGCCTTCGACACCGGCGGAGTGACGACCTCGACGGTCACCGTACCCCTGGTCGCCGCGCTGGGCCTCGGCCTGGCCTCGACCATCCCCGGCCGCAGCCCGTTGATCGACGGTTTCGGCCTGATTGCTTTCGCCAGTTTATTTCCAATGATTACCGTAATGGGCTATGCCCAATTCAGCGCCTGGCGCCATCGCCGTTCGGCTTCCGAGCCGAACGACGTTGACGCCGCGCGCAAGGAGGAAGAGACATGAAGTTCAAATTGATCATCGCATTCGTCGATGTCGAGCAGACCGAAGCCGCCATCGACTGCGCTCGCGCCGCCGGGGCGACCGGCTCGACGGTCATCGGCAACGCCCGCGGCGAAGGCCTCAAGCCCGCCAAGACCTTTCTCGGACTCGACGTCGAAGACAGCCGCGATATGGTGCTGTTTCTGGTCGAAGCCCATCTCAGCCGGGGCATCCTCGAGCAATTGACGGAAACCTGTCAATTCGACGAATCGCCGGGCAGCGGCATCGCCTTCCAGATCGATATCGAGGACGCCGTCGGCTTGTCCTCCCAGATCAATATAATCTCCAGCGAAATAGAGGATCAGATATGACCGAAAATGGATATACCCGCGTGCGATTGCTGATGCGGCCGTCGCCGGGGATCATCGACGGCCTGGCGACGGTCCAGCAGGCGCTCGATATGATGCGCGCGGAAAACGTCGGGGCGCTGATTATCGACCGGCGCCACGAAGGCGACGAATACGGCATCATCGTGCTGTCCGATATTGCCGCCAAGGTGATCGCGGAGAATCGCGCGCCGGAGCGCACCAGCGTCTATGAGGTGATGTCGAAACCGGTGGTTGCCGTAAGCGCCGACATGGACATCAAATACGCCATCCGCCTGCTCAGCCGTTTCGATCTGTCCCGCGCCCTGGTGACCGAGGACGGTAAGCTTGTCGGCCTGGTGTCGCTGCGCGAAATGGTGTTTTGTTACATCCCGGAAAAAACCGGTGACGAAATTTAATCTATTGCCGATAAAGGAAGAATGACCATGGACGAAGATCGATTCAACATGTCGATTCGAAAGTTTCTCAAGAAGGTCGGCATCACCGCCCAACGCGAGATCGAAGGCAACATCCGGGGCGCCCTGGCCGAGGGCAAGCTGTCGGGCGCGGGCAAGGTTACCGCGCGCGCCTCCATCACGCTTGAGGGTTTCGACGGCGTCACGGAAATCGTCGGCGAAATCGAGATCGACTGATATCGAGGATCAGGGGGCGTAAATCGGCTCGATATTCTCAACCGCCGGGACTATAAGTTCTAGTCACACACAGCCCAAAACCGGAGAGCGTCATGAGCATTCTCGCCGCCCGTCTCGACCGCATCAAGCCGTCGCCGACCATCGCCGTCTCGACCAAGGCCGCCGAACTCAAGGCGGCGGGCCGCGACGTTATCGGTCTCGGTGCCGGCGAGCCGGATTTCGACACCCCCGACAACATCAAGGAAGCGGCCTACCGGGCGATCGCCGCCGGCGAGACCAAATACACCGCGGTCGACGGCACGCCGGCGCTCAAGCAGGCGATATGCGACAAGTTCAAGCGCGAGAACGGTCTGACATACCAAACCAACCAGATCACCGTCGGCTCGGGCGGCAAGCATGTCATCTTCAACGCCCTGATGGCGACCCTCGATCCCGGCGACGAGGTCATCATTCCGGCGCCCTATTGGGTGTCCTACCCGGACATGGTGCTGCTCGCCGAGGGTACCCCGGTGATCGTCGAGGCGCCCCAATCGAGCGGCTTCAAGCTTCTGCCCGCCGAGCTGGAAGCGGCGATCACGCCGAACACCAAGTGGCTGATGCTCAATTCGCCGAGCAACCCGACGGGGGCCGCCTACGATACCGATGAACTCGCCGCCATCGGCGAGGTCCTGTTGCGCCATCCCCATGTCTGGGCCCTGTGCGACGATATCTACGAGCATCTCGTCTATGACGGCTTCAAATTCCACGCCTTTGCCAGCGCAGTGCCCGAAATGTACGAGCGCACCCTGACCATGAACGGGGTCTCCAAGGCCTACGCCATGACCGGCTGGCGAATCGGCTATGCCGGCGGTCCGGCGCCGCTGATCAAGGCGATGGCTAAGATCCAATCGCAGAGCACCTCGAACCCGAGCTCGGTGAGCCAGGCGGCGGCGGTCGAGGGCCTCAACGGCCCGCAGGACTTTATCGCCATGAGCAACAAGGTCTATGCCGAGCGCCGCGACCTGGTGGTCGGCATGCTCAATCAGGCGAGCGGCCTCGATTGCGCGACGCCCCAGGGCGCGTTCTATGTCTATCCGAGCTGCGCCGGCCTGATCGGCAAAACCACGCCCGACGGCGCCGTCATCGGCACCAGCGAGGATTTCGCCGGCTACCTGCTCGAAGCGGAGGGAGTGGCGGTGGTCCACGGCGCGGCGTTTGGGCTGGACCCTCATTTCCGCGTCTCCTACGCGACCTCGACAGAGCTTCTGGAGGACGCCTGTGCGCGCATTCAGCGGGCGTGCGCCGCGCTCACATAAGGTGGGCGACGAGCGGGAACGGGTCGTCGCCGCCAATCGCGAAGGCTGGAACGAGGCCGCGCCGAAGCACGCGGAACGCAACCTGGAGCGGCTGCTCGCCGAATTCGCCGAGCCGGGTCATTCCTGCCTCGACGAGGTCGAGACCGCGCGGCTCCTCGACCTCGGCGTCGTCGGGCGCGATGTCGCCCAGCTTTGCTGCAACAACGGGATCGAACTGGTGTCGGTGAAAAACCTCGGCGCCGCCCGATGCGTCGGTTTCGACAACGCCGATATGTTCCTCGAACAGGCGCGCGCGATTGCCGCCACCGCGGGCGTCGAAGTGGAGTTTCACCACGGCGATATTCATGAAATACCGGCCCGCTACGACGCCGGCTTCAATATTCTCTACGTCACCGTCGGGGCGCTTTGCTGGATGCCGAAGCTGGTCGATTTCTTCGCCGTGGCCGCCCGCTTGCTGCGTCCCGGCGGCGCTGTCCTGGTCTATGAGCAGCACCCGGTCTTGGCTATGTGGGATCCCTTCGACGATGTCGATCCGCCGCTGTGGAAACATTCCTATTTCAAGCAAGACCCCTGGATCGATACGGACGGCCTCGATTACTTCGATGGCGAGTCCTACCAGTCGAAACCGCTCTATACGTTCCAGCATACCCTGTCGGAAATTCTCATGGCTTGCATCGATAACCGGTTGGCGATCGAGCATTTCGAGGAATTCCCCCATGATCTGACGCCGAGTTATGGTCATCTGGAACGACTAGAAGCCAAGCTCCCGCTCAGCTATACTCTCGTTGCGCGCAATTAGGAGAAGGTCACGGAGAGTTGATTGGCCAAATGGCGTGGGGACACCATTTGCGTTGGATGCTCTAATTTAAGGAATCCGAATCCATGGCTATTCGACGTAAGCGGGGATGGGAAATCCCCGAATCCTTGGCGACTCCTGAAAACGTCTTCCTCAATCGCCGCAGCCTGCTCAAGGGCGTGGCGGCCGGGACGATCCTGGCGGCGCCGCTTGCCGCGAGTCTGTCGCGCGCCGCCGCCGCCGCCGCCGATGCGGATCCCAGCGCCGGTCTTTATCCGGTTGCGCGCAATGCCACCTATGTCCTGGGCAGGGCGTTGACCGACGAGGAAATCACCTCGAAATACAATAATTTCTACGAGTTCGGTTCCCATAAGCAGATTGCCAAAGCGGCGCAGCAGCTCGTCATCCGGCCCTGGACGGTGACCATCGACGGCATGGTGGAGCAGGAGAAGACCGTCGCCATCGACGATTTGCTCAAGGCCATGTCCCTCGAGGAGAGGCTCTACCGTCATCGTTGCGTCGAGGCCTGGTCGATGACCATTCCCTGGTCGGGATTTCCGCTCAAGGCCCTGGTCGATTATGCGCGTCCCCTAAGTGCCGCGAAATATATCGTCTTCGAGACCTTCAAGGATTCGGATATGGCCCCCGGCCAGCGCCAGGTCTGGTATCCCTGGCCCTATGTGGAGGGCCTCACCATGGCCGAAGCGACCAACGAACTCGCCTTCATGGTGACCGGCGCTTACGGCAAGCCCCTGGCCAAGCAGTTCGGCTCGCCCCTGCGCCTCGCCGTGCCGTGGAAATACGGCTTCAAGCATATCAAGTCGATCGTCCGCGTGACCTTCACCGACGAGCGCCCGAAGACCTTCTGGGAATCCCTGGCGTCGAATGAATATGGCTTCTGGGCGAACGTTAATCCCGAGGTCGATCATCCCCGTTGGAGCCAGGCAACCGAACGTTTCCTGGCCACTGGCGAGCGCCTGCCGACCCAGCTCTACAACGGCTACACCGAATTCGTCAGCGATCTCTACAAGGATATCAAAGGCGAGCGCCTGTATATGTGAAGTGCCTCCGAGAGACGAAAAAAGAGGGCCGGACCAAAAGGTTCCGGCCCTAATCTAACAGGGAGGCTTCACGTCTGGGAGTCACGAGTCCTAAAGTATCACCTCGTCTTATTATTCTTCATGTGGCTCTCTAATTCATTTAAATCAATAAGAATTTCTTGTAGGATAGTCTCAGTGCATATCTTCCGGTATCACTGAGTGTCGGTGAATATGGCCCCCTAGTGGCCCCCTGTAGGAAATTCAGATGAGAAAAAACCTCACGGACCGATTTTGTCAGACAGCAAAGACAACCCGTGGCAAGCGAGCGGAATACGCCGACACCAACCCGAACGGCTGGAACCTAACGCTTCGCGTTTCCGAGACTGCAAAATTCTGGGATTGTCGTTACAGATTTAATGGCCAGCGCCAGCGCATCGGCCTGGGAACCTTTCCTGCAATAGCGCTGAGTAAAGCGCGGCAAAAGTCCCTTGAGATTGGAAATTTGGCCAAGCAAGGCGTTGACCCTAAATCGAAGGCGGAAATGGATCAACGCCGAGAGCGCACGGTGGAGCAGGCTGCGCGAGCCTACATTGAGGGGCATTGCAAAGAGCACCAGAAATCCTGGCGACAGACTGAACGCCTATTCGATAAACATATCCTAAGCAGGATCGGGAACATTCCATTGTCGGAGCTGACCAGAGCACACGTTCTGGAGCTGATGGACGACCTCACTGGCGAAGGTTTGACGGTTCAGGTCAATCGTGTTGTCAGTCAAATCAAAGCTTTCTGCAATTGGGCCGTTGAGGATCGCGAATGGATAGATGTCAATCCAGTCGCCTCTATCAATCGTGGAAAGAAGAAGCGGTTCAAGGAGCGTAGCAGGGACCGCTTTCTTTCCAGCGACGAAATCCGTGCAATCTGGGATGCCACAAGCACTTACTCACAAACAGCGCGTAGCTTCGTTCGTGTGCTTTTCCTAACTGGCCAGCGTCGTGACGAAGTTCGTTTAATGGCTTGGAGTGAACTCGACCTTGAAAAAGGCGAGTGGAACCTGCCGGCTTCGCGGACCAAGAATAAGGCGGCGCATTTGGTTCCCCTATTGGACCACACAGTTGATGAGCTAAAAACGCTCAGGGCTCATTATGAGGATTTTGGCATTAATCCCGGTGATTACGTATTCACGGTAGCCGGCAGAAAACCGTACGCTGGCCTTGGAAGACTGAAAGAAAATCTGGATCGCGATAGCCATGTCACGGACTGGGTGTTTCATGATTGCCGCCGAACTTTTTCGACCTCTCTTTCACGGCTAGGCATTTCGCCGCGTGATCGCCGTGCATGCCTGAACCATTCGGTTAAGGATGGCCTAGACAAAGTTTACGACCTCTATGATTTGCGGGACGAGAAGGCTCACGCATTCGACGTTTGGACGAAATTCCTCATGCAGAGCGTAGGCGAAGTCGATGCCAGCAACGTCGTTAGTTTTTCCAAATAAATGCGTTGCCCGACGATTTTGCGTCCCACCATCGAAACTATATTGGGTGATCGAAGCCACGTTACTGGCATTGAGGATGCTCGACTGGTGTGACAATCTAATCCAAGGTGAGTGGAGCGACGACACCCAAGACCCCTGGTGGTTAACATTCCCACCCTCTAAGCCCGCGTCAATGCTGGCTTTCTGTCGATTAAACGTTTGAAACCTACCCACCCTGTCCGGCTTTCAGCCGGGTGGGTATTCTAAACCTTGCCGCCTATCGCAAGTGCTTCCTGCGCATTAAACCCGTGACACTTCAACTTACTTCATGAGGTGACACGACGTGACAAAGGCTGTTTCCCCTCCCGGTGGGCTTCCGGAAACCGGCTACGTTCGCCAAGCCCAATTGATCCCGGATATTATCCCGTTTTCTTCGGCGACACTCTGGCGTGAGGTCAAGGCAGGCTCGTTCCCCGTCCCGGTCAAACTCTCGCAACGTGTAACGGCGTGGCGGGTGGAGGATGTCCGGAAATGGATGCGATCCCGTACTTAAACGGCCTGCATTGACTTCCAGGCCGTGAACAGCGCGGCCCTGTCCGACCTGCTATCATTGTTGTGCCGATGGCTTCCTGGCGGGCGCAGGGAGGGCCGTGAATACGTCGCCAGGAATCCCCGGCGAGCCGATAAGACGCCCGGCAGTTTCAAGATCAACCTTCACTCAGGCAAATGGTGCGATTTCGCCACCGGCGATGCTGGCGGTGATGTCGTTTCCCTCGCCGCGTATCTCTCAGGGTCTGGCCAAGCCGAAGCCGCCCGTAGGGCCATGATCTGGCCCGACAATGACGATCCTGGCACCGACTATGCCAAAGATGTTACGGGCCTTGGCGTCATAGACCTCGGACCGAATGGCTTGGTCGCGAGAGATCCAACGGCTCACGCTTAATCTCTGGTCGTGAATCTCTGGGGGTCGGGGCTTAGTCTGGCTCCCGGAGGGCCTGACTCATGTTTTTGATAATCGGATTAGTGAAATAGGTTATGATACGGCGTTGACCTACCTTTAGGTCGGCCGTAGCCAACATCCCTGGCATCAGCGCAAAATCTGTCGGAAGCCGCTTGAGGTTTTCCTCCTCAACCTCCACTCGTCCCCGATAGTAGGCGCCCTTTTCACCCGAGAGCGCTTCCTCATAAGTATCATTAGAAATGAACACCAGCGTACCCGGCAGATCACCGAATTGTTGGAATGGTAGGGCGTCGAGCTTCACGGAGACAGGTGCGCCGAGACGGAGATCGCTAACGTCTTTTGGGTCGATGTCGATCTCGAGGGCGAGTGGCACATTCAAGCGTACGAGGGTGATCAAGGTTTCGCCCTCGCGTACGATTGAGCCCGCCGTCACCGTGGGCAGGTCGAGGACGACGCCGTCTACCGGGGATCGCACGAGGAGACCTTTGGCTAGGCTTTCTTGCTTTACTTTGTCCTCACTGAGTTCGACGCGGAACCCCTCTTCCTTGGCGAGCTGCTCGGCCAACTTCACGGACCATTTGGCAACATAGGCCTGCCGCGCGTTTTCAAGCTTGGTATTTTCCCCGGAGAACCGGACGCGAAGCTCCTCTTCCTTGGCGAGTTTCTCGGCCAACTCCGTTGACCATTTGGCAATATAGGCCTGGCGCTCGTTTTCGAGCTTGGTGTATTCCTCGGCGATCCGGACACGCAGCTCGTCTTCCTTGGCGAGCCGCTCGGCCAACTCCGCCGACCATTTGGCAACATAGGCCTGCCGCGCGTTTTCAAGCTTGGTATTTTCCCCGGAGAACCGGACGCGAAGCTCCTCTTCCTTGGCGAGTTTCTCGGCCAACTCCACGGACCATTTGGCAACATAGGCCTGCCGCGCGTTTTCAAGCTTGGTATTTTCCCCGGAGAACCGGACGCGAAGCTCCTCTTCCTTGGCGAGTTTCTCGGCCAACCCCGCGGACCATTTGGCAACAAAGGCCTGGCGCTCGTTTTCGAGCTTGGTGTTGTCCTCGGCGATCCGGACACGCAGCTCGTCTTCCTTGGCGAGCCGCTCGGCCAACTCTGCCGACCATTTGGCAACAAAGGCTTGGCGCTCGGCAACGCCCAACGCCTGGATGCTTCTCAGGTTTTTCATCGCATTGCGGGCGCTTATCAATCCGCGCTTGGCAATCAGCGTGGTATCACGGGAGCTCAAATAATTGAGCAGGGACCCGTAATTCTTGTCGTAAAGCTGCTTCCGCGCTTCCTCAACCTCCCGTTTTATCTTCAACTGTTCCTCCGAGATGGCGACGGAGATTTGAGCCGTGGCGACCTCCTGGTTGAGCTTGGTGGCGTCCATCTCAAAAAAGGACAAGTGCGACCGGTACTCGTCCAATCGCTTCGAGAGCATGTCTAGGGTAAACTCGTCGAGCCCGTGTCCGGGTGGGATGGCTTTGCCCGAATTGATAAGTTTCTGCTCCAGCTTGATGCGCGTGATGCGCTGCTCGACGGCGCTAAGCTTCTCTCCCGCCTTGAAAGAGGACAATTGCGACCGGTACTCGTCCAATCGCTTCGAGAGCATGTCTAGGGTAAACTCGTCGAGCCCGTGTCCGGGTGGGATGGCTTCGCCCGA
>ERZ813253.238-NODE-238-length-21520-cov-3.608844_pt1 | contig 21520 bp, 15 predicted proteins | sample MGYA00520893_ERZ813253 | MGnify/ENA primary metagenome ERZ813253 (study PRJEB31669, sample SAMD00080414) | marine metagenome | biome: oceanic hadal pelagic zone biome; feature: marine hadalpelagic zone; material: sea water | place: Pacific Ocean:Izu-Bonin Trench...
GGTGTCGGAGTATACCTCGCTGTCGTTCAGCGGGTCTCACGGCGCGACGCTGACTGATGATGGCTGTGGCTACTCGTTATTCTTTTATGTCATGACGCCGGCGCAATACGGCGTCTGATCGTGACTGGAGTTCGGTCGTGTGCTCGTCCGATCTTGTGTCATTGAGCACGGCGAGGAAGGTGCGCTCGTAATCCTGGTTGTGTGTCAGGGTCGTGCCACCGAATTGGGCTTCGCCGCGGAAGGTCCCACCGACCGCCGTCCAGGTCACCGGATCGCCTTGGCTGTCGACACCTTCCGCCGTCGAGATCGTCCGGGCGTACTCCCAGTAGGTTCCGTTGCTGACCGACAGCCATTCACCTTGGTCGAGGTTGATCTGATTGCCGCCCGAACGGAACATGCTCGGTTGCGAGGCAGGCAGTTCGGTCACGGGTTCGGCAGAATTGCCGAAATTGACCGCGCCGTCGACCATCGGGGCGAGTGCCGCGAGGATCAGCAGCAGGAGGATGATGGGCTGGGCGATGGCTGAGCGGGACGGCTGCATCGGGCGTGGCTTCAGCATCGCATGGATAAGATTTGCATGGGCTTGTGTCGACTCCGAGAGTCGACGCCCGCGAGTGAATGAAGAGCAGATTCTCAATTGGAGAATGAATGTCACCAATTGGAAGGTTCGAGAACAGTCTGCCCACCGATGTACGGCTGCAACCCCTCTGGCACGGTGACCCTTCCATCAGCGAGCTGGCACTGCTCCACGATGGCCACCAGCGCCCGACTGGTCGCCACCAGCGTCGAGTTGAGCGTGTGCACGGCCGCGTTTCCGTCAGGCGTGCGGTAGCGCATGCGCAGCCGGTTCGCCTGGTAGTCGGTGCAGTTCGAGCAGGAGACGACCTCCTTGTACTCCCCCACACCGGGAAGCCAGGCCTCGAGGTCGTACTTGCGGGCGGCGATGGTGCCCATGTCGCCAGTGCAGATGTTGACCACCTCGAAGTGCAATCCGAGCGCGTTCCACAAGTCGACGGCGTTGGTGAGCAGCTCCTCGTGGTGTTCCCACGAGTCGTCTGGGTGCGAGATGACGATCTGCTCGACCTTGGTGAACTGGTGGACCCTCCAGATTCCCTTGTCCGCTTGGCCGTGGGCGCCCACCTCGCGGCGGAAACACGGTGAGCAGCCCACGATCTTGAGCGGCAGCAGGCTCGGTTCGATGACCTCGTCCATGTAGAGCGCGGTCAACGGATGCTCGCTGGTGGCGATGAGATAGTAGCCGTCCGGCTGCACGTCGTACATCACCGTCTCGAAGTCGGCGAGGTCGGTCACACCCTCGTAGGCGCGCCGGTTCATCATCGATGGCGGCTGCACCAAGGTGTAGCCCCGTGCTGTCATGAAGTCGACGCCGAACTGCTGCAGCGCCATCTCCAGCCGCGCCAGATCCCCTTTGAGGAAGTAGAACCGGCTGCCCGTGATCTTGGCAGCCCGCGCCAGTTCCACCCAGTTGTTCATCTCCGCGATCTCGTTGTGCGTGCGCGGCTCGAAGTCGAACTCCGGCTTCTCCCCGTGCAGCGAATGCTGGGTGTTCCCAGTGCTGTCCGGGCCGACGGGCACCGCATCGTGGAGCACGTTCGGTATGCGCATCCTGAGTGCGTCCCGTTCCGACTCCAACTCGTCGGCGCGCTGACCAAGAGCCTCGATGTCGGCCCCCAGTTCAGCGACCTCGGACATGATGCGCTCAGCACCTTCGGCATCGCCCTCCTTCTTCGCCTCGGCGATGCCGCGAGCCGCTTGGTTGCGCTGCTTGCGCAACTGGTCCGCGTCGTAGCGGGCCTTCTTCCACGCGGCGTCAAGTTCGAGCACTCGGTCGATGCTCTCCGTCGTCAGGCCGCGCTTGGCGTGGTCGGCGCGAATGGCATCTGCGTGGTCGCGGAACATGCGCATGTCCAGCATGTATGCGGCCTGCGAGGGGTGACACTCCTTCAATCAGACGCCGCCCTCAGAAGAAGGAGATGCCGAATGAGAGGGCGCCGCTGCCCGCCAGGATCACCCCAGCGACCAGATACCCCAGGATCGAACCACCGTTCAAGAGCGGCAGGCCGGCCTGTGGCCGACCCATAGCCACGTAGGTCATCAACACGAAGTAACCTACCAGGCCGCCGATGAGCGCTACAACGCCCGTCGTCAGCGCGAGGCTCATGCCGAACCATCCGGCACCGTCGGGCAGGAACGTCAGTGCTGAGATGACCAGCATCCCTGGGAAGATGACATCTCCCAGTCCCATGAACAGGGCGTCACCGCTCTTGGGTTCAGCCTGTGGCAGCGGCTTCATCGGAGCGGCGCCCGAATCTGCAGGCGGACCGCCGTCACCGGCGCCGCTCATGACATCAGCCTTCTCCTCGAGGAACGAGTATCCCTTGCCCTGTGGAGCGACCAGCAGGATTGGCAGTTTCAGCCCGATCATCGTGTCGGCGAGGTCGAGCATGTGCTTCGAGCGGTAGACCGCGTAGGCGTCGTAGACGGCGGCGGCGACCATGAAGAAGATGATCAGGGTGGGCACGAAGCTGACCCCGAGGATGGTGATCACGCCAGCCCCGGTGAGGATGCCGACGGTGTTCACGACATACCACTCAGGGTAGAGGGTGAGCAGCACCATCAGCACGACAGAGAGCACGATGGCGACGATCCACGACCAGTTGAGGAAGCCGATGAGATACCCCGATTCGTCGACGAAGATGTACGCCGGTTCGGTCGCCGGCGTGTGCGCAACCCCGCTGTGCCAGCCCTCGCTCTCGACGAAGATCATCACTCCGTCCTCGTATCCGACCTCCGCCCACGCCTCGTTGGGGACTGTGTGCAGGCTCATACCCACCGCACCTTCGCCCGCGGGCGCGCTGACGGTCAACTCCTCGACCATCCTCGATCCCGAGAACATGCTCATCCGGTCACCGTCCACGACCCACAGGTTCGGTTGACCGTCACGCCAGTCGTCCGCCAGCATCACGCCGCGTATCGGCCCGTCGAATGCTTCGCGCTCGTTGAACGCCATGTGCTCCTCGTTCTCCATCTCTGAGCCGTTCCAGGTGAAACCATCGAGTCGTCCGAAATCGCTGCCGATGATGAGCAGCCGGTCGGTGTCCTCAGCATCGAACCAGTTTACGCCGGACCAGGGTGAGTGGCCGAAGGTGGCGGCGGTGAAGTGGTCGCCGCTGTCCGGGTAGAACTCCCAGAGCACGGTGACGTCGACATCACCGAATTCACCCGTGTGCTGCTCGTCTTCAAGTTCTATGATGCCTGCCCAGCGCTCCGCCACGAGCAGCATGCTGTCGTCGGTGAGCGTGCGTCCGAGCAGGAACTCGTGGGCGTCGAAGTTTTCCGGCATCATCCAGACCATGTTGTGATTCGCTTGGTTATCCTGATATTCGTTATCCATGTAGAGAATGTCCTGGCTCCAGATCATCCAGTCGAACCCGGCGGAGGAGAAGCTGATCTCGCACGGGTCGGTGCCGTTGGCGATGAGGCTGCCGTCATTCGCATCGAGTCGCATCCATTTCGACTTATCGCAGTAGGTGAACACACCAGGACCGGGAACGATGCGGCGGGTGCGACTCTCGCCGAACTCATTGGGTATCTCATGCTCCCACACCGGCGTCGCCCCCGCCCAGCCCACGCTGCCCGTCTCGAGCCCGCCGACATCGGAGAACATCAGCAGATGCGTGCCGTTGTCGACGATGAACGCATTCGCTTCGTCGGACACCCAGAGCATCTCGCCTGCACCCGGCTCGTCGCGGAAGGCGAACGGCTGCTCTTCAGCGTCCATCATGAACGAGGCGATGGGCACGAGCGCGAACGAGAGCGCGATCCACAGGATGAACAGGACGCCCCACTTGATGATCCAGTCGAGTTTCTTCTTCGCCAGCCAGAGGATGATGGCGGTGAACGCCATGATGGCGAGGAACTCGATGGCCAGCCAGCCCGCCTTGGTCGTGCCTGCGTCTCCGAATGCCCGTGATTCGGGTCGGTCGTGGTAGGGCTGGATCCAGATGGAGATGAGGATGGTGGCGGTGAACATCAGCGCCATGGTCAGCATCGACTGCCACTGTGAGGCGAGCGCTCGCAGCACCAGTTCCGCATGCCGGGGCGCTCCTCTGGAGCGCGCAACCCCGGTACCAGCCTCGTTTGCCATCGGACGGGCGAGCCGCGAAGCCCATTTCATCCTGACCCACGTCGGCGCGAGCCGAGGAGGGGGTCGAAACATGGATGCGGAAGCCGTTTCCACCCGTGACTGGCTTGAGAACATCAAGGGGCGCGGGATGCGGCTCGGTCTGGACACCACACGCGAGATGCTCGGCAGACTCGGGGACCCGCAGCTATCCTTCCCAGCCATCCATGTGGCGGGCAGCAATGGAAAGGGGTCGACCTGCGCCATGCTCTCTCGCCTTCTGAGTGGGAATGGACTGCGCGTCGGACTGTTCACCTCCCCGCACCTCTGTCGTGTCGAGGAGCGGGTGCGCATCGACGGCCAACTGATTTCGGGGCGACGATTCACCGACCACCTCTCGCACATCAGACGAGCCGCCGACGAGTCATCGGCGCTGGAGCCGACGTACTACGAGGTCACCTTCCTCGTGGCGATGCTGGAGTTCGCCGCGGAGAATGTGGAATGGGCGGTCGTCGAGACCGGATTGGGCGGAAGACTGGATGCCACGCGGTTGGTTCAGGCCGAGATGTGCGTGCTGACCTCGCTCTCTCTCGAACATACCGACGTGCTCGGTGAGACGCTCGCCGAGATCGCCGCCGAGAAGGCAGCGATCGCACGGCCGGGCAAGCCGTTGATAGCGCGCTGGACGGACGACCCCGGCGCCCGGGAACGGATCATGTCGCAGGTCGACGAGGGGATGGGGCGATGGTTCGTTCCCGAGTTCCAGACGACGTTTCCGTTCGAGGAAGGCATTCCCAGTGCGCAAGCGATGCGGGATGCGCGACTCGTGCCGGTGGTCGACCCGTATGACGAGGCGTGGCACATGGCGATGACAACGCTGGCCCATTCCAGCATCCCGCTCACCCTCGCGTCGGAGGATGCTGTTGAGATCAGGTATGCGACCCAGATCCCCGGACGCATGCAACTGGTGCATCGCGGTTCTCACGAACACGACGCCCCGTTCTGGATCATCGATTCCGCCCATAACCCGGATGGGATGCGCTTCGCGTTCTCCGTCCTCTCCGATTGGTGCTTCCACAGCACCGCGCGCGCCCTGCTGCTGGGCGCGACCCCACAGACCGATCTGGATGGATTTCTGGAACCGGTGGCCGATTTCGCACAGCGGTTGGGGTTCGACATCGTCGTGGTGACCGAGCCGACCGGGGGGCGGCATCCCGGATTGGATCGCCACCTGTTGGCTGACCACCTGTCAGCGATGGTGCCTGACCTGGAGGTCGTCGTGCACCAAGAGGTAGGTGAGGCGGTCGAGGCGGTGAGGGACTGGTTCGATGCACAGCCTGAGTACGAGGTCGAGGACCCGCACCCCGCTCATCTGGAGGAGAGGAGGGGGGCACCTGTCGCCATCTGCGTCGGCAGCCTCTACCTGGCTGGGAATGTTCTCTCCGAGTTGGACCGTGATTCGCCAGAAGACCTCGCCATCTGAGCAACGCTGATAGGAGTCCGGCCGTACACCGGGCGTCGTCGGTGGCTCGCGATGAAGGACAAGCACCTGCGCATCCGCATCGAGCAGTGCCTGGCGCTGTCCAAGGCGAGCAACTGCCCGCGTGCCAAGTTCGGGGCGCTGCTCGTCGACCCGGACCGCAACGTCATCCTGATGGATGGCTACAACGGCGGGCCGCGCGGCGGGGGAGAACTGTGCGGAGGAGATGTCTGCCTGCGCGATGAACTCGAGATAGAGAGCGGGACGCGCATCGAGATCGGCTGTCACCACGCCGAGATGAACCTCATCTGCAACGCAGCGGCCAACGGCGTGCCGACCAAGGGTGCGTGGCTGATCGTCACCGGGGAGCCGTGCATGATGTGCTCCAAGCTCATCCACCATGCCGGCATCACCCGCGTCATCGTCGTGGACGGCGGCTTCGGCGGGCAGAACGGCATCGACTACCTCGAGGAGCACGGCGTGATCGTGCAGCTCACTGAAGGGCCGCAGGACCCGCGCGGCGACCTCAAGCCTGCCTGATGCATCTCACAGGTCGCCGGAGCGCATAGCGGACAGCAGAGTCCCCATGTCCGCTTCCAGTTCCGCCACGCTGCCCTCGTTCTGGATGACTATGTCCGCCTGCTTCGCGGTTTCCAGCAAGGCTTGGCCGCTGTCGTCGGCAGCCTCGAGTTCCTCCTCCTCCTGGGCCCGGAACTGCTCGAAGGTCTCAGCGTCCCCCGCTCTGCCGCGAGCGGAGAGCCGCTCCCAACGCACCTCCTCTGACGCCCGCACCTCGATGAGCCAGAAGCCCGCCTGGGTCTGGAGCGCGGCCACTTCAGCCGGGGTGCGGATGCTGTCGATCACATGGTCGCTGCCTTCCGGTATCCGTTCCAACAGCATCTCGGCGAGAATTCCCGGGCCGCCCTCGGCGCGCAGGGTGCGCCCGCCGTCGATCAAGGAGTCCCGGGTGATCTCGATGCCCTGCTCGGTGAGCCAGTGGCGAATGGAGTCGGAGCAGGAGGAGCTCTCGAAGCCTTGGGTCTCCAACCAGCGGACGACGGATGACTTGCCCCCCGCGTTGCGTCCGGTCAATCCGATGAGCAGGAGTCTCCCTCGGGTCGGCTCGGGTGGTGCCAGCCCTTCAGCGTGCGGGTGCCATTCATCCCCAGAATCTGCGTGTGCGCGCGTACTGCAGTTCGGCCTCGTGGATGGCTTTGAGCAGCATCTCCTCTTCACCGGCCGGCACCCTGCGCAGGATGCGCGTGGCCGTGTCCGGGCCGACGCCGCGGGCGAGCAGGCAGAGGATCGCCTCCTTGCCGCGCAACTGGACCAGTTCGGCGTTGCGCTGCATCCGGTTGCGCACTGCCGTATCATCGTCGGCGACCCATTCCTTGAGCCGGTCCTCGAGCCCCTCGCGAGCGCACGCCAGCATGGCACCTCCGCAGGCGCACCTGTGGTGCTTCTCGGCGTAGCGTTCTACGCGGAAGCGCATCCAATCCTTGCAGCGCAGGCAGACCAGCACCACCCGCTCGTTCACCAGTCGGTTCTTCAGCCGCTCGCGCACCTCGGTCGCCGACCAGTTGGGCAGCAGCAGGTCGCGTTGGCTGCGCGGCGAGATTCCGAGGGCGCCTGGAGCAGTCATGCGCAGTTCGACGGCGCCGCACTGGATCGCCCGCAACAGGTCGGTGGTGCCATCGATGTCCATCCGCTCGCTGAACAGTTTGTCGAGCGCCTCGTCGACCAGTGGTGTTCCGCGATACCTCGTGATGATGCCGCTAAGGTTCACCTTGCGTGGATCGACTCCCGCGTGCAGGACACCGAACACCTTGCACACCTGCACCAGCCGCGCCCGCAGTTGACGGCTGTTGGGAATCGACAGGCGGACGAGGTCGTCGAACGCTTCAGGCGGCGTCTCAGTAAGCCATTCGACCACGCCTGCCGGGGTCAGCCCGGGAACCTGCAGAGTGATGCGGTACGGGTCTACGAGCACACGGCCGACCCTGCCCTCGATGTTGCTGGCCATCGCCTGCAGGAAATGGGCCAGCGTCTCGTTGATGCGGCTTCCGTGAGTGGAGTTGAGCACGATGGCGTCGCGGCGCTGCTCGATTGTCAGCAGTCGGGCGTGCGGCAGGCAGCCGCTCGCCTCGAGGTGCTCGGCGACGCTCTCTGCGAGCTGAGCGAGCGAGGGCGATGAGAGGGGGTAGTCGTCGAGGTCGTGGGTCACGGCGTCTCCGGTCAACCAGGGATCGAGACCGACCGTTACCCCCTGCGACTCGTCCGGGGCACTCTCCTCCAGACCGGTCGACCATCCGTGTGATCGCGCCACCAAGATGCGCAAGGCGCCCGCCTCGCGGGCGATGTCCGCGGGTACTGGAGGCAACTCTCCCGCCCACACAGGCGCGTCTCCCTGCTCGGATACCGGCGCGACCAGCAGTTCCACCTTCTCCGAGTCGGCGTCGACGACCTCCCATGTGCGTCCAGCCATCACGAAGCGCCGCGGGGTGCCGTCCTCCTCCGTCCCGGAGTCATCGAGCGAGAGCACGAACGTCTCGTCGACGCTGCCCAGCATGCGGCGAGTGACGGCATCGCGAACAGCGTATTTCGTCTCGTCAGCAATCATGCTCAGGTGTTTCTGGAGGTAGGTACGTGCCCGTGGGCCCGGGCTGAACCAGCCACCTTTGAGCCGTTCAGGCAGTTCCTGTGACAGCGCCCTCTGCCAGCCGCGTGTCACGCGCTCCTCCAGTCCGGCCAGTTCCTCCTTCTTCGGCTTCTTCTCAGGGAGCCCCTCCTGGGTGGACTCGGAGATCTCCTTCCACAGCGCAGGCGGCCAGTCGAGCGGGTCGCTCTGCTCGGGGTCCTCGACCACCCGCAGCAGCCAGCGGTCGTGCAGGATCCTGAGGATGGCGAGCGTCTCGTCATCCGTCAACTCCGAGAACAGGTCGCACCTGCGCAGCAGTTCTGCACCTGCGGCGAGCGGGACCACCCGCTCGGCGAGCGCGGTCAGGATGAGCTGGTTGGCGATGACCGTGCGCGGGTGGCGACGCCACTCGACGCCTTCGATGTCGCCTGCCATCGCCCTGCGGGCGATGACCGCCGCTTCGGCGATATCGTCCGGCTCCCAGCAGAGCAGCATTCCCCGTCCCGTGCCACCGAGCACGTGGTCTGCACGACCGACACGCTGCAGCATGCGGTCCACCGCCCTGGGACTCTGCAGCTGGTGAACCTCGTTCACGCTGCCGACATCGATCCCGAGTTCGAGCGAGGAGGTGCAGATGAGCCCGTGCAGCGTACCTTCCTGAAGGTCCTGTTCCATCTGCTGGCGAGTCTCGGCCGCCAGTGAGCCGTGGTGCACGCCCACGGTCATGTCCGGGTCGAGACGTTGGATTCGCTGCGCGACCGTCTCGGCCGTGTTGCGCGAATTGACGAACACGAGGCAGGGAGCGCTTTCTCGGATGCGCGTCGCCAGCCCGCGCAGCGCGGCCAGACCCTGCGGCGAGAGGTGCAGTTCGAGTGACAGCGCCCTGTCCGCATCGGTGACAGGCTCGGTCACCACCTCGAGGTCGGTCCCTCGCGGCGAGGGGGCGAGCACGGGCGTCGCATACGGAGAAAGCCAGCGGGCCATCTCCTCCGGATTGCCGATGGTGGCGGACAGCCCGATGCGCTGCACCCTGCGCCCACACAGTTCGTCGATGCGTTCGAGCGCCACCAGCAGTTGCGAACCGCGCTCCGATGCGGCGAGTTCGTGCACCTCGTCGATCACCACCGCCCTGAGATTGCGCAGCCCTTCCCGGAGGCGACTACCCAGCAGCAGCAGTTGGGTCGTCTCGGGGGTGGTCACCAGCAGATGAGGTGGATTCTTCGATTGGCGGGTGCGGTGGTACTGCGACGTGTCCCCGTGCCTGAGGTCCGCGGTGAGCCCTGCCGCCTTGGCCAGGTCAGCGATGCGCCGGTCGATGTCCCGGTTGAGTGCTCTCAGGGGTGTCACGTAGAGGATCGCCATCGGTTGCCAGGAATGTACGAGTGCGCGAGTGAGCAGAGGAAGCACGACCGCCTCGGTCTTGCCGCTCCCGGTAGGTGCAACAATCAGGCTGTCCTCGCCTGCGAGCAGTGGTTCGATGGTCGCCGTCTGCACCGGTGTCGGCTCCCAGCCGCGATCGTCGACCAGTTTCTGGAGCGGCCGGGCGAGCAGTTCGAACGCAGTCATGTCACCGACCACCGCCGCGGGGTCGCACGACCCATGAAAAGGGTGGCGACTCACTCCCAGTCGTCCTCTTCCTCGTCCTCTTCGTCGTAGTAATCCTCATCCTCGTCGTAGAACAGGTCATCTTCGAACACGGAGGTCCCAACGCCACCGCGCATGCTCACCACCCCCACGACGGGCAGGATGATCATCGCGATGATGATGCCGATGACCGTCAGCATGTTCTGGCGGGCAAGATCGACCCAACCGAGTCCCCATGCATACTCCACGGACACTCCCACCTCCGCCGAGTTGTCGCTCTCATCCACTTCGTTGATCTCGTCGTCGATGTCCACGACCACGCGCACCCGGTCCACACCCTTCTCCGCCTTCCAGATCGCCTTCACCGGGATGGCCTCGTCGCTGATTCCCGCCAGCGCCTGCGTGGCGAACGGTTGCAGGTCGTCACCGGAGTAGAATCCCACGGTGAAGCTGGTGTTCGTCGGGCCGCCGAGATTGGCCACCCACGCGGTTATCTCGACATTTGCCCCGTTGCTCATGACCTCTCTGTCCGCTGATACGCGTTCGATGGTCAGCTGCGGGCCGGTCGCACCGAAGCGAATCCACTGGAGTTCGTGGTCTCCGTCCAGTTCGACCGGTTCGCGCACCGGGTCGGACTTGGAGTTGGATTCGGTGGCGAGCGGGTTGCCGGCCACGTCCCAGCCCTCGATCCAGAAACCGACGACGTAGTCCTGGATGGGTGGGTTCATGCCATCGCCGACCAGGTCGACCGTGCCCGTCCACTCGATGGCGGTCCCCTCCTGGCGCATGCCGAGCTCAGAGGAACCTGACGCGATCTGCCGGCCGTTGTCGTCGCGCATCAGCCAGTGCACCCATTGTGGGCTTCCCGCCAGGTCGGCGTCCTCTGAACCGATGAACTCGACCGGGACCTGTGTCAGCATGGAGGTGTTGCTGATGTCGATGATGTCGATGGGCGCCAGCCGCTCGATCACACGCGGTGGCGAGTGGTCGACGTGCAGCTGCAGCGTGGTGGCGACCGTGTCGCGGGTCATGTCCTCGCCGCGGCCCGGGACGTTGCGGATGCCGGTGAGGAAGGTGCGCATCTCCGATGAGGCGAGCGAGGGGGCGGCTCCCAGCGGCACCTCGAGCGAGAAGCCACCTTCTTCGGTCAGGCTGCCGTCGGACCAGTACTGTACGCCGTCGAACGTCTCGACGGTGATGCCGAGGTTGCGCGGCGCGGGGACGTCGCTGCCCTCGTAGACCACGCGGCCCGACCAGCGCAAGCGGTCGTTGGGCACGACACGGCTGCCGTCGGACAGCACGCCGGTGCGCGGCTCCTGCACGTCCTCGACCATGTACGAGTCGGCGTCGAGCACGAGGTCGTTCTCGACGCGGAACGTGTGCTCCTCGAAGATCACACGGGTGGGAACCTCCACCCCCAGTTCCTTGTATTCGAGCGCCAGGTCGGAGAGGTCCTCGTCCGGCCAGTCCCAGGAGAAGCGGAAGATGAACGACGGCCTGATCCACGGTATGCCGGTGTCGTTGGTGATCACCGGGACCCCACAGCCTCCGTCATCGCCGTCGTTGCACGAATCATCGAGGATGATGTACGGCCCATCGGACCAGAAGGTGTTGTTCTGGCCGGAGTAGGAGATGCGCTGCTGGTCGCGCGTCGGGTCAGGTCCCTCGAAGTCGAAGATGAGCGAGATGTCCTCGTAGTCGATTCTCCCGTTGGCATCGACCAGCCCGAGGCTGATGTGCTGATTCACACCTGAGAACACCTTCCCTCCGTCCACGTGCCCCATCCAGTCCAGGCCGGTGAACACCGCGTCCGTGTCGACGCGTGTGCGGTAGGTGCTCAGGTCATACTCGAAGCCCGGACCTTTGACATTGGTGAGCGGATGGCCGGCGGGGTCGGTTCCGGTGACATAGTAGGAGACCTGAGCCATGTTGGGGTTGCGCGAGTCGTCGATGTGCCCGAAGAAGTACTTGTCATCTGAATCGGTCAGGTTCACCATCGTCTGGTTGACGTATTCGGATTCGTCCGCGTATCCGTTGCGATTGTCATCGTTGTCGTACTCAACCCAGTAGTGCAGCGTCAACTGCTCCGGCGGGCTGACCGCGTCCTGGACGCGCACGCGGATGCTCTGGTCCACTGAACCGGCTTCGTAGGCTCCCTGAGGTGGCCATGAGTCGACGAGCGTGGGCGGCGTGGCGTCGATGCGGTAGGTGCGTGCCCACGAACTGTTGCTGGTGAGCACCTTCAACGGGTCGCGCGGGTTGTCGATCTCGATCAGGTATTGCACGCCTTCGGGGCGGTCGAAGTCATCCATCTGCACTGAGATGAAGAACTCCCCGTAGGGGTTGCTGCTGTCCTTCGCCATCAGGAACTTTCCTTCGGTGGTCTGCTTCATCACCTTGACATCGAAGGTAGAGTCGAGCGGTGCGTCCTCCGAGTACGCGTACCAGATGGCACCTTGGAAGTGCAGCGTCTCGCTGGCTGCAATCCACGCGTCATCGGGAGCGTCGTCGTACAGCACTTCACCGTCGTTGTCGCGCACTTTGAGCCATCCGAGCCCATACGACTGGTTGACGACTATGCCCGCCGGACCGGTGCTCATCATCATCGGCGTGTATCCCGCGCTGTCGGTGCAACTGACGCGGAAGCCGACGTTGTTCTGTTCCCTGAATTCGGAAGTGATGCGGAATTTCCAGTGGATCTCCTGGATGCCGTTGCTGTTGTTCGTCCATGTTCCCGCCGAGTCCGGGACGATCCAATCGTCCGGGTCGTCGTCCACCAGCGTGCCATCGCTCGCCCACAGGAGGCTCGGCGCGGACGAGGAGGGCTGGCCCAGGATGTCCAGTTGGGCGCTGGATATCTCGTTGGCGTTCTCACCGATCACGTGCCGCGTGATCACCTCGTAACTGTCGACCCGCTCGTGCAGGATCATGTCCTCATCGTAGTTGATGTCCAGATTCACCGTCTGCATCGTGTAGTCGATGGAGAAAGAGGTGATGCTCACCTTCCCAGCCGATTGCGATTCCACGTTGACGTCGATGATCACCGTGCCTGTCCCGATGTCGGGAATCGCCGAGTTGAGCGCGGCGACGATTGCGCCCCCCACCACGCTGACCGTCCCTAGGAGCGTGTTCTGGTAGGTCCATTCATTGGAGCCGTCGCCGCCGATGTCCAGCGAGACATCCTTGGGCGCATTGCTGATGATTGCGATGTTGAAGTCGTCGAGCAGTGGTGTGTAGGCGTTGCCAGAGCCCACATAGAACCAGATGCAGAGCGTGTACCAGCCCGAAGTGCTGGTGAAGAAGGTCGGCTGACCATTCGTGATGCTGGTGCCGGTGAAGGTGCACGATGTCGTGGCGGTGACCCATTTCAGCGCCAAGGAACTGCCTCCCGGTGTGCTGGCGTTCCACCAGACGGTGGCGGCGACCGGTCCCCCGCCCGCGCCGCCGCCGAAGTTGCGGTAGAGGCGCATGTGACCGTTGGAATAGTAGGTTGCGACGTAACTCAGCCCGACGGTGTCCAAGATGGGTGTCGCGGTGCTGGTTCCGTTCAGGTAGGCCCTCCAGCCGATCTGTGTGCCTGCGTTGGCGAAGGTGACCGCCTGCCCCTGCATCGCCCGCTTCCAGGTGGTGCCACCGTCATTGGTGACCTCGAACTCGACGCTTGTGGCGCTGGGCTCGTACGTGATCGCCGTGGCCAGTGACACCTCAGTGACCGAACTCGTCAGCGTGAGGAAGGACGAAGTGACGCTGCTGTTGTTGCTGGTCGGCAACCTGACGTCGGATGGGGCGGCCGCTCCGGTCCAGAATATCTTGCGCGCCAGGTTGTTGCTGTTGCAGTAAGAGATGTAGTAGCAGGTGTACAGCAGCTTGCCGTCTGATGCTCGTTCCAGCCCGTAGTGTCCATGGTAGTTCGGCAACTCGACCGCACCTTGGTAGGTGTACCAGTTTCCGGTGTGCAGGAAGATGTGGTGCGTCCCCTGCCCCGTTCCTTTCTGTGCGTATGCCGCCAGTGTGATGCGCGGTCCCTGTATGTCGAAGCCGTACACGTTGTAGCCGAGCAGGGTCGTGTCCGCGAGATAATGTGACTGGATGACGGTGAGGGGATTGCTTCGATTCACCTTCTCGGCGTAGAACCTGTGAGGGGATAACTGATAGTTCCGTACGAGCATCCACATCTCATTCGTGTTCGGTTCGAAGGCGATGGCCATCGGATACTTCTGGCCGGTTATCGCCCAGTAGTTCTGGCATGTCCAGGTGCCCCCGTTCACACTCCACTTGGTGAAGGCGCGGATGTTGAAACTGGCAGTCCAGACGGTGCCGTTGCCGTCGCTGGTGGCATCGTAGATGTAGCGGGCGGCGTTGGCGTTGCAGTTCGTCGTCACGAATGTACCCTGACCGATGTAGGAGCCGGTTGACTTGTTCCAGCGGTGGATGTACGGGAGGTTGGTGCTGCCGGACGTATAGATGATCACCTGGTACTCATCACCCTGCTCCACCACCGGTCCGCCATAGCTCCAGGTTCCTCCGCTCACCGTGTCGTGCACCCCCATCTGCGAGGCGGACAGGTAGCCCTGGTCGCCGTTGGCGAAGAACGCCCCCGTAGTGTTGTGGTATCCGTTGGTGCTGCTGGAGATGTCGCTGCTGCTGGTCAACTTCCACTCCTGGGTGGTCTCTTGTGGCCTCAGGAACGCCTGGTCGTTGTCGACGTCGATGTTGGTGCGGTAGCCTTGGGTGAACCAAGGAACGGACATCAGTCCGTTCGTGGTCGCTGGCCCGCCGAAGTTGGTGTTGGTTGAGGCGTTCGCCCATGTGGTGGTCGCCGCTTCGCCAAGGAGGTTGAACGTTGCCCCCGTACCCTCGGCCCCAATGGGCATCACGACCCCTGCGGTGCTGCCGGTGCCGGCACCGCTGAAGGTGTGCGTGTACGAGGTGGTGCCGTCGGAGAACTGGGTCTCCGTGCTCGATGCGGCTGCCAGCGGTGCGATGCTGGCCGCCAGCATGAGCCAGACGAGCATGAAGGGGACCTTGGCACGGGAACTGTTTTCGCTCAACATGGCCGGTCACTCTGTGACCGTCAAGATGTCCATTTAACCTTGGTGCGTAGAAGTCGAAAGGCCACAGTACGCGCGTGGGCAAGAGCAAAGACAGTCGGGCCGCTGCGTGGGCCGGGTGATGAGATGTCCATCAGTCGCAACCTGAAGCGCATTCGCAAGTCTTTGTTCAAACCGTTCGGCGACTGGTGGCAAGGACAGCGAGACAACCATCTCGTCCTCCTCGGGGCGACCTTCGTCGCCGGACTGGCGATGGTGCTCTGGGCGCTCATCTTCCTGCTGTTCCTGTTGCCCAATGCGCAGCAGGGGGCGAACGAGTACAGCGATCTGCTCACGTGGACGTGGGTATCGTTGGGCGCTGGCGTGACGCTCCTCATCATCGTTGGACCTGAGTTCTTCCATTACCTCGGCCAGCGCAACACCCTGCGGGAGATTCTCGAGCTGGGGTCTCGGGCGGAGTTCGGGCGGCGGCGCAAGGAGGCGGAGGAATGCGCTGAGATGCTCGGCAGCCGATGGAGGGCGCGCCTTGAGTCGAAGCGAGTCGAGCTGGGAATCCGGAGGTCGATGCCCGCCGGCATCGAACTGGTCGAGAGCGAGGGCTCGTTATGGCTCAGGCACTGGCTCGACACCAAGGAGTCGTTGCTCTCGAAGCGATTCCCCGAAGTGGAGTGGCTGAAGGACCCGGCGGCGAACAGGAAGATCGTCGGAGTGTCTGTCGTCGGCCTGATCGCCTTCGGATGGAACGCGATCTTCGGAACCGTCAGGCACGCGGTCGGCGAGCCGCGCAACATGTCGCTCGACCTGAACGCAGTGATACTCGGTGAGCAGCACCGCGCCGCATGGGCACCGCACCTCGATCTTGTCTCGTCACTGTTGATCGTGATCCTCGCCATCGTTTTGGGGATGACCCGCCCAGCCGTGGATACCTCGTCCTCGGAAGAGGAGGAATGACCCAGAGGGGTGCGACATGGGCGCCTTCTGGGGATGGGTGCGCGAGGCGGTGCTCGCCGCCGGGCTGATCACGCTGCTGATCATCGGATTGTGGGTGAGCACCGGCTCGATGCCGCCGATGGTGGTGGTCGAGTCGCAGTCGATGATGCACGACCCGCAGGGTGAGGTGGGCGCGATCGATCCCGGGGATCTCGTGCTGGTGATGGCGCAGGAGAGGCACGGCGAGATCGTCTCGTGGGCGGAGGCCGTCGAGGAGGGCGGAGTGTTCGAGGGCTGGTCGAGGCATGGCGACCCCGGTGACGTGATCATCTACTCCAAGAATGGAGGCAGCGACACACCGGTGATCCACCGCGTTCTGCTGCACGTCGTGGCGCACGACACCACGAGTCCGCTCGACAGATCCACGCAGGTCTGCCCGTCAGATGCGAGTTGGGACCCCATCTCGCTTGATGCAGATGGACTGGCCGGAACCTGCGTGCTCACCTGGGATGTGCTGGGAACCAACGTCATCGACGTGGCCACCGTCGATTGGACGTTCACGGACATCCAGTGTTCGGGACAACCGCACGGGCTGATGATCCAGGAATGGGACCCCGGTCACGCCGGCTACCTCACGCTCGGCGACAACAATGGCTGCAACGTCGACCAGGGACAGGCTGCTTACTCGCGTGCCCAGGGGTTGTCGGACGAGAATGGCCGCCCAGTCTTGGCAGTGCGCGACGACTGGGTGCAAGGAGTGGCAGGTGCGGAGATCCCGTGGGCGGGCACGGTGAAGCTGCTGGTGGCGAGCAACGCCGGGCAGGTCACCAGCCGCTCGTGGACGATGCTCGCCGGCTCGGCCACAGGCCTGCTGCTGCTCACCTGGGTGATCGAGCGAGCCACGACCAGGCTGTTCGCCGAAGCACCGGAGATCGAGCTCGCCCGCAAGGAGGCGGAATCCACGGACGAGGAAGAGTAGTCCTTGTTTCAGGGCAGTAACGTGCGCACGTAGGGCAGGAACAGCGCGATGAGGATCATCGCCAGCACGGTGAAACTCGACCAGGTCGACATTCTGTGCGCCAGCCGCTCGACGCGCATCGGGTGCCAGTCGCGCGACATCGCGGACAGCCTGCTCAACTGGTCGTGCATCCAGTCGCGCATCAGGTGCCCACCATCGAACGGCACCAGCGGGATGAGGTTGAACGCGCCGAGCACGATGTTCCACCAGATGAACCAGAACAGCATGTGCACCAGGATGAGCATCCCGGTCATTCCCAGCATGCCAGCGAATCCGTCATCAGCGACGGTCAGCATCTCGAGTTCCTGCGCGTACATCACCTCACCAGAGGTCTGGATGGGCATGAACAGCAGGGTCATCGGTTGCACCCCGAACCCGATCGCGGTAGCCAGCTTGCCCTCCGGCCAACTGTCCGAGAGCGGCCCGGCCAACCGATCCGCCCCCACTGTGCTCGAGGCCACTCCGCTCACTCCGAGGAAGGGGTCCCCGGGCTCGACCTCCTGCGCCTCCAGCCACGCTTCGGCCGCCGCCACGTCACATCCGCTGGTCTCAGCGCATGAATCGACATAGTACGCGTGCTTGTCCGAGAGCACCACAGCAACGCTGCGCTGCTGTCGATCACCGTCAGCGTCCGGCACGGAGAGGACGGTCAATTCGACCTGTTCGCCGGCGCTGTACTGATCGATGACCTCCCCGAACTCGGCGTAGTCGCGCACCGCTTCGCCGTTGAAGTGGGTGATGATCTCCCACGCTTCGATGCCGGCCGCCTCGGCAGGCTGGTCCACGACGATGCCGGTGGCATGGATGCCCTCGTCGGCGGCGATGAACTGGCTGACGAGCGCGGCGAGCAGCAGGAAGCCGAGGAACGAGGCGTAGATGTTCACGGCCGGTCCGGCTGCGAACACACGTTGGCGCTCCTTGCGCGGGGCGCGCATCAACTCCTCTGTCTCCGGTTCGGCGAAGGCGCCGATGGGCAGCGGGCCGAGGATGAGCAGCCCGAATGACCGGACCCTCATTCCATGAGCGCGTGCGAGCACACCGTGGCCGTACTCGTGGATCACGAGAGCGATGATCAGCCCGGCGAGTCCCCAGCCCAGAGGGATGGCGGGCGAGATGCCCGGCAGGGCGATCATTTCCCGCGCTGGTGGAGGGTCGATATCCTGCGGCATGAACAGCACGATGATCACCGGGAGCAGCACGAACAGCAGCACGACGAGGAGGCTGATGGCGCGGCAGGTCCACAGCCCGAGTTCACCGAACATGCGCCAGAACAGCCGTGGCCGGGACACCGCCTCCAGCACCCGCTGGCCACGCTTGGTGCGCACCATCAGCACGATTCCCATCACGCGTGTGGCGTTCCAGCGGTCGAGCACACCCGCCCGCTCCAGCGCTCTCAGGATGATGTACCAGATGACGACGCCTGCCAGTAAGGGGTGGACCATCACCGCGAGATAGGTGGCCACCATGATGAGCAGCAGTTCCGCCAAGCGCTGTCGGTTCGGTTGCTGCTCGGTCACGGTCTGTGCTCACCTCGGCTTCGCTTTCAACCTGCGCCACCGCCCGTCGGCCCGGCGCAGGGCTCAAGTGAGGGGAGCGGCCCACAAGGTGCGGTAAGCATGGCGGAATCCAAGCCGAACAAGGCCGAGCAGTCGCCGGAGAAGCGCATCTCGGCGCTGCGCCGGGAACGTGATGAGATCCGCAGGATGCTCCAGCGGGGTGCGCTGACGCGCATCGGGCGGGACCTGGAGAGCCAGCAGAGGACCATCGACGAGATCGAGTCGCTGCTCGCAGGCGAATAGCGGCGAGGAGACTGCTCCTGTCCAGAAGATGATCAGGTGCGACGGAAGCGCCGAACCCACTCCTCTCTGGGTGCCAGCGCCTCAGGATCGGCGTTCGCCTCCTCCTCCGCTTCGGCGCGGAACCGCTCCTCCCGTTCGAGCCACGCGTTGCTGCGCGCGCGCAGGCTGGTGGCGGTCGCCTCGTAACTCTCCTCGTCGCGGCAGAGCAGCGAGAGGAAGCGGTGCAGCGGCAGGCCCGCCTCCCAGTCCAGGTAGGGACGACCGTTGCGCGTCAGCGGCAGAGCGGGAATCCGGTTGGCGATGACGGCCAGCCTGCCTTGAAGCGAGGTTGTCTCGACGCGCAGGATGCGCCAGGAATCCCCGCGCACACCCTTCAGTCGGTACGCGTAGATCGGCAGCAGGCCACACGCCTCGCCCGCCCTCTCGAGCTCCTCATACTGGGCCCACGTCCTGCCAGAGAGGTAGATGCGCCGTTCCTTGTTCGCCTTCACCTCGATGGGGAAGGAGACGTCTCCGCGGATCGCCAGCAGGTCGCCCGCGCCGCCCACGCCGCTGCCGGCAGCGCGCACGACGAGGAACGGGCGGCGGATCACCTGCATCGCGCGCGCCTTCTCTGACGGGTTGCAGCTGCGGGTCACCGCCCGCACTCCATCCGGCTCACCAGCGAGCACGGCGCGCAGTTCTCGCTCGTAGAGACTGCCCATCGCGCGGGAGGGTCTACAGGGTGTTCAAATGCGCTCCGGTCGTTATCCGCCGGACGGTGCCTGTTTCACCGGTTGAACCCCATTCACCGCCCACACCGGCAGCACAACCCTTGAGATATGGCGCGGCCTACCGCGCACCGTGGGGACACTGGTCGTTCGAACCTCGGACTTCCGCCTGGCCTACCGCCTGCTGGCAGCGATGAAACGCAAGCGCATCCCCTGCGTGCAGATCCCCCACGATGCGCCGCTCCCGGAGCCGCAGGGAATCTGGCTGGCGACGCCAGAGGAGGTCGCTGAATCGAATCTTCCCGGTGGTGTGGGTTGCACCATCGAGGAGATCGAACTGGGGATCGAGCAGGCGCAGCGTCTGGCCAACTGGCACGGGCCGGTGAGCCTGCTGGCGTTCGGCATCGACCCCGGGCCGCGTCCGGGACTGGCGTGGTTGGGTGATGGCCTCCTGCTTGGAGTCGAGCAGCTGGAGGGCATCGACGAGACGGTCGACCGCATCGGCGACCTGTTGCGCACCATCGAGCACGAGCGGGCGGTGGTGCGTATCGGCGACGGCTCCCCGACCATCGGCACGCGGCTGGCGAACGTGAGCCTCACGCGCGGATTGGAAGTGGAACGGGTCGATGAGAGCACCACTTCGGCTGGGACTCCGCGGCACCAGCATCACGTGTCGGCGGCAAGGATCGCGCAACTCGAAGGGGTGCCCGTCCGCGACCGCCGACCGGTTCGTCCGACTCCGGGTGAGGTGCGTGAGATCCAGGACAGGAGCCGCCAGCAGAGCGGCGGTCGACTGACGCTGCCGGGAGAACTCGCCCAGGCGGTGGCAGTCGGCAGGCTGTCGATGACCGAGGCGCTCGACGAGCAACGTCGTCGCGGCGGCAACGGTCGCTGACCCGAGTCCTCAATTATCGGTGACCGGTCGGCGTGCCGATGCGAACGTGGTCTAATGGCTATGATCGTAGGTTCCCAACCTGCTGACCCGAGTTCGACTCTCGGCGTTCGCACCATCATCCAGCAGCAGCAATGAACGACCCGACGCTCCCCCGGAGGGGCGGGCGAGAGCATGGCTGAGAGCATCATGAGAACGGAACGAATGGAATTGGAGACCCAGGGTGAGGGCCAGATGGTCGACATCACGGGCGATGTGGCGCGGATGGTGGCCTCTGCGGGACTTGACGAGGGGCAGGTGCTGTTGTTCTGCACAGGCTCGACTGGCGGGATCACCACCATCGAGTACGAGCCGGGTTTGATCCAGGACTTCCCGGACCTGTTCGACCGCATCGCGCCGCGGGACATCACCTACCTGCACGACGAGACCTGGCACGACGGCAACGGCCACTCGCACTGCCGCGCCAGCCTGTTGGGTCCGAGCCTTACGATTCCAGTCTCAGCGGGGAAGATGCTGCTCGGAACCTGGCAGCAGATCATCTTCATGGATTTCGACAACAGGCCGCGCCAACGCCAGCTCGTCATCCAAATCTCAGGCAAGGTCTGAATCCTTGTGCGTCCGAACCCCTGTGGTTCAAGCGCCGAAGCACGAGTGACTCAGCGATATTCGCGGGTGGAGTCGAAACCGGGCAGCTGGTCCTCGGATTCGCGGTAGATCGTCTTCAGGTTGGTGATGAAGTTCTGCTCTCGGGTGACTATCAGGTAGTGCTTGACACCGGCATCCTCCACAGCGTCGAGCCAGGTGAGCAGGATCTCCATCGTCAGGCGGGCCCCCTCCCGGTGCGGGTAGACGAAGATGTCCATGCTCAACGGTGATGCCACCACGGTCTGCTTCTCCTCGTCCTTCAGTTTGGCGAGTTCCACGAACATCGCTTCGTAGGATTGGCGCAGCAGGTCCCTCCTGCCCTCGTCCTGGTTGGGTCGACGGCAGTCCGGTCCGGTCACGTGGATGAGCTTCGTGGCGGGAAGGTCGAAGGCGCCGGTGGTCACCGCGGTCCCAGCCGGGCAGGGCTGCAGGTTCTTCGCCCGGCGCTCAGCGGCGATGGCGTCGCACGCCGTTCGCAGTCCGGGCCCTCCGGCATCGTGGACCAGGCCATCCACCCCCCCCCTTCCAGCAAGTCTGGTGTTGGACGTGGTGCCCGTCCCACCCCCCCCTCCGATGCGCGTGCTGCTCGCGCAGGTCACCTCGCCCCTGCCCTTCCCGCCGTTTCCGCC
>ERZ813253.239-NODE-239-length-21490-cov-2.751252_pt1 | contig 21490 bp, 18 predicted proteins | sample MGYA00520893_ERZ813253 | MGnify/ENA primary metagenome ERZ813253 (study PRJEB31669, sample SAMD00080414) | marine metagenome | biome: oceanic hadal pelagic zone biome; feature: marine hadalpelagic zone; material: sea water | place: Pacific Ocean:Izu-Bonin Trench...
GACGAGGTGGAGCTCGTCCCTCCCGGGAGGCGCGTTTGCTCCCCTTTGCTCACTCTCCCGGAGAGGTTCGAGGTGGGGGAAAGTGCCAATATCTATTCGGATTTGTGGCATGCTGTTAATTTGATGGATTTATATTTCCGTTGCCAACGGCGGCCCGCCGGTGCGATACTCCGCGTGATGCCGAGCGCAGAAAAACCAAAACGAATCAACGTCCGCCGGCCGGACATCATGGAGAAGGTCAAGGCCGAGGTCGTGATGCATTACCGCAGCGAACTGGTCGAGCACCTCCGTGCCCATGGCTGCACCTTCGCGTATGGTAACACCGGCATCCACTTGGCCAAGGAGTTCGGTTTTTGCTACGGCGTCGAGCGGGCGATCGACCTGGCCTACGCCGCGCGGCGGCATTTCCCCAAGGAACAGCCGGTCTACATTCTCGGAGAGATTATTCACAACCCGCATGTCAACGAGCAGATTCGCAACATGGGGCTGACTTTTCTTTCCGGTGGCCACCAGGCCGCCAGCATCGATGACCTCGGCAAGGGCGACCCGGTGGTGATCCCGGCGTTCGGCACGGAGGTCGGAGTAATCGATCTCCTCAATGAACGAGGCTGCACGATCATCGACGCCACCTGCGGCGACGTGATGAGTGTTTGGAAACGCGTCCGCCAAAATGCCCGCGACCAGGTCACCAGCATCATCCACGGCAAGGCGTGGCACGAGGAAACCAAGGCCACCAGCTCGCAGGCCAAGGCGTACGAAAACGGCCACTACCTCGTTGTGTTTGACCTCGACGATACGGACTACGTTTGCCGCTACATCACCAAGGGCGGCGACCGCGAGGCGTTCCTGAAGAAATTCGATGGCGCCTACTCCGATGGCTTCGACCCGGACAGGCACCTCAACACCATTGGCTTGGCCAACCAGACTACCATGCTACGTAGCGAAACCGAGGAGGTGCAGCGGCGACTGCGTGTCGCCATGGCCGAGAAGCACGGCGAAGATGCACTCGACGAACATTTCCGCTACTTTGACACTATTTGCGGTGCGACACAGGAGCGGCAGGATGCCCTTCGTGACCTGCTCAATCGTCCGATGGATTTACTGTTGGTCGTCGGCGGCTACAACTCGTCCAACACATCGCACCTCGCCGAGATGGGCGAGGAAAAGCTGCCAACCTATTTCATCAAGGACGTCAGCGAAATGGAGTCGGCGGAACGGCTCCACCATTTCCTGCACCACAAACATGAGATGGCGGTCGCCGAAAACTGGCTGCCGCTCAATGGCGAACTGACCTTCGGCGTCACCGCCGGCGCCTCCTGTCCGAACAATATCGTCGAGGAAATAATCCTGCGGGCTTACGAATTGCGCGGTGCTTCGGCCGACGAGGTGCTCGGCTCCATCAATGCGGAGAGAGCATCCGATGTGGCCCGATAAAGGATGCCCTGCAACTGCGAAGAACTCGAGTCCCGCGAGCGCGATGCCCTCGCACCTTATGCGCAGTTTAGCGAGTATTCACGGGGCCGAAACGTCCACGAGCCGCCTCCGGAGTGGCGCACACAATACCAGCGCGACCGCGATCGGATCATCCACTCCCGGGCCTTTCGGCGACTCGACTGCAAGACACAGGTTTTCTTGAGCGGCAGCGGCGACCACCTGCGCACGCGGCTGACACACACGATGGAGGTCGCCGCCATCGCCCGGAACATCGCCCGCGCGTTGCGACTCAACGAGGATCTCACCGAGGCGATCGCGCTTGCCCACGACCTTGGCCACTCCCCATTCGGCCACTCCGGCGAACAGGCGCTCGACGACCTGATGCGCGACCACGGCGGCTTCGAGCACAACAAACAGAGCCGCCGGGTGGTGGAGTTGCTCGAGCACAAGTATCCGGCCTTCCCCGGCTTGAACCTCACATGGGAAACGCTCGAGGGCTTGGCCAAGCACGACACCGCCCCCGAGCCGCCGCTTGGCCAAGCGGCAACCGAGTTTCACCACCCGTCGCTCGAGGCGCAGGTGGCCAACCTCGCCGACGAGATCACCTACTACAGCCACGACCTCGACGACGGGCTCGACTCCGGCCTGCTCACCGAGGCGCAACTGGAGCGTGACCTCGACTTTTGGCGGGACGCCTCCGGGCGCATGCGCTCGGAGCACGGCGACTTGGCGGACGAGTACCGGCACTATTTCATCATCCGCTGCCTGATCGACGACCAGGTGCACGACGTCGTCCACACGACCGAGGGCAACATCGCCGAAGCCGGCGTGGCATCGGCCGACGAAGTCCGCGCCCAAGCCAAGCCGCTCGTCGCCTACAGCGCGAACCAGCACGAAGCCAACCTGAAACTGCGCGCCTACCTTTACGAGAACCTCTACTATAACAGCATCGTCCATGAACCGCACAAGCGGGCGACCGCGTTGCTCGGCGAATTGTTTCACTATTATGAGCAACACCCGGAGGTTATGGGCGAATTTGTGCAGTCACTGATTCCCGGGCACGGGCTGCAGCGTGCCATCTGCGATCACCTCGCCTGCATGACGGATCGCTTCGTCATCCTCGAGCATGAGCGTTTGCTCGGGAAGTAGCGCAGTTTGGGCAATATCGGGTATTTTGAACAATTGCCGGTTTTAGGCGTCGAACGGAGCGAAACCCCTTGACAGGTGGGGTACTCTTTCCGCCCCTTTTTTGGGGGAACAGGGAATTAATCGGGCCGATTAGGATGCCCGGCCGGCCAAGCGATTGGCCAAGCGTTCCCACACAAACAAATAGAAATGATAAAAGTCGAGAACCTAAGCAAGGCTTTCGGGCCAAAGAACGCCGTGAACGATGTCTCGTTCTCCGTGGAACGGGGGGAGATTCTGGGCTTTCTCGGGCCGAACGGTGCCGGCAAATCCACCACCATGCGAATGATCACCGGCTACATTCCCCCCACGTCGGGTGTGGTGAAAGTCGGCGGCAACGACGTGACGGAAAAACCGATCGAGGCCAAGCGCCTGATGGGCTACCTGCCGGAGAGTGCGCCGCTTTACACGGACATGACCGTCGAGGGCTTCCTTGGTTTTTGCGCCGAGGTGCGCGGCATCAAAGGCGCGGACAAGGCCAAGGCGATCGATCGCGCCATCGACATGTGCGTCCTCAAGTCGGTTCGCCATCAAAGCGTCGACACGCTCTCGAAGGGATTCCGGCATCGCACCGGTTTCGCGCAGGCGATCATTCATGACCCGGACATCCTCGTCATGGACGAGCCGACCGACGGGCTCGACCCCAACCAAAAGCGTGAGGTGCGCTCGCTCATCCGCCGCATGGGCCAGTCCAAGGCGATCATTTTCTCCACACACATTCTCGAGGAGGTCGAGGCCGCCTGCACGCGGGCGATCATCATCGACCAGGGCAAAATCGTCGCCAACGGCACGCCGGAGGAACTCAAGGCCAAGTCCGAGTTGGCCAACTCGTACGTCGTCTCCATCAACGGGACCGAAGCCAGTGCGGTGCGCGACAGGCTTGGCTCCGTCATTCAGTCAGCCAAGGTCACCATCGTGATCGACAAGGCACCGACCGTCGTCGCCCGCGTCTTCCCGAAGAAAGCCGGCGCTGACGGAGAGCTTGGCCAAGCGATCTTCGCCGTCGCCGCGCAGAACAACTGGAAGGTCAACGAAATCAAGAAGGAGGAGGGGCGCCTGGACGACGTCTTCCGCAACATCACCCTGTCCGACACAAAACCCCAATAATTTAACCTACAATGAAAAGTATTTGGACCATCACAAAACGGGAACTGGGCGGTTACTTCAACTCGCCGGTGGCCTATGTGTTTCTGGTGATTTTCCTGTTAATGACCGCAGCGTTCACGTTCCTGATCGGTCAATTCATGGATCGAAACCAAGCGACACTGCAGCCCTTTTTCATGTGGCACCCGTGGATTTACCTGTTCCTCGTGCCGGCGGTCGGCATGCGGCTTTGGTCGGAGGAACGCCGACAGGGCACCATGGAACTGCTGCTGACCCTGCCCATTTCACTGTGGCACTGCATCATCGGCAAGTTTCTCGCCTCGTGGATATTCCTGACACTGGCGCTGGCGATGACGTTCCCGATTTGGATCACCGTGAACTACCTCGGCGACCCCGACAACAGCGTCATCGTCGCCAGTTACATCGGCAGTTTCTTCCTGGCCGGCGCGTACCTCTCCATCACCAGCATGACCTCGGCATTCACTCGCAACCAGGTCATCAGCTTCATTCTCTCGGTGGTAATCTGCCTGTTCCTCGTGCTGTGCGGCTGGCCGCCGGTGACGGATGTCGTCGAGACGCTGGCGCCGCGCTCGGTGGTCGAGTTCGTCGCCGCCTTCAGCGTGATGCCCGGCATTGAGCAGTTCAACAACGGGCAGATCGACAGCCGCACGGTGATCTACTTTTTGTCGGTGATCGGCTTCCCGCTGTTCGCCACGAGTGTCATCATCCGCGGGCTGCGCGCGTAACCAATCAACCCTGAAAATTTAGTCATGAAAAAAGAAAGCAAGTATGCCGTTTTCCTGAACTCCGTCGGCGGAGCACTGGTGATTCTGCTGTGCGTGATCGCCTTCAACATCATCTCCGCCCAGTTCAAGATGAAAGCCGACCTGACCGAGGGCAACCTGTTCACCCTGTCCAAGGGCTCGAAGGAACTGCTCGACGGCTTGGCCAAGGTGCGCGAGGGCGACGACGAATCCAGCCCGCTTGAGATCCGCTTTTACCTCACGCGCGGCGAGAAAGGTGTGCCGGTCATGGTGAACGAGCACGGCACTCGAGTGTCGGATCTGCTCGACCAATACAAGGCCTACGCCGGCGGCAACCTTGAGTTGACAAAGGTCAACCCCCGACGCGACACAGATGCAGAAGAGTTGGCAGTCAATGACGGTATCCGGCTGCTGAACAACGCCTTTTATATCGGCATGGCCATCAGCTACCTCGACATCACGGAGGTCATCCCGGTGCTCGACCCGTCCCGCGCGACCAACCTCGAGTACGACATCTCCCGCGCCATCAAGAACGTCCTCAAGTTGAAGGAGAAGCAGGAAATCGTCGGCGTGATGAGCAGCCTCAACGTCTGGGGCGGCCCGGATCCCTCCAACCCGATGGCCATGCTCAACCGCGGCCAACAACAGCCGCCGTGGTATTTCTTGCAACAGTTGCAGCGCGACTTCAAAGTGGAACGCATCGAGCCTGCGGCCACGGAAATTCCCGCTGCAGTGAACGTCCTGCTGTTCATCCACCCAAAAAACGTCTCGGAGGCCACCGAGTACGCCATCGACCAATTCGTCCTGCGCGGCGGCAAGTTGATCGCTTTTGTCGATCCCCTCGCCCAGCGGGACGATTCCGGCATGCAAAACCCGCAAATGCGCATCCCGGGGCTGGGCGGCGGCTCCAATCTGAACCGCCTGTTCAGCAAGTGGGGCGTTCCGTTTGACAACAGCCAAGTCGTCGCCGACTTCAACTACCGCCTCAACCCACGCGATCCGATTGCCCAGGGGCGCATGCAGCCGGCCTACCTCGCCTTGGACCGCAACGCGCTGAACTCGGAAGAAGTCGTCACCCGCGATCTCGGCACCCTTCGCCTCCCGTACGCGGGCAGTTTTGATACCAGCAACGTGGCCACCGGCTTGAAGGTCACCGAGTTGATCACAAGTTCCGAGCAGGCCAAGCTGGTCGATGGCATGTCCTCGCAATTCAACGGCGACAAAATCATGGACTCGTTCCTGACCGGCAGCGAAGACGGCAAACCGGTCGGCACAAAAAAATACGTCTTGGCCTTGAAACTTGGCGGCAAATTCACGACCGCCTTCCCCGACGGCAAACCTGCCCCAGCGGATGCCGGTTCGTCGAAACCAGGCGCAACCAAGCCCGACTCCGCTGAACACCTGACCGAGTCCAAGGAGGACAACTATGTCTGCCTCATTGGCGATACGGACATCCTCGTGGATGACCATTTCATCCTGCAGCAACGATTCCTCATCAGCGAAAACATCACGTTTGTGCAAAACCTCGTTGACCACTTCGGCGACGACACGCTGATCAATATTCGCAGCCGAAACCAAAACCGTCCGTTCACCACGATCGTGAATCTTGAAAAAGAAGCGCAGGAAAAATTCGAGGACAAGCTCAAGAAACTCGAGGCAGAGCAGCAGGCGATCCTGCAGGAAAAAACTAAGCTGGAGAGCACCGGCGAGGGCAACAACCAGTTCACGCTTCGCATCGACCCCCAAGCACTCAAGGAGATCCAAGCCAAGGAGCTTGAGAAACGGAAACAGATCCGCGAAATCCGGAAGCAGCTCCGTGCCGATATCGACCTGATTCAACTGAAGATCAAGCTGGCCAACATCGGCCTGATGCCCCTGTTGGTCATCCTCTTCGGCATCGGCTTTTTCATTCGCAAACGCAAGAAAACCGCAGCAATTTAAAACCAATGAAAGGAAAACAACTTCTCATCGCCGTGCTCACCCTGGGGGTGCTGGGCGGCATTGCCTACTTCACCTCGATCAAGGATCAAGGCAGCCAGGCAACCGAAAAAACCGGCGTCGGCAAAACAGTTGTCACCGACCTCGACCCGGCAAAGATCGCCACGATCACCGTCATGGACAACGATGCCTCCCTCACGCTGGCCCAGCAGGATGAAAAATGGACCGTCACGGAGCGCGATGGCTTTGCAGCCAAGTTCGATGACATCCAAAAGCTCGTCGCCAGCGCAGTAAGCCTCAAGTCGTTGCGACAAATCCGCGCCAGCAAAAAACAATACGGCCGGTTCGAGTTGCTCGACCCCGCCGACAACGACGAAAACACCGGCACGCGCGTCGAGTTCAAGGACGCGCAGGGCCAGGTGCTCAAGAGCCTGTTGCTCGGCAAAAAAGGCAGCGCCAATTCCGGAGCCAACGCCGGCTCACCGTTTGGCTCATCCGACAATCATCGCTACGTTCTGGCTGACGGCAACAAGGTGGCTGTCGTCGCCATCGATTACTCCAGCGCGCTCAACGACGTCAGCGCCGACCCCGCCGACTGGCTGAACAAGGACGACTTCTTCAAGGTTGAGAAAATCAAGTCGCTCGCCGTCGCCCACCCCGTCGCGGCGGATTCGTGGACACTGTCGCGCAACAAGGAGGGCGAGGACATGGCGCTGGCCGAGGCCAAGCCGGAGGAAAAACTCGACTCATCCAAGGGCAACACCGCCGGGCGCGTGCTTGGTTACCCAAGCTTCGACGACGTCGCCAGCAAGTCAGCCAAGCCGGAGGACATCGGCATGGACAAAGCCGTCACGGCGACAATCGACACGTTTGAGGGTTACCAATACGTCGTCAAAATGGCCAAAAAGGATGACGATCACTTCATGAGTATCACAGCTAGCGGCACACGGATTCCGCAGGAAGAAGAGAGCAAAACCCGTGAACCTCAAGCGGACGAAACCGAGCGGCGCGAACCGGGCAAGGACGAAAAACCGGAGGATGCCAAGCGCCTCGACCAGGAGCATGCGGACAGCTTGGCCAAGCGCATTGCTGATCGCGAACAAGCGCACAAGGACAACCAGGCCAAGCTCAAGACCGACCGCGACAAGGCCTTTGCCGACAACTTGGCCAAGCTGGCCAAGCTCGAAGGTTGGACGTTCAAGGTCTCCAGCTACACCTTCGACGCCATCTACAAAACCCGCGCCGAGATGATGGAGGAAAAAAAGGAGGAGGAAAGCGGTGACACCACCTCTACTGACGAGACTTCCAGCCAAGATGGTGTCGCTCAAAAAAACAAGGAAGCCGGCGAATCCTTTCTTGCTGCCAACAAGGACAAGGAAGGCGTGAAGACCACGGACAGTGGTTTGCAATATCAGGTCACCAAGGAAGGCACCGGTCCCTCCCCCGGCGCGACAGACTCAGTCACAGTGAACTACAAGGGCACGCTGATCGACGGAACCGAGTTCGACAGTGGCAAAGGCAGCAGTTTCCCGCTCAACGGGGTCATCAAGGGCTGGACAGAGGGGTTGCAGTTGATGAAAATTGGTGGCTCCACTCGCTTCTTTATCCCGTCAGGCCTGGCCTATGGCACAACCGGCAGCGGCGCAAAAATCGGGCCGAACGCCACACTCATCTTCAACATAGACCTGCTCTCCATCAAGGGAAAGGAAGCCGCCAAGGCCCCGACTCCCGCAACCATCGACCCGGCCAAGACTGACCCGAGGAAGATCGTCACCAGTGACATCATCAAGGTGCCTTCAGCCGAGGAGATGAAAAAGGGCGCCAAGATCGAGGTCATCAAAAAGGAAGACCTCCCCGCCGAAATCGAGAAAGCAAAAAAGCAAACGGAGAAGGCCGACGACAAAAAATAACCGCTTGGCCAAGCGGGCAATTCCCAAACCACCCAGGCAGACGCGTGGGTGGTTTTTCCATGTTCGGACAATTTTGATTTGCGGCCCTTGGCCGGTGCCGTAGCGTTTGGGGCATGGCGGCAGATGACTCGATCGTTCTTAAGCTGGAGGAGGTTCACAAGCAGTACGAAAACGCGGATCGCGACCCGGTGCCGGTGCTCAATGGCATCTCGCTCACTGTTCGTCGCGGCGACTCCGTCGCGATCGTCGGCCCGTCTGGCTCCGGCAAAAGCACACTGCTCAACATCCTCGGCTCGCTCGACTCCCCCACTCGCGGCAGCATCCAGTTGGACGGCGAGGAACTCGCGCACCTCTCCGAGCCGGAGCTCGCCGCCATTCGCAACCAAAAGATCGGCTTCGTTTTTCAGTCGCACCATCTGTTGCCGCAATGTTCTGTGTTGGAAAATGTCCTCGTCCCCACGTTGGCTAAGACGGGCCGCGCTCCCGCCGATGCCGCCGCGCGCGCCCGCCAACTCCTCGAGCGTGTCGGTCTTGGCCACCGTCTCGACCACCGACCGGCCCAGCTGTCCGGCGGCGAATGCCAGCGCGTCGCCGTCGTGCGCGCACTGATCAACCGGCCCAGCCTCATCCTCGCCGACGAACCGACCGGCGCGCTCGACCACTCCACCGCCGAGTCACTGGGCGACCTGTTGGTGGAACTGAACCGCGACGACCAAGTGACGCTGATCGTCGTCACGCACTCCGCCGAACTCGCCGACAAGATGGGTGCCATCCGCCAACTCCTCGACGGCCAGTTCGTCGCCGACAACCTCTGACGCACACACGGCATGACAACTTGGGCTCTTGTTTTGAATTCGTTCCGGTTTTACGCCCGGAGCCACGTTGGCACGCTGCTGGGTGTCGCGGTCGGTGCGATGGTGTTGACCGGCGCGATGCTTGTCGGCGAGTCAGTGCGCGGCAGCCTGCGCGACATGGCTGCTGCCCGGATTGGCCAAGCGCAACTCGCCCTCCCCTCCGGCGACCGGCTTTTCCGAGCCGACTTGGCCAAGCGCCTCGCCGACGATTTGCACACCGCGACAGCGGCGACACTGCAACTCCCCGGCTTGGCCAAGCGGCCGTCCGGCGAGTCGCGCGCCAACAACGTCGTCGTCATGGGCGTTGACGCGGCGTTTTGGAAACTCGCGCTCGAACAACCCGACTTCGCCGACATTCCCAAAGGCGCCGTCGTGCTCAACGAGCGATTGGCCCGGCAACTCAACGTCAAAAAAGGCGATGTCATCAACCTGCGCGTGCACAACCCGTCGCAACTTTCCCGCGACGCACCGATGGCGCCGATCGAGGATGCCACCGCGTCGATGGCCCAGCTCAACGTCCACGCCGTCGTCACCGACCGGCAGTTTGGCCGGTTCAGTCTGCAGGCTTCGCAGATCCCGCCGTACACCGCCTTCGTGCCGCTTGGCCAATTGCAGTCGAAAATCGACAAACCGGGCATGGCCAATCTCATGCTCGTCGCCGACGCGACCGCCGCCCAAGCCCAAACCGCCTTGGCGAAGCATTGGCAACTCGCCGACACGCAGGCGCAGTTGATCGAGTTGCCGAACGGCATCGAGTTGCGCACGCCGCGCATTTTTCTCGAGTCGCCGCTCGCCAAGGCCGCCCGCGCGGTCGACCCCGACGCCAAGCAAGTGCTGACTTATTTCGTGAACAAACTCCAGCTTGGCGACAAGTCCACGCCGTACTCGATGGTCGCCGCGCTGGACGGTTTTGCGCCGGGCAAAATCTGGCTCAACCAATGGACGGCCGACGACTTGCAAGCCAAGGTTGGCGACGAAGTCGAGCTGGCCTATTACACCGTCGGCACCATGCGCCAACTCGAGGAGCGCACGGCCAAGTTCACCGTCGGCGGCGTCATCGCGATGGACGACCCGCGCGCCGACCGGACGCTGATGCCGCAGTTCCCCGGCATGACCGACTCGGAAAACTGCACCGACTGGGACACCGGTTTCCCGATGGACCTCGACGCTATCCGCGACAAGGACGAGGATTACTGGGACGAATACAAAGGCACGCCCAAGGCGTTCATCAGCCTCGCCGACGGGCAGGAAATCTGGAGCAACCGTTTCGGCGATTTGACCGCCGTGCGCTTCGCTGCCACCGACAAGGCCGCACTTGGCCGGGCGCTGCTCGGCAAGCTCACTCCCGCCGACACCGGCTTGGCCTTCCAAAATATTCGCGGCCAAGCCGACAAGTCAGTCGGCAACTCGATGGACTTCGGCGGCTTGTTTATGGGCTTCAGTTTTTTTCTCATCGCCTCGGCGGTGATGCTTATCTCGTTGCTGTTCCAGTTCACGATGGAAAAACGGACGCGCGAAACTGGCACGCTGCTCGCACTCGGCATCCCGGCCAGGCGCGTCCGCCGCATGCTGCTGCTCGAGGGCGGCCTCATCGCGCTGGCTGGCTGCGTCATCGGCGGGATCGCTGGCGCAGCCTACGCTCGGGCGATGCTCAACGGCTTAGCGACGAACTGGAAGGATGCCGTCGCCTCCGCCGCGCTGACGTATCACAGCTCCGGCACGGCGTGGGCCATCGGCTTGCTGAGCGCGTTCGTCATCGCGGTCGGGACAATTTGGTGGTCGCTTCGCAAGTTGAACACGCAAACTGCCCGCGAACTTCTCGCCGGTGAGTCGGCGGAAAACACCCACACGCACAAGTCAGCCAAGCGCGCCACGGTCATCGGCAGTTTGCTGGCGTTGGGCGCCGCCGCAGTGGTGGCTGGCGCGCTGGCCGGCGGCACCGAACTGACGCCCAGTTCGTTTTACGCGGCCGGCGCGATGCTGCTCTTGGCCGGGCTGGCGTTTGCGTCGGCGCGGTTGACGCGCTTGGCCAAGGCGGGCGCGCGTGGCCAAGCGGACGGACTCTCTCTCACCGGCCTTGGCCAGCGCAACGCCGCACGTCGCCGTCGCCGTAGCATGGCCACCATCGGCATGCTGGCCTGCGGCAGTTTCATGATCGCCTCGATCGGTGTGTTCCAAAAAGACGCCACGATCGACGCCAACGAGCCGACCTCCGGCACGGGCGGCTTCGCGCTGATGGGTGAAGCCAGCATCGCGATCGTGCATGACATGAACGACCCGCAGCAGCGCGCCGATCATTACAGCCTCGACGAGCAACTCGTGGCCGGCGTTGCCTCCGTGCCGCCGCGGCTGCGCGACGGCGACCATGCCAACTGTCTCAACCTCAACCGCGCACAGCAACCGCGCCTGCTCGGTGCCAAGCCGGAACAGCTCAAAGGCCGGTTCACGTTCGCCGCGACGCTCGACGGACTCGACCCGGGCGACAACCCGTGGGCGCTGCTCGAGACCGCGCGCGCGACCCTCAATCTCGGCGACGAAATCGTCCCAGCCGTCGCCGACCAAAGCGTGATGATGTGGGCGCTCGGGATGAAGATGCTCGGCGACACGATCGATTACACCGACGAACACGGCAACGCATTCAAGGTGATGTTCGTCGGCCAACTCGCCGACTCTATTTTGCAGGGCAACCTGCTCATCGCCGAGTCGGACTTCATCAAGCGCTACCCCGGCGAGAGTGGTTACCGCGTGTTTCTCGTCGATGCACCGGCGGACAAAGTCGATGCTGTGAGCAGCGAGTTGAGTGTCGCGCTGGAGAACCACGGCTTCGAGTGGGTCAGCGCCACGCGTCGGCTTGGCGAACTGAATGCCGTGCAAAACACATACCTGAACACGTTCCAAGTGCTCGGCGGCCTTGGCCTGTTGCTCGGCAGTCTCGGCTTGGGCGTCGTCGTGATGCGCAACGTGCAGGAACGCAAAAGCGAACTCGCGCTGCTGCGCGCAATCGGTTTTGAGAAACGCGCGATCAAGCGCCTCGTGCTGACCGAGTACCTCGGGCTACTCATCGGCGGCCTGCTGATCGGCACCGTCGCGGCCGGCTTGGCCGTGCTGCCCACCATGCTTTCCCCAACCACCGATGTGCCGTACGCTCTGCTCGGCGCGACGCTCGGCAGTGTGCTGCTGCTCGCCGGCCTTTGGACGTGGATCGCCACAAATCTATCGCTGCGAGGCAACCTGCTCGAAGGGTTTCGAGGGGATTGAACAAATGAACAGATCATCAAAAAACGCGACAGCGTCTTGGATTCTATTTTTGGCGCTTGGCTTGGTGGCATTTTCGGTTCGGGCCGAGGAGCCGTTGTATCAAAATAATTTTGAGCAAACTGAGGTTGGTGAAGTACCAGACGATTTTCTCGTTCTCGACGGCAATTTCGCCGTGAGGCTTGAAGACGGCAACAGGTTCCTCGAATTGCCCGGCGCGCCGCTGGATTCGTTCGGCTTCATGTTCGGCCCGACGGCACTACACGGCAACGAGATTAGTGCGCGGATGTTCGGCACAAAAAAAGGCCGCCGCTTCCCCGTCTTCGGCGTCGCGCTGAACGGCGTCAACGGCTACCGACTGCAGGTGGCCCCGGCCAAGCGCGCGATCGAGTTGCTCAAAGGCAGCGCCGTCGTGGCCAAGGTGCCGTTCCGCTGGGGCGGCGGCGAGTGGCTGCGGCTCTCGCTGCGAGTCGAGCAAACCGGCGACACCGAGTGGACCGTCAGTGGCAAGGTTTGGGCCGACGGCAAACCTGCCCCGGCCAAGCCCACCATCACGCACAAGGAAGCCAAGGAGCCGCGCAAAGGCAAACCCTCCATTTGGGGAAGCCCGTACTCCGGCACCCCGATTCGCTATGACGACGTCGTCGTCAAAAAAATTGCCAAGTAACCGGCTGGGCATTTCCCTGCTGGCGCTTGGCTTGGCCGCACCGCTTGGCCAAGCGGTGGAAGTGGAACTGCGACTCTCGATTCCCGAGGCACCGTTTCACGTCATCGGCGATCCAGTGCCGTTGCGCTGGGAGTTCGTCAACCGCAGCGACCAACGGCTCGCGTTTATGTGGGAGGGCTGCTGCCGGTTGAACGGCCGCATCACGGCATCGCTTGGCCAAGTCACCCTCCGCTCCGAGCCGGCAACTTCCGCCGCACAGTTGACTGCGCACCGATTCGCGCGCGCCGTGCGACTACTCCCCGGCAAGCCGGCCGTTTTCGAGACGAACCTCGGCGACTGGCTCAACATCGACCGCTCCGGCGAATACAAACTCACCGCCCGATACACCGGCCTGCTCGACAACCAGCAGCCGCAAGTCGGACGCGGCTGGCAACTCTGGAAAGACTCCACCACGGCCGAGCCGATCCGCGCCACGCTGCTGACCCCGGGCGACTACATCGCCAGGCGCAACCAAGCCGAGATTGCGCTTCGACTCGACGGCCCCGATCGATTGCTCCCGCTCGATCCGACGATGCTCGAATTGAAACTGCTCAACTTGTCCGAGACACCCAAGACAATCCATTGGCCAAGTGATTTTGCGCTTTGGTTTTTGGATGCCACCGGCGGGCGTTCACCGCTCACACCAACTCGAATTCGCAGCGCCCCGGAGGAATTTGTGCTCGCAAAAAAACAGCGCTTGGCCAAGCGCATCGAGATTGACTCAGGTGCATTCGACGCCCAGCCGCTGGGGCAATACCGGCTGTTCGTCGAGTTCAAAACTCCCGCAACCCGGTCGCCCTCCAACGCTGTGCCGCTCGACTGGCGGTTGGACGCCGCCGGGTTGCAGCAACTCATCCGCTTGGCCTCCGGCGGCGCGAAAACCGGCCGGCGAAACCGGCCGCTGAAACTGATGCGCCAACACCTCGGCGAACTTGGCCCGGCGCTTGGCCAAGTGCCTGAATCGCAATTGACCAAAGCCGGCAGGAAGTTGCTGGGCGAACTCCGGCTCGCCGCCGCGCTGAAACCGTTCGCGCCAAAGCCGGGCCAAGTGACCGTGAAACTCCGAGCCACCGGCGACGGGGCCCTTCAATTTGCCGACACCGCGCTTGGCCAACTGTTGAAGGACAACAAACCTGCGACCGAGCAACTCGTCGCCTTGCTCAACGTCCGCCGTCACTTGGGCTGGACGATTGCCGTTGAACTGCGCCCCGACAAAGCCACCTCGCCCAAGCAACTTGCCGCCGCTTTCAAGTCGCTGAAACCGTTCGCCAGCGACGGAATCAAAATCAAGATTTTGCCAGCTTTGAATTTGCGCGCCCCTCGATGACCTTGGAGGTCGGCTGGTAGTTGGCGATGAATTCTTCGCGGTAGTCGTCGAATGTGCCGTTGGCCAAGTGGCGGCGGATGTCGCGCATGACCTCGAGGAAAAAGTGGGAGTTGTGCACGCTGAGCATCCGCAGCCCGAGGATTTCGCCGGCCTTGAGCAGGTGGCGCAGGTAGGCGCGGGTGTGGTGCGTGCAGGCGAAACAGTCGCAGCCCTCTTCGATCGGGCCGAAGTTTTCTTTTTGGTGACTCGCACGGAGGTTGATCGCGCCTCCGGTCGTGTACGCGGTGCCGTTGCGGGCGACGCGGGTCGGCAGCACACAGTCGAACATGTCCACGCCACGCGCAACCAGTTCGATCAACTGCGCCGGGGTGCCGAGGCCCATCGCGTAGCGCGCCTTGTCGGCGGGCAGGTGCGGCTCGGTGATCTCGACGGCGTGCATCATTTCCGGTTCCGGTTCGCCGACGCTGACGCCGCCGATGGCGTAGCCGTCAAAGTCCATCGCGACGAGTTCCTCGGCGCAACGCTGGCGGAGTTCGGGGACGTTGGCGCCCTGCACGATACCGAAGTAAAGCTGACCCTCGGCGCGGGGTTGTTCGGCGCAGATGGCTGCCCAGTTGAGCGTGCGCTTGACGGCGGCTTCCAAGTCGGCGGCGGACGCGCCGTGCGGCGGGCATTCGTCGAACAACATCGCGATGTCGGAACCGAGTTCGCGCTGGATGGCCATCGATTCTTTCGGGCCGAGGAACAGCGTCTCGCCGCTGAGATGCGACTGAAACTCGACGCCGTCATCTCGCACTTTTCGAATCTTTGCCAAGCTATAAACCTGAAAACCGCCGCTGTCGGTGAGGATCGGCTTGTCCCAGTTCATGAACCGATGCAGGCCGCCGGCCTTGCGGATGATGTCCATGCCGGGACGGAGGAACAGGTGGTACGTATTGCCGAGCAGAATCTCCGTGCCAATCTCGTTGAGTTCGCGCAGGTCAAGCGCCTTGACGCTGGCCTGCGTGCCGACCGGCATAAACACTGGCATGTCAATCACGCCACGAGTGGTCGTCAACCGGCCAAGGCGCGCCTTGCTACGCGGGCTGGTTTTGAGCAACTCATACATTCGCGGGAGGAGAGAAAAATCAGCACTTGGCCAAGGGGCGGTTTACCACTCACCCTCGGCGAGGAGCGCGACGATTTTCTTGGCCAGGTCGTTGGCGAGGAGCGGTAGTGCCTGTCGCTCGGCGCTGGCAAGGTCGCCGCCCAGGCGGATGGTGGTGCGGCCGGTCAACTCACGATCAAGCAGCACCCTGCCGGTGGCGCGGTCGGCGGCGCGGATGCGGGTGATCAACTCAACCTCGAAGTCGCGTACGCTGAGAATATCGCGCGGCTTAAAGCTCACGGCGGATCGCCGATAGTGGGTGATGTTGCCGGTGAGCAGCACGTCGCCGTCGTCGCCGGTGGCCAACTCAAACGTGCCGTCCCGCTGCAACTCGCGACGGATGGAGGCATTGACCGACTCGGAAAGGCCAGGCTGCGGCGTGGCGTTTTGGAACAGGCCCACCTCGACGGATTGGCCGGCGGGGATTGCTGGATTCACCGGGCCCAGCCGGTAGCTTGCGCAACCGGCAACAAGCGTTGCCATGGCCAAAAACAAAGCAGCGCGGGTGGCAACCGGAAGGGTCATTTTGATTTTGCGCCCGAGGTTTTTTGCGCGTCGAGGCGTGGCTGCAACTCGGCGATCTTTTGCAGTGCGATCGCGGCGTTCTCCGTGCCGGGGGCAAGCTCCTTCACCTCGTTGTAATAGTTTTTTGCGCCAGCCAACTTCCCCAGTTTTTCGTAATAGCCCGCAATCTTCATGTTGCCGAGAGCCTGCTCGACCTTCATGGTTTTAATTTTTTCCCGGGCCTGTGGCACCCGTTCATCATTGGGATAAAGTGCGATGAAATCCGAGAAGGCGTCGATGGCCTTGTGGGTCACGCCCTGGTCGTATTCCGCATCAAGCGACTGCTGTTGGTAGGCGGAGCCGGCGGCGAACAACCCCTCGGAGGCGATGTCGGGGCGGTCGTGGTATCGGTCGGCTGCCTTCTCAAAAGCCAGGACCGCCAATCGATAGTTTTTGTGCTTTTCACTCTCTGAGAATTGAAAGCCGCCTGCCTTGTTGACCCAGGCCTGGCCGATGTTCATCTGCGCCTTGGGCGCCACGGAACTGAACGGCCCGCTGCTGACGATGTCCTGAAACATGGCCACCGTCTTGCTCATCGACTTGTAAAATGGAATGCGGCTCCACAGCTTGAAGCGCTGGCCGTTCAGATATCGTGTGGCTATCGCAAACTGCCGCGCCTGGACATCCTCAAAATCGACATTTTGGGGATAGAGCCGCAGTAGGTGTTGGTACTCGGCAAACGCTTTCTGGTCGTCGCCCCGTTTTTCGTATGATTGGGCCAGCAGCAACTGGGCCGCCGACGCGTGGTCGGACTATGGCCAGTCGGCCACCGTGCGCCGGGCAGCCTTGAAGGCGATTTTCCAGTCCTCCGCCGCGAAGGCATTCCTCGACACCGCGAGTTGATCCTTGGCATTGGCGCGACGCCAACCGCCGCCGCCGCTGAGGCTCTCGTACGACCAGCCTTCGCCGCGCCGGAAAATGATCGGTGCGGGTGAGCTGTTTGGCCAGGACAGAAAAACCACCGCGGCCAGGAGCAAGGGACACGTCCAACGCTGCATGGGCGGACTGTAGGGCAAGCGCCCCGGCTGCTCCAGCCTGATTTTTCTTTTGCCCGCGCCTGGCCAAGGCCACCCTCGGCGCGGATGGATACGTCCGGATCGCTCATCATCACAGATTGCCCGGAGGCGCTGCGCGGCTTCGCCGAAACCAGCGGCCAAGCGGGCTGGGAAGCCGCCCCTTTCGCGCAACTCGCCGACAGCACCCGGCGCGCTTGGCAGGCTGTTGGCGGGCTTGGCCAAGCGGAGATTGTCCGCCGACCCGCCCCTGCTCCGTGGCGGCAAATCATGGCTGTTGGCCACTCAGCCATCTCGCAGGTGGACGGCCTGCGCGAACTGCTCCAGACCGGTGCCGCGCCGCCCACGCCGTTTGCCTGTCTCGCCGTGACCGGCGACAACTTCCACGGCAACCGGGGCCGGCCGTGGCGCGCGCTCGAGGGCAATCTGCACCTGACGGCGCTGTTCTCGCCCAACCGCTCCGCACGCGAACTCGGCCTTGGCCTGAGCATGCTGCCGACGTTGGCGGTGGTCGATGCGCTTGGCCAATTCGACGCGCTTGGCCAGGCGCCACGCATCAAGTGGGTCAACGACGTGCTGCTTGGCGGCCGCAAGGTTTCCGGCGTGATCACCTCGACCGTGGCCAAGGGCGAGTGCATCGAGCACGCCGTGCTGGGCATCGGCGTCAACGTCGCCACCACGCCGGAGTTCCCCAGCGGCAAGTTCGTCCAGCCGCCCGGCAGCCTGCGCGAGTTGGCGCCGGACATCCTCATCACCCTCCCCGCGATGCTGGCCGTGCTGCTCGAGAGCCTGGCCAGGCGGCACGCGCAGTTGCTCGAACACGGACCGGGCGCGTTGCACGCCGATTATGTACGACACAACTGCGTCATCGGGCGCGAAGTGGAGATTTGGGAAGAGACCGCCGGCGAGTGCGACGACGCCAAGCTCATCGCCGACGGCAGGGTCACGGACATCCTCCCCGACCTCTCGCTGCGACTCGACGGCGTCGCCGAGCCGGTGCGCCGCGGCCGCCTCATTTTCGCCGACTGAACGTTTTGGGCTTTGGCTCGTGGCCTCTCGTCCGTATCTTCCTGCGCATGCGAACGGTCAAAGTGCCCCTCGGGGATCGCAGTTACCCCATCAAGATTGGCAACGGCCTGCTGCCCCGGCTGGGTGGCGAGTGTCGCCGGCTCAAGCTGGGGGAACGCTGCGCGGTGGTGACCGATCACACCGTGGGACCGCTCTACGCCAAGGCTTCGCTGGCTTCGCTGCGGCAGGCCGGGTTTGCCCCGGTGGAACTCCGCGTGCCCGCCGGCGAGACAGCCAAGAGCCTGCGAACAATCCAAGCCTGCTACGACCAACTGGCCAAGCACCGGCTCGAGCGCAGCTCATTCATCGTGGCGCTGGGCGGCGGCGTGGTGGGCGACATGGCCGGCTTTCTCGCGGCGAGCTATCTGCGCGGCATCGGCTTCGTGCAGGTGCCGACGACGTTGCTGGCCCAAGTAGACAGCTCGGTCGGCGGCAAGGTCGGCGTGAACCTGAAGGCCGGCAAAAACCTGGTCGGCGCGTTTTATCAGCCGCGCCTTGTGCTGTGCGACCTCGACACGCTCAAGACGTTGCCCAAGCGCGAGCTGCGAGCCGGGCTCGCCGAGGTGATCAAGTACGGGATCATTGACGACGCGGCGCTGTTCCGCCGGCTCGAGCGCACGCTGCCGGGGCTGCTGCAGCTCGACGCCAAGGGCACGGCGCACATCGTCGCCCGCAGTTGCCAGATCAAGGCCAAGGTCGTCGCGCAGGACGAGCGCGAGGGCGGGCTGCGCGCTATTCTGAACTACGGCCACACCATCGGCCACGCGCTCGAGGCCGTCTCGCGTTATGGAAAATATCTGCACGGCGAGGCGATCTCGATCGGCCAAGTTGCGGCGGCGAAAATCTCGCGCGACGTGCTCGGGCTTGGCCAAGCGGAAGTCGATCGCATTGAAGCGCTGTTCGCGCAAGCCAACTTGCCGACCTCGGTGCGCTTGGCCAAGCCGCAGTTGGCCAAGGTGTTCGCCGCGATGAAGCTCGACAAAAAAGTCAGCGGCGGCGAGGTCAAGTTCGTGCTGGCTCAAAAAATCGGCCAAGTTAAGTTTGGGATCGACGTCCCGAATGCAATCATCAACGCTGCGTTAAAATAATGTCCGCCATCAGTGAAACGATTGTTCGTGAGTTCCTTGAGGCCAACGGCTTCCTCGTGCAACAGGGGCGCAAGTTTGTCGCGCCGTCGCGCCGGCACGACTCGCACATCGATTTTTTTGCCTCCCACCCGGCGGCGACTGAGTCGAAAGCCGTCCTGCCGTTCGAGTTACAGCCGACCGACTTGAAGTACATTCGCCGCGCTGTTTTCGCAGTGAAAGGCTGGCACACGGAGACGTTCAGCCCGGCGGTGATGGCCAACTCGCCGGAGATTTTTCGCTTCGCACAACCGGCGGCCGCCAAGGCGGCGGAGGCGGTGTTCGGCGCCGATGCCGTTTTTCTCAAGATACTCGTTGCGCCGTCGCTGCCGTCCTCGAAAAAACTGCGCCGGGAAAGCGCGGATTTCCTCCGCAGCAAGGGGGTCGACGGGGTGATTGAGTTTCCGGCGGTACTCTCGGCCGTGATCGATGGGGTGGAGAAAAACCGCAACTACCAGCGCTCGGATGTGCTGCAGTTGATCCGCGTGCTCAAGGCGCACGGGATGCTGCGGGAACGGCAGATGGAATTGTTCCGAGCCGCGAAGCCTCGCGCCGCCCGCAAGCCGAAGCCGTAAAGCGCGGGCGTCAGTGAGCGTTCAACAGCATGCTGGCAGCCGCCAGGGCAAGGCCGACTGCGATCGCCATCATTTTGTAGGCGTTGAACCGATGGTCTTCGCTGCTCTCAAAGAGGATCGTCGTCGAGACGTGCAGAAAGATGCCGATGACAATGGCCAGACTTTCGCGGTTGTACTGGCCAACCACCTCAACTCCGCTCAGCAGCGTGCCGAGCGGCGCCATCGCGGCGAACACCGCCAGCAACCCGAACGCCTTGGGTTTGCCCAGGCCACTGTTGAGCAGCATCGCAAGGAACACCATGGCCACCGGGTACTTGTGTAACACAATTCCCATCAACAACGGCTCGACACCGTGGGAGTGGCTGTGCTCGTGGCTGTGGCCGGCGTCCCCGCCGCCCAGCGGCATGCCCTCGAGAAACGCGTGAAGGCACAGGCCAATCATCAACCCGACCGGCAACCCGGCGCTGCGGTGCGTGTGCGCGTGGCCATGCTCGATGCCGCCCGAGAGGTACTCGAGCATTACCTGGATGAAAAAACCGACCAAGACGAACGATCCAAAATACGCCCCCCGGTCATCGCCGGTGAACACTTCCGGCAAGAGGTGCAGCGCGGTGATCGAGAGCAGGTAGGCGCCGCTGAAGGCGATCAGCAGCTTGAGCTTGTTGGGGTCCGACGGCTTGATCCACAGCACCGTGAGTGCCGCGGCAAAAACAGAAAATATAAGAAGCGCGTAAGTCAATTGGGGTGACGGCCAAGCGCTTGGCCAAGCGTGCTTTGGTTATTGCAATCCATTTGCCGTTGGCTGGCACGAAAAACCGCCGCACACCTTCCGGGCGCGGCGGCTTCAAAGTCGGTTACTTCATTAGGAGCAACGTGCGGGCTTGCTTGATGGCGTTGGCCATGCGGCGCTGGTAATGCGCTGGAAGCCCGGTGTACTTGCGCGGCAGGATGCGGCCGTGGCCGGTCACGAACGTCTGCAGCAGCTCGGTGTTGCGGTAGTTCAGCTGATCGACGGTGAAATCGATGACGGGCTTCGGGCGCGGCGGACGCGATTGGTTCGTGTTCCGTTTATTCTTGTCCTTCTTCCTTGGCATATTACTTGATCTCGCGATGCACCGTGTGACGACGCAGGTTGGGGTTGTATTTTTTCATCTCCAGCCGGTCGGGCTGGGTTTTCTTGTTGCGCTGACCCATGTAACGGGACACTGGCTTGCCCTCGCCCTTGGCTTCCGTGCATTCGAGAATGACTGTTTCTCTTGCCATAAATTAATCTTTCTTTGTCTTGGGTTCTGGAAGTTCCTTTTCGGCCATGTCCTTGGTTGAGACCGCCGGCGTGGTGATGGTGCCCAACTGCCCTAGCGAGCGGCTTTGCAGGATGCCGTGCTGTTCAAGCTCAGTCTGGGCGTCCACCCGGAACCGGGCCCAAGGAATGGCATTTAAACGCGTCTGGGGAAGATCGGAAGAGCACACGTCTGAACTCCAGTCACGATCAGATCTCGTATGCCGTCTTCTGCTTGAAAAA
>ERZ813253.240-NODE-240-length-21379-cov-4.371730_pt1 | contig 21379 bp, 16 predicted proteins | sample MGYA00520893_ERZ813253 | MGnify/ENA primary metagenome ERZ813253 (study PRJEB31669, sample SAMD00080414) | marine metagenome | biome: oceanic hadal pelagic zone biome; feature: marine hadalpelagic zone; material: sea water | place: Pacific Ocean:Izu-Bonin Trench...
TAATATTATGAAAACAAATTTATTAAAAACAACAATGCTAGCAGCTTTGCTGCTAATAAACCAAAGTGGCTTTGGGCAGAATGAAGAAAATCCAATTACAGATCGGCTAAATACTTTGTCTAAAGGATTATTAGGTGTTGTGCAGAATACTGAAAATAAAGCAATAATATTTAGTAATCTTAATGCTACCCATACTTTTTCAGATAGTATTTTCTATTACTTTATTAGATATGATGGGTTAATTGAGCTGTTTAATGAACATGAATTAAGCTTTACAGATTCAATGGACTACTACATTAAAAAATATGGAACAGAAGATGAAGTAAGAGGGAGAAGTATTACACAAGGGATTTTAGATTTTTTAGCAAAAGCCGATACAAATTTTGTACCACATATAATGATTCCTTATTTTAATCCAAGTTTTTTTGAATCTGAGGATATTAGAACTGCTGGTATATTTTTAGAAAAAGAATACCCATTAACAGTAATGCAACTTAATGTTGAGGGGCAAATAGAGCATTTAGTTATAGAAAAAGAAAATGCAAAAACAGACCCTGTTTTAATGTCACTAGTTAGTATTGCATCACATTGCTTGTATAATGGCAACTGTAATCCTTATAGCCCTGTTACTTTAACTACCTGTACTTGGAGCAATATAGTTTGTTGGCAATGCCCTCCTTATCCACCGTTAGGCGGAATACCAACTACACTATCATCATTAGGTTGTGTTAATACGCAAATGCATGAGTTAAAGATTGTATTAAAAGATGATGCCTGTATTACGAATAACTTTAATAGTTCTGGTTATTACGCGCAACTGTTATACATAAATACAGCTACTTATTGGGAGAGTAGTTTTTCAATAACTCCACCGGGTATTATATATGCTAAAAAATTAGAACACCCAATAAGGTTGTATAGCTCAAATAATTGGACAAGCTATCAAGATGGGGAGTATTTAACACTTTGTAGAAAATGCAACATATTTGATATTTGGTCAGACCCTCAATCTGCACTTATTGCATTAGGGGAGAAAGGTGTTTTTATGTTAAAACGGTTAAATCTTCAACCATTATATTTTATAATACCAAATTTTCAAGGGTTTTGGTATAAAAGTACGCCTGATACAGAGTTTAGCTTTACAGATGATACGAATGGACAACTATGTGGACCTGTAAATTTTGATATAGAGCATGAGTATTTATTTAATGATGTTTCTGAATTTTTAACAGAAAATATTTTTAACTTTGGAACAGATTATATTGCATCTACTAATAGAAATTTTATTTTAGATTACTGGCTTAACAATGTTATTATGGTAGGGTTCACACAAGGTATGATAATGGTTTCTGTAAATGATTATTTAGAATTTGAAGCACCATTTAATAATACCTTTACACCTACTGGCACTAAAGTATATGAATTTGAGTTGTTTAGTAATGGTAAGTATGAGATAAAAAAAGATATTTCTCCTTCATATGTGCTTCAACCGAATGATGTTGTTGATATTTATGTGAAGGCAGTGTATAAAAATGGGGAAGTAATTGATGGCTTTATAGAACATACTTTAGTTGGTGATGGTTCACAAAATACTTTTAATGCGGTAAATATATTTCTAAGAGGGGATATAGAAGATTATGACCCTAATAATACTAATTATAAAATTGAGATATGGAAACATTAAAATATTTTTTACTAAGCATTTTACTTCTACCTAATCTTACAGTAGGTCAAGTAAGCCAAGAATGGATAAATATTTATGGTTCTGCTAGTACTAATTATATTGATGAAGTAAAAGACATTGCAACAGACAATAATGGAAATGTATACATAACAGGTAAATCGCTTTCTACTACCAGTAATACAACTGATGTCTTAATCATCAAATATGATGGGCAAGGCAATCAAGTTTGGCTGAAAGAGCACCATGCTTTTGGTATAGATAAAGGAAAGTGCATTGGTGTAGATAAGGCAAATAATATTTATGTTGCAGGTATTTCTGAAAATACAAATGGGGATGAAGATGCATTACTATTAAAATACAATACTAATGGTAATTTAATATGGTCAAGAACATTTGATGTAGCTGGTATGAATGAAGAGATAAGAGGAATGAAGATTGATAAAAATGCTAATATCTATTTGACTGGTTTTACAGAAGAAATTAATTTATATACAAATATGCTCACACTAAAATATGATAGTGCAGGCACCTTAAATTGGTCTGCTATTTATAACGATCCAATTGGAGGACATGATCATGCTTATGCTATAGCATTAGGTAATAATGGGGATGTATTTGTTACTGGTGAGAGTGTAAAGGTTATAGCACCAGAAGATGTAGCACTTACTACTATTAAATATGATGCAAATGGTAATCAAGTTTGGGAGCATAATTTTCAAGGTGTTGCTAACGATTATGATTACTCAAGAGCAATAATAGTAGATAGTTTAGGGTATGCGTATGTTGGGGGTGGAACTGTACAAGCTACATTTCCTACAGATGTTGATTTTCTAACCATAAAATATGATTTGAATGGCGATACCATTTGGACAAGAACATATAGTGGGCTAACTGCATCTGGAAATGATGGTATAGTAGATATTGAACTAGATGAAAATTTAAGTATAATTGTTTCAGGGAATAGTGATGGTGCTAATAGCCAAGATATAGCAACAATACAATATGACAATAACGGTAATATTAATTGGGTAGTAAGAGAAGATACAGGGCAGTATACAGATATAGTAGCAGATATTGAAATTGATGATAGTAACAAAATCTACATTGCAAGCGCATATCTAATAAAGTATGATGAATTTGGAAATGAAATATGGCGAATACTTATGGATACTACTTCCTTATATCCAAACCCCACATGTTTAACTTTAAGTGAGGATGCTTGTAATTTGTATTTAGGTGCTGATGGAATGTTTCAACTACCTAACACTTTATGGACAGCTGATGCTGTTGCAATAAAATATAAGCAATGCACTCCTTCTCCAACAGTAGAAGTAAGTCCAATACATACTAGTAGTAATCTCCTGCAAATAGTAGATATACTGGGCAGAGAAACAATACCCCAAAAAAATGTGCCGCTTTTTTATAGGTATGATGATGGCAGGGTGGAGAAGAAACTGATAATGGAATAATGTAGTAATTTGCACTTTGTATTATTTTAAGTAATGCGCAAAATTTAATATTAAATGGAAGCCCTACTTAATATTTTCCATCAATCTTTTTAAATCTTCCTCAAAAAAGTTCGATATTTGTCCTTTCGGCTCCACTAAAAAAGAAACCCACTCTTGAGTGGGTTTCTTTTTTAGGTTTAGGCCCACCAAATGACAAGTCCAATGTATTACACCAATCTCTAATAGCTTATCTATCTTTCATGTATGGTGTCGTAGTCCTCATGAAAGGAGACTATGACTAATACATTTTGTTATACACTATTTTATACTTTTAAGATGTTCTTCTAATTCAGTGATAACCCATTCAGGTTCTCCGTAATGGATGTAGTGTCCACTGTTAGTAGTATTTAAGATTTTTATATTCTCTTTATCTTTTTTCCAATCGGAAAACAGCTTTTTCTTAATTTGGATGTTCTGTTTGGTCATAAATTTATTTTCCTGGTAGGAGGCGAGAATTGTGATTGGAATTCTTGTAGGTAGTGGATTCTTTCTCATTATTTTGTCAATATTATAAACTTCTTTCCACTCGTTGTAAACTCCAATTGGTTTTTGGTTATAACTATTATCCCATGCCGTTTTCATTGAATCTGCAGATTCTGGAGACATTTGTTTGAAAACTTCTTCATAGAGATATTCATTAGTTGGGTCGATTAAGAACAAGCCTGCAACTTTGGATGGAAAGGATTGTTGATGCTTTCTAACAATATGACCTCCAAGTGAGTGTCCAACTAAAACAATTGGTCCATCAATTTTATTTTGAGTGATTAAAATGTCTAGGTCGTTTACTAAATTTTTGAGAGTCCTTGGATTATCTGTGGCTGGTGATTGTCCCAATCCTTTTCTGTCATAAGAAATTGTTTTGTAGTTGGCAGAAATTCTTGTTTGGATTTTGTCCCAATTACTTAATGGAGTTCCTAAACCTGACTCAAAAACAATTGTTGGGCTTCCAGAACCTTTGATTAGGGTATTGAATTTTTCTTTTTTTGGTATATCATTATCCCCACAAGAGAATATCAAAGAGATAAATAGTAATAGTAGTAATAGATTTTTCATAAAACAAACTTACTTATTAATTTTCTAAAAAAGTTCGAAATTAGGACCGAGAGGTCCACCAAAAATAAACCCACTGAAAAGTGGGGCTTTTAATTTACTTTGACGGTAGCAGGATTACAACCTACACTCTATTTACATGATTACAGCAAGCTTTTAAACTAAAATTTGCTCCGCTTCTTGCTTATCTTTTATAAAAAGCTAATCCCATTCCTGTCCAAAAAACTTATAATTTTTACGAACACTTTCGTCATTTCCTTCTTCATCAATACACTCATCTTCCGATTCATATATCGCATCTGGCGGACATACTGGTACACATGCTTGACAATCTATACATTCTTCAGGATCTATATATAATTGCAAACCATCTAATTTTCCTTCTTCACTTAACTTTTTAACTTCTTTGCCGGCACCCTCTACATCTATTGGCCCATGAATGCAATCCACCGGACACACTTCTACACATGCTGTATCACACACTCCTACACATTTATTTCCTATTATATAGCTCATAATTTTATCATTAACATACTATCTTTATCGTTATTTAAAAAATCAAATAGTATAAGTTTGTTTTTACAAAAAGTAAAAGTACATAAAAAAGTCGAGATGAGAGGATTCCCCTATTATTGGAATATTATTGAAATATCAAGGATTTCCTCTTGTCTTTTAACTCTAACTGTTGTGCTGTCTCCAATTTCAAATTTACTTAACCCCTGCATATACTTAAATATATCCGTTACTTCAATTGTTCCTAACTTTAATACAATATCTCCTTTGAGTATGCCAAATTTATCAGCAGTCTTGTTTTTAGAAACGCCATCAATTCTTAACCCTATTCCATCATAAAGATAATCAGGCATAACGCCAAGTGTCACTTTAAATTTTGGTGTTGATCCTGTGTCATTTACTGTTTCCTTAAAATCAAAATCATCTATTATTACTGACTTTTCAATAATATTACTTACATAAGACATAATTAAATACATGCCATTAAAATTAATTTTATCTACATCATCTGTTGGCTTATGATAATCTTCATGCTGGCCGGTAAACAAGTGTAAAACAGGAATATTTTGTAAATAAAAAGAGGTGTGTTCAGAAGGTCCAACTCCAGAATCTGATTTTTTCAATTTAAAATTATACCTATTTGCTTTATCAGTTAAGCTATCCCAACAACTACTTGTCCCTACACCATTTAAAGCAAGAACATTCTCATCATTTAATCTTCCTACCATATCAAAATTAATCATGAATCTAACAGTACTTAAATCAATGGTAGGATTTTTAGCATAGTAAGAAGAACCTAAAAGACCATGCTCTTCTCCAGAAAAAGCAATAAATAAATAGTTATAATTTTTATTTTCGGATAATTCATTAACTAAGTTAATTAGTACACTGACTCCACTTGCGTTATCATCAGCTCCATTATGAATCTCTTTATCACCATCATGTAATGATCCATAATGTCCGTACCCTAAATGATCATAATGCGCGCCTATAACAACAGTTTCTTTTTGAGTATTATCGAGATACCCTATTACATTAATCCCATTTATTTTTTTCTCTACCACTTCAGAGTGAGGTTGAGATTTTATCGTTGCTTCAAAATATTGAAAATAACCATCTGTCCCTTTAGGTAGTACATTGTATTCTTTAAACTTATCTCTTATATATCTTGCTGCCAATTTCTCAGATTCCGTGCCGGTTTCTCTACCCTCAAGTTTATCAGATGCTAGATAATTTACTTCTTCTATCATCTTATCTAGCACTTCATTTTTTTGAGCAATTAAAAGAAAGTTTGAAAAAGCTAATAATAAAATGCTTAATGTTATTTTTTTCATAATTAAAAGAATTATTCTTGCAAAAATTTTAGCAAAAATATGAAACACAATTTTATTTACACCCTTATTATATTGGTTTTATTTTCCTGTAATTATAAAACTGAAAAAAGCAACTCCGAAAACAACAAGAATTCACTTATTTATGAAAAAGAAGTGCATTTTAAAAATTTAAAACAACTAACTTTTGCGGGAGATAATGCGGAGGCATATTGGAGTTTTGATGACAGTAAACTAGTTTTTCAGGCAAAGAATCATAATTGGAATACGGAATGTGATCAGATCTTTATTACCGATACAAATAACTATACAATGGCAACTGATATCCCTATTCAAATCAGTACAGGATTTGGCAGAACAACATGCGCTTACTTTTTACCTGGGGACTCAACAATATTATACGCATCTACTCATTTATCTGATTCTTTGTGCCCTGAGGAACCAAAAAAAAGAGGAGATGGTAAATATGTTTGGCCTATTTATGAATCGTATGAGATATTTATTTGTGACTTAAAAGGAAATATTATTAAACAATTAACTAATAGTGAAGGTTATGATGCAGAAGCTACAGTATCCCCTATTGGTGATAAGATTGTATTTACATCAATGCGTTCAGGAGATTTAGAACTTTATACTTGTAATATTGATGGGTCGAATATTACACAAGTTACTAATCAATTAGGTTATGATGGAGGAGCATTTTTCTCATATGATGGCAAGAAATTAATATTTAGAGCATCAAGACCAGAGACTGAAGAAGAAATTGAAGAATATAAAGAATTATTATCTGAAGGGTTAGTGAAACCTACAGAAATGGAATTATATATTTGTAATGTTGATGGTAGCGATTTAAAAAAGATAACATCATTGGGAGGGGCGAATTGGGCTCCATTTTTTCATCCATCTAACAAGAAAATAATCTTTTCATCCAATCACAAAACTGAAAGAGGATTTCCATTCAATTTATTTATGATAGATATTAATGGTGAAAATTTAGAACAAATTACTTATGATACAATGTTTGATGCATTTCCAGTCTTTTCTAATAATGGGAAGAAATTTGTTTTTGCTTCTAACAGAAATAATAATGGTACAAGAAGTACTAATCTATTCATAGCTGATTGGGTAGAATAGGAATTTCTAAATTAAACCAATTAGTATTATTTCGAAAAATATACAATTTTTTAAAAGGTATAAAAGTCGGGGCGAGAGGATTCGAACCTCCGATCTCTGGTCCCCCAGACCAGCACTTTAACCGGACTAAGCTACGCCCCGAATTTTTAATGTAAAAACTACTTCTTTTAAGTCTTTATCGTTTAGATTTGCAAAATTATTATTCTTTTTAACTTCTTTATGAAATGAAAAGTAATTTTCTAACTCTATTTTTTTGCTTTTCTACTTTTCTAATATTTGCCCAAAACAAACACACCATTTCTGGTTTTGTACAAGAGGCAGAATCAGGAGAGAATTTAATTGGGGTTTCGGTTTATGATAAAGCTTCAAAGAAAGGAACTACTACGAATCAGTATGGCTTTTATTCCCTTACTTTGGAAAAAGGAGTATATACTTTAATTTATTCCTTTATTGGCCTTGAATCGGTTTCCAACAACATAAATCTCAGAAAAAATATCAAAGCAAATATTTCGCTTAATAGTATTTCTATCACTTCAAAAGAAGTAGAAATTGTTGCTGATAGAATAAAAAATGTGGAAAGCACTATAGTTAGTCAAATCAAATTGGATGTTCAGAAAGTGAAGCAACTGCCTGCCATTATGGGTGAGGTGGATATCCTGAAAACCATACAATTACTACCCGGGGTGCAGTCGGCAGGTGAAGGAAATGCTGGCTTTTATGTTAGGGGTGGCGGCCCGGACCAAAACCTAATTCTCTTGGATGAAGCCACTGTGTACAATGCTTCTCATTTGTTCGGTTTCTTTTCGGTATTTAATGCAGATGCTATTAAGGATATTAACCTTATTAAAGGGGGAATGCCCGCACAATATGGAGGGCGTTTGGCTTCTGTATTGGACATCAGAATGAAGGATGGAAACAACCAAAAATTTGGAGCGGAAGGTGGTATTGGAATTATTTCCTCTCGAGCAACTATTGAAGGACCAATTGTAAAAAACAAATCCTCCTTTATTATCTCTGGCAGAAGAACTTATATAGATATTTTATCCAAGCCATTTTTGAAAGATGACATGAAAGGAAACGGTTATTATTTTTATGATCTTACGGCCAAAGCAAACTATAAATTCTCAGATAAAGACCGATTATATTTAAGTGGATATTTTGGAAAAGATGTTTTTAACTTTAGTTCCCCAAATAGTAGTTTTGGAATTGAAATTCCTTGGGGAAATACTACTACTTCCTTAAGATGGAATCATCTTTTTAATGACAAATTATTTTTAAATACTTCCTTTATTTATTCTGATTATTTGTTTGAACTTGGGATTGAGCAAAGCCAGTTCGAATTCAAATTATCTACCCAAATTACGGACTGGAATACCAAAGTTGATTTTACTTATCTACCAAATATAAGGCACAATATAAAATTTGGAATGCAATACACCTACCATACTTTTATGCCAGCAAGTGTAAGTGGACAATCTGGGGAAGTAAGTTTTAACCCTGAAACCATTTTTAAACAATATGCCAATGAGGGATCCCTCTATTTTTCGGATGATTATGAACTAAGCGATAGAATAAAAATAAATATGGGTGGAAGATATACTGTCTTTCAGCATAATGGACATGTTGCAGTAAAGGATATGATAAGTAATGAATTTACTCAAAATAAAGAAGATCAGTACCGGAATTTTGAGCCCCGATTTTCTGCACGATACAGCATCAATCCTACTACTTCCCTGAAAAGTTCATACACACAAAATTACCAATATATTCATTTGGCATCCTTAGGCGGTATGTCTATGCCAATGGATTTGTGGTTACCCTCATCTGCTATCATAAAGCCGACAAAAGGAGTGCAATACACCACAGGTATTTTCAAGAATTTTAAAGACAATAGCATAGAAACTTCTGTTGAACTCTATTATAAAGATATGGAAAACCTAATTGAATACAAGGAAGGATCTTTCCCAGAGGATAATGCCAATGGCTCACAGGACGAACTACTTGCTTTTGGGAAAGGGCAGTCTTATGGAGCAGAGGTTTTTGTAAAAAAATCAGTGGGTAAAACTACCGGCTGGATTGGCTATACTTACTCCCATACTTATCGCACTTTCCCTGATGTAAATAGTGGAGAACCTTATCCTGCAAAATACGATAGAAGACATGATTTTTCGGTTGTTGCTACTCATTCGCTTAATGATAAATGGACCTTTTCTTCCATCTTTGTATATGCTACAGGAAGTTCCATTACCATCCCCAATGAACGCTATCTGATTGACAGAAATTTTTATACTGAATTCACCACTAAAAATGGTTATAGAATGGATGCTTATCACCGTTTGGATATATCAGCCACTTATACGCCAAAGCCCCATAAAAAATATAAGTCATCTTGGAATTTTTCCATTTACAATGTGTATAATCGCTTGAATCCTTATTTTATTTATTTGGATATTGAAGACAATACACCTGATGGCAGTGGAAGTTGGGAAAATGGTGGCCTTTCCCCAAAAGCATCACAAGTGTCTTTATTTCCTATTATCCCATCAATTACATGGAATTTTAAATTTTAAGATATGAAAAAACTATCAACCATATCCCTTGTTTTTATCTTTTTTGCTTGTGAAAAAGAAATACAATTGGATATCGCCAATGCTGGAAAAAAAATTGTGGTACAAGCCATGATACAAGAGGGCTACCCTCCTATTGTACAGCTTGCTTGGAGCGATTCTTATTTTGCTAATTTCGATTCCAATAATGTGATGTTTATTAAAGGTGCAGAAGTACTTATCTTTAATCATGACAGAACTGATTCAATAGATCTTACAGAAATTGAGATATCAAATCCAAGTTTGCCTCCTGGTATTCTTCCTGGCTTTTATTCACATCCAGAATTAGATCTTGATCCTACATTATTATATCCTTTTACTAATTTTTTTAATGAAGGTAAAAAGTATCATCTAAGGATTGCTTTTGAGGGGGATACCCTAACGGCAACCACTTCTATTCCAAACGCCACTCCACTAGATAGTATTTGGTTTGTTCCAGATGATAGATATCCAGAATATGGTGATTTTTATGCCTATTACAATGACCCAGATACTATGGGAAATAATGTGATGTTTGAGCATAAAAGACTAGCTCATTTTTCTTTGACAGAAGAAAAAGATATTCCTGATTTTATGTTTATCAAAGCATTTGGGGCAGTGCGTAACGATTTTGAAGGATTGAATGGGATGGGCTTTGAAACCTTTTTTGAAAGAGGAGAAGGTACAAAATTTGATCATGAAACCCTCCATTTTAAACATCCAGGTTTTGGTAATTTCCAAATGGCTTATATTAATGATAGTGTAGGTGAAGTAACTGCTGATATCATACTTTTTCGATTCAGTCAATTGGATAAAGCTTCTTTTGAATTCTGGCGATCGGTTATCGCTCAAGATTTGATGAATTCCAACCCTTTTGCTGAACCCATTAATTTAAAGTCAAACATCAATGGTGGCTTGGGAATATTTGAGGGGAAAGCAGCTGTTTATTATAAACTAATAGCAAAAGAAGATACTACTTTCACACAAAGATACTATCCTTATATTATTGAGATTTTATAATATTATCTTTATTGGGGGAAAATCTAATTGAATATTTATATTTGTTGCCTTTAATATAATAAAGAAATGACTGAAGAAATTGAAAAAATTGAATGCCTTATTATCGGTTCAGGACCAGCAGGGTATACAGCAGCAATTTATGCAGCAAGAGCTGATATGCATCCGATTGTTATTCAAGGATTACAACCAGGTGGGCAACTTACTTCAACTACTGATGTAGATAATTATCCTGGCTATAAGGATGGAATTACAGGACCGGAAATGATGGAAGATTTTAAAACACAAGCAGAAAGATTTGGCACGGATACAAGATGGGGAATGGTTACAAAAGTTGATTTTTCTAAGCGACCATTCAAGGTAGAGATTGATGAAAAAACAAATGTTTTGGCCCAGACCGTAATTATTGCAACAGGGGCTTCTGCTAAATGGCTTGGTATGGAGGATGAAAAACGATTGAGTGGTTTTGGCGTTTCGGCTTGTGCTACTTGTGATGGCTTCTTTTACAAAGGGCAAGATGTTGTAGTAGTCGGTGCTGGAGATACTGCTGCTGAAGAAGCTACTTACCTTGCAAAAATGTGTACTAAAGTTACTATGTTGGTGCGAAAGGACGAAATGCGTGCATCAAAAGCTATGCAACATAGGGTTTTTAATATGCCAAATTTGGAAGTGCTTTTCCATCATGAAACAAAAAGCATAAATGGAGAAAAAGCAGTGGAAAGTGTAACGGCATATAATAACCAAACAGGAAAAGAAATTACCATTCCTGTGAAAGGATTTTTTGTTGCCATTGGTCACAAACCAAATACTGATTTGTTCAAGGGGCAATTAGAAATGGATGAAAATGGCTACCTTATTATTGAAGCTGGAACTTCAAAAACTAAAATCCCTGGTGTATTTGCAGCTGGTGATGTTGCTGACCATGTATATCGGCAAGCAGTTACCTCAGCAGGGACAGGTTGTATAGCAGCATTGGATGCCGAACGTTTCCTTAGCAGTTTGAAGTAATCTTTTTTTATTACTTTTGATAAAAAAATTATGAATTTACCAAAGATGGCCCAAAAATTTCCTTATGTAATAGACGAAAAAGCAGGGAAAAAAGCATTCTGCACTTGTGGAACAAGTAGCAATCAGCCCTATTGTGACGGCTCTCATAAAGGCAGTGTATTTTCTCCCGAAATAGTTTATCTTGCTGAAGATAAAAAAGTAGCTTGGTGTGGATGCAAACAATCAGGAAATGGAGCTTTTTGTGATGGTTCTCATAAAAACCTCTAGTCTATTTTGTAGTCCCATAAGCTCAACTTAAACTCAGCTCTCTCAGGCTTAAAAAAAGCAACATTCCAAAAACCTTTATAGTAAATATCGGTGGGGATATGTTTCTCATTGAAATAATCCATGTTTACAATTACATGCATATCTAAATCAATAAGCCAATGTCTATACGAAAAGATATATTCTCGGTAAATCACATTAAAATTCTCTTTATCAAAATAAGAAACTATTTTTCGGATAAGTGCTTCACCTAAATCCTTTTTACTCAACTCCTTTTTCACATTTACTGTAAAAGTGTAGCAATCCCTTCCTTTATAATTTGTAGAGCCAATGATATAGTCGTAATACTGCTGCATATTAATGTCAAATACTGCCAATTTTGCCGACATTCTACCTTTTTTTTGTTGGGTATCATCATCACCTACTGAAAAGCCAATCGTTTTTGCATCACGCATATTCTGGCTTTCATTTTTATTCTTCCCCTCTGACATTTTTAAGGAAACACTAATTGTATCCTGAGGAAAAAATACCTCATCAAATGCTTCAGGGGTATAGTATTTATATTTGCCCTTAATCTTGCTAATTTGAGCATAAATTGAAGAAGAGGTGTCTGTATTCTTCCTTATCATTCTCCTTATCTTTTTAGAATAAATCTTTCCTTTATCATAAATAGAATCATCTACCACCCAAGCATTTCTCCCATCAGAAAAATGAGTTCCCCATTTTTTAAGAGTTCCGATAGTTCCCCCTTTTTTATTAAAGATATTTAGTTCGCTTTCATATTTATGTTTGTAATATCTCAGATGCTTAAAAGCCATATAAAAAGTAGTGTCCGTTTTTACATAATGAATAAACTCATCCACATCAAAACTATCTTTTATTCCAACTATAGTTACGTTATTGAGCAAAACAGATTTTACTATCTGCTCTTGCGAGAAAGCAAATTGGGAAAATAAGAGAAAAAGGAAGAGGATTCGTTTCATAAATTATTGCAAATATAAAAAAAGCAAGGCAGCACAAAAGTGCTACCTTGCTTACAATTACACATAAGCCGGATTCTGTTCCAAAAGGTGCTATCATTTATCTAGAACTAAAGTTACCTTTAGTTTCTAACTGCCTACCCCTCAAGATTGGACGAGCAATCCAAAAATCCTGATATACATGGCATTGCAACGCATAGAGTTTGCCTGATTTCACTACAGCCGAACTGTACTTGCTTTCTGTTGCACTGGTCCTCACCTCACGGTGGACGGTTGTTATCCGCTATGCTGCTCTGTGTTGTCCGGACTTTCCTCTTCTAAAAAAGAAGCGATAGCATCAGTAATTGTAAAACAAAAGTAGTTATTCCTGTTTAATTTATAAATTTACAGCCATGAAAAAAATAATTTCAACAACAAATGCTCCAAAAGCAATCGGGCCTTATAGTCAAGCGGTAATGGCAGGAGACACTTTATATTGTTCAGGACAGATTGCTATCAATCCCAATGATGGAACGCTAAATACTCCTAATATTATTATAGAAACTAATCAGGTAATGCAGAATTTAGAAGCAGTTTTATCAGAAGCTGAAATGACTTTTGAAAATGTTGTAAAGTGTAGTATCTTTTTGAAAGACATAAGCCAATATAGGGATGTAAATAAGGTATATGCACAGTATTTTGGAGAAAACCCTCCTGCCCGTGAAACAGTGGAAGTTTCAGCTCTTCCTAAAAATGTGAATGTAGAAATCTCACTAATAGCTGTAAAATGAAAGAAGAAGTTTTTTAAACTCAATCTTTGGTGCAGGAGCACTACTAAGTATACCCTATTGAAGTAATCCTGAAAAAATTGAATAAAATCAATAATCAAATAGATAGTTTAGATGACAATTGAAAAGGTAATTTGGCTGGATTTAACACCGCCCCTATTGAAAAAGTTAGTGTTGGACTTATTGGAATCGGGAATAAAGGGAAAGCCTTTATTCTAATGTTTGATTAGCTGATAGAAAAAGAGAAAGCAATATCATGCGAGAGATTTAAAAATGGTATTTTAATGATTTCGTATATTTGCAATCTCAAAAAAATAAAAGATGAAAGCAATAGTTAGTATAATCATGGGAAGCACATCTGATATGCCAGTAATGAAAAAGGCAGCAGAGTTTTTAAACGATATGGAAATTCCATTTGAAATAAATGCATTATCGGCACACCGAACACCACAAATGGTAGAACATTTTGCAACAAATGCAAGAAAAAACGGGATAAAAGTAATTATTGCAGGCGCAGGTGGTGCCGCACATTTACCAGGAGTAGTTGCAGCCTTTACAACTGCCCCTGTAATTGGAGTGCCTTGCCGTTCGTCCATTTCTATTGACGGATGGGATTCTATTCTTTCAATTTTACAAATGCCTCCTGGAATACCAGTAGCAACTGTTGGTTTAGATGGAGCGCTTAATGCAGGAATATTAGCCGCTCAAATATTGGCAACTGACAATGAAGCAATTCATAATAAGGTAAATGAATACAAAGAGAATTTAAAGCAAAAAATTGTGAAAGCCAACAATGATTTGGCAAGCCATCAGTACCCGTTCAGGGTTCAATAATTTTAATATCTTGGGGGCTCAAATGAAGTCCTTTTTATTTTCCATATTATTTACGCTCTGCTACCTCTATGGTTTTGCACAAAACAAGGATGCCCGAACCAATGCATTAGGCGGTTGTGGATTAACACAAGCTACTGTTTGGAGTAATTTCTCCAATCAGGCAGGATTAGCAAACATTAATAAATTTACTTTTGGATTGGGCTCTGAAAATCAATTTCTTTTAAGTGAACTCAGTCGTCATACTATTGCTTGTGCGATCCCAGTAAATGGTGGGGTTATAGGAGTAAATCTGAACTATTTTGGCTTTGACTTATACAATGAAACTAAAATTGGATTGGCTTTTGGAAAAAAGTTAAGCAAGAGTTTCAATATTGGCATACAACTGGATTATTTAGGAACTTATGTGAATGAGGGGGCTGATAACCTTCATAATTTCACTTTTGAAGTTGGGGTACAAAAACAACTCAGCAAGGAGTTAGTATTGGGAGCACATATTTTTAATCCGATTGGAGTAAAATTAAATGAAGAAGAGAATATTCCTTCCGTTATCGAATTAGGATTGCGATATAATGCCAACCAAAAAGTAAGCTTATTTACGGAAGTAAGTTTGGAAAGCGAACAAAACGGGAATTTACATCTTGGCCTTGAATATAAAATCATAAATGAATTAGCACTTAGGACAGGATTCAGCACCAATCCCGCAAAAATTTCATTTGGTGTTGGCTACACCATCAACAACATTCAATTAGATGTTGCAGTGAAAAGACATCAATTACTAGGATATTCTCCACAATTTTCGGTAAGTAGTGCTTTTTAAGAAAATGAAAAAAATCATTTTTACATTTGGGTTTGTTTTGCTATTTTTTCACGGATTTTCGCAAGATAACAACCTTTTGCTAGAGGAAATAATTGAAAATATTGCAGAAGAGAATGAGGAAGAATTAGATTACAGTGAACTATATGAAGCGCTTTATTACTTTGCTGAAAACCCAATAAATCTGAACAATACAACAAAAGAAGAGTTAAGAGATTTATACTTTTTGAATGCCTATCAGATTGATAAATTACTCTTGCATATTGATAAAAATGGCAAACTACTCTCTTATTTAGAATTGCAAACTATTGCTGGTTTTGATGTGCAAACGATTGAAAATTTACTACCATTTATTAGTATTAGTACAAGGGTAAGAAGCAAGCAACTTTTAACAAATATCAAACAATATGTAATGATAAGAGATCAATTTTATTTGCAAGAACAAAAGGGCTATTTAACTGATGAGGAAAATGTAAAACACTACCTTGGAAATCCGCACAGAACTTATTTTAAATACCGATTAAAAAACAATTATTTACAAGCAGGAATAACAGCAGAAAAAGATGCAGGAGAAAATTTTATGGGAGAAAATCAACCATATGGTTTTGATTTTTATTCAGCCCATTTGCAAGCTAAAAATATTGGCAAAATAAAAAATGTAATTATTGGAGATTATCAAATGAATTTTGGGCAGGGAGTAGTTATGCAAAGCGGGATGAGTTTTGGAAAATCATCAGAAGTAATTAATATTCAAAAAAGCGGAAATTTGATAAAAGCCCATACGGCTGCTGCTGAGAATCTGTTTTTCCGAGGAACAGCACTTCAAATTGAACCCCTCCAAAATCTGGAATTGATTGCGTTTTTCTCATCCCATAAAGTGGATGCGAATATAATTGATACGCTAGATAACAATGAGTTTACTTTCTCCTCCATTCAAGGAACAGGAATGCACAGAACGGAAAGTGAACTTGCTGATAAAAATGTGATTTTACAAAATCATTATGGGATGCATGCCAACTATAATTTCAAAAACCTAAATATTGGAGGCTCTTATTATTTTACAAAAATTGAGGGCGAATACAACAAGTCCATTTACCCTTACAATCAGTTTGATTTCAGTGGAAATACCAATCAAAATTTCGGTATTGATTATCAATATTTGTATAAAAATATGAACTTTTTTGGGGAGGTTGGAAGAAGTGAGAATGGAGGGATTGCCCATATCAATGGCGTAATGTTGGGGCTTGATAAAAGTTTATCCGCATCCTTACTTTACAGAAATTATGCAAAAGATTATCAAAGTGAATACTCCAATGCATTTGCAGAAAGAAGTTCTCAAAATGAAAAGGGATTCTATTTTGGCTTAGAATTTACGCCAAATCATAAATTTAAATTAAAAGGATATGCTGATCATTATGATTTTCCATGGCTAAGGTTTGGAGTGGATGCACCAACAAAAGGAAACGATTACCTTTTACAAGCAGATTACAAAATTAGTAGAGCAATAAAAATGTATGTGCGTTATAAATCAGAAAATAAGGAAGAACAGCTTCCTGCTTCCTCTTTAATTTCTGGCAAAAGAAAAGATAATTTTCGTTTTCATATTAATTACAAAGAAGGAGAAAATTGGGCTTTTGCCAACCGATTTGAAACGACTGCTATCAATCTTGATAATCAGAAAGAGATGGGCTATATGCTTTACCAAGATGTAAAATACAAACCCTTATTTTCAAAACTCACCTTTACAAGTCGATATGTACTGTTCAACACCCCTACTTATAACAGCAGAATCTATGCCTATGAAAATGATGTGCTTTATGGCTATTCTATTCCGGCTTATTATGGAAAAGGCAGTAAATTTTATGTAGTTGCTAAATACAATCCGATAAGAAATATCGATATTTGGATCAGAATTGCCCACACTACTTATTACGATAGAGAGGTGCTGAAAAGCGGCTGGGATGAAATTGAGGGCAACCAAATGACAGAAATAAAAGTGCAAGTAAGATATAAATTTTAATGCAGAAAATAACAGACATGCTAGGAATAAAGCATCCTATAATCATGGCTCCTATGTTTTTAGTAACCAATACCAAAATGATGATTTCTGCATTAAATTGTGATATAGCAGCATGTGTACCTGCTTTAAATTACCGAACCTATGAGGAATTAAGAAATGCAATAAAAGAAATAAGAGAAAAAACCAATTCTACTGCTTTTGGCATCAACTTGATTGTGAATAAATCCAATATTAAACTAAGAAAACAATTGGAAAGTTGTTTGGATTTAGGAGTTGATTTTATTATCACCTCATTGGGTAGTCCGAAAGAAATAATTCTGCAATGCAAAGCGAAAGGAATCAAGATATTTTGTGATGTTATCAATTTGGAAATGGCCATAAAAGTGCAGGATTTGGGAGCAGATGGAATCATTGCGGTAAATAATTCTGCTGGAGGACATTTAGGAAAACTTTCTGCAAAAGAAATGATGGATGAATTTAAAGATAAAATTAAAATTCCTGTTATTTCTGCTGGAGGTGTAGGCACAAAAGTAGGAGTAGCAAAAAAAATATTACTAGGGTTTTCAGGAGTGTCAATTGGTTCTCCTTTTATTGCTTGTGAGGAAGCCGATATTTCTGAAGAATATAAAAATGCTTGTGTAGATTACGGGGAAAATGACATTGTTATTTCTACAAAAATTTCTGGGAGTCCTTTAACTGTAATCAATACTCCTTATGTTCAGAAAGTTGGAACTGAGCAAAATTGGTTAGAAAAAATACTAAGCAATAACAAGAAAATAAAAAAATGGGTGAAAATGATTACTTTTTTTAAAGGTATGAAGTCAATTGAAAAGGCAGCATTTAGCAGCACTTATAAAACCATTTGGTGTGCAGGGACTTCTATTGAACACACAACAGAAATTTTATCTGTTAAAGAGATTGTAAAAAATCTAACTACCTAAGCACCTTAATTTTAGAGAAAGAAATTTTTAAATTTTTCTCATATTCCCTAATTGTTCTAAGATCATAACCATTTGCTAAAACTAAAGAGACTCCCTCTTTACCAGCACGAGCTGTTCTGCCACTTCTGTGCGTATAGTATTCGTCTTGATCAGGGAGTTGAAAATGCACTACAAAAGTTAAATCAGCCACATCAATTCCTCTTGCGGCAATATCAGTAGCTACAATAATACTTAAGTTTTCATTCTTAAAAGCACGCATTACTTTATCTCTTTCCTTTTGCAACAAATCACCATGGATGGCATCAGCAGCAACATTTTTAGCTATTAATTGAGCAGCTACTTTTTTAGTTGTATTTCGTGTTCTACAAAAAACAATTCCTCTTTGTCCTTTTACAGAGTTTAAGAATTGTAAGAGGACATGAAACTTTTCAGTATCTTCACAATGCACAAATTTATGCTCAATTTTTGCATTTACTACATTGCTTCCGCTCACGGTAATTCTATGTGCAGTAGTACTCATGTGTTCATTTACTATTTGCTTAATTCCTTGAGGCATAGTTGCTGAAAACAACCATTTACTTTGTGCTTCAGGAAGAAAGCCCAATATTTCATCCAGTTCTTTTTTGAATCCCATACTTAGCATTTCATCTGCTTCATCCAAAATAACCGTTTTCACTTTACTTATATCTACTGCTTTTCTATTCACCAAATCAATAAGGCGACCAGGAGTTGCTACTACTATATGTGTAGTCCTTTTTAAGTTTGCTATTTGTTTGTCAATTTTTTCTCCACCATACACTGACTCAGTAAAAATTTTATCAGAATATTTAGTATAACGAAACAGTTGCTTAGCTATTTGCTGCCCCAATTCACGCGTAGGACACAAGATTAAACCTTGTACATAGTCTTTTTTAGGATCAATTTTATGTAAAAGTGGCAAACCAAAAGCAGCCGTTTTTCCTGTTCCTGTTTGGGCTTGTCCAACTAAATCCGTATTTCCTGCTAATAACAAAGGAATAACTTGTTGTTGAATTTCTGTTGGATTGATAATTCCTAACTCATCTAATCCTTTAATAAACTCAGTTTTTACGCCTAATGCTTTAAAATTTTGCATGCGGCAAAAGTAGGGATAAAGTGGGTAATTTCTAGAATGCCTTAACTTTTATTCTACTCCAAACTTTAGATAATAAATAAGCCGTAATTAAAGCAATTGCAGTCAGTATTCCTCCCAATTGTAAGTTGCCATAAATGAAATAGCCTGTTGCAAAAAGCAAGCAGTAAATCATAGTAAGTGCCAAAAGCATTGCTAAAATCCCTGAAGGAACTGACCAACCTTCACTTTCAATTTGTTCATTGCCTACTATGGCTTTCCATCCTGGTCCTCCAGGAGTTGTTTTTTTATAAAAACTAAGCAATACTTCTTTCTCTTCAGCAGGAGTAGTAAAAGTTACCACAAGCCAAACAACAGTAGTAATCAGCACAACCATGGGGAATTTCATATATTCTGGCATTAGTGCAGTTTCCCCAAATAAAATAGATGAAACCGCTTGCATATTGAATAATATGGAAACAATTCCTGAAACAAAAATGGCTGAAATTTCACTCCAAGCATTTATTCTCCACCAAAACCATCTGAGGATAAAAATAAGTCCTGTTCCTGCACCAAACATCAGGATAAAATCAAACAATTGCAAAGCATTAGTAAGCATCAAAGCCAAAGCAGCAGAGGCTAAAAACAAAATAACGGTAGCAAAACGCCCTACATTTACCTTTTGTTTTTCAGTAGCACTAGGATTAATTTGTTGTATGTAAAAATCATTCACAATATAAGATGCACCCCAATTCAGATGTGTAGAAATTGTTGACATATAAGCCGCAATTAAAGAAGCTAAAACTAAGCCCAACAATCCAGTTGGCAATTTAGTAAGCATAGCCGAATAGGCTAAATCATGTCCTAACTTATCCTCACTCACAGCAGGAAAAGCCTCTTGAATACTTGCAATATCAGGAAAAACAACTAGTGATGCCAAAGCCACTAAAATCCAAGGCCAAGGGCGTAAAGCATAATGCATAATATTAAAAAATAAAGTTGCCTTAATCGCATGATTTTCATCTTTTGCTGCTAACATTCTTTGGGCAATATAACCCCCTCCACCTGGTTCGGCACCAGGATACCAAGCAGACCACCATTGTACAGCAAGGGGAATAATCAGTAGCATAATTAATTGTTCGGTATTACTAAAGTCAGGCAACATAGAAATTTTATCAGCAACATTAGGGTGTGTAATTAAAGCCTGAATCCCTCCTATTTCTGGCATATTTACCAAATAATAAGCTGCACCAATTGACCCTGCCATGGCTACAAAAAAGAGCAAAAAATCAGTGTACACCACTCCTTTAAAACCACCCATTGTACTGAATACAACCGTAATTGTTCCTGCAATTGCAATGGTTTCAAAAGCAGTAAACCCCAACATTACTTGCCCTATTTTTATAGCTGCCAAGGAGATTCCTCCCATGGCCAATACATTAAAAATCACTCCTAAATAAAGTGCTCTGAATCCTCTTAGAAATCTAGCAGGCTTTCCTGAATACCTAAGTTCATAAAATTCTATATCAGTATTCACATTGGATTTTCTCCACAGTTTTGCATAAACAAAAACGGTTAATAATCCTGTAAGTAGAAATACCCACCACACCCAATTTCCTGCCACTCCATTATTCCTAACAATATCCGTTACTAGGTTAGGCGTGTCGGTTGAAAAAGTAGTTGCCACCATAGAAAGCCCCAATAACCACCAAGGCATATTTCTTCCAGAAAGGAAACATTCAGAAGAATTTTCTCCTGATTTTTTAGAGACAATCAAGCCAATCAGTAAAGATAAGAGTAAAAAAGAAATGATGATAATACAATAGAAATGTGCAAAAA
>ERZ813253.242-NODE-242-length-21327-cov-9.220849_pt1 | contig 21327 bp, 12 predicted proteins | sample MGYA00520893_ERZ813253 | MGnify/ENA primary metagenome ERZ813253 (study PRJEB31669, sample SAMD00080414) | marine metagenome | biome: oceanic hadal pelagic zone biome; feature: marine hadalpelagic zone; material: sea water | place: Pacific Ocean:Izu-Bonin Trench...
CAGTCCAAGCTCTTTGTAGAACGGAAACTAAAACCTGTGTGGTTGAAATTACAAACGATTAAAGAAAATTTGGAGCGGACTTATTCGCCGGGAAACAAATAATGCTAAAAGAATATTTTAATCAAAAAATATTATGCTGTTTCCTTTTTCTTTCACTTTCATTTGGAGGGTTTGAGAAGGAGTTTCAGACTAAACTTATATTGGCCAAATCGGGAGATACCCTGAAAATACCTACTGGTATACAGCATTTGTTGGGGACGCTTTCACTGGATGGGAAGGAAAATATTGTCATCAGCGGCACTGGCGTTGATGAATCTATTCTATCTTTCAAAAATCAGGAAGACGGCGCTGAAGGCTTACGGATAATCAATTGCAAAAATATCAGGCTAGAGAATTTCACCATCCAAGATACAAAGGGTGATGGCATCAAAGTTCAGGAAACAGATGGCATTACCATGGTGAATGTAAAAGCCGAATGGACAAATGGCCCAAATCCTGAAAATGGCGCCTATGGTCTGTATCCGGTACAATGCCGGAATGTGGTAATAGATAATTGTATGTCCGTTGGCGCTTCGGATGCTGGAATCTATGTGGGACAATCTGTTAACATCGTGGTGAAAAACAGTGAAGCCTACCATAATGTTGCCGGAATTGAAATTGAAAACAGCAGCAATGCTGATGTTTTTGGGAATAATGCTCACCATAACACAGGCGGTATCCTTATTTTTGACCTTCCTGACCTGATTGTAAAAAAAGGTGAGAATGTGCGGGTGTTTGATAATATTATAGAAGAAAATAATCTGGATAATTTTGCACCTCCGGGAAATATAGTGGGGACAGTACCAGCCGGAACCGGGATCTTGGTTTTGGCTACCAGCGATGTTGAAATTTATAATAATCAAATTATCAATAATAAAACGATTGGGACGGGAATTGTCAGTTATTTTATGACAGGACTGCCGGTCACTGATTCATTATATAATCCTTATACTTCAGCAATTTATATTCACGATAACTTATTTGAGCGAAGGAAACAAATGCCTACTTTGAAACATGAAATTGGCACATTACTCTTTCTTAAATTCGGCCGAGATATTCCGGATATCATTTATGATGGTATGCTCGACCCCCAATATACAAACTCAGATGGAAAAATATTTCCAGAGCAGAGCCTGTGTATTCAGAATAACTCCAATGCTGATTTCCTGAACCTTGAAATCAACAAGAACTTTGAAAAATGGTACACACCTTTTTTTGCCCGTTTTTCCCAAGATGTTTCACCTTACAGCTGTGAACTTCCTCCCTTTAAAGAAACCTTAACCAATCAGTAAACATGCCCGTATCAACATTTACCAATTGCCTTATTATGGGGCTAATTGTTCTACTCTCATTTATTAAAGCAAATCCTCTGGAATTTGCCAAACCCAAGCTGTCGGATTACGGATTTTTCAGGGAACCTATGGCAGACCAAATCCCTGTAGATAACATTTTCCCCTATAGGATTTCCACAGAGCTATTTAAAGATTATGCCTTTAAGTCCAGATTCATTGTTTTGCCGGAAGGAGAGAAAATCAGCTACATTAGCTCAGAAGAATTTGATTTTCCGGTGGGCACTATTTTTATTAAAACATTCTACTATCCTGCGGATTTCAGAATCCCTGAAAAAAACCGCCAGATCATTGAAACACGTTTACTGGTGCATACTCCTGAGGGTTGGACGGGTTATCCCTATGTGTGGAATACAGAGCAAACTGATGCTATTTTGGAGATTGCTGGAGACAGGCAAAAAGTCTCCTGGATTGATAAACAGGGTAAATCCCAAAAGGTAAATTACCTGGTTCCCAATTTCAATATGTGTAAGGGCTGCCATGTCATTGATAAAACTTTTCAGCCCATCGGTCCTAAACCAAGGCTGTTAAATTGTGATAATTTTTACGATGGCGCACACAAAAATCAACTTGAGAAGATGTTAGAGTTGGATATGATAGATGAAATGCCGTTATTTGAAACAATACCAGCTACAGCCGAATGGGGTAGTGAACACTATTCTCTTAATGACCGAGCCCGGGCTTATCTGGATGTGAATTGCGCCCATTGCCATAATTCTAAAGGCTCAGCGAATACCTCAGGTTTATTTTTGGAATATCATGAAAAGGATGTTAAAAAATTGGGTGTATTCAAACCTCCCATTGCTGCCGGCAGGGGTTCAGGTCGTTTGGATTTCAATATTGTGCCCGGTAAACCGGATGAATCCATCTTTATTTTCAGGATGGAGTCCACTGACCCGGGAATACTAATGCCTGAATCCGGGAGAAAAATGGTTCATAAAGAAGGGGTGATATTGATTAGAGATTGGATTTTATCCCTTGAGGATAACTAATCTAATTTGATCGAATAATAGTTTAAGCTACCACAACCTCATTTTTCCAAATATCAAAGCCAAAATCACCAACTGGATCCACATAATCAGCAGGAATAGAATTCATATATTTCTGTAGACGTTGATGGTGATTTACTACTTCCCCTATAATAATAACTGCGGGAGTTTTCAAATTTGTCCCTTCTAATGCTTCTTCAACATTTTTCAAAGTTGATATAAATATTTCCTGGTTGACCATTGTTCCATTCTGGACTATTGCCAGAGGTGTTGAACTAGATTTCCCATTTTTAATAAGTCCGCTCACTATCTCACTTATATTTTTCACACCCATATAAAAAACCAGTGTTGAGTTTAATTCTGCTAAGGCTTTCCAATTATGTTTACCATTTTTCTCACATTGGTGACCAGTAATAAGAGTGGTACTTTGTGCCTCATTCCGAGATGTTAATGGAATACCAAAGCCAGCTGCAGCCCCAATACCGGCTGTAACTCCGGTAATAACCTCAAAAGTGATCCCCGCTTTTGCCAAGGCTTCAGCTTCTTCAGCGCCTCGGCCAAAGATAAAAGGGTCTCCCCCTTTTAGTCTTACAACCTGCTTTCCTTGATTGGCTGCTTCAATCAGCAGACTCTGAATAGTTTCCTGACTTACGGAATGTTTTCCTTCCCGTTTGCCAACAAAAATCTTTTCCGCGCCAGGATTAATCTCAAATACTAAATGGGGGTGAACCAATGCATCATGTAAAATTACGTCTGCATTTTGGATGGCCTGCAATCCTTTAACCGTAATAAGTTCAGGGTCTCCGGGACCGGCGCCCACTATAAACACTTTTCCTCGTTTAACCTGTTTTAGAATAAATTTATTTTTGGTGCTGTTTACCAATTTCTCCATGACCTGCTGCTTCTGGGAATAGGATGAAATGGATTTAATAATTTTTTCCCGCTGTAAAGCCAATTTTTCTAATGCCTTGCCCCATACTCCTTTGGATGTATTAGAAATATGATCCCTGATAAATTTCCCAAATGAGGGGCACTTACCATTGGTAGATACGGCTACTTTTAGATCCCCATCTTGAAAAACTGAACCCATATAAAAGGTGCATAATTCTGGTTGATCTACTACGTTTACTGGTATATCATTTTTTTGGCAATCCACATATACCTGACGATTTACATTTTCATTATCGGTTGCCGCAATTACTAATTTGTAACCTTTTACATCATTTTCTTGATAAGCAATTTTCTGAATTGTAATAGGAAGAGGTCGAATATCGTCAGAAATATCAAGTGATTGAACTGTTATATCCGCCTTACTATCCAGCAATTGTTTAATTTTCTGTTGGGCAATTTTGCCACCACCAACTACCAGACAGGGCTCATTCTCAAGCTTAATAAAAATGGGTAAAAGTGTATTCATTTAGTTTGCCTTTGCTTTAGTTTCATTTAAACTTATAGTGGTGGATTTATGCAATCCGCATTCAGTTTTATTTGTACCATTCCATCGTCCACTGCGTTCATCATCTCCAGCTCTAACAGGGCTTGTACATTGCATACACCCAATACTGGGATAATTCCTATCATGTAACTCATTATAGGGCAGATCATGCTCTTTTATATAATTCCACACTTCATCATGGGTCCAGTTTAACAGTGGATTCATTTTGATAACACTGAACCGTGGCTCCATTTCTACTAAACCAGCACTGGCTCTCATTGCAGTCTGTTTTTTACGAATTCCGGTGATCCAAAAATCATAATCTGCTAGAACCTCTTTCATTGGTAGAACTTTCCGCATATTACAGCATGCATCAGGATCACTTTCCCAGAGTTTCTCACCATATTGTTCTCCCTGTGCCTCAGGAGTCAATTCGGTTGAAATTTTCAGGAATTTAAAACCGTACCTATATTCCAGTTTAGTTTTTAGATCATGGGTTTGCTCAAAAAGGAAACTGGTATCAATATAAAATACCGATATATTTTTCGTCACTTTAAAAAGCATATCAAGTAAAACAATTCCCGGAGGTCCAAAACCAGTTCCCATTATCACCTTATCATTTGGCAGTTTTTCGACTATCCATTTGAGAAATCCAACCGGATTTTTACTGTAGTGATCTACATTTTTATTTTTTACATATTGCAATGCTGTGCTATTCATTTTTTCCTCTTCCTTTATTAGTTAATTAGGATATTTGTATCATCCTGAAATTTTATGGTAAATGCCAATCTTTCACCACTTTGAGAGTAATCCTCAATTACCCACTTCCCATTGGGATACATATTGGTTAATATTTTATTAAACGTATTTGAGAACAATTCTTGATTGTCCTCATTATTTTCTGCTAAGAGACGGTCATTTGCTATAAATCGGAATGAATTTGATTGAAAATCCACTTCACTCCCTATTTCATTATTAATTAAAAGTTTTGCAGCCTGTAGTGATATCTCAAATACAGATTTAAAACGTTTTTGGAAATCACCATCAATTTTTGCTTTCCGCAAATATAATAATCCCGGCATGCTATTTTCCTTGTCCAGGCTAAAATGACCTTCATGTGCAATGAGCATAATACCAGGTCCATCGATAATGTGGGAGTAATCAATCACATCAATTAGCATATGTTCAGGCACAGAATTGGTCTGAATCCAATTATGGAAAACCGGGATGAATTCCTTGGATGGATAACTGCCATTTGGTTTAAAAAAGAGTTTTATGCCGAATTTCTGTAATTCCATAATTATAATACCTTTTAACTTTGTTCTTTTTTCTCAATATCCATCATTTTGGCATAGCAGGCATGAGCTGCTTCTATAAAAAGCTGGCTCTCTTCAATTTTCCTGTGTACCAGGTCATTATTCAAATTCGTGGGTGGATTTTCATTTCTATTGAGGAGATATTTTCCAAATTTTCCATGAGCAAAGCGATCCCAGAATAATTTGGTTTCATAAAAATGCTGTTTGAATTTAGCGACTATTTCATCTGGATCACTGGAAATATCCTGGAATTCCTTGCGCAATAGGGCTGATGCCCCGCGAATCATGGCATTATATGCTTTATCCTCAGCTTCATCCAACCTGCCATCCTCAAGCTCAACTTGTGCCTCAAAGCAAATACGCTCTGCGGACTGAAGTTCAACTTCTGTCAGGGATACCACTTCACCAGCACATTCACCTACACCCATATCACCTAACGTAAACACCCGTGGATCTCCCCAGTCAGTGTAAAATGAAGAATCTTCTAAATAGGGCGGTACTTCCATAAATTCTTGTATTTGCTCCTTCAAAACTGATTTCTTTTTCCGCGTGAAAAATTCCTGAAATGATTCATCTTTGCTGCTGCGGTTTTCTACATAATAATCCGTCAATTTTAAAACTACTTGGGGGATATTTTTTGAGGGCACAGCCCCAATAGCAAGTCCGAAGGAGCCGGCATTATTTGTCCACTGTCCACCAAGAACCACCTGAAAATGAGGCACTTTATAGCCTTTAAATGTGCGGCTGTTGCCGTAAAAACCCATATCAGCAATATGGTGCTGACCGCAGGAATTAAAGCAGCCGCTGATTTTTATACGCAGGTTACGAACGGCTTCATCCAGTTCCCATTGTTTAGGTGCGAGCATCTGCCGCAATTCATCTGCCAGGCCTCGTGAAGAGGCAATACCCAGTTTGCATGTGTCGGTACCAGGACAAGCCGTAATATCTACAATGGTGCCAGCACCGGGATCCGCTAAACCAATAGCATTCAATTCCTCATACAATGCTGGTAAATCAGATTCACTCACCCAACGCAGAACAAAATTCTGCTCAACGGTTGTCCGGATATAATTACCTACATATTTTTCGGCAATGTCAGCCAATTTTCGGGTTTGATGAGAGGAGATATCACCCAAAGGCAGCATAATTACTACTACCTTATAGCCTTCCTGGCGCTGAGAAATAACATTCTTTTCCTGCCACTGATCAAACCCTTCGGGCTTTACCTCTCCGTTTAATGAGGACGATTTTTTTATTGGATTTTCGCCCCAAGCCGGCAGTTCGTCAATGTAGCTGGTCCAGCGCTCATCGTGTGGGAGTATCTGACGTTCTTCTTCAACCAGGCGAGTGAATTCTTCCAATCCCAACCTGGCTACCAAAAATTTTACACGAGCCTTGGCACGATTTTTCTTTTCACCCAGGCGGGTGAAAACCCTGCCGATAGCCTGCATGAGGGGGAGTATTTCTTCTTCATCTAGAAATTCATACATAATTTTAGCCTGATGAGGGACAGCACCAAGTCCTCCTCCTACATAAATTTCAAATCCGTTTTTACCATCTCTGGTTTTAGCAATGCCACCCAAATCATGCATGTTTACAATTCCGCAGGCATGCTCACTGCAGCCGGAGAAAGCAATTTTAAATTTCCTGCCAAAATCCTGGCAGTCAGGGTGATTCAGCATAAATTCTGCCATTGCCTTGGCATAGGGAGACACATCAAAAGTTTCATCCTGGCAGACACCAGCTAAGGGACAAGCGGTAACATTTCGGACCGCATTTCCACAGGCTTCATGGGTGGTTATGCCTACAGATGCCAGGCGGCGCATAATAGTGGGAGTGTCTTCTATATGTACAAAATGGTACTGGATATCCTGGCGGGTAGTAATATGAACCACAGCATCAGCATATTCTTCAGAGAGGTCAGCCAGCATCCGCAACTGCTTGGGGTTTACCCCTCCAAAGGGTATTTTAATCCTGAGCATTCCAGGCGCATCCCAAACCGTTTCTGGTCCCTTTAGTTTATCACCACTGGGATACTTCAATTCCCTAGACTGTTCACCATCATGTCGTTGGCCATTGTCATAGCGCTGACCATAAACCCCTTTCCGCAAACGGGTTTCAGCAAATATCTTATTATCAATCTTTTCCAGTTTTTTCAATTCAATTTGCGTTTCAAAAATATCAATCTGCTCGCTCAATTCAGCAGTGATTTCATCTTTTAATATGTCTTTCCAGTTTGTCATAATTTTCCTTAAAAAGAAAATCCCCATCACCGATTGGTGAAGGGGATTTAAAATTACTGTTTTATATAAGTAGCGTTAACCCATCACCGAATCGGAGAATTTCATACAACAGCAACAACAGCAGCTAATGCTGTGGTTATTTCTTTCCGCGATGGATTTTATGTTCATCATAATACGATAAGTTAACTACTCATTTAGGTTCAAAGCAATAGCTTTTTACCTCAATTATTTTTTTGTGACCTATATCAATTAATTGTTATAGCAACGTTAATTATTAACCCTCTAATATTATATTCACCAATGCCACAATATCCAGAACGTTATAGACTCCATCACCATTAAGATCCCCGGTATTCCCAAATTGATCACAGTCATCATTTAAAATGCAGTTGGCAAGCATTACTACCTATTCTGAAAACTATACATTTTGTCAGCGTTGATGGCCATAATGACACTACCTCCACTCTAAATGGCGTATATTTTCTTTTGGCACTATGATAGCAGTCAATACTGAAAACGAAAAGAATACAAATGAACCAACAGCAGCAGCAAATTAATCCTGAACAGGGTGTGAATCCCTTAGAAGCTTACGGCGTAAACCTCACCGATTTGGCAAAAGAAGGCAAAATTGATCCGGTTATCGGTCGCGAGGAAGAAATCCGCCGAATGATACAGATACTATCCCGGCGGAACAAGAATAATCCCGTCCTCATTGGTGAGCCTGGAACGGGCAAGACCACCGTAGTAGAGGGTCTGGCTAAACGTATCGTTGAAGGCGACGTACCGGAAAACATGAAAGGCATGCAGCTTATTGCCCTGGATCTCAGCTCAATGGTTGCCGGCGCTATGTACCGGGGGCAGTTTGAAGAGCGGCTGAAGAATTTTGTGCAAGCCATTATTGAAAGTGACGGTGAGATAATTCTCTTTATTGATGAACTGCACATGATAGTAGGTGCCGGCAATTTGGAGGGGCAGATGGATGTCTCCAATATGATCAAGCCTGAACTGGCACGAGGCAGGATGAAGGTCATCGGGGCCACCACCCGGAATGAATATCAGAAGTATATCGAAAAAGACGCTGCCCTGGAAAGGCGCTTCCAGCAGGTCTATATTGCAGAACCCAATGTTGAAGATACCATCACCATTCTCCGGGGAATCAAGGATAAGTACGAACTCCACCACGGACTGCATATTAAAGATTCCGCACTGATTTCGGCAGCCACACTATCAGAGCGCTATATTTCCGACCGCTTTCTCCCGGATAAGGCTGTGGATTTGGTAGATGAGGCGGCGGCGAAAATCCGCATGGAAATGAATTCAGCCCCGGCTGTCATTGATGACGCTCGGCGGAAACTGATTCAGCTTGAAGTAGAACGGGAGGCTATGAAAAGAGAGAAGGATGTAAAATCGAAAGAACGATTGAAAGCAGTAAAAGTTGAAATTGGTAATTTGAAAAAAGAATTGGAACAACAGACAGCTATCTGGGAAAAGGAAAAATCCTTAGTGAATGACATTCAGGCTTTGAAGGAGAAAATTGATCAACTGAACAGTCAGGCAGAAAAAGCCCAAAGGGATGGCGATTATCAGGCGTCTGCGAAAATACGCTACAGCGATATACCGGAAATTGAAAAGCAGCTTGAGGCATTGAATGAATCCCTCACCGATAACCAATTTTTGAAACAGGAAGTGGAAACGGAGGACATTGCTGACATCGTTTCCAAATGGACACATATTCCCGTTACAAAGATTATATCCGGTGAACAGGAAAAGCTGCTCCATTTAGAAGAGCAGTTAATGCAGCGGGTTGTGGGTCAGGATGAAGCTGTATCAAGAGTCTCGGATATCATCCGCATGTCTAAAATGGGGGTAACCGATGAAGACCGTCCATTGGGGTCATTCCTCTTTTTCGGCGGTACCGGTGTAGGTAAAACAGAATTGGCCAAATCACTGGCGGAAACACTCTTTGATGATGAAAAGGCATTGGTGCGGGTGGATATGAGCGAATATACGGAACCTCATTCAATCGCTAAGCTAATTGGCAGTCCCCCTGGATATGTGGGCTATGATGAGGGTGGACAGCTCACCGAACAAATCCGCCGCCGGCCTTATGCGGTGATTCTCTTTGACGAAATGGAAAAGGCGCATCCCAATGTGCTGAATATACTCCTGCAGGTATTGGATGATGGCAGACTAACCGATACTAAGGGCAGGGTGGTGAATTTCAAAAATACCATTCTCATCATGACTTCTAACTTGAAAGAAGAGGAGTTCCGTACATTTCTCAGGCCGGAGTTTATCAATCGTATTGATGACATTCTGCACTTTAATGATCTGGGGCAGGATGCAGTAAAAACCATTGTTAACCTGCAATTAACTCGGGTTATCCAACGCATGGCTGATCAAGGGATAAAGATTGATATGGATGAAGACGTAAAATCTCACTTGGTGAAAAATGGCTATGACCCAGAATACGGGGCCAGGCCTGTCCAGCGCATCATACGTCGGGAGATTCTGGCGGGGCTGTCAAAATATCTGCTCCAAAATCCAGAAATAAAACATGTACAATTAACTATGGATGATCAAAGGGTTCAGTTTTATTCTTATGAACTGAACAAGCAGGCTGCGTAGTGAAAAACCGTTAAAACGGTTTAAATAGATTATGGTTGTTTAGCCCGCGATTTAAGTCGTGGACTACAAGAAATTTTATACCTTTTAACCATTTTAATGGGTTTAAATATTATTTTTTAAAAATCTCTATTGTATATCAATACATTACCCTCGTTAATAGAATAATCCTCAAGAGTGGAAATTAAATACCTACTTAATAAGTAGCACCTTCCGGGTTTCGGTGAAATCGTTAGATTTCATCTGTATAAAATACAGTCCGGAGGGATATGACGATGCATCCCAGGCTACTGAATGAAAACCGGGAGCCTCAATTTTATTCACGAGCCTTGTTACCTGCCTCCCGGCGATATCATAGACAGCAATCTTCACCGTCCCATATTCAGGCAGTCCATATTTAATGGTTGTTATGGGGTTGAAGGGATTGGGATAAATATTGCCAATACTGTAGGTATTCGGCAGCACATCTGCATCCAGTGACAATGAGTTTCCATCACAGTCTAGACCTGCTTCGGGACCTGTCCCTTCACAAACACCGCAAATATCTAATATGGCTTCACCTCCACATTCTCCAGCACAATCGAAAATAGCAACTCCGTTACATTCACCCTTGCAATCAACTCCACTGGCGGTACCGCCGACTGCTGATAAATCTGATGCACAACTGCCATCATCCCAAATCGCACTTTCATTATAGTTGCAGTAGTCTGAATTAGTACAGCCCCCTAAACTATGTGATCCACGACGTTCAAATCCACCACGAAACTCACTCCAATACCCATCACTGTTCCCTCTTTCCTTGATATCAATTACAACCAGGTTTTTCCCCGACCCAGCTAATATTTCCAGATCACCGTCACCATCCAAGTCCGTAATCATGGGCGAACCCGAAAAAGGAACTTCATTATTGATGGGAAAATAGGGATAATTACTGCCATCTAAATGAAATACAACCATATCTCCTTTATCCGTAGTCGCAACAACTTCAGCCTCACCATCCCCATCTAAATCAGAAAACACAACTGAACCTCCAATACTGCCGTTTACATCTATAGGCCATCCATCAAGGGCATTACCCTCACCATCTACTGCATAAATTTTATCATCATTAGAGCCAAAGAAGATATAAACCTGTCCATTATGTTCTAAAAAGGACGGGGATGATAGTATCTTATCTCCTGTTGTAATACTGAATAGCAGGCTGCCGTCACTTTTTATGGCATAGAAACTGTCATCATTACTCCCCGAGAAAATAACTTTCTCACCATTTATTTCCTGTATGGATGGTGGCGCTTGAATCTTATCTCCAGTGGTATAGGGGAAACCAGGGGCAATGCTGCCGTCATCATAAATGAGGTAGATATTATTGTTATCAGTCCCTACCACAATATCATCCTTCCCATTACTGTTAAAATCTGAAAGGGCAACTCCGGCTTTCATCTTTTCACCCAAAATGAGAGGGAATCCAAGCACATCACTTCCGTCAGCATTAACGGCAAATATTTTTGAAAGATTTGAATACCCTCCAATCACCACTTCTAATTCCGGATCATCATCTAAATTCCCAATGGCAGGAGTACCCATGAGCCATTGATCTGCAAAATAATCTGTTTTCAAACCATTTTTATCAAAGATATAAATATGCTTAGATTTTGATGTGATAACAAAGTCTAAATTGCCGTCCCCATCCATATCAGCTGCTGCAGCTGAGCCCCAGATCTGGTTACCTGCATCAAAGGGGAAAGTATCATCCTCTACTTCGCTTCCATCTGAATTGAAAATGTGAATAATGCCATTATTATCACCAAATATGATCTCTTTATCACCATCCCCATCCAAATCAATGACCAGGGGACTTGACCTTATTTCCGCTGTGGGAATGGGGAATCCAGCCTGATTAAAACTCACTGATATTGTGGAATATTCAATTATTTGATGATAATTATAATCTGTACTATTCCCGGTCACTTCCAATTGAAAATTAATCTCACCCAAAACAATATCATCTGCAATGGAAATTTTATAAGTGTCGCCCGTATTATTCAATGAATCTCCTGCAGCAATATTTCCGTATACTGCATTGCCATCAACAATAGTTACCTTTGGATTATCTGATGATAATACCGCTTCAATATTTTCTGCATCTGCCCAGCCAGGTTGATTTGTTAAAGAAATTGTGAGAAAACCTGTTTCACCAGGATTTACTATGCCATCCCCGTCTCCCACAATTTCCATAAATACATACTCCCCAGATTGGATGTAGGGGAAGAAACCCATACCAATGGCTTTATGAGCATCCACCATTCCGGCACCCAAACAGTACTCTCCAGCATTTCCATTGCAGTCAATAAAATCTGGATTTACTTCATAAATGCTGGAATCTGCTGAAAGTAAAATTTGCTCCCTGATGTCAATATTGGTCCATTCTGGATAAAATGACCATAAAAGCCCCATAACACTGGCAGCGTTGGGACTTGCCATTGAAGAGCCGTCCCAGGATTGATAGCTGGTACCAATAATTGTACTTAAAATATTTTCTCCCGGTGCGGCTAAATCAACGGTATTATGATAGGTTGCCCAACCTCCCCAGTTGCCATTACAATTTACTGCACACACTGAAACAACATTATCATAACTGGCAGGGTAATGGGCTGCGTATTCTTCATCATTGGCTTCTTCGTCCCCATTGCCAGCGGCACCCACAACGATGGCACCATAAGTATTAAAGGCATTGTTAATAACGGAATTTTCAGATGAAGAAAATCCACTACCACCCCAACTAGTATTAATGATTGTATGCATTCCAGAAAAATACCCTGCTTTGGCAGCATAGGTGATGCCATTATATCCATTATGTATACCCGGTTCATCTGTGTCAGGTCCATCTTTTGAACATTTTACCGCTAAAATACTTCCATTAAAGACTGGTGATACAATTCCAATTCCATTATCTGTGCTGGCAGCTAAAATACCTGCCACATGGGTACCATGTGCCCAATCACTATTATTTTGAACACCCATTTTTGGGAATGGATCATTGTCCCCAGTCCCCCACTCTCCGGAGGCATCCCATCCGATTATGTCATCTATGTATCCGTTTCCATCATTATCTATACCATCAATAAAAGGAGATCCTTCAAATAATGCATCCCTAAGATTAATTTTACCATCCTCGTTTAAATCTGATTGGGTGGACATAAATTCTAAAATTTCCGGCGCTGAAATCAGGTTATCATTATTCAAATCAATAATCGTAAACAAATCACTAATTATTTCATTGCCCGCTAACTCACCCTGATTTACCCAGATATTTTCAATGAGGTCGGGGTGAGTATAATCCACACCCGTATCCACCGATGCCAGAAGAATATTTTTATCGCCAGGCATGTCGTTAAGGAGGTCCCAGTAGTCCCAGGCAAGGTCAGCTTTAACCGCTTCCAGACTACATTGATTGCTATATTTGGGATCGTTGGGTGTGTAGTGCGAGTGCGGTTTTCGGAGATATTCGGGTTCTGCATACAAAATAAAGGGGAATTCCTGAATGGATAAAATGGATTGATCTGCACGACTAAGACCATTCTCATCTAAATACACGCGGTAAATCCGATTAAGATAAATATCGCCATCCCTGTCCATGTCTGTAGCAGATTTTATCCAGGGCTCGATTTTTACCACATTATGGGATTGAAAAAAATCATCTAACTCCGGCATTCCCACACTCAACCCACCTCTGCTGAGGGATATTTCCAGAGGCTGCAGATCAGGTTTCAGGCAAAAAAGGAAGGTATTCGGGGATTGTTCTATTGCTGAGGCAATAGCACCATTAATTATTGCAATTGAAACTAATAAAATCTTGATACTATGGATCATGGATTAATATTCACGAAATATAATTAATTATCTTAACCAACAATTTCGAAGGTACCACCCCGGCGGATGTCGCTGACGCCTTCGGTTAAAGTGACTGCATTTACACCCCCGAAAAATAGATTCTTTTCTTCAAATGGATGAAGGGTAATATGTCCTGGTAAATTAATTTTATCAAGAGCTAAACCCGGTTCGTAATACAGTTTTTTTCCTTCCAAATGGATTCTCGGTGCAATAATTGCCTCCTCAAGTCCAATCCCTTTGACCATATAATTAAGGATAACCTGCATTATGGCTGAGCGAATCCTATTACTTCCCCCGCTCCCTAGTAATATGAAAGGTAGATTATCTTTCAAAATAATGGTGGGTGACACCATGGTGGGCAAGCGCATGGGATGACGCCATTGGTGAAATCCGAGGGGATTCAGATCTTCTTCGCCCAGCATATTATTCAGCATGATGCCTGTACCGGGAAGAAGATAACCACAGCCCTCCCCGTTGGTCGTGGTGACACTGGCACAATTCATATCTTTATCAATGACACTTACATGGGTGGTTTCTCCTCTGCCTGGAATTGTAAAATCATTATCGGATTCCGTACATTGAGATAGAAATCTTTCCAAATTCCCGTTAAATATTTCATCTTCCAACAGCTGCTCAATCTGGTATTCCTTATTGGGATTGGTACAGACTTCCTTTCGGGCTAAATTGGTAACTGCCATGGCCTGAATAATATGGCAAATATTTAATTTTTTTAATTTTGCTTCCTCCAGTAGCCGCAGTAAAAATATGATGAGCGTGCCGCCGGCAGATGGCGCAGGGTTTGAAAAAACCTGAGTCCCCATAAAGGAGGTCATCACCGGCTTACGCACAGCCACATGATACAGACTCATAGATTTTTCATTCAACAAGCCCTCCTTCCCAAAAGTTTGGGCAATTAATTCAGCATATTCCCCTAAATAAAAAGATGTAGCTCCTTCCCAGGAAACCCGTTTCAGAAATTCTGCAAAATCTGAATTAATAAAACGGTGGCCTTCGGAAAGGATTTTTCCCTTTGAACAAAATAAATCCCGCCCTGCTGTAGTATGCGTGAATATGGGTTCTAATAACTTAAAGATATAGGATTGTTTTGTATTTAGTACATATCCTTCCTGGGCTAATTTTATGGCTGGCTCCATTACTATTGGCAGTGGAAGAACCCCGAACTGTTCCTGGATGATTACCAATCCCAATAGTGTACCCGGTACGGCAGCAGAGCCTTTACCAATATGAAATATTTGAGATGAATCGCCAAAATCCACTTCCATACCGAAGAAATCCAGTTCTTCCTTTCCTGTCCGGGGAGGTGTATCCACAAAAAAGTCGTACAATACAGGATCTGAATCAGGTTTGCGGATCATCATGGCACCACCACCCCCTGCACCGGTAAGGGCAAATTCAGAGGTCATGGAGGTAAATACAGCAGCAACCGCAGCATCAAAGGCATTACCTCCAGCTCTTAAAATTTCAGCGCCTGCCTCAGTGGCTTCCTTTGAGCCGGTTGAAATGATGCTTTTATTTAAGATTGAAAAAGAATTTTAATTATGGATTTATGGTACGTCTGGATGGAATGTGTGTTAAAATATCTTTTGTTTGAACCACGGAAACCTTTTACTAACACTCCGCATGGCAGGTTTGTTTTTTCTACGTTTTCCTGTGTTCATCTATGGTTAATTATTACCCAATATCAAATTCACAATGGCAATAATATCTAAAATATTCAGCAGCCCATTACCATCCATGTCTGCAGCTTCAGCTTGAGAAGGGGTTAGTTCAATATTACCCAAAACAACTCCTGCAAGCGCCACTACATCTAAAATATTTACTTCTCCATCACCATTGCAATCACCGGGAAGGATCATAAATTGATCTATGTAATCAATGAGAGTTCTAATTGATACTTCAGCAGCCTCTTTGGCGGTATCCCAGTCCACTTGGGCTCCCACATGAATATGACCACCGGAAAAACAGGGGATTTCAATATCCTCTTCGTAGGTTTCCTTGTACCAGACACCATGATAGCCGGCAAATTCAGATAGAAACATACCCGCATTGGTATTATCCAGGTAGGGATCCAGTCCTATATGTGCTTCCTGGATGGCATTGATAATATCAGAAACAGGTAGGCTGGTATAGCGCACATGATAATTATTGACCGTATCATCTGGGGGATTGGGCGTGGGCAATAAAGGCGCTGTATAATCATCAAACCAGTTGGTGCGGTTCACCAGGCGGTTTTCAATTTCCCAGCTCATATCATTGAATCCCCGACTGAAGGTCATAATCCCAACGGGTTGGACTTCCTCTATAATTGGCCAGAAATCCTGTGAGAAATCCTGGTAATCTACCTCTAAGACGCCAAAACCCTGTCCGCAGTCATTACAATCCGCTGGGTCAAACTCAGGAAAGAAGGAGACCACATCATAACCTGAACCTTCCCAGTTTTCACCTTGCCAGCCGCCTGGGTTTAGTTCAGCATCCTGACTGAAATGCCGCACCATTTCGTTGGTTGGGGGCCAATAACCGGTGAGCATAATTGTGGGGCGTTCCCTAGATTGATTCATAAATACAGGAACCAGATTCTCTTTAATCACTGAATCGACAATAATATCTGGCTGGATGCCGGTAATGGTGAAATTGCCCTGAAATTCTGGAAAAACAGGTTCACTGTATTCTAATATTAGATTACTGGACTTAAACCTTCCGCTAATTAAGTCAGCCTGATTTGTCTGCAGATAGGGTCCAGTATAAGATGCTGAGTCATTAAAAATAAATAGCCTTCCCATTTGGGGTATATTCCAATTGCTGATTGCAAGATGACCGGTTTTGAACTCAGGTAAAATGAGCTCCAATCTCCAAATAAATTGGTTGGGAAAAACAGTTAAATTTGCGTTTTCACGAAAATCAATTTCAAAATCATCAGTAGCAATATTAATACTATTTGCGGGTAATTCAATTCCTCCGTATTCCAGGGTGTAAGGAGAATATCCAGGAGCAACCTGAGCAATATTATAATTGAAGATTGAAGATAGAAGAGCGAAAATATTTATGAGTTTAGTTTTCATATAAATAATCCGTTTATACTTTCAGTTGGGGCAAGGTTGCCTTACCCGAAAATATCGGGACGGGATACCCGTCCCCTACAGAGATAAGGATTATATTTATTCTGGGGTTATTTGTGTTCATTTCAAGTTAATTTTACCCAGATATTGATATTTTGTATAAATTCCATTCCGTAATGTAAGACTGACAGGATAGATTTCCAAGTGACGCTGATCAAGAGGAAATCTTAGAAATTAAATCACACGAAAAACAATAACGCCAATCATGACGATGAGGGCAACCTCAATTAGGGCTACCCCTATATTGCCATTCTTGATTTCTTGCCATTCATCAATCTCCTTGGAAAGTTTATTGAAAATAATAACAGCAATGGAAACTCCAATTGAAAATCCAATAGAGGCGGCTATTGCCCAGCCGATAGCTCTGAGATATTCAATTTATTGTGTGTTTAAATCAAGTCCCATAATTAATTATTCCTTTATTTACTGGTTGTCTTTTTATATACAACTATAAAATATAGTAATAAATTAAACAATTTTAACTGACTCCTTCCTCATACTTTACCTGAATTGCTTTGATTGTCTCATAAATATCAAAAAAACAGGTCACTAGAAAGGGGTCAAATTCGATTCCAGATTTTTTTTCGATTTCATCCAATACTTTCTGTTCATCCCAGGCTTTCTTATAACAGCGTATGGATATAAGAGCATCATAGACATCGGTAATTTTTACGATTCTCCCAGCAAGGGGAATATTCTCCCCCGACATATTTGAATCAGGGCTATTTTTCTTTCCATATGATTTAATGCCTGAAGTTCCATAGGGATAGCCGGAACCATCCCAATTTTCATGATGGCTTAACGATATTTTGGTAGCAAGCCTGTCCATTTCTGAGGTAGAATACTTGAACAGTTCGGTACCAAACACAGTATGCTGCTGCATTAATTTTCTTTCTTCATCTGTAAAGGGTCCGGGTTTTTTAAGAATAATATCTGATATCCCCACTTTGCCCACATCATGCAGCATTGAAGCCAGGCGGTAATTACCCTTCATTTGTTTGATTTCATTTTTGGGTATATCGTTTTTCATTGCCCAGTGCTCATATAATTCTGCAGAATAGGCACCTACCCGATTCACATGAGCGCCTGTTTCCTTGGGATCACGAAGTTCCGCCATTTTAATCATACGCAGGATCATTTCCTTTGTTATGCGTGCCCGCTCAATATGTACCGCTGCTAAATCCGCAAAACTGGAAAGAACAGTCTCATCATCTTTATCAAATTGGATGTTCTGCTTTGTACCTCCCTTTTTATTAATTAACTGGATAACTCCAATATTCTCCCCATTCACATTATCAAGGGATGTAGCCAGCATAGATTTAGACCGGTATGAATTCTTTGAATCAAAACTCTTGTCGAATTGGAAAGGATAGGTGTTGGAAAGCTGATAAACATCCGGGAAGTTTAGGACTGTATCCTGCCCCTCTCCTTTCATGGAATTCAGAGCCACATATCCTGAAATTGATAACTCGGTTACAGGTATTCTTTGGTTCTGATAATTATTTTTATTATCCAGGTTAGAGGTAAATAGCAAGTCGTTCTGGGTATGTTCAATGACCAGTTCATCCCCATCTCGCAGATAAATGGTACCCGCCTCAGATTCTGTGAGAAACCGGGCTTCTGCCAGGATTCTTTCCAGAACACTATCTAAATCATCGGTATAGTTCAGCTTATGACTGATCTGAAGGAGGTTTTCAAAACGTTGGGATCGATTAGACATTAATTTAAATATATATAAATGGGGTCATTCTGTTTTAAATAACTTATCTAATTTTGGTTTAATCACCAATTGGCAATAGGGTGCATTTTGGTTAATTCTGTAATAATCCTGATGGTCGTTTTCAGCTACATAGAATTTTGTTAGGAGAGTGATTTCGGTTACGATTGAATCAAAATACAGATCAGATTTTCCCACATTCTCTTTGGAATTATCTGCTGTTTCTTTTTGTTTTTCAGTATGATAGAATATTGCAGAGCGGTATTGGGTACCGGTATCAGCGCCCTGCCGGTTCAATGTAGTGGGGTCATGGGATTTCCAGAAAATATCCAGCAGATTTTCGTAGCTGATTAAGGATGGATCAAAATCAATTTGGATCACCTCCGCATGTCCAGTTTTGCCGGTACAAATATCTTCATAGGTAGGATTTTCAGTAGTACCACCCGTATATCCCGATCTCACATCAATCACACCATCCAATTGTTCAAAGACCGCTTCAACGCACCAGAAACAGCCGGCGCCAAAGGTAGCTTGTTCAATATTCTGATTTATATTTTTTTCTGTTTCCGCCAAAATGAATCCTAAAATTATCCCTATAAAATAAACCGGAATGAGCCTTTTTTTACAGCCATTGTTCATATCTCAATTTAATTAGAAAATGGTTTAACTTTTTGTAGTAATTTTCGGTATATGAATAAAATCTTCATTATTTATGTTTATTTAGTTTTTTCTTATCTTTTTGCATCAAGCCTGGAATTCTACGAAAATAGCTATGCTGTCATAATTGGAATCAATAATTATAATTCTGAAAATGTCAAAGATTTAGGCTATGCCGTTGAAGATGCAGAGAGCATTGCCAATTTACTTATTACAAAACTGGGGTATAAAGAGGAGAATGTCTACCTTTTATTGGATGAAGAGGCCACCCAAATAAACATTAAGAATAAACTATACCAAATTGCCATGGAAGCCGGCAAAAATGATCGGATATTAGTATTTTATGGAGGACATGGAGAAACGATTCCATTACCATCAGGCGGTGAGGTGGGCTATTTACTCCCAGTTGATGGTAACCCTGACAAACTTTTTGCAACAGGGCTTTCCATGCAGGAATTTAAACAGATTTCTGAAATAACCTCCGCCAAACATGTTCTCTATTTAATTGATGTTTGTTATGGAGGCATTATGACAATTGGTACCCGGAGTTTGGACAAAAATGATTTCAATGATGATGAAAAATACCTGAAAAAAATTACAACTGAATCTGCTCGGCAAATTATTACAGCTGGCGGCAAAGGAGATAAAGCCCAAGAGAGAGCAATTTGGGGACATAGTGCTTTTACAAAAGAATTATTATCTGGTATTGAGGATGGCTTAGCAGATAGCGATCAAGATGGATACATTACATCTAATGAACTGGGTATTTATCTCAGTAAAAAAGTTTATATAATATCTGAAGGAAATCAAACACCTGTTAACGGAAGATATGGCAGCGGTGAAGGTGAATTTGTATTTGTGAATCCTGCTTATATCGAAGAAATTGTTGAAGAAAAAATTGTTGATGCTTTAAGCTCATCTCCAGTAAATGTAATTTACAACTCCCAAACTCAGAGACAATTTTCAGAAATACAAAACACACTTAATTTTATGAATAGTTTTAGAAGTGGAAATAAGAGCTCCATTTCAAATTTTGATCAGGGGGATACATATTTAGATTCTAGTTTTGTTGGTCCATTTCTTAAAATTGTATTAAAAGAGCAAGGGTTAGAAAGTGAACATAAAAGCCAATTATTTATTAAAAAGTTTATTTGGCCTTATTTAGATTTTAAGACTTTTAGAATATCTGCTTATACCTTACCATTAAGCCCTTCATTTAGGCATGACCGTGTTTCGGGTTACACTATGGGTCCTTATTTTTCAACTACCCAATTAAAACCTACTGCAATTCAGTTTGAATACTGGCCTACCTATAGTTTCTCTTTAAAACAGTTCCATCATTCTGCCGCATTCAGACGCCATCCATGGGGAAAAGAAAGTCAAGAATTAAAAATAACATATTATGATGAAATTGCATCTAATGATGGATGGTTAAGGGGAGATTTGATTAATACAATATCTTCCATGTTTTACGGGAAGGATTATAAAGACTATTTTTATAAAAAGGGATATTCTTTTGATTATATTCATCATTTCACCGATGAACTCACTCTTACAAATAGATTTAGTAATACCAATCAGAAATATTTACCCACCTTGCTAAATTATAAAAACAAACTCTTTAAAAAAAGGGATTTGTATAATCGTGATAACTTTCATACCGCACCCACCCCCTTTGAAGATGGTAGACATGTAACCATTCAAACAGCATTAACTATAAATCAACTCAATAGAAAAATGAATAAGGAGTTTACCTATACTTTAACACTTACTGATACAATTCAATCATTTGAAAATATTGAAGCACCTAATGTTTATCTAATAGCTGAATCTAAGGGTTGGCCAAATAATCAATACGAAATGAATTTGAAAGACTCTACAGAAACTAAAGAAATGTTGGGAGGAATAGTAACCTATTCTTTTACTTTT
>ERZ813253.243-NODE-243-length-21315-cov-7.292854_pt1 | contig 21315 bp, 20 predicted proteins | sample MGYA00520893_ERZ813253 | MGnify/ENA primary metagenome ERZ813253 (study PRJEB31669, sample SAMD00080414) | marine metagenome | biome: oceanic hadal pelagic zone biome; feature: marine hadalpelagic zone; material: sea water | place: Pacific Ocean:Izu-Bonin Trench...
GGTTCATGGTGGGCCGTGGGTTTTTCTGTTGCCGGGTGATCTTGTTCAAACACCAAAATCATACGGAATCTCAACAGTTTAATCCACGCTCACCGACAGTTTCTCGGAGCGGCGTGAATAATCCGGGATAGCATTGTTTAGCCATTCTGTATCAGGAGTCTCGGGCGGCTGGGGAAAGCTGTGGTAAAAATAGCGATCTGGTGGTGATGTCATATATTCACCTTATCTTTACATGTATTATGCGTTACATGTTCTATTATAACATGTCTGGTCAGGGCCGTAATTCGAATCGAGTTTAAGAAGACTAGAGAAGACACGTTCTTTGCTATCACGAAATACTCATCGTTTAGGTAGTGAGATTGCGAACACTGCTTGAATCAGATGACGACCCCCCTGCGTCCTTGATGCGCGGCGGCAATAGCGCATACTCTCCCGGCCATGCGGAAGCTTTATCATCTCTGGTTGTCGCCTGCGTCGCGCAAGGTGCGGCTGGTACTGGCCGAGAAGAAGCTCGACTTCGAGATGGAGGTCGAGAAGACCTGGGAGCGGCGCGACGGGTTTCTCAGCCTGAACCCGACCGGCCAGGTGCCGGTGCTGATCGAGGACGACGGCTCGGTGATCGCTGATTCAACCGCCATCTGCGAATATCTCGATGAGCTTCATCCCGACCCGCCGCTGATCGGGAGCAACGCGCGCGCGCGGGCCGAAACCCGGCGCCTGGTGGCCTGGTTCGATGAAAAATTCCGCATCGAGGTGACCGACAATCTGATCGGCGAGAAGGTCAACAAGCAGTTTCTCGGCCTCGGCGAGCCTTCGGTCGAGGCGATCAGAGCCGGGCTGGCCAATCTTAAAACCCATCTCGACTATATTTCCTGGCTCGCCGATTCCCGCAACTGGCTCGCCGGCGACGAGCTGTCCCTCGCCGACCTCGCCGCGGCGGCCCATCTGTCGGCGCTGGATTACCTCGGCGACGTGCCCTGGGAAGACCATATCCGGGTCAAGGAATGGTATGCGCGGCTCAAATCGCGACCCAGTTTCCGCCCCCTCCTGAAAGACCGCATCCCCGGCCTGATGCCGCCCAAGCATTACGCCAACCTCGATTTTTAGTGCCCCTGGGATTTTCAGGTGATCCCCCCGGACCCACAGACCGCCAAGACCGAGATCACTGCCCGCGCCCGTGCGCTGGGGTTCGATCAGGTCGGCTTCGCGGCGCCCGTCCCGGGCCCAAAGGCAGCGGAAAATCTCGGCGCCTTTCTCGATCAGGGCCGCCATGGGGATATGGCTTGGATGGGACGCAATGCCGAGCGCCGCGCCGACCCCCGGGAGCTCTGGCCGGGCGTTGGCACGATCATAGCGCTCGGCCTCAACTACGGCCCCGCCGACGATCCCCTGGCCCTGCTCGGGAGGCGCGAACGCGGGGCGATTTCGGTCTATGCCCAGGGCGGCGATTATCACAAGCTCATGAAGGGCCGCTTAAAACGCCTGGCGCGCGGCATCGCCGAGACCTACGGCGCGGAGGTCAAGATCTTCGTCGATACGGCGCCGGTGATGGAAAAATCAGTGGCCGAGCGCGCCGGTCTCGGCTGGCAGGGCAAGCACACCAATCTGGTGTCCCGCGAGCTTGGCTCCTGGCTGTTTCTCGGCGAGGTCTTCACCAGCCTGGACTTGCCGCCCGACGAGCCGCACGAGGATCATTGCGGCGCCTGTTCGGCCTGTATCGATATCTGCCCGACGGCGGCCATCACGGCGCCCTACGAGCTCGACCCCCGGCGCTGCATCTCCTACCTCACCATCGAGCATAAGGGCCATATTGCCGAAGAATTCCGCAAGCCCATGGGCAACCGTATTTACGGCTGCGACGACTGCCTGGCGGTCTGCCCGTGGAATAAGTTCGCGCAACCGACCCGGGAGCCCGCCCTGCTGCCCCGCGCCCAGCTTACGGCCCCCCGGCTCGGCGATCTGGCGGCCCTCGACGACGACGCCTTTCGCGCGGTCTTCGCCGGCTCGCCGATCAAGCGCACCGGACGCGACCGCTTCGTGCGCAATGTGCTGATCGCCATCGGCAACAGTGCCGATGAGAGCCTGGCGCCCCGCGCCGAGGCCCTGCTCGAAGACCCCTCGCCCCTGGTCCGCGCCATGGCGGTCTGGGCCTGTGGGCAACTGCTGGCGGCCGCGGAATTCGAGCGGCTGCGGGAGGCGCTGATGGCCGGCGAGAGCGATCCGCAGGTCCGTGCCGAGTGGAGAGCGATTTCGGATTCCGGGAAGAATTAGCGTAATAGCCAGACCATAAGCTGCCCCGAGACGGGATGTTTTAACTGAACATGAGATTATATGCATTCCGTTGACAAGATAGGCGGACGCTGATCCCCTACATTCGTGAAAGTTGGCGGCGGCGAGCAGGGCCTGCAATCGCGATCTTCAACCTCGGCCATCCGTGACCGTGATGGCCGGCTTCATCAAGGGGCTTCCATGATCCCTGACTATCAACGCCTCGACGAATTCACCCTGCCCCCGGGCTTCCGAGGGCGGTCCGCGGTGGTCGTCCAGCTCTGGTGGTTGGTACAGGCGCTGTTGTTTGCGCCGTCGCCCCAGATCATGTTCGCATGGCGGCGGTTTCTGCTGCGCCTGTTCGGTGCGAAGATCGGCCGGGATGTGAAAATCCGGCCATCGGCTACGGTCACCTACCCCTGGAAGCTGACCATCGGCGATCATTCCTGGATCGGCGACGATAGCACCCTCTACAGCTTGGGCACCATCGACATCGGCGCCCACGCGGTCATATCTCACAAGGTCTATCTCTGTGCCGGATCCCATGACTACTCCAAGCGCGGGTTCGACATTCTGTCTCCGCACATCACCGTTGGAGATCAGGTCTGGATCGCCAACGACGTTTTCGTGGCGCCCGGCGTTACGATCGGGGCGGGGGCTGTCATTGGGGCGCGCAGCAGCGTGTTTTCCGACATGCCGTCGGGCATGGTTTGTAAGGGATCGCCGGCTGTCTCGTATAAGGAGCGGACGATAAAAGCCCCGGCGAAGCGGGCATAGCCCGTTTGCTATTCGGCGGCCAACTGTGGTTTTATCCAGACAGTTTGATCAAGGAGTGCCGCAGGGGGCGCGGCGAGGATAAATCATGAGCGGCAGCGGCAATACGAAAGCACGGGTGCTGGTTACCGGCGGCGCCGGCTACCTCGGCTCGGTGTTGATCGAGCATCTGCTGCGCGATGGTTATGCGGTGACTTGCATCGATAACCTGATGTACGGCGACCACAATCTGTTCCACTTGTGCACCGCGCCAGGCTTCGACTTCCTGCGCGGCGACGCCCGTGACGAGCGCCTGATGAGCAAACAGATGGCCAATGCCGACATCATCATTCCGCTCGCCGCCATCGTCGGCGCGGCGGCCTGCGACCGCGACCCGGCCTCGGCTGAAAGCATCAACCTGGGAGGCGTGCGCCTGGTCGATCGACTGCGCAGCCCGAACCAATTGGTGGTCTATCCCAACACCAACAGCGGCTATGGCACCCAATCGGGCGACAGCTATTGCACCGAGGAAACGCCGCTTGAGCCGATTTCGCACTATGGCCGCCAGAAGGTGCAGGCTGAAGATGAGCTCTTGCAGAGCGGCAACGTGGTCACGTTGCGCCTGGCGACAGTGTTCGGCACCTCGCCGCGTATGCGTGTCGACCTGCTGGTCAACCACTTCACTTACGCCGCCGTGACCGACGGCTTTATCGTCATCTTCGAGAAGGACTTCAAGCGCAACTATATCCACGTGCGCGACGTTGCCGATTGCTTCATCCACTGCATCGAAAATGCCGATGCCATGCTCGACCGCCCTTATAATGCCGGTCTGGACGACGCCAACCTGTCGAAGGAGGAGCTGGCCCTGGCGATCAAGCGCCAGGTTGCCAATTTCTACATCCATTTCGGAGAGATCGGCAGCGATCCGGACAAGCGCAATTACATCGTCTCGAACAAACGCCTGCGCGAAGCCGGCTTCGAGGCCCGCCGCTCGATCGACGACGGCATCGCCGAGTTGATCAAGGGCTACCGCATGTTTGGCCGGGGCGCCCGCCGCAACGACTAGCGGGGAGCTGGATGACCGATCAACGCAAACATCGAGGGGACCATAGCGGCGGGGGCGGAATCATCCGCGCCAAATCGCCGCTGCGCATCAGCTTCGCCGGCGGCGGCACCGACCTGGCGCACTGGTATGAGGAGCGGCCCGGCGCGGTGCTGTCGAGCACGATCAACCGCTACGCCTATGTAACACTCTATCCGCGCGACGATTCCGAGGTCCGCATCCGCTCGCTCGACCTCGGCTACACGGTCAAGTACGACATCGACGAGGGGCCCAAATTCGATGGCATTCTCGATCTCGCCAAGGCGACGCTGGCGCGGCTGGAGATTGCCCAAGGCATCGATCTCGACATTCGCTCGGACGCGCCGGCGGGCAGTGGGCTGGGCGGCTCGTCGGCGCTGACCTCGGCGATCATCGGCGCCGGCGCGGCGTTCAGTGGCCGGATCATGACGCCCTACGAATTTGCCGAGTTGAATTACACCATCGAGCGCGTCGATCTCAATATCTCCGGCGGCAAGCAGGATCAGTACGCCACCACGTTCGGCGGCTTCAACCTGATCGAGTTTCACAAGGAGGGCGTGCTGGTCAATCCGCTGCGCGTCGAGCGCGACGTGATCAATGATCTCGAGGCGCATTTTCTGCTCTGCTACACTGGCCGGGTACGCCCCGACCTCAATCTGGTCGAAGCCCAGAAGCGCTACTATTCGGAAGGACGGCGCTCGACCATCGACGGCATGACCCGGCTCTACGAGCTGGCCTTCGAGATCAAGGATGCTCTGCTGCGCGGAAACCTCGATGATTTCGGCGCGCTGCTCAACGAAGCCTACGTCAGCAAACAGCAGATGAACCCGCATATTGCCGACAACACCATTGCCGACGAGCTCTATCGCAAGGCGCGCCAGTGCGGCGCGCTTGGCGGCAAGCTGCTGGGCGCCGGCGGCGGCGGTTTTCTGGGCGCTCTACTGCCCGACCGACCGTCACCACGAACTGCGTCAGGCGCTCGAGGTGATAGGCGGTCAATTCGTTGACTTTGCCTTCGACTCAGACGGCTTGCAGGTGTGGCGCAGCGTCTCGCGCTGAATGCCGTGGCGTCGGACGATATACAAGCACTCGTTTTAGCCGGCGGCCTGGGCACCCGGCTGCGTTCGGTGGTCAGTGACCGGCCCAAGGTCTTGGCGTCGATCGACGGCACGCCATTCCTGGCCTACCTGCTGCGCCAGATTGTCGGTGCTGGTGTGCGGCGCGCCGTGATCTGCGTTGGCTACATGGGTTCTGCGATCGAAGAGACCTTTGGGCCGTGCTTTGACAACATACTTGGCTTGACGTATTCGTACGAGCGCGAAGCGCTGGGAACCGCCGGCGCTTTGCGCCTTGCCCTGCCCCTGATCGACAGCGAGACAGTCCTGGTGATGAACGGTGACACCTACGTTGCGACGGATTTTGCCGCGTTTGTGCGCTGGCACGGCGAGTGCGGCTGGCCCGGCTCGATGGCGATGGCGCGGGTGCCCGACGCGGCCCGCTTCGGCACGGTCGATGCGGACCCGGACGGCCGCGTCACGGCGCTCCACGAGAAGCGCGGCGAGGCGACGCCCGACTGGGTCAACGCCGGGCTCTATATGCTTGGTCGCGGGCTGATCGAGACGATCCCCGCGGGCCGCGCCGTATCGATTGAGCGCGAGATGCTGCCCGCCTGGATCGACCAGGGTTTCGGCGGCTGGCGCACCGATGCGACGTTCCTCGACATTGGCACGCCCGAGTCCCTGGCCGGCGCCGCGGCGTTCCTCGGCGGGCTCGATTCATGAACCCGCCGGGCTATTGGGCGGAGCGTCGGGTTGTGGTGACCGGCGGCGGCGGCTTCCTGGGCAGCCACGTGATCAACGCCCTGCGCGATGCCGGCTGCGGCGATGTGTTCGCCGTGCGCAGCCGCGAATACGATCTTACCCACGAGGACGCGGCAGCACAGCTTTTTGCCGATCATCCGGCCGATGTCGTCATGCATCTCGCGGGCTACGTTGGCGGAATCGGCGCCAACAAGGCCTATCCAGCGGATTTCTTCTATCGCAATCTTATGATGGGGACGTTGGTCATAGACCAGGCGTGGCGCGCCGGAGCCGAGAAAGTGGTCGCCGCCGGCGCTGGCTGCGGCTACCCCGAAGAGGCGCCGCTGCCGATCAAGGAGGAGGATTTCTGGCAAGGCTTTCCACAGACCTTGAGCGCGCCCTATTCGCTGGCCAAGCGCATGCTCCATGTCCAGTCGATGGCTTATTGGCGTCAGCATGGCTTTCCCGTGGTGGTCGCCATTCCGGGCAATATTTACGGGCCCTACGACAATTTCGATCTTGAGGCGGCGCATGTCATTCCGGCGCTGGTCCGCAAATTCGTCGAGGCCGCCGACGATGGCCATGCGAGCGTTACCGTGTGGGGGAGCGGCACGCCGACCCGCGACTTCGTCTACGCCGGCGACGTTGCCCGTGGCATGCTGCTGGCCGCCGAGCGTTGCGACGAGCCGGCTTTATTCAATCTGTCGACCGGCGACGAGACCAGTATTCGCGGCGTCGTCGAGCGGCTCACCGCGCTAACCGGCTTCGCCGGCAAGGTTGAGTGGGATACCGAGCGGCCCGATGGTCAGGCGCGGCGTGTGTTTGATGTATCGAAGGCGGACAAAGATCTCGGCTTCCAGGCGTCGACGACGCTCGGCGACGGCCTCAAGCTCACGGTCGACTGGTATCGCGCCAACCGCAGCGTCGCGCGCAACGTCGTCGGCGTCTGACGGCGCGGCTTGAGGCGGCGACCGTATGCGCATCCTGATCCACGACTATTCCGGCCACCCCCCCAGGTCTATCTCAGCCGCGAGCTGGCGCGCCGTGGCCACCGAGTGCTGCATCTCTATTCGGCGGCGTTCCAAACGCCGCGTGGTTCGCTGGATCGCCAGCCGAACGATCCGGAAGATTTCGCCGTCGCCGGGGTCGATCTCGGCGAGCCGTTCCAAAAGCACACCTTCGTCAGACGCCAGCTCCAGGAAATCCACTATGGCCGTAAGCTGGTCGCCGCGGTGGCCGATTTCTCGCCCGATGTGGTGGTCTGCGCCAACACGCCGCTGTTTCCCCTGGGGCGGCTTGCCAAATGGTGCCGCCGGAATTCCGTGCCTTTCGTCTTCTGGGTGATGGATGTCTATGGCATCGCGGTGCATAAGATCCTGCGACGCCTCCTGCCGCTGGTCGGCGGGCTGGTCGGCCGCTATTACATCTGGCTCGAACAGCGATTGTTGCGCGCCAGCGACAAGGTAATCGTCATCTCCGAGGACTTCGCCCCGTTGATCGAGAGTTGGCGCGTCGATCCGGCGCGCATCGAAGTGATGCCGCTATGGGCGCCGATCGCCGAAATTCCCGTGCTGCCCAAGGATAACGATTGGGCGCGGCGCCACGATCTGGCGGCGACCACCAACGTGATCTATGCCGGCACCCTGGGCTTCAAGCATAATCCCGGCCTGCTGGCCGATCTGGCGGCGCGCTGCCGCGACCGGGCGGACGTCCGTATCGTCGTGGTCTCGGAAGGCCGTGGTGCCGCGTTCCTTGCCGAGGCGAAGCGCGAGCGCGGGCTCGACAACATGATCCTGCTGCCGTTTCAGCCGTTTGCCGATCTGCCGTTGCTGATGGCCAGCGCCGACATACTGGCTGTCCTCCTGGAGCCGGATGCAGGCGTTTTCGCCGTCCCCGGCAAGGTGCTCAGCCACCTCTGTTCAGGCCGCCCGCAGGTCGCGGCGATCCCGGACGCCAACCGCGCCACGCGGGTGATCGCCGACAGCGGTGGCGGCCTCACCGTCGAGCCGGGCGACGGGGCGGGCTTCGTTGCCGCCGTCGAGCGCCTGCTCGATGATACCGAGCTGCGCCGCGACATGGGTCGGGCCGGCCGCGCTTACGCCGAGCGCGAGTTCGACATCGAGCGTCTCGGCGCCCGCTTCGAGGCGATCATCGCAACCACATGGCAGGCGCCGGGCGAAGCCGCCATGCAACCCCTGTAGGACCATGAAAAACTGGGCAAATAAGGCCGTCATGATCACCGGCGGCGCTGGCTTTATCGGCGCGCATCTGGCGCAACGTCTGGTCGCCGAGGGCGCCGTGGTGCGGATTGTCGATAATCTCGAGAGGGGCAGCGAAGAGAACCTGGGCAGCGCCCGTGACAGCATCGATTTGCGCGTCGCCGATTTGTGCACGCCGGGAGTCGCCGAAGAGGCGTGCCAGGGCGTGGATGTGGTTTTTCATTTCGCTTCCAAGGTCGGCGGCATCACCTACTATCTAGCCAAGCCCTATGAAGTGTTGGCGGCCAATATCGCCATGGACGGCGCCGTGCTCGACGCGGTGTTGGCGGCGGGCGTGCCGCGCTATCTCTATGCCAGCAGCGCCCACGTCTATCCCGGCGAGCTACAGACCACGCCGGATGCCGCCCTGATCCACGAGAACCAGGCAATCCCGGCGAGCCCCGAGCTGTCCTACGGCTGGGCCAAGCTGATCGGCGAGCAGGCGGTCGAGTTCGCGATCACCGAGGGCTGGCCCCTGCGCGCCTCGGTGCCGCGCATCATCGGCGCCTACGGTCCCCGGCAAGATGTCGATCTGGCCACCGGCTCGGCCATTCCGGTGTTCTCCCGCCGCGCCATAGAATATCCCGAACGGACGCCTTACCGCGTGCTCGGCACGGGCCGCGAGACGCGCTCCTATTGCTACATCGACGATATCGTCGAGGGCTTGTTACGCTCCATAGGCGCGATGGATAACCATGCCCTGGTCGGGCCGTTCAATCTCGGCACCGAGGACCGTATCGCCATCGGCGACCTGGTCGACACGGTGACCCCATGGCATCGACAAGGGCGTGGATTTTGGTCGTCAGCCCGCCCCGTGAACGACCCATGCAACGGGATCGGATGGCTTTTTTTTACCGTTGGCGGCATGCTGATGAACGCGGATAGAAGAAGAGTCGATCATCTGGATATTGCCGTCATAAGCCTTTGATACAGCCTCCAAAAGATAATCCCACACACCCGCCTTGCGCCATCGGTTAAAGCGGTTCACGCAGGTCGTGTAAGGGCCGTACCGCGACGGGATATCCGCCCACGGCGCACCCGTCCGCAAGCGCCAGAATATGCCGTTCAACACCCGACGGTCATCCACCCGAGGCACCCCGCGAGGCTTGTTCGGTAGTAAGGGCTGGATCACAGACCACTCGAAATCCGTCAAATCAAAACGCGCCATATCAAGACTCCCACTGTTTGGAATCTTGAATCACATATCAGCGCCTTTGGGAATCCCTTTTATGGGTATGTGACCTAGCGCAACATCCAATCAAATTGAACCGATAGGGTTCACTCTGACTGGGTAAAATTGCTCTAGTTTTTTAGAAGATAGAGCATCCTTATTCCACAAGCTGGGTCACTGAAAGCAACCCAACGTGATCGGATGATGCTCTAAGCCGGCGGTGCGGTTTCGGTCATGGAAGGCCGTTGGGAGAAGCCTTCGAACCAAGCGTCCAGGGCCGGGCGGTCCTTGCGCCAATCATCATCGGCAAACCGTAAATCGAGATAGCCGAGGGCGCAGCCGACGGTGACGATGCCGATATGGAGGGCGCCCTCCAAGGCGGCTATATCCGCGTTCATCTCATCCAGAGCCCGGTTGATCTTGCCTTTCTGCAGCGTCACGAAGCCCGCCGAACGTTCGCCCTCGGGCCGGCGGCTTTCCATCACACTGGCCAGGGCGGCGTCGAGCAGGCCGTCGGCGAGAGCCTGCAGGCGGAGCGCCCGCCACCGATCGGCCCCGGCGGGCGGAAACAGAGCGGGCCCCCCCGGCAGGCTGTCGAGATATTCACAAATCACCGGGCTGTCATAGAGCGCCATGCCGTCGTCGGTGATCAGCGCCGGCACCTTGTCCAAGGGATTTTCCGCCCTCAGGCCGCTCTCCAGATTGCCGGGCACGGTGGCGATTATTTCGATCGTCTCGCTCAAGCCCCGCTCGGCGGCGCAGACGAGAACCTTTCGGGCATAGGGCGAGGTGGAGGAATAACGCAGTTTCATGGCAGACTCCGGGCGGCATATGGCGGTTCGGGGGACTTCGGGGTATTCCGGCCTTCTCTATATCACGAGCGGTTGCCTTGGCTATACCATGGTCGCCATGTGGCAGGACATCACCGATCTCAATGCCTTCTACGCCAGCCCTCTGGGCGCGGTGGCGCGGCGCATCATTCGCCGGCGAATCCGCGCCCTGTGGCCGAACCTGCGGGGCCAGTCGGTGCTCGGGCTGGGCTTCGCCACACCATATCTGCGGCCCTTCCGGGGGGAGGCGGAACGGGTCATCGGGATCATGCCGGCGACCCTCGGGGTGATGGCCTGGCCGGCCGACGAAGCCCGGCTGGTCGCCCTGGCGGATGAATCGGAGCTGCCCCTGCCCGATGGCTCCATCAACCGGGCGCTGCTGGTCCATGCGGTCGAGAGCAGCGAACAGCTTCGCCCCATGCTGCGCGAAATCTGGCGCGTGCTCGACGGCGGCGGCCGCCTGCTGGTGGTGGTGCCCAACCGGCGCGGCGTCTGGGCGCGGTTCGAGCGCACCCCCTTCGGCAACGGCCATCCCTTCAGCCCGGGCCAGCTGTCGCGCCTGTTGCGGGATTGCCTGTTTTCGCCCCTGACCACCCAGACCGCGCTCTACATGCCGCCCCTCAAGTCGCGCATGATGCTCAAGGCGGCGGGCGCCTGGGAGCGCGTCGGCGAGCGCTGGGGGCTGCCCTTCGCGGGCGCCGTGATCATCGAGGCCAGCAAGCAGGTCTATGCGGCGAACCCCGAGCGCCTGATCTCGGCCGCCCGGCGGCACGCCTACCGGGCCCTCATGAAGGGCGGCGCCGAGCCCGCCCATCGGCGGGAGGGGCCGCCGCTGCTTTTTAAACGATAGCGTTCAGGCGCCACGCAGGCTTTAGCCGCTCAATGCGGCTTTTGGGGAGTCTACTATTAAGCGATGTAGCATTTTCCGACCGATAACGGTCGGAGAAGCAAGCGAGCATGCGCGAGCCGCCGGCTTACCCGGCGAAAGCCCCAGTCTTGTGTAGACATAAGTTTGGACGACTGAACGCAGGGAGCCCTTGGGCGACCGCATATAGACTATCCCTTCCCGATAGCGCCGATATCGAACGGGGTATTTTGGTATATGTTGTTGATCCAATTTGAAAAAATCAAATGGCCATGGCCGCGCCATGTATTCAGCGGCGGCTGGCTCGGATCATCGTCGGTGAAATAGTTGCGCGGCACCGGGACGTCGTCGCGGCCGGCGGCCCGATCGCGGGCATATTCATTGGCCAGGGTCTCGGTGTCGTATTCGAGATGATTGAACATATAGGCATTGTTGAGATTCGTATCCTCGACCAGGCACAGGCCGGCGTCGGCGGAGTCGGCGAGCACGACCAGGCCCGGCACGGCCTCGATATCGGCCCGCAAGGTTTCCGTGTGGCGCGAGACCGGCACCAGGAACCGGTCGGGAAAGCCGCGCAGAAGCGTCGAGTTGGGGGTCACGACCCGATGCTCATAGACCCCGGACAGCTTTTCGCCGAGGGGGTGCTTGGGCACGCCGTAATAGTGATAGAGCGCCGCCTGGCCACCCCAACAGATGTTCAGGGTGCGCGATACATTGCCGCGCGCCCATTCGAAGATTTCGCCGAGTTCGGCCCAGTAATCGACATCCTCGAAGGGGATTTCCTCGACCGGCGCGCCGGTGATGACGAGACCGTCGAATTTTTCATCGGCAACCTCGTTCCACGGCACGTAAAACGCCAGCATATGCTCGGCCGAGATGTTGGTCGGCGTATAGCTTGAGGTCTTGAGCAGGGTCAGCTCGACCTGCAACGGCGTGCTGCCGATGACCCGCGCCAACTGGGTTTCGGTCTTGATTTTTTCCGGCATCAGGTTGAGCAGCGCAATCCGCATGGGCCTGACGTCCTGCAGAATCGCGTCGTTTTCGCGGATCAGCAGCACCCCTTCCTGCTCGAGGATGCGCCGCGCGGGCAGATTGTCGGGGATCTTTATCGGCATGGTGTCATTTTATACTGTTGGGCCCCCCACAAGTCTCCAGGCCCCATGAGGCAGGCAATCTACGTCGGATAGTGCCGCTTGGCAACGCGGGCAAAGCGAACCTTTCCTTTGATTTTCAGCGCCGCCGGAGATACAACTTGCGCGCCTTTTCCAAGCTGAAGCCCCCTGCCATGACCGCGCCTTCGAAAGCGATCGATAAACTACGCCGCAACATCGATGTCATCGATGGCGAGATGCATGATCTGTTGATGCGCCGCGTCGAGATCGTCGAGCGGATCGGCACCCTCAAGGACAAGGCGCCGGGCGCTCTGTTCATTCGTCCGGAGCGCGAGGCGAAAATCCTGCGCCGCCTGGTGAGCCGGCATAAGGGCCGCTTTCCGGCCGCCGTGGTGGCGCGCATCTGGCGCGAGATACTGGCCTCGACGACCCGCCTGCAAGGGCCGTTCAGCGTGGCGGTCAATGCACCGGAGAAATCCGTCGGCTACTGGGACATAGCGCGCGATCACTATGGCTCGGCGACCCGCATGAGCCTGCATCGGCTCGCCAATCCGGTGCTCAACGCGGTGTTTGACGGCAGCGTGACGGTTGGCGTTCTGCCCTATCCGGCGGAAGACGACGCCGACCCCTGGTGGCCCAAGCTGGTCGGCACCGGCGACAATCTGGTGCGCATCATCGCCCGCGTCCCCTTCATCGAAAACGGCAACGGGCGGTTCGAGGATTTGAGCGCCCTGGCCATCGCCCGCACCCAGCCGGGGAAGAGCGGCGACGATGTCTCGTTATTCGCGGTCGAGGCCACCGTCGGGTTCAGCCGGGGCGGCATCCAGGAGGCGTTCATAACCGCCGGTCTGCCGGCCAATGCCATCGCCGTGTGGAGCGAGTCGCGAGACCCCGTGAGCCATCTTCACCTGGTTGAAATCGCCGCCTACATCGAGCCGGACGACCCCCGCATCGCCGCGGTCGCCGATTCCCATGGCGAACAGATCATCCGCATGACCGCCCTGGGCGGCTACGCCATGCCCATTGGGCACGACATGGCGAGCGAGTCTTAAGCGATGAGCGCGCCCACCCCGCAGCCGGGGATACTCGACATCAGGCCCTATGTCGCCGGGGCCTCGAGCGCCGCGTCGGCGCCGGCGGGCCGGGTTTCCAGACTGGCCGCCAACGAATCGCCCCTCGGCCCCAGCCCCCGCGCCATCGAGGCCTACTTACAGGTGGCCGACAGCCTGCACCGCTATCCCGACGGCGGCGCCAGCGCCCTGCGCGCCGCCCTGGCCGAGCGTCACGGCATCGATGGGGCGGGCATCGTCTGCGGCAACGGCTCGGACGAGCTGCTCGCCCTGTTGGCGAAATGCTACGCCGGGCCCGGTGACGACGTGCTGTACAGCGAGTACGGTTTCCTGATCTACCCGATCGCGACGCGGGCGGCGGGAGCGACCCCGGTGGTCGCCCCGGAGCCCCATCTGCGCGCCGATATAGAAGCCTTCGCAAGCCTCGCCGGAGACCAGACGCATATGGTCTACCTGGCCAATCCCAACAATCCGACGGGCAGCTACATCACCGCCTCGGAGCTTGCCGACCTGCACGGCCGCCTGCCGCCCGAGACCCTGCTGGTGGTCGACGCCGCCTATGCGGAATATGTCATGGCCGACGACTACGATAACGGCTTCAGCCTGGTCGAGGATTTCGACAATGTGGTGATCACGCGGACCTTCTCGAAGCTCTACGGTCTCGCCGGTCTGCGTCTCGGCTGGGCCTATTGTCCCGCCGCGATCGCCGATGTGCTGAACCGGGTGCGCGGGCCGTTCAACGTGACCGCGCCGGCCCTGGCGGCTGGCCTGGCGGCGCTCGGCGATGTCGCCCACGCCACGGCGGCGCGGGATCACAACGCCCGCTGGCTGCCGTGGCTTACCGCCGAGTTGAGCGCGCTCGGCCTGACCGTCCATCCCAGCGTCGCCAATTTCATATTGGTTGAATTCCCGGAGTCAATACAGGGACAAGGCGGGGCGGATGCCGCCCGCGCCCATCTCTCGAATCACGGGGTGATCGCCCGGGAAATGGGCGGCTACGGCCTGCCCAATTGCCTGCGCATCGCCATCGGCCTGGAAGAAGACATGCGCGCCGTGGTCGCCGCCGTGGCGGAATTCCAGTCCCTGAACGAGGGCTGATCCATGACGGGCAAACCCTTCTTCGCGCGCGTCGCCGTGATCGGCATCGGCCTGATCGGCTCATCCCTGGTCCGCGTCATGCGCCGCGACGGCCTGGCCGGGCATATTGCCGTCTGTGCGCGCCGGGCGGAAACCCTGGCCAAGGCCCTTGAACTCGGCCTCGCCGACAGCGCCACCGACGACCCCCTGGCCGCCATCGAAGGTGCCGACCTGGTGGTGCTGGCGACGCCCATCGGCGCCTATGGGGCGATTGCCGAGGCCATCGGCCCGGGCCTCAAGCCCGGCGCCATCGTTACCGACGTGGGCTCGACCAAGGGCTCGGTGATCCGCGATGTGACGCCGCATCTGCCCGAAGGCGTTCACTTCGTGCCGGCCCACCCGATCGCGGGCACCGAAAATTCCGGCCCCGAGGCCGGTTTCGACAGCCTGTTCGAAGGCCGCTGGTGCATTCTCACGCCGCCCGAAGGCTGCGACCCGCAAGCCGTCGAGGCGGTGGCGGCCCTGTGGCGATGCGCCGGTTCGATGATCGAGCGGATGGACGCCGCCCATCACGACCAAGTGCTGGCGATCACCTCGCACCTGCCCCATCTGATCGCCTACACCATCGTCGGCACGGCCACCGACCTTGAAGACGACCTGCAAAACGAGGTGATCAAATTCTCCGCCGCCGGGTTCCGCGATTTCACCCGCATCGCCGCCTCGGACCCGGTCATGTGGCGCGATGTGTTCCTGCACAACAAGGAGGCGGTGCTCGACGTGCTGGCGCGCTTCACGGAAGACCTGACGGCCATGCAGCGCGCCATCCGCCGGGGCGAGGGCGATACACTCGAGCAATGTTTCACCCGCACCCGCGCCATCCGCCGTGGCATCGTCGAGGCCCATCAGGCGGGCACCTTCGAGCCCTCCGAGCCCGAGGAAGACAAAGACTTAGACTGAAACTAAGACTTAGATTAATTGGCGACAGTATATAGTTTAATTTTTACGATCATAAAAATTAAACTATATACTGTCGCCAATTAAAATCATTCTTGGATCGGGGCGAGCTTGAACAGGGGCAGGGGGCCGATGAAGAGGGTTCCGCCCTGGGCGGTGATCGGCGCCTCGATCACCCGGCGGCCCGCTTTGTCCTTGGCCATCAGGTTGAGGAACGTCTTGGCGAAGGAGGCGTCGCGCGGCTTCATCCTGCCGCTTTCCGCCAGGCCGTCGAGCAGCTTTCCGTAACCGGCAATCTCGGCGCTGAAGGCGGCCTCGGGGCGGAGTTCCCGATCCAGGGTCAAGGTGCCCTCGGCGGCCATCTCCAACGCGCCCCAATCCACAAGCAACCGTTCGAATTCGACCGTCCCGCCGTTCGCGCTCCAGGCCGCCAGGGCCTCGGCGGAGAAGCTTTCGGGCAGGGCGCCGTCATGGGAAGCCGTGATGCCGATACCGCTTATCTCGCGCCCCAGGATCTTCTCGGCTTCGCTCGCCGGGGCCCGGGGTGGCAAGGACAGATCCCGTCCGTCGATCTCGACATCGAGCCGGGAGTCCGGGCCGCGCTGGATCCGACCCGTCAGGCTGCTAAGGGCAAACCGCCCCGCCGGGGTCGCCACGACGATGCCCCGCACATCGAAGTCCAGGCCTTCGGGGGTTTCATTGGCCGGGTCGTAATAAATAACGCCGCGCTCCAACGTGATGTCCATGACACGGCCGCCATAGTCGAGACGTTGCGTCTCGGGCACGGTGAAGGCCATGGTTGGCGTCTCGGCGAAGATGCGTATCTCGATGCTTATGCCCGGCGCGCTCCAGAGCCAGGGCGCCGCGCCGTCTTCTTCCGGCGGCGCAACGGAAAGCGGCGACAGGAAAACAACCATGCGCCACGGAAATCCGCCGACGGCGAGATCGTCATAGGCGACCGTGTAGCCCATCGAGCGGCGCGCCTCGATGGCCGTCTCGATATCGCTTCGCGTGGTGTCGAGGATCACCCACCAACCGACGCCTAAAATGACCGCCACGATAACGGCGGTGGCGGCGACAATTCGGCGTGCTGTCATGGCGATGTAAGCTCAAATGCGGCGCGGTCGATGAATATACGCTATGAATAGGCGGCCATGGAGGAAGAGTCTTGAGCGCCGCCGATTGCCCGCCAAAAACGCTAGAACTGGAGCTTGCCGACCTGGGCGCGACACGGCGCCTCGCCGAGCGCCTGGCCGGGTGTTTGCGCGTCGGCGATTTCATCGGCCTCGACGGTGTCCTCGGCGCGGGAAAAACCACTCTCGCGCGCCATATCATCGAGGCCCTCGCCGGCCACGGGATGGATGTGCCGAGCCCCACCTTCACCCTGGTGCAGCCCTATGAATTCGATGCTTTCACCCTGTGGCATTTCGATTTGTACCGCCTGGAGACCCCCGAGGCGGTGTATGAGCTCGGCTTCGAGGACGCCCTTGATGAGGGTGTCAGCCTGATCGAATGGTCCGGGCGGCTGGGACCGTTGCGTCCCGCCGACCGGCTCGATGTTACGCTCAGCCAGGGCGCAACCCGCGATGCGCGCAAGGCCCACCTCGAGGGCCATGGCGGGTGGCGCGAGCGGCTTGCCGCCATCGCCGATGACTGAGCGAGACGCGCAAATCGACGGCTTCCTCGCCGCCCATGGCTGGGCGGGGGCCAGTCGCGCGCCCCTGGCCGGCGATGCCTCCGCGAGACGCTATGAGCGGATCGCCGAGGGCCGCCGCCGGGCCGTGTTGATGGATGCGCCACCGGAGCGCGAGGCCCTCGGCCCCTTCATGCTGATCGACCGCTACCTGCGGTCGCGCGGCTATAGCGCACCGGAAATCTACGCCGCCGACGAGGCCTGCGGGCTGATGCTGCTCGAAGACCTGGGCGATCGCCGCTATACGGAATTGACTGAAGGCGGGTTCGACCAGGAGACCCTGTTTTCCGCCGCCATCGATGTGCTGATCGACCTCCATGACGAGGCCCCCACCGGCCTGGACATCGCGCGGTTGGACAGCGATAGGCTGCTCGCCCAGGTCGAGATTCTGATCGACCTCTATCTCCCGGAGATCACCGGCGCGCCGGCCAGCGACGGACAGCGCGCCGGCTTTCTCGCGGCCTGGCGGGCGGTCCTGCCGCTCGCCGAGGCGATCCCCACGACGCTGGTCCTGTATGACTATCACGCGCCCAACCTGATGTGGCTGCCCGAGCGCCGGGGCGTCGCGCGGGTCGGCCTGCTCGATTTTCAGGACGCCATGATCGGGCCGCTCGCCTTCGATGTGGTGTCGCTGCTCGAAAACCCGCGCCAGGACATCGATCCGGCCCTCGCCGAGGCCATGGCCGCGCGCTATCTCGACCGCCGCCCCGAGATCGACCGGGGCGATTTCAGGGCGGCCTACGCGGTGCTCGGCGCCCAGCGCGTGACCCGCAATATGGGCAACTTCACCCGGCTGTGGCGCCATGAAGGCAAGCCCGAATATATGGATCATCTGCCGCGCCTGTGGCGTCTGCTCGACCACAGCCTGGCCCATCCCGCCCTGGCCCCGGTGGCGGCCTGGTTCGACGGCGCGATCCCCCGGGACAAGCGCCGGGGGTTGCCATGACCGCCCGCGCGCCAAAAATTAATACCGCAATGGTGCTCGCCGCCGGGCGGGGGGAACGGCTGCGCCCGCTCACCGACAACCTGCCGAAACCGCTGCTCGAGGTCGGCGGCAAGGCGCTCATCGATCATGTGCTCGACCGTCTCGCCGAGGCCGGGGTGGACCGGGCGGTGGTCAATCTCTGGCATCTCGGCGCCCTGATCGAAGCCCATCTCGCCGGACGCGCGCGGCCCCGGGTCACCTTCAGCCCCGAAGCCGAGCTGATGAATACCGGCGGCGGCGTCGCCCAGGCGCTGCCGCTCCTGGGCAGCGACCCCTTCTACGTGATCAACGGCAAGATTCTGTGGCGCGACGGCGCGCGCGGCGCCCTGGCCCGGCTCGCCGATGCCTGGCCCAAAGACGCCAGGGACGGCGCCATGGACGGCCTGCTCCTTCTCGTGCCCCTGGAGCGGGCGGGCGGCTATAGCGCGGCGGGGGATTTCTTCCTGGGCGGAGACGGCGCCATCGAGCGGCCCGAGCCGGGCGGGCCCGCCCCCTGGGTCTTCACCGGTATCCAGATTCTCCACCCCCGGCTGTTCGCGGACGCGCCGCCCGGGCCGTTCTCGCTCAATCTGCTCTATGACCGGGCGATGGCGGCGGGGCGGCTGTTCGGCCTCGCCCATGACGGGCTTTGGCACCATGTGGCGACAGCGCAAGGCCTGGCCGAAGCGCAAGCATGGTTCGCGCGGTGATCGCCCGAAGCGCCCGCGTCTCGACCATCTCGCCCGGCGCACCCTTCGTCGACAGCCTGGCGCTGGGCCTGCGGGAACGCTTTGGCGGGGCGCCGGACGCCCTGGCGCGCCTCACCCTGCTGCTGCCCACCCGGCGCGCCTGCCTGGCCCTGCGCGACGCCTTCCTGCGCCATTCGGACGGCGCCGCCCTGCTGCTGCCGCGCCTCATGCCGCTCGGCGACATGGACGCCGACGATATCGAGCCGGGCGCCGGGGAGGACCTGCCCGCGTCCCTCACCGCCGAACTGGCCGAGCCCCTTCCGGCGGCGATCTCCGGGCTTGAACGCCAGCTCATCCTGGCCCGGCTGATCCTCGCCCGCGCTCACGCCGAAGGCGCCCCCCGGCGCCCCGATCAGGCGGCGCGCCTGGCCGCCGAACTCGCCCGCCTGCTCGATCAGACGCAGACCGAGCGGCTCTCCTTCGACGGGCTCAAGGATCTGGTGCCCGAGGATTACGCCGCCCATTGGCAGGCCACCCTGGAATTCCTCGACATCGTCACCAGCGCCTGGCCCGCCATCCTCGCCGAGCGCGGCCTGATCGACCCGGCCACCCGGCGCAATCGGGTGCTTGAAGCCGTGGCGGCGCGCTGGCAGGCGGCACCGCCCGACCATCCGGTGATCGCCGCCGGCTCGACCGGCAGTATTCCCGCCACCGCCGCCCTGCTCGCGGTGATCTGCCGCCTGCCCGAGGGTGAGGTGGTGCTGCCCGGCCTCGACCAGCAGAGCGACGAGGCGGTCTGGCGGGAACTCGACGAGAGCCATCCGCAATACGGCCTCAAGAGATTGCTTGAGCGGCTTGAGGTCGAGCGCGATCAGGTCGCCCCATGGGGCGAAGACCAGGACGGTTCTCGGGCGCAACTGCTGAATACGGCGCTCAGGCCCGCCGCGGCGACCGCGACCTGGGCCGCCGAGCCGCCGCCGTCGGCCCGCGCGTTCGACGGCATCGAGATCGTCGAATGCCCCGGCCCGCGCGAAGAGGCCGGCGTCATCGCCCTCCGCCTGCGCGCCGCCCTGGAGACCCCGGGCCGCAGCGCCGCCCTGGTGACCCGCGACCGCGCCCTGGCGCGCCGGGTCGCCGTCGAGCTTGGCCGCTGGGGCATCGGCGTGGATGATTCCGGCGGACGGCCCCTGGTCCATACCCCCTGCGGCGGCTTCCTCGGCCTGACCGCCGCCCTGGTCGCCGAGGACGCCGCCCCCCTCGCCCTGCTCGCCGCCCTCAAGCATCCCCTGGCCGCCGCCGGGATCGGCACCGCCGCCTGCCGCGCCAAGCTGCGCCTGCTCGAGCGCGAGGTGTTGCGTAAGCAGCAGCCAGGCCGGGGCTTCGCCGCCATGATCGCCGCTCTCGGCAAGCATGAAGCGGAACTGAGGCCCTGGCTCGAGGCCATCGCCGCCATGGCCGCGCCCTTCGCCGAGGCTCTGGGGGCGGCGCAAATTTCTCTCGCCGCCCTGGCCGCCGCCCATCTCGCCTTCGCCGAGGCCCTGGCGACCAGCAACAGCGAGCAGGGGGCCGAGCGGCTGTGGTGTGGTGATGACGGCGAGGCGGCGGCGGCCTTCTTCGCCGAGCTGATCGAGGGCGCCGAGGCCATGCCGCCCCTGGCCGGGCGCGACTATCCGGCCCTGCTCGACGCCCTGATCGAGGGCCGCGTCGTGCGCCCGCGCCACGGCGGCCACCCGCGCCTGCATATCTGGGGGCCGCTCGAAGCGCGCCTGCAGCATGCCGATGAGATGATCCTCGGCGGGCTCAACGAGGGCAGTTGGCCGCCGGAAGCGGCCAGCGACCCCTGGCTCAGCCGGCCCATGCGAAAGCGCTTCGGCCTGCCCGCGCCGGAACGCCGCATCGGGCTGTCGGCGCATGATTTCGTGCAGTTCGCGGCCGCCCCCTCGGTGCTGCTGAGCCGCGCCGCCAAGGTCGAGGGCACGCCGACGACGCCGTCGCGCTGGCTGGCGCGTCTCGACAATCTGCTGCGCGGCTGGGACCGGGCCGACGCCCTGGCCGCGGACCCCCATGTCCAGGCCTGGCCCGAGGCCCTGGACCGGCCCGACGCCGTGCGCGCCATGGAGCCGCCCGCGCCGACCCCCCCCGTCACGGCGCGCCCGAGGCGCCTTTCGGTGACCCGCATCGAGGACTGGCGGCGCGATCCCTATGCCATCTATGCGCGCTATATCCTCGGCCTCAAGAAGCTTAATGCCCTCGACGGCGAGCCCAGCGCGGCCGATCGGGGCAGCATTATTCATAAGGCGCTGGAGGATTTTGTGCGAACCTATCCCCTGGCCAGCCTGCCCAATAACGCCCACGAAACGCTCATCGAGATCGGCCGCAAAGTCTTCGCCCCCTACATGGGCCAGCCCGGCGTACATGCCTTCTGGTGGCCCCGCTTCGAGCGCATCGCCGCCTGGTTCATTGCCACAGAACGGTCCCGGCGCGGCGATCTGGCAAAAATCCACAGCGAGACGGAGGGCCGGCTTGTGCTGTCCGCGCCGGCCGGGGACTTCACCCTGACCGCCAAGGCCGACCGCATCGAGCAGCGCCATGACGGCGGCCTGGCGGTAATCGACTACAAGACCGGCTCGGTTCCCACCAAGGCCGATATCCTGGCCGGGTTCGCCCCCCAGCTGTCGCTCGCAGCGGCGATTGCCCAGGCCGGCGGATTCGACCGCATCCCCGCCGGAGG
>ERZ813253.245-NODE-245-length-21189-cov-2.511158_pt1 | contig 21189 bp, 17 predicted proteins | sample MGYA00520893_ERZ813253 | MGnify/ENA primary metagenome ERZ813253 (study PRJEB31669, sample SAMD00080414) | marine metagenome | biome: oceanic hadal pelagic zone biome; feature: marine hadalpelagic zone; material: sea water | place: Pacific Ocean:Izu-Bonin Trench...
GGGCCAAGGCCAGCGGGATTTATCAAAGCTTGTTAATAAAAAATTATTCACCAGATGAGGGCCGTCTCGGACGCTGACCGCCGCCACCTTCGCCACCTTCGCCACCACGTGAGGGACGCTGGCCACTGCGACCTTCACCACCACGTGAGGGACGCTGGCCACTGCGACCTTCACCACCACGGGACGGACGCTGGCCAGATGCACCCCCTTGGGATCCTCCGCGCCCCCCGAAATTTGGACGCAACTCGTCTTCGGTCAACTTGCCATCCTTATTCTTGTCGAGCTTCTTGAGGGCTGCAACGGCACCCTTAATTTCCTCAGAGGAAATCTCACCGTTGCCATCACTGTCCAGCGCGGCCATCACAGGGAACATCCGCAGAAAACCACCTGGGCCTCCCTGACCACCGCGGCCACCGAACTGTGATCCACGCGAACCACGCTCACGACCAGCTCCGGACGGACGTTGACGACGCTCGGCACCCTGACCCCGCTCACCAGCCGCTCCGGACGGGCGTTGACGACGCTCGGCGCCCTGACCCCGTTCGCGACGTTGTTCACCAGCCGCTCCGGACGGGCGTTCACGACGCTGAGCACCTTCACCCCGTTCACGCCCACCGCGTTCCTGCGCGATTGCATCACCTACCATCATGCCAAAACATGTGACAGCCATTACTAGTTTATATGTCATCTTTTTCATAACACCAAATCAATGGTCTGCTTCAAATATACGATCCACCCTGCAGGTGGGTTACAATTTTAGTACACCCACGGCCGAGCTTGCTTGATGGATAAAGTTCCATCCTTCGTAATCTTGAACTCAATTTCCATGGCAAATTTTGTGTCTTCCAAGGTTGTCCCGTATAATTTACTGAACTTACTGTGAATCTTGCCCAAATACCGGTTCATCTGCTCGAGTTGGCCCTCGGTCATAATCAACTTATCATCTTTTAACTGATTGGACTTGCGCATCACCTTGTAATCACTTGGCCGCCACCAATCCAACAAAAGTTCTTCAGGGATTGAATCAGCGTCGGGATTGGTCACCAGATTCTCGCCAACCTGAGTATTGAGGTAATAGTTGCCCTTGGTCTGGTACAGGATGTCGTCGGTAACCGCCACACCATTGGCCAGTTCGTCGGAAAAGTTGAGGTGAACGAGCACACCAATGGCTGTGGTGAAGTGGTCGATCCGGTAGAACGTACGCTCCTCAAAGGCGCGGAAGTTCCACAGGCTGGCAAACACCTGCTTGATCGTCTTGGCCAAGTGGCCCTCGTCCGACTTGTGAGTGAACGAGTCGTACAAGCCGGCGCCGCTGAAGTCGGGGAGATCCTCGTTATTGGTGCTTGAGCGGCAACGAATCCCTTGGCCGTTGGTGAAGGACTGCTGCAGCTTGGCCAAGTCCCCCATCATCCAGCCGGGCATGCTGCCGGACTTGACGAGTTTACGGAACGCCTTGAGTTTTTTGATTTGGTCGTCGCGGTTTTTTTTGAACAACTCGCTGCCCAACATTGCACGGGCCTTGTCGTACAGGCCATTGTGTTTCATGAAGGCATCGTAAAAGTGAAACGGCACGGCGTGGCCGCTGGGCACGGTGCCCTCGGGGAAATCCAGCGTGTGCAGCGTGGCGAGGTTGGTGGCCTTCACGCCGAATGCTGCTGAGTCTTCAAAGCCGATTTTGTCGAGCGGCTTGATCTCCTTAACGGACAGGTCACGCTTGGGTGTCTGCACCTTGGCCGGGCGGATGGCAGCGAAATGTTTGTCCACCTCGTCGGCCGATGCCTCACGCAGTTCGTAGCCGTTGGTGGTGACCTTATAGTAAACAAATTTGCCAATCAGCGAGGTGATTTCCTTGTTTTCCGCTGCACCGGTAATGAACGCGTTCGGGACACTGTCCTGAATCGCTCGCAGGTTGACGTGCGAGAGTGGCGTCTGTCGCATAGCAGTGATCACACCAGCAACTCGCGGCATTTCATTCGGCAACGTCTTGTAGATAACGACGTCTCGTGAACTCGGCAATTCGTCGGTCTCAATGAGGCGCAACCGCCCGTAAGACTCCTGCGTGTTCAAAGGTAGGAAACCTATGTCGCTCTCGAGGTCTTCGTCGAGCACCACGGGAAATTCGGCGGCATCGTACAGATCCTTTTCATCAAAGTAGACCGATCGGGCACGTGGCATCGGATAATAGCCAAGTTTACCTTTAAGGTAAGGCATATGTTTGGTCAGCATTTCGTACGAGAGCTTGATGCGCTCGAATGGATAGCGATCATTTGGCTCGTACTCGAAAGTGAACATGCCCGGCTGGCCGTTGGGCGACTTCTTGAGCGGGCGATAAACAAGCACGCCGCGCATTGAGCCGTCACCACGCTGGATTCCGATCTGGCGCATGAACATTGGATGCCCCCGGTGGGTCTTGGTGTTGATGAAGTACAACACCGGTTCTCCCTTGCCCACATCCTCGATCTGGAACTTCACGAACTTCCAATCTGCAAGATGCTGATCGACCATCACTTCGGGACCTTGATAGGAAAGTTTTTCAAACATCTCTCTATCCGGGATTGAGGCAACACCGTCCTTGAAGTCGAGCTTCCCCGGCGGGATACGCTCCATCTCCGGCTCATTGCCTCGCTCAAAGGCCCGACCACCTCGGCCCCTGCTGCTGCTTCGACCACCCGGACCACCAAAACCGCCGGGGCCCCCGAAACTGGGGCGTAGTTCATTACCGTCGATTTTGCCATCACCATTTTTGTCTAGTGCAGTCAGGGCTTTCTCGGCGTTCTGTATTTCTGCAATGGAGATTATCCCATCCTTGTTTTCATCCAAAGCGGCCATAACAGGGATATTAGGCCTCATTCCGCCGGGACCTCGTTCTCCACCTCGCGAAGGCTGCGCCTGCAATGTGAACGTCACGGCAAACACCACGCCAACTGTCTTGAACAGGATAAGTCGTTTCATAAAAAACTGCGGAAAATAGATGCCTGTTTTCGCGATAAAGTTACAACTAAAATCAATTGATAATCGGCTCGATGCACGCAGGTGCCTCGAAGCGGGGGTTGTTCATCAGCGGCGTGACGTAGTGCCCCCGCATCGACTCGTCGTCGAACGGCTGCAGCAACTGCTTGAGATCGGCTGCTTGGCTTTCGGCCGAGAGCCATCGGTCGTAGTCGGCGGGATGCACGATCACCGGCATACGGTCGTGCACGCGCTTGGCCAAGCGATTGGGTGTCGTGGTGATGACGGTGAACGTGTGCAGCGTCTCGGCCTCCGCTTGGCCAAGGCCCGGCAACTCCGGCTCGTCAGTTTGCTCCGGCGTCGTCCAAGTCTCCCAAAGTCCAGCGAGGCAAAACAGGTCGCCGTCCCGCATCGAGTAGTAAACCGGCTGCTTGCCGCTTGGCCGCGATTCCCACTCGTAATAGCCATCCACCGGCAACAGGCAGCGTCGCCGCCGAAACGGCTGCCGGAAGCTCGGCTTTTCGTCGATCGTCTCCGCCCGCGCATTGGCCAGCTTGGCCCCGATCGACTTGTCCCTTGCCCAAGGCGGGATCAACCCCCACCGCATCGCCTCCAGCCGAACATCGCCAGACGCTTGCACGGCAACGAGCGCATCCTGTGTCGGCGCAAGGTTCAGCCTGGGCGTGATTGTCGGCGCTTGGCCACGAGCCTTCACTCGCTGTTTGATCTTCTCCTTTCCGGAGCCTTGAGCCACTCGACAACACATGCGAGAAGCAATGCTGCCCCCGGCGCAACCGAAAAACAATTCAGAGATTGATCAGCGGGTTGCGAACCTTGAGTTGCGGGAAGGAGAGAAAATCGCGATCCGCCGTCCAAAGTTCCCGCACGCCGTGATGCAAACAAAGCGCCGCAATCCGCGCATCGTGAACGCGGGAACCGGTCACCTTTGAGGAAGTCACGACCTTACGGAATTTTTCATAATACCCATGACTCTCGGAGAGAAATTGCATGCGAGGAGCGCCCATCATCGATTCCACAAACTTGAACGCTTCAGAAAGAGTTGAAGGGGCGTCGAAGATTTTTTTGTTTGTGACGACTCCAACAAATTCATGGACACACGGCCAAGGAATGGCGCAGGCGTCGTTGCCCTCGAACAAAGGCTTTAACACTTCAATCGCTGTTGCGTGGTTTTGAGATTCGGCGTGGTGTGAGTAAACCAGTAGATTTGTATCAACCGCAATCATGCCCCGCGTCCCCGGTATATTTCGTCACGAAACTTTTCCCAGGGAGCATCCTTGAACTCATCCGTGAGTTCCCCCTTGAAAGTGACAAGATCCCATATCCATTTCTTCGCCGGCTTTTCCTCCTGCTTCTCCTTCAGCATCTTTCGGAGGCTCTCCTCGGTCAGGGAGCGGAACGTGGTTTTCTCCTCGCGAGCCAGTTTCTGGACGCGATGGAACAAATCATCAGCAATTTCAACAGTCGTCTTCATAACACAGCCACCCATACTCAAAGATATGGGCACCCATATCAAGCGTTATTTTTGAGAAACAAGTTATTTCAGACCTTGGTCGCCTTTTCCATAGTTAATGTTAGAAATGAGGACAACGACAGCGGCGATGTTGGTGGTGATAAGGAGAGCGGTTTCTTTGGTGGTTGCCGGGTAGTTGGGGAGGGATGACGGCGGAGAGTATGCTGATGAGGATGGTGGCGGCGGTGACCGCAGTAGCGGTGATGACTTTGCCGCGTGGGGCAATGGTGTAGGCCGGCAGCGATCAGTATGAAGCGGCGATGGTGGCTACGAAGTAGTCGAGGAGGATGGCCGTGTCGTAAGTGTATCGATTGATTATGAATGCCGAAATGTAAGGGATAACGACGGCGGCCAACCATGAGCCTGGCAATAGGAGGAGCCAGCGCAGGGCTTCGATGGCGCGGGCTTTAGTTTTTTGGGATCATTTGGTGTTGGTGGGGATGATTATGCGGCGAAGGTGTGAACGTATCCTTTTTGGAAGTGGCTTGTACACACGCGGGAGAGGGCGTTTTCGCTGACGAATAGGTTGCGGGATCGAAAGGCTGGTGGGCTTTCCTGCAGGAGAACCGCTCGTAGCGTCGCCATAGAAGAGGCGAACCACGGGCGATGCAGCTTGCGGGTGTCATCAGAGGTCCATGCCGGAACGTCAAAGGCGTGGATGCGTGCCAGCGATGGCGGCGGCGCTTGGGTTGGCGTAAAACTCGTCGAGAAAGTTTGCCAAGCAGCGGTCGAATGAATCTCCGCCCAATGTCCACTCCGCAACTTCCTCTAGCGTGGTTGGTCTCATGATGATTCCCCCTCAAACAGGCAACCTTCACCGATGACGCCCTACTGGCCGAGTTCATCGGAAAGCGAACCCAAGGCGTGCAATATAGCCTCTTGGGTCAAACCGGAACCAGTTGGTTGTGTCGCGCTCATAACGCGTGGGGAAGACTAGCCCGGAGGGATGATGCCTTCCACCCTTGCCTTCACATCTTCATCCATTTTGATGAGAGGGGGCCATTGTCGGGGGTGGCCTTCGGCGGGGAGTTTTTTTGTGGCATCGATGCCGAGCTTGGTGCCGACGGCGATCTCGGTTGTGGCGTGGTCGAGGACGTCGGCGGGGCCTTTTGTGAAGATGCTGTCGCGCTGCGGGTCGGTGCATGCGCAGAGGCGGAAGAGGACTTCGCTGGTGTTGTGCACGTCCACTTCGGCGTCGACGATGATGATGTATTTGGTGAACATCATCTGGCCCATGCCCCAGAGGCCGTTCATGATTTTGAATGCCTGCATCGGGTAGGTTTTCCTGATGCTCACGAAGACGAGGTTGTGAAAAACGCCCTCGGCCGGCAGCGCGATGTCCACAATCTCCGGGAAGGTCATCCGCAGAATGGGCATGAATAGTTTCACGCTGGCGCTGCCCATGTGGAAATCTTCCATCGGCGGGATGCCGACGATCGTCGCCGGGTAGACGGCCTGTTTGCGGTGGGTGATGGCGGTGATGTGAAACACCGGGTACGGCTCGGGCAGGGTGTAGTAGCCGGTGTGGTCGCCGAACGGCCCCTCGTCGCGGAGCGGCTCGGTGGGGTCGATGAAGCCCTCGATCACGATGTCGGCGTTGGCCGGAACCTCGAGGTCGTTGGTTTCGCACTTCACCATCTCGACCGACTTGCGGCGGAGATAGCCGGCGAGCAGGAATTCATCCAGCCCGTCCGGCAGCGGCGCGGTGGCGCAAAACGGAAACACCGGGTCGCCGCCGAGGAAGACGGCCACCGGCATCCGCTCGCCGGTTTCGTAGTAGCGGCGTCCGTGGCGCGCGGCGACTTTTTGCAGTTGCCAATGCATGCCGACGGACGAGTCGTCGTAAACCTGCATGCGATACATGCCGAGGTTGCGGTCGCCGGGGTCGGGGTCGCGGGTGACGACGCACGGCCGCGTGATGAAGCGTCCGCCGTCGAGCGGCCAACACTTGAGGATCGGCAGGTCGAGCAGCGTCGGGTAGGGCCCGGTGTCCTCACCGGGCCGCGGCGCGCTAGGGACAGCACGCTCTGCCTCACGCGGCGTGTTGGGGACAGCACGCCCTGCCTCTAGAATATCCGGTGCGCTTGGCCAAGGCTCGGTTCGCGGGGCCGGGGCGTCGAAGCGATGAACAACTTCCTTGCACGGGCCGGTCTTGGCGCGCTTGGGCTTGGCGTGGCGCAGGGTCAGCGCTTGGCCAAGCAGCGCGATGGTTTCGCGGATGCCGGTGGGCGGCTTGGCTTGGATGAGTGAACCCAGCTCGGCGGCGGCGGCATCGACGCTCTCGGCGCCGAGGGCCATGGCCATGCGCTTGGCCGAGCCCATCGTGTTAATGGCGAGCGGGTGCGGGGAGACTTGCCCGTTGACGGTGGGTTGCTCGATGAGCAGCGCCTTGCCGCCGCCCGGCTTTTTCATCTCGCGATCGGCCAGCTCAGTGATCTCCAGTTCGGTGGCCAGCGGCTGGCTGATGCGGGTCAACTCGCCCGCCTGCTCGAGGGCTTCCAGAAATTGCGCGTATGATTCGTAGGCCATGATGGGTGCTTGCCTCGGCTCCACGGCACGGGAGGCGAAGTCGGGCCGCAGTTTATTGGCTCGACTCCGCTTGGCCAAGCCTTACGATGCGCGTCCCCTACGAATCACGCAAAAGGAAGATTATGAGACAGAAAATAATTCAATTGATCGGTCGCTTGGCAGCGGTCGCCGCCGTGTGTCTTGCGCTTGGCCAGGCGCAGGTTGAAGCCAAGCCGAACGTGCTGTTCCTCTTCGCCGACGACCAATGCTTCGAGACGATCGGCTCGCTTGGCCTGACCGACATCGACACGCCGAACCTCGACCGGCTCGCGAGCCGCGGCACGCAGTTCTCCCGTGCGTATAATATGGGCTCGTGGAGCGGCGCGGTCTGCGTGGCCAGCCGCCACATGCTCATCACCGGGCGGCACATTTGGCGGGCGCAAACGGCGTCGCAAACGTTGCGCAGCGGCAAAAAATCGACCGACGAGCAAAAGGCCGCCCGCGAAAAGGAGTTCAACAACCTCTGGCCGCAAGTGATGGGCCGCGCGGGGTATCAGACATTCTTCACCGGCAAGTGGCACATCCAGGCTCCCGCCGACAAGGCGTTTCAAGTCACTCGACATATTCGCGGCGGCATGCCAAAGCAGACGCCTCAGGGCTACAACCGGCCGCTCCCCGACAAGCCGGATCCGTGGAGCCCGTACGACGAAAAATTCGGCGGATTCTGGGAAGGCGGCAGGCATTGGAGCGAAGTCGTCGCGGACGACGCGGTCGGCTACATCGGCACCGCCAAGAAAGATGAGCGGCCGTTTTTCATGTACATCGCGTTCAACGCGCCGCACGACCCGCGCCAGGCGCCCAAGGAGTACGTCGATCGCTACCCGCTGAGCCGCATTCAGGTTCCGGAAAACTATCTCGACGAATACCCGTACAAGGACGCCATCGGCTGCAGCGCCAAGTTGCGCGACGAGAAACTCGGGCCGTTCCCGCGCACGCATCACGCGGTGAAAATTCATCGCCAGGAATACTACGCGATCATCGAGCACATGGATGCGCAGATCGGCCGCATCCTCGACGCGCTCGACGCGTCCGGCCAGGCGGAGAACACCTATATTTTCTTCACCGCCGACCACGGGCTGGCGGTGGGGCATCACGGGTTGTTCGGCAAACAGAATCTATACGAGCACAGCACGCACGTGCCGTTCATCGCTGTCGGCCCGGGCATCAAGGCCAGCCACAAGATCGACGCGCCGATATACTTGCAGGACGTGATGGCCACGTCGCTGGACATCGCCGGAGCCAAGCGCCCGGCGCAGGTCGAGTTCCAAAGCCTGCTGCCGCTGCTACGCGGCGAGACCGCTGAGTCGGGCGTCAAGGCGGTTTACGGGGCGTATCTCGCAGTTCAACGCTCCGTGACGATGGGCAACTGGAAACTCATTCTTTACCCAAAAATCTCGAAGGCGCGCCTGTACAATATCACGCGCGACCCGCTCGAGATGAACGACGTCGCCAACGACCCGGACCGCGCAAAAGTCGTCAAGCGCCTGTACAAGCGCCTGTTGAAACTGCAACAAGCCAACGGCGACTCCCTCGACCTCAAGGCGGCCTTCCCCAATTTGGGCTGACTTTAATACCTTCATTCAACGATAACTTTGATTAACCGAACCGAGTGCCCGGCGATGCAGCGGGCTTTTTTATTGACTGCATTGGTGCTTGGCCTTGGCCAAGCGGCGTCCGCCGTTGAGCATTCCGCCGTTGCGCCGGACAGCCGGGGCACCTTTCGCGGGCGCCCCACTGTTGCGGCGGTGCGCGTTGTCCAAGCGCCTGACATCGACGGCCACCTTGATGACGACGCATGGCACTTGGCCAAGCCGGCCGGCGAGTTTCTGCAGAAGAATCCCAACGAAAACATCCCCCACACCCAACGCACAGAGTTCCGCGTGGTATACGACGACAATGCGCTATACGTCGGCGTATGGTGTTTCGACACCGAGCCTAGCCGGATCATCGCACACAACATGGAGCGCGACGGTCATATGCGTTTCGAGGACGTAGTCAACATCACGCTGGACACGTTTTTAGATCGACGAAATGGATACTATTTCACCATCAATCCCAACGGTGCACGGGGTGACGCCACCATCAGCAACAACACCACAATCAACGGCGAGTGGGACGGCGCGTGGATGGCACAGAGCCAAAGCCACTCCTGGGGCTGGAGCATGGAGTTGGCCATCCCTTTTAAGTCGATCAGCTTCGACGAGTCGGCTGACACTTGGGGGCTGAACGTTTACCGCAACATCGGCCGCGCCGGCGAACGCGCCCAGTGGGCAAACTCCCGCTCGGCCAGTCGCAGCTACTACGTCTCAGATAGCGGCGACCTCACCGGCTTGTCCGGCATCCGCCAGGGTCTCGGTCTGGACATCACGCCGTATGCCATCGGCAAGTATCAGAAGGATTACGATGCGAACGACTCCGACTTACTCGGCGATTTTGGGTTCGACATCCGTTACCGGCTCACGCCGAGCCTCACCGCCATGGCCAGCGTGAACACCGACTTCGCCGAGACAGAGACCGACATGCGCCAAATCAACTTCACGCGGTTTCCGTTGTTTTTCCCGGAGAAACGACAGTTTTTCCTGGAGGACTCCGGCATCTTCGGCTTTGGCGGCGGAGGCTCCTCCCGACGGCGTTCCCGCGACTCGTCGGACACACTGCTCATGCCGTTTTTCAGTCGTCGAATCGGCCTGAGTAGTAACGGGGAGATTATGCCAATCCAGTTTGCCGGCAAGATCACGGGCCGCGTGAACGACTATAACATCGGCCTGCTCGATGCCGTGCTCGACGGGGAGGACGGCCCGCGCAACGCCTTCGTCGGCCGGGTCAGCCGCAACGTGTTTGAGCAGTCGTCGTTCGGTTTCCTGACCACCGTAGGTGATCCAAACTCAGATGAAATGAACTCCGTGGTGGGCACAGACTTCCAGTATCGCACCAGTGACTTCATGGGCGGGCACACCTTCGAGCTGAACCTGTATGCGCTCGGCACTTACTCGGAGGATATCGGCGGACTTGAACCCGCGTGGGGTGCCAACGGCCGGCTTTATGACCGCAATATCGAGCTTGCCGCCAGCGTCATGGAGATCGGCAACGACTTCAACCCGGCTATGGGATTCGTCCGGCGGCGTGGCACTCGAGTCTATAAAATCGCGGCAGACTACATGCCGTACCATGACGACATCGGCTGGCTGCGAAACACCCGGCACGGCTATGAGGCGGAACTCTACACCGACCTCGGCAACGATGTCGTGAACACCAGGCAGCAGTTCAGCCTCGTGTCGCTCTATCTCGAAAGCCAGGACGTCATCGGGTTGAGTGTCTCCCACGTCACCGACCGCCCGGCGGAGGACTACAAGATTTCGGACGGCACGATGATCCCGGCCGGCAACTACGAGTGGTGGGAGGCCCGGGCGTACGGTTATTTTGGCATGCATCGGTCGCTGTTTCTGCGACCGATGTATCGTGTCGGCGGTTTTTACGATGGCACGCGGCAACAAATCTCGCTCGAGACCTTTTATCGCCCATGGCGCAAACTACTCGTCGGCGGCGAGTACTCGGTAAACCTGATCGACTGGGACGCCCTCGACGAGTCCACCATCAGGCAAATTTCCGGCACGCTGCGGTATAGTTTCACCCCCGATCTGGTTTGGTTCAACCTCGCCCAATACGACAACATCTCCAAGTCGATTGGCATCAACAGTCGCCTTCAATGGGAGTACAAACCGGGCGCGAAAATGTTCTTCGTCGTCAACCAGGGTTATACCGACGAGACGACTGGCTTCGTGATGAAAGACTTCGAAGTCGTGGCCAAGGTCGGCGCGCTGTTTCGGTTTTAGCGGCTTTGCGCTCGAACCACGCGCCACCACCACCCACAATGCGGCGTGCACTTGGCCAAGCTCAAACTGCGTGACTTCCGGAATTTCCGGCGGCTCGACGTCGCGTTCGAGCCGGGTTTTCACGTGTTGCTCGGCCGCAATGCGCAGGGCAAAACCAACCTGCTCGAGGCCGTTTACCTCCTGGCCACGCTGCGCTCGTTCCGTGGCGTCGGCAACGCGCAGATCATCCGGCACGAGCAACGCGCCTTCTTCGCCGGCGGACTCGCGCTTGGCCAGGCGGAGAGCGACATCCGCTATTACTGGTCGGCGGCCCAGCGCAAACTCACCGTCAACGAAAAGCCAATCCGGCGTGTCGCCGATTATTTGGGCGCGCTTCGCACCGTGGTCTTTTGCACGGAGGATTCATTGCTAGTCAACGGGCCGACCAAGTCGCGCCGCCGATTTCTCGACCTGCTGCTCACGCAGACCCGGCCCGGCTACCTCGAACTGCTGCACCGCTACACCGAGGCGCTGCGCTCGCGCAACGCACTGCTCAAGCGCGATTCGCCCGACACGGCGCTGCTCGACAGCTTCACCCGCGAGCTCGTCGCCACCGGCGAAAAACTCATCGTTGCCCGGCGCGATCTCGTCAAAAAACTCTCGCCGCTCATCCGCTTGGGCTACCGCAAAATCGCCGCCAAGCCGGAGGACGCCCGCATCGACTACGCGCCAAGCGTGCGCGAAGATTTTGCGGTGGACTTGGCCAAGTCGAGGGCTCGCGAGCAGCGATACCGAACAACGCTCGTCGGGCCGCACCGGGACGAACTCAAGCTGACGCTCGACGGTCAGCCGGCGGCGCAGTACGCCAGCGAGGGGCAAAAACGCACCTTCGCCATCGCGCTGAAAATGGCGCAGGCCGACTACCTCGGCGGCATCCACGGCTCGCCGCCGATCCTGCTGATCGACGACGTGATGGGCGAACTCGACGCCGAGCGGCGGGCAGGCTTGTTGCCATTGATCAGCCGCGTTGGCCAAGCGCTTGGCCAAGTGTTCATGACGTGCACCGAGGAAAACTGGCCCGGCGAACTCACCGGCAACCTGCACCGCTGGCAAGTCGATGAGGGAGCGGTGAGCAGAAAACCGTGAGCCGCCGCTTGACCAAGCGCGGCGGTCAGTCACCGAAGAGGCGGCCGAAGAGCTTGTTGAGCAGCACCTTCCAAGTGACCTTGGTGGCGATACGGTCGAAGAGCGGGCGCAGGTCGCTGAGTTTCTCGACGTCCTGCACGGTGTAGCCATCGATGTTGATGTTGACGTCGCGGGATTTCCCGGCGTCGGCGAGGTTGGTGAATTTCAGCCGCTCCCACGAGAAGTTCAGGTTGCCGATGGTGAAGTAGAGCGGCGACTCGTCGAGCGCGAGATGGGCCGACGACTCGGCCACGGCGTCCGGCACGGAGATGAGGTTGCGCGAGCCGCCGGTGGTTTCCACGAGGTTGAACTCGGTGATGCCGATGCGCACCTGCCGGAAGTGCGGCTTGAGCTTGCGGCGCACGTTCATCAACTCCGAAAAGTCGCAGTCGATGAACAGGTCGTCGATCTTGAGCATCGGCGCGCCGCCGTACTTGGGCAGGTTGTAGATCGTGATGTCGGTGGCGGAGACGGTGGAATTGAGCGGGAAACCGATCTCGAGCTGGCCGATTTTGGCGTCCATCCCCTGCTCGCGAAACTCGCTGACAATCCACCACTTGGCCAAGGCGTCCTTGGTGAGGAACAGCCCGATTGCCACGACCAGCAACAGGATGAGCAGGCGAAACGCCCAGCGGAACAAAAACCGCATCACGCGGACTTACCAAAAACCAGGCCGTCTGACAACGCGAAACACAACTCAAGCCAAGTGCGCTTGGCCAAGCTCGATGTGCTTTAGCACCTCGCGGTGGTTCAGCTTGCCGGTGCCAAGCTTGGGCAGCTCGTCCATCACCCGCAGGTCACGCGGCACGCAGAGGTTGGTCAATCCCGCCGTGGCGATGGCCCCGCGCACCTCGGCCAGCGACAACCCCGGCGCGTTGGTCACGGCGACGAGTTTCTCGCCTTTCCCCGTGTCGGGCAGCGCCACGACGGCCACTTCGCATTCCTCGCCGTGCTGCGGGAACGCCCCGGCCAAGGCGTCCTCCACCGCCGTGAGGCTGACCATCTCGCCGCTCACCTTGGCAAAGCGCTTGGCCCGGCCCCGGACCCAGAAGTAGCCGTCGGCATCGACGTGGATGATGTCGCCGGTGTCGTACCAGCCGCCGAGCGCCTGGAATGCCGCATTGGCCTCGGCGTTGAGGTAGCCCTTCATGATGTTCGGGCCGCGGACGAACAGGCGGCCGCCATCCGCCACGCCATCGACCGGCTCGAGCCTCCACTCGATGCCCGGCAACAGGCGGCCCACGGAGCCGAACCTGTTCGCGGCCTTCGTGTTGGCGCAGATCGCCGGGGCGCACTCGGTCACGCCGTATGCCTCGTTGATGCGGATGCCGAACTTGCGCGCCCACGTGTCGGCCGTGGCCTGCTGAACCTTCTCCGCGCCGGCGAGCAGATAGCGCACGTTGCGGAAATCATACGGGTGCGCCTTGCGCGCGTAGCCGTTGAGGAACGTGTTCGTGCTGAGGAACAGCGTCGCGTTGGAGTTGTAAACGGCGGTCGGGATCTGCCGGTACTGCAGCGGCGACGGAAACTGATACGAACGAAGCCCCCGGCAAAGCGGCAGCAGCGTGCCCACCACCAAGCCGAAGCTGTGAAACATCGGCAGGCAGTTGAAGAGGCTGTCGGAGTCCACCAAGTCCACGGCGGAGAGCAACTGCCGCAGGTTGGCGAGGATGTTCCGGTGCGTCAACTCGACCCCCTTGGGCACGCCCTCCGATCCGCTGGTGAACAGGATGACCGCCGTCTGGCCGGCCGGGATGCCGAACCGCGCCCGGCCAAGCGCAAGCCGGTGCTTGAGAAACACGCCCAGCTTGGCCAAGCCGGAGATGCGTTTCCGGATGTCCTCGAGGTAAACGAACTCGATGCCGGCCGCCTTCATCGGCGTCACGTCCAGCTTGGCCTTGGCCAGGAACACGCGCGAGGTGATGACCTGCCTCAGCCCGGCCAACTCCGAGCAGGTGAGCATCAGCGGCACTCCGCTGGAGTAGTTGAGCACAGCCGGGATTTTTCCGATGCGCCACAGGGCAAGCAGCGAGATGACCGTGCCGTTCACGTTGGGCAGCAGCATGCCGACCCGCACCTGTTTGTCATCGAGCAACCGCCGGAACTGTCCGCCCAGCACCTCCGCGCCGACCATCACCATCCGGTGACTCAGCGCCTGGCCGGTGACGTCCTCCAGCACCACGGTGCCGGGACGCTGCCGCGCCTTCGAGGCGATCTCGGTCAGTACGTCGCCGTGACCGTGGTCCATCTCCACTTGAAACTGATGCTCGATCATCCGCTCGCGAAGCCACTGCGTCAGCGCCTCGCGCACGTCACTCGAGCCGCTGAAGTTCCCGACCGGCGGCTGCAACACGGTGCTGAAGTGAACGCTCAACCGGGGGAAGCATTGCTTCCAGCCCGGGTGCCGCGACCACGGCAGGCGCAGCGCGTTGCGAAGGTGGCAGGTGATCACTTTGGCTTCGGTTTTGTGCAGCAGGAAACCGGTTCCCTCGAACAGTTTCATCAGGCAGCCGGTCTCCGAGATGCGGCCCTCGGCAAACAAAATCAGCCGGCCGCCGCCCTGCAGAAAGTTGGCCATCTCCTTCATGGCAAACGGCGAGGCGTGATCCACCGGGAACGTGTAGCGGTTGACCATCATGAACCGGAACATCCAGTGGCTGTCCGCCCTCGAGGCCGAGGTGACGAAGCGCCAGTCGTCGCCCACGCACAGCCCGACCAGCCACCAGTCGAACCACGACACGTGGTTGGGGATCAGCAGCACCGGCCCCGGCGTGTCCAGCACGCCGCCGCCGTGAATGCGAAGGCGAAACAGGACACGGGCCAGCAGTCGGCTGATGAAGCGGATAAAAGGCATCGGCTCGGGGTCGAAAAACTCCGCCGGTTGTAGCGGGATCACCGCCAAACAAAAGCCAAAACCTCAGCCACAGCCTCTCACCCCAGCGCCGAGAGCATCCGCTCGCGATCCAGCGGCTGGATCTCGTTCACGATCCAGTCGCGCATCGCCTGGCCAAGCGCGGTGTCCTGCGGATGCGAAACAAACGCCAGCTCGACACCAAGCGCCCTGGCCAGGCGCCGCGCCATCACCGGCCACACCACTCCGATGTCTCCCGTGACAGCCAAGCTCCCCTCCAGCCGCGCGAAGCCGGACATCTCCATCCGGAACGGCACCTCGAACTGCTTGGTCTTGGGTCGGCCAAGGTTAATCGCCTCCTGCACCCCCTTGTCATCCCGTTCGGCCTGCCAGACTTTTTCCAGCGCCGGGTCGAGGTCGATCCGGACGATCGTCCTGCCCTCGAGCGACCACGTCGGCTGTCCCTCCCACGCAGCCCACATCCCGTGGCCGGTGTGCGTCTCGAACGGCCCGTCGTGAATCTCCTGCGTCAGCGCCACCGCCGACTCGATGATCACGTCGGCCTCACCGAGCATCCCAGCCAAACGCGTTGAGCGTTCGCTGACTGAAAGACTGTCGCCGATGGCCAAGCCGACCGCGCCGCCGCCAACGAGTTGCGGAATCGTCACCAACACCGGCAACCCCCCGCGCGCGCCCGCGCCGAGCATCGTCCGCTCGTCCGCGCCCAAGCCGGCCACCGTCTCGAAGCTCTCGCCGCGCGCCTTGGCCAAGCGGAGCACCACAGCGGCCAAGCGCTCGATGTGCAGCCCCATCGGGTAGCCGAGGTTTCCCGCAGCCTTGATGACCGACCTGCCCTGCGCTTGGCCAAGCCGCTCGATGAGCCCCTCGTCCAGCGCCAATTCCTCCCCGAGCCTGGCCAGCGCCGGCCCGGTCATCTCCGTCAACTCGAACGCGCCGCCGTGCGGCAACAGCGACTCGGCCACGCCGGCCTCTCGCCCGTCCACGCGCTTGACGCGATCCAACACGCCGGCCATTTCGTGCGCGACAACGGCCGAGCTGGTGGTGACGCCGTCCACGATCCCGACGCGCATCAACTCGGCCACCAGCGTGGTCACGCCTTCGTGAATGTTGGGGCCGCTGCCGGTGACGACGACGACCTGACCCCCACGCTGCTTGGCCTCGACGATGCGGGCGACGGCGGACTCGATCCGCTGCAGGGCAACCGGCGGAAGGCTCTTTTCGAGTTGCTCAACAGCATCCCAATCAGGTGGCAATGGCGGCGCGACTTTTTTCATTTCACTTGGGCTTGCGGGCGGTCCTGGCCTTGGCCGGATACTCCCGCGCCTCGTCGTGCGGCAGGTGGTAGAAAAATCCATCCTCCGCGCCGAGCAACAAATCCGGCTTGCCGTCGCCGTCCCAGTCGATCGCGCTCGGCACAATCATTTGCAGATCCATTTTCAGTTCGCCGCCGTTGGTCTGCCGGAGCCGTTGACCGGCGAGATAGCGGGGCTGCGTCCGCGAGCCGGCGTTTTCAAAATAAGTCAGCCCGTCGAGAAACTCGCCGCAGACGAGATCCAGATCGCCGTCGGCGTCGTAGTCCGCGAAGTTCGGCGTGGGCCACCCGTAAACATCCACCGCCGCGCCGCCTGCCTCGACGAGCTGCTTGGGCGCGTAAACCGGCCTCGCGCTAGAGCCGGTGTTGCGCATCCAGTAAACGTGGCCGTGCAACGGGCCGTTGATCCACTCGCCTCTGGCGTTGTAGGCGTTGTCCCAGCCGTACTCGGTCCAGTCGCCCACGCCGATGACGAGATCGAGCAGGGCGTCGCCGTCGTAATCAACGAGCCGCCAGACATTGTTGCGAACATTATTCGGGTGAATGTTGCCCTTCGAAAAGAGCGACACCGACTCGGCAAATCCTCTTTTGCGGAAGCCCACGAACTCGCGGCTCGGAATCAGCACGCGATCCGTGCCGCCAACTCGGGAGACGCTGATGTTGCGGTATCCCCTGCCCAGCCGGACGCCCGGCTTGAACACCGGCATCACGCCGCCGCCGCCGGGATTTTCAAAAAAATAAATGCCATTGGACGGCCGATCCGGGCAGGACACCAGCAGGTCGCCGTCGCCGTCGTAATCCATCGGCATGGGCCAGGCCCAAAGCCCGACCGCCAAGTCCACGGCCAAGCCGGGGTTGCCGTAACGAAGTTGCTGCAAGCCGGTCGGGGCCGCGTCGCCGACCGCCGCGCCACCGGTCAGCACCACGGCCAGCAGAGTACGGCGAAATTGGTTTGTGCTGAAAATGAACATGGGAATGAATGTGTGAAAAAAAAGGCTGCGCCGGTTGTAGCGGGACTACCGCCAAACAAAAGCCAAAACCGCGCCAGGCTTAACGCCCAGCCATCCAAAGGAAGAGCGCCGGCAAAACCAAACCGGCCACCGTGACACCCACCGCCACCCACCGGCCCCGGTGCCGACGAAACGCCATGACCAAACCAAGCACCGCCGTGGCAATTATCCCCAGCGCCAGGGCCAGGGCGAACCAGCGGAATGCCGGCGAGGCGTGGTTGCTCAGCCCATCAATTCCCTGCCGCAGATGAACGCTGGACAGTGAGACCATCCACTCCGGCGGTACGTAGGATCCATCCGGAACAACCAGGGCCTTCTTGGCGGCACGGTGCAAACCGAACAACTGCCATGCGCCGCTCGCGCAAAAGAAAATCAACATCGGCGCAAACAGGCAGCCGAGGTACAGGTGCACTGTCCGAATCCATTTCATTTCAAAAAAAGCGGCGGTCGCCCGCCGGTTCGTAAATCAGGCCGCTTGGCCAAGCGGGTGGCGGGGCGTGCTGTCCCCAGCGCGCCGGGGCCAGTCGCGGACGGCTGGGGCCGCCGTCCCTACCCTTTGTCTGGCCTAGGCGAAGAGCTTGGTGACGGCTTTGGCCTTGACCAGCTCGCGCGGCTGGTTGAGGTGATTGTACACGATCGTCTCGGGATCGATCCCGAAGGCGTGATAGATCGTGGCCAGCAATTCGCCCGGATGCACCGGGGCCTCGACCGGCGCCGAGCCGGTGTGGTCGGACTTGCCGTGCACGTAGCCGCGCTTGATGCCGCCACCGGCGATGCAGGCTGTGTAGCAGTACGGCCAGTGGTCGCGGCCGCTGGCGTCGTTGTTGTTGCCGGAGGTGCTGACGCCTTTTTTCGGGCTGCGCCCAAACTCGCCCACGGCAACGACCATCGTCTCGTCGAGCATGCCGCGCTGGTCGAGGTCGGTGATCAGGCCGGACAAACCGCCGTCGAGCATCGGTGCGGACTGATCCTTCATGCGCTTGGGCAGGCCAACGTGCACATCCCACGAGTGGTTGTCGGAGTTGGCCACCTTGGGCCAGATGACCTCGACGACCCGCGTGCCGGCCTCCACAAGGCGGCGGGCCAGCAGGCAGCTTTGGCCGAAGGTGTTGCGGCCGTACAGGTCGCGTGTGGCTTCGGTTTCCTGCGCCAGATCGAAGGCGTTGCGCGCGCGGCCGGAGGCGACGAGGTTCAATGCACGGTCGTAATAGTCGTCCAGCTTGAGATTGGCCACGGCCTTCTCGATGTCCGGCGAGGCGTCGCTGATGGCATCGCGCAGGCGGGCGCGGCGGCGCAGGCGCAGCTCGAACACGTCGGGACGCATCTTGAGGTCGTCCGTCTTGATGTTGTCCATCTTGTTCATGTTCATGTCGTCCCCGTCCGGATAGAGGTAGTAGGGGTCGAACGACTTGCCGAGGAAGCCGGCAGTGCCGCCCTTGCCGACGACGTTGCTCTCCTGCAGCGGGCGCGGCAGCATGACGAACGGCAGCATCGGCTCGGTCGGCGGTTTGAGACGGATGATTTGCGAGCCGAAGTTTGGGAAGTCCTTCGGGCTGGGCGGCTCGAGCTGGCCGGACGGGCTGACCTTGTCGGTCGTGTAGCCGGTCATCATCTGGTAGATGGCCGCCGTGTGGTTGAACAGGCCGTTGGGCGTGTAGCCCATCGAGCGGATCATTGTCATCTTGTCGTTGACCCTGGCCAGCTTGGGCATGATCTCGGTGAAGTTGATGCCGGGAATCTTCGTCGGGATCGGCTTAAAAATGGAGCGCACATTTTCCGGCGCGTCCGGCTTGGGATCCCACAAATCGAGATGGCTCGGGCCGCCCTGCAGATAGCAGAGGATGACGTGCTTGGCCTTGCCCCAGCCGGGGCCGCCGACGTGTCCGGTCTGGGCCGCCCGCGCTTGGAGCTTGAACATGTTGGCCAAGCTGAGGCCGAGCATGCTCGAGCCGCCAATGCGCAGCAGGTCGCGTCGGGATACTGTCAAGTGCGGATCGCACAAGTCCTTGCCGGGTTCTCCTGGTATCGTGATCATTTTTTCACCTCAAAAATCTCGTTTCGCGAAAGCTAACATTTTCCCACGGCGCGTCAACGGTTGAAAAGGAACGCCGGGCTGTTGATCAGTGCCCAGGCGATGTCCTGCGCGGCGGTCAGGCGGATGGTGCCCTGTTGTTTTTCGCTCAAGTCCTTGGCGCGGCGCAGCTCGGCCAGCTTCGGGTCGATCGTCAGCGGCTGCTCGGCCTTGGCCAAGGTGGCTTTGAATCCCTTGAGCTTCGGGTCCACCGGCCTCGGTTTCTTGGCCTCGGCCAACTCCTTGGTTTTGGCCGCGAAATCCTTGTCGGCTGACTTGAAATACCCGGTGATGCGCTTGCGCTGCTCGTCACTGCGCTTGTCCCCGGCGAGCACGAGGATCGCGCCGATGTCCGACGGGGGGCCGATCTCCACTTTTTCGTCGGTGGTCACGAGCAGGCGAAACTTGCCGATCGCGTGCTTTTTGCTGTTGTAATTCTGGTTCAACGTGAAGGTCAGCCGCGAGCCGCCCTCGGCGCCGAACGTCTCCTTCGGGATAAAAATCGCCGTGCGATCGGTGCCGATCTTCGGGTGCGACCCCCAGCCGCTGTTGTCGATCTTGCCGTCGATCGCTTTCTTCGCGTCAAAATTCTTCTGGCTGAAGTCGGCCTTGGCCTCCGCGAAGGCGACCTTGGTTGTCTTGCGCCCCTGCCCTTCGCCGGTGGCGATGGCTTTCAGCGCAAACTCAGTGAGCACAAAGTTGCCGTCGTCGTTGCGGCCCGGCCCCTTCTTCGGCAGCTTGTCGTCGGCCAGCAGCTCCAGCCGCACCCCGGTGATGCCGCCGGAGCAGTGGCCCGCCGTCAGCACGAGATCCGGGGCGATCAGCACCCCCGTGCAGCCCGTACTCCAACCCCAGTAGATAGCCGCCACATCCGGCCAGGCCCCCGTCGCTGCCGGGGCTCCCCCCACCACGTTCTGCTGCGACTCTCCGCCCGCCCAGGCGGAAGCAATCCATCCAAAGAACACTGCCCACATTGGATTCATTGGGATTTCCTCTTTCGGGCCTGGGCGAATTTGTACCTCGCGGAACGGGAGGTCTGTCCGCCTTGGGCCCGGAGTATACATAATGTTTACTTGGGGCCTCCTGGAGCGCTTGAACCCCTGCCCTCCTCGGGCCACGAACACACCTCAACCCAGGGAACACACCGGTCGGCAAAAAGGCTCAGATTTCCTTTCCGACCCCCCGGTCAAGGTGGGAGAATTGAATCTCCCACCGGACAATTCCTGGCCCCTCCCCTGCCACCTTGTCCACTACGTTGTGAACCATGGCGCTCTCTCTTCCCCACCTGGCCCCCGCCGGAAATGCTTTCGCGTCGTGGGGTTCGCTTGGGCGGGAGGTGCCCGAGTACATGGCCAGCGCGCCATATCAGAATGTCCAGGTGCTGGTGGTGGGATGGGAACTGCGGCACGTGTGGGAGGATCTCAGGCAGCTGGACGTTCCCGAAATTTCCTTCGCACGGCGGGAGAATTATTTTGAGGCCCTGGCGTGCCGGCCCACCACAATTGTCTACAACTCGGATCGGGGGGCGCGGCCGCCAATTGTAGGGGGGTTGATTGGCATTGCACCGCCAGCGTTTGTCGCTGTGGGAGGGGACGCGCTGCTGGCGGCGCTGCGGCGGCGGGCCGAGGAGCATAAATACACCACGACCATCGGCCGCAGCCATGCGATACACGCCGAACCGCCGACGTTCGGATTGAAACTCCCCGGCCATTACGCGGCCCTCCAGCGCGGCAAGACGCGGCTGCCGGCCGCCCGGCCGGAAATACGCACCTGCCCCCTCGCTCCTCCCGGTCTCACCTTCGCCCGTCACCCCCCCCCCTGCGCCGCTCCTGCTCCCCCCCGCATCACCCGTTAGCGTGCTCTCCACCACCCCCGCCGC
>ERZ813253.246-NODE-246-length-21081-cov-4.698960_pt1 | contig 21081 bp, 20 predicted proteins | sample MGYA00520893_ERZ813253 | MGnify/ENA primary metagenome ERZ813253 (study PRJEB31669, sample SAMD00080414) | marine metagenome | biome: oceanic hadal pelagic zone biome; feature: marine hadalpelagic zone; material: sea water | place: Pacific Ocean:Izu-Bonin Trench...
GTGGATATTGTGGTAGCGGTCCCACAATTGCCGCGCTATATATGTAATTGCGTATTCTTAGCGACTGCTGTTACTTGTATTTCGTTGTGTTTTGTGATACCTGCTGCTTATGCTTATGCACGTTTTAACTTTCGTGGTAAATCACTTAGTCTTACTCTTTTTCTTGCAGTAAATATGTTTTCTGGCGCAGTATTGCTGATACCTTTGTATAAATTATTACGGTCTTATGGCTTATTAAATACTTATTGGGCAATGATCATTCCAGGAGTGGCGTTTCTTATACCTACTGGAATATGGCTACTCAAATCTTTTTTAGAAAAAATCCCTTATGAGTTAGAGGAGGCAGCTTTTGTTGATGGCGCATCTCGACTTTATACATTACGAAAAGTAATTCTGCCACTTGCAGTTCCAGGCATAGTGGTAGTTGGTGTTGCAATATTTATTGGTGCTTATGCACAACAATTTTTATTTGCACTTACATTTAATCAAAATAGAGATTACATGCCACTTCCAGCTGGAATATTTGAGTTTATTGGGTACCAGTCAGTATTATGGAATGAGATGATGGCAGCGAGTCTTGTAGGAATTCTGCCCGTGTTGTTAATTTTCCTGTTTATGCAGAAACATCTCATAGCAGGTTTAACTTCAGGGGCAGTTAAGGAGTGAGGATTTAAATACTCACATAAAGTGTTACTAGAGTTGTTTTAAATTCTAGTAATTTAATATAAACAGAAAGGAGAAGTAAATGAAAAATATAAAAAAAGGACTCTTCCTAGCATTTATTGGTGCAAGTTTTATGGCGCCAGTTCAGGCTGAAGAAGTTCATATGATAATGTGTGGTGGTGAAATCCGTGCGGCCGATCAAGTAGTAATTTCTGCTTTTGAGGCGAAGAACCCTGGCGTTACTGTTAATGCTGAAGCGCTTCCTTGGGGAACATGCCAAGACAAATCAATGACACTAGCTGCTGCTGGTGACCCACCAGGTTTGTCTTATATGGGTTCACGTACGCTGAAGCAATTAGCTCGTAATGGCCTGATTGTTCCAATAACCATTTCAGAAGATCAACAGGCAATGTATCAGCCAGGTGTTCTTAATACTGTAACTGATAGTGGAGAATTTTGGGGCTTCCCCCACGCTTTTTCTACTAAAGCACTATTCATCAACTGTGGTTTAGTTGAAGAGGCTGGTTTAGCTTGTGTTGGCCCTAAAACATGGACAGGTCTTTACAATATGGCTAAGGCTATTAATGATAATACCTCAGCTGCAGGTATTGGCATAACTGGAAAGGACTTTGATAACACTATGCACCAATTCCTAAATTACTTATACAGTAATGGTGGCTCTGTAAATGATGCGGCTACTGGGGAGATAACTTTTAACAGTCCTGAGACTATTGAAACACTAGAGTTTTATGGTAAGTTAGCTACGGTTGCACAGGAAGGGCCTATGGCATATGAGCGTTCTCAATTGACTCAGTTGTACAATGATGGTCAGATTGGAATGTACATCAATGGCCCATGGGGCGCAGGTCAACACAATGCAAATATTGCTGAGATAGTTGTGCCTATTCCTGCTGGTCCAAGTGGTGAGAGTGGTACGCTGTTGATCACAGACTCAATAGCAGTATTTAAAGGTTCTGCTAATGAAGATCTAGCAATGGAATTAGCCGCTGCTCTTTCATCTGGTGATGCACAATATGACCTAGATATGAGCTGGGGTTTAACGCCAATCATGCAGTATGAAAAAGTGATGGACGATGTTTACTATTCTACTGACTACTGGCAGACATTCGTTGCGTCAATCGGTAGTGGTGGTCCAGAGCCAATGTTTGAGGACTTTAAAGCATTGCAAGCTGGTATTAACGGTGCCATTCAAGGCATGCTTATGGGTGAAGGTTCTGCTGCTGATCTAGTTGCAGAAGCTGCTGAAATTCTAGCAGAAGGTAACTAAGTCAATTAATTGACTATTTCAGGGGCGGCTTAATGTTGCCCTTGAATTTTTTAAGGCTAACTCTGAAAGAAGGTTTTATGAGCTTTTTTTAAAGTTTGCTTTAATCAAAGATTAATACTATTTAATGCATACAGATTATATGCTTTCATTAAGGAAGAAATTATGGCTACAGTAAAACTTGAAAATATCTATAAAAGTTTTGGTGAAACAGAGGTTTTATTTGATATTAATCTTGAAATAAATGACAGAGAGTTTGTTGTCTTTGTGGGACCTTCAGGGTGTGGAAAAACAACCTTATTAAGGATTATTTCTGGGCTTGAAGAGGCTACAAGAGGTCAGGTAATTATTGATGATAAAAATGTCTCTAATGCGCCACCTGTAGAAAGAGGAATTTCAATGGTTTTTCAGTCCTATGCACTGTATCCACATTTGTCTGTTTTTGAAAATATTGCTTTTCCATTAAGGGTGGCGAAGATTAAAGGAAAAGAATTAGAGGAGAAAGTTTTTAAAGCCGCTGATATTTTACGGTTAAGAGATCGTTTGGATTTTAAGCCAGGGCAACTTTCTGGCGGACAACGCCAAAGGGTTGCAATTGGTAGATCGATCGTAAGAGAACCTAAAGTTTTTTTATTTGATGAACCTTTATCAAACTTAGATGCAGCGCTTCGAGCTGACATGAGGGTTGAGCTGGCTAAGTTACATCAAAACTTAAAGACAACAATGATCTATGTCACCCATGACCAGATTGAAGCGATGACTATGGCTGACAAGATAGTGGTTTTGCATGATGGAGTTATTGAACAAGTTGGCTCACCAATGGAACTCTACCACCACCCTATGACAAAATTTGTGGCTGGATTTATTGGGCAACCAAGAATGAATTTTTTAACAACAAACAACGTCGTAGTTAAGAATAAAAAAATAACTGCTAGTGTAACTGAATTTAATAGCGTGACTTTATCAGTTGAAGTAGACGAAACAAAATCAGGTGACGTAATTGAGATTGGTATAAGGCCTGAAGACCTAGAAGTTACTTCAGACAAAAAAGGGTTGCCAATGAATGTTGAAGTAGTTGAACTCCTTGGTGCAACAGTAATACTGTATGGCTCTGTACAAGGGAATAGTGATTTTTGTGCCGTATTGCCTAGTGATGTAGATGTGAAACCAGGACAGATAATAAACTTAGAGCTAAACCCATCAAAATGTCACGCTTTTAAATCAAATGGCCAAGCGCTTTATCGAAAATTAGAAGGATAGTTTAGAAGGGGAATATTGATGAGAATAGCTATTGTTGGATTAGGTTTGAGAGCTGGAAACGTCCTAAAGATGATGAAGGAAGAGATGCCAGAGATAGAGCTTGTTGGCTATGTTGATCCTGATCCATGCGGACTTTTACTACTAAAGGATTGTTCAAGTGAGTTAACTAAATACAAAAATCTTGAAAAGATGATTGACGAATGCAAACTTGATTTACTTTGGGTGGCGTCTCCTAATCATCTTCATTTAGAACATATAAAAACAGGACTTGAGGCGGGTCTAAAGGTTTTTTCAGAAAAGCCAATTGTAACAACAAAAAACGATAGTTTTGCTCTCGCTAAACTGATAAAAAAATATGGTGAAAATCAATTAATGGTAGGTTTGGTGTTGCGCTACTCGCAACATATGCAATATTTACGTCGAGCTATTGACGATGGATTGCTGGGAAGGATTACATCTATGGAAGCAAACGAGCACATTGCGCCCTACCATGGCTCTTTTTTTATGCGTGATTGGCGTCGACTAAAGCAATATTCTGGCGGCTTTATGCTGGAAAAATGTTGCCACGACTTGGACTTATACAACAGCATTGTTGGTGAGCGGCCCAGCAAGTTGGCCAGTTTTGGTGGGCGTCATAATTTCATCCCTCAAGAGGCCCCTGAGTCTGGTAAGCATGATGATGTTTATCAATCTAAAGAATCTTTTTGGAACTTTGTCAATGATCCATTTGACTCTGATGGTGACATAGTTGATCATCAAAACGCACTGCTTGAATATCCCAGTGGGGTTAGTTTTAGTTTTCATACCAGTATTAATGTGCCTGATGAGCATCGACGATTTTGCATCATTGGCTCCCGCGGCATGGCAGAAGGGGATTTTCTTCGCGGCGATCTTTGTATAACTGATGCACGTACGGGCGCCTGCTTAGAAAAACATAATTTTAATGACACCGAAGCGCACAAAAAAGAATTTGGCTTTCATTATGGTGCGGATAAAGCCATGTGTTTGGATATTATTGGGCACCTGAGGGGTGAAATAAATTCTCTACCGGTTGGCGCTAAAGATGCTATTGAGGCTGGGCTTACGGCAATGAAAATTGATGAAAGCAGAGAATCTGGACAGATGATCAGTATGGCGACAACTTGGTCAGAGCTCGATAAGTGCTATTTAGGAAAAAAACATGATTAAAGGTATTAGTTACTGGGCGTTAGAAGGTGGTCTGGACGGAACTCATTCGATCGACTCGGCAATATACCAAGCAAAATCAGCCGGTTTTGACGCGCTTGAATTGGCAATCTCTACTGAGGGTGTACTAACAACTTCGACTTCAGCTGAGACTTGTAAACAAATTCGCACGAAAATTAACGACTCGGATTTGATTGTAGACACGCTTGCCAGTGGCATGAGTTGGGGTACTAATCCGACAAGCAATGATGCTAAAGTGCGTCAACGTTCAATCGATTTGCATAAAGATGCACTTCGAGTTGCAAGTCATTTGGGTTGTAAAGCGTTACTTTTTGTGCCGGGTGTTGTGAAAAGCCCAATCTCAAGTGATATTGTGCGTTATGACGAGGCTATAAAAAGAGCTAGAGATGCAATAGAACAATTATTACCTGTTGCTGAGGATTGCGGTGTTGATCTATGTCTTGAGAATGTCTGGAATGGGCTTTTTTATTCGCCTTTAGAGTTTCGTGATTTTATTGATTCTTTTGATTCACAGAGCTTAGGTATCTATCTTGATGTGGGGAATTTACTGGGATATCAGCAATACCCGCCACACTGGATTGAGTTGTTGGATTATCGAATTAAGAGAATTCACATTAAAGACTATCGAGAAAATTTTGGTTGGACAGGTGGGTACACCTTTTGTGACCTTGGGTCGGGAGAAGTGCCTTGGGCGGCCACGATTAAAGCGCTTAAAAAGATAAATTACAAAGAAACCATTATTGCGGAAATGTTGCCGTGGGACGAGAGTTTATTGCAACGCACATCAAAAGCAATGGACCAATTGTTTGGTTTCAACACCGATAATTAAAACATAAGATGGCTAGGAAATTAAAAGTAGGTGTGATTGGCCTGGGTATGATGGGCACAACTCATCTTGATATTTATGCACAAATGAGTGAGGTCGAAGTGGTGGCTATTGCTGACACCAACCCAGACTTACTTGATGGCAGCTTGCAGGCAAAAGGAAATATTGAAGGTCAGGCAGCTGGCAGTGTTAAAGCACTCAATGTAAAAAAATACTCAGATGGCATGGGTTTAGTCAGCGACCCAAAGGTGGAGCTCGTGGATATCTGTGTAGGAACTCATTTACATTTTTCTTTTGTTGAGGCGGCCTTGATCCAAGAAAAGCATGTGCTTATTGAGAAACCTTTAGCCAGGTCCGCTGAACAGGCAAGACGCATTGTTGAGTTGGCGAAATGCTCAACAAAGGTCGTTATGTCGGCCATGTGCTTACGCTACTGGCCAGCTTGGCTATGGTTAAAAAAAGCGATTGACGATAATCGATTTGGTGCTTGTTTGTCACTCAATTGTAGGCGTCACACATCACACCCACCAGGTGATTTTTACTCGAATAGCGAGCAGTGTGGTGGCGCGTTGCTTGATTTGCATATTCACGACACCGATTTTATAAATTTTTGTTTCGGCATGCCACAAGCTGTTTTTAGCCAAGGCCATTTAGGCCCAAGCGGTGGAATTGATTATGTATCAACACAATATATTTACAACCAAGCGCAAAGAGCAATCGTGCACGCAGAAGGCACTTGGGATCTCCAAGAAGGGTATGGTTTTTCAATGTCGTATACGGCTAACTTTGAAAATGCCACGTTAAATTATGTACTGGCAGATGAAGAAACATTAATGTTATTTGTTGCAGGCGATGAGCCAAAAAACGTAGAATTGCCAGACGGCATGGGCTATGAATTTGAGATTCGTGAGTGTGTTGACACTATCCTAGAGAATCGTTCAACGGATATGAATTTATTAAATCAAGCGGCTGATTCTCTTGTTATTATTGAAGCTGAACAAGCCAGCATAAAGTACTGCTCTGTTGTGCCAATAAAAGAAAGGCTTGACTAAACAGGCTAATCAAATGCAGTTCATCAAATAGTTGAACATGTGTTCAAAGGCGAATCAAATGCTTTGAAGATATCATCAGTAAGTTTAGGATATGTAAAAAATAATTTTAGTATAAGTAAAAAATTGACAAAATACGCCAGACTGTGCTATTCTGTTTTACATATACTAAAATTTATCTAGAAAACTTTCGTGCAGCATTCAAGTCAAAATAATAGTAAAGAAGACGCCGACTCCCTTATTGGTAACAAGTTGCGTGAACATCGTAAGGAATTAAAACTATCAATGAAAGAAGTTGCTGAGGTAGCAGGCTTATCTATCGGTTTTATTTCCCAAGTGGAGCGAGGGTTAACTGCACCTTCACTGTCTTCACTTTCCTCAATTGCAAAGGTTCTAAACACGGATATTTCAACTTTTCTCAGCCAGCCAGAGGGTAAATCGAGCTTTACTCGCAACAAGGATCGTGCCGTTTACACTTTGAGTCACAAAGGTCTTCAGTATGAGCGCTTATCTGCGTCTTTTCCAAGGAGCGTTCTTAATAGTGTCATTATGCATGAAATGCCTGGACATAGGCTAGAGTCAATTAAACATGAAGGCGAAGAGTTTTTTTTTATTTTAGAGGGTGCAATCACGGTCTACATAGAGGAGGAAGAGAACATCCTTGAAGCTGGAGACTCAATTCATTTTGACTCAATGCGTGAGCATTCCGTATGGAACCATACTGACAATTCAACAACAATATTGCATGTTTGCACAATGGATATATTTGGTGACAAACAAGGTACAAAAGAAATTCCCAACACTCGTGCTGGGCGTAAAGGTGTTTAGATAGCTTTGTAACTCATTGCTTATCTAAACTTATTAGTGTTTAACAAGAAGGAGATGTAATGAAAAAAACGTTACTTATAGCCAGCCTAGGATTAGGCTTGGCATTATCAGGAGTGGCTCAAGCCAAGACCCTGGTGTTCTGTTCTGAAGGAAGCCCAGAGGGATTTAACCCTGCGCTGTATTCGGCAGGCACCACGTTTGACGCCTCTTCACAAACAATATACAACCGTCTGGTGCAGTTTGAAACAGGCACCACCAAGGTGATTCCAGGTTTGGCTGAATCTTGGTCTGCTTCTGCAGACGGATTGGAGTATACATTTAACTTGCGTAAAGGCGTTAAGTTCCATACCACTGAGTACTTTACCCCCACACGTGACTTTAATGCCGATGATATTTTGTTCACCTATAACAGAATGTGGAAGGAAGACCATCCTTACCATGATGTAGGCGGTGAGTACTTATATTTCGGCTGGATGGATATGGGTTCACTGCTTAAGTCAATCGATAAGATTGATGACTACACAGTGAAGTTTACACTTACTAAGCCTGAATCACCTTTTGTGTCTAATTTGGCCATGGACTTTGCCTCGGTGTTGTCCGCTGAATACGGAGACAATTTGGCTGCAGCTGGCCGTAAAGCTGACATCGATCATAAGCCAGTTGGTACTGGACCATTCGTCTTAAAGTCTTACAAGAAAGACTCTATGATTCGTTACACAGCACACGATGATTACTGGGACGGTCGCTCCAACATCGACAAACTCGTGTTTGCAATCACTACTGATAACAGCGTTCGTTATCAGAAACTGAAAGCGGGCGAATGTCATGTCATGCCTTACCCTAATCCGGCTGATCTTGCCGCTATGGAAAGTGATCCAGACATCAATTTGATGCGTCAGGAAGGTTTAAACGTGGGCTATTTGGCTTTCAATACTGAAAAACCACCATTTGATCAAAAAATAGTTCGTCAAGCATTGAGTATGGCCATCGATAAGCAGGCTATATTGGATGTGGTATTTGAAGGTGCGGGTTCGATAGCGAAAAACCCAATTCCACCAACCATGTGGTCTTACAACGATGATGTTGTTGACTATCCATACGATCCAGCTAAGGCTAAAGCTATGCTTGATTTAGCAGGCGTGAGTGGACTGAAGACTAACATCTGGGCTATGCCGGTGCAGCGCCCTTACAATCCAAATGCTCGTCGGATGGCTGAACTGATTCAGGCAGACTGGGCTAAAGTAGGTGTTGAGGCAGAAATCGTTACTTTTGAGTGGGGTGAATATCTTAAACGCTCTAGAGACGGTGAACACGACACTATGTTGCTAGGTTGGACTGGTGATAACGGTGATCCTGATAACTTCATGTTTGTGTTGTTAGGTTGTGAAGCTGCCGCGTCTGGTGGTAACCGCGCTCGCTGGTGTAATAAGCCGTTTGATTACCTCTTGCGTCAGGCAAAACAAAAAACTGACCAAGCTGAACGTACCGAGTTGTACGAGATGGCTCAGGTGATCTTCAAAGAAGAGGCGCCATGGGTAACCATTGCTCACTCTATTGTGTTCATACCTGTTCGTAAGGAAGTAATAGGCTTCAAAGTACACCCACTTGGAAGTCATATTTTCTACGACGGAGTTGACCTGAAATAGATAATATTTGGCGCAGACTGACAAGAGTCTGCGCCAACATTTTTAATGAGTTGCTAGACCCAATAGCTGTCACCATTTTTTGACTGAGTGCTATTGGATCTAATAATCCATTTTCTTGATATAAGATCCTAATGCTTCACTTTCTAATTAGCCGATTAATGTTACTGGTGCCAGTGTTTTTTGGCGTCACCCTAGTGGCCTTTGGGTTTATAAGGGTGTTGCCGGGCGACCCAGTAGAAGTATTGGCTGGAGAACGTGGTGTTAGCCCAGAAAAACACGCTGAAATATTGGCTCAATTGGGTTTCGATAAACCACTGTGGCAACAATATTTTTCCTATTTAGGCGACATACTTCAAGGTGATTTAGGCGTCTCTATAATTACCAACAGACCGGTGGTTGAGGAATTCTTCGAGTTGTTTCCGGCTACCGTTGAGCTTGCAACTTGCGCCATTATTTTTGCGCTAATCATAGGCATACCAGCGGGCATTATTGCAGCTACAAAACGTGGAACTTGGGTTGACCAAGGCATTATGGGCTTGTCTTTAACTGGCTATTCGATGCCTATATTCTGGTGGGGCTTATTGCTAATCATCTTGTTTTCCAACACCTTGGGCTGGACACCTGTATCGGGACGTTTGTCATTTATCTTTGAGGTTGATCATGTGACGGGCTTTATGTTAATTGACACTCTGCTAAGCGACGAGCAAGGGTCGTTTTGGTCAGCGTTACATCATTTGATTCTGCCTTCTGTCGTGCTAGGCACCATACCATTGGCCGTTATTGCGCGTCAAACTCGCTCTGCCATGCTTGAAGTGTTAAGTGAAGATTACGTACGTACCGCTCGTGCAAAAGGCTTATCGCCGTTTCGGGTAATAGCTATTCACGCCCTGCGTAACGCCTTGATTACGGTTGTTACAGTTATTGGTCTGCAGGTTGCCTTATTATTAGCCGGCGCCATATTAACAGAGACTATTTTTGGCTGGCCAGGTATCGGCAAATGGATTATTTTTTCGGTGTTTAGTCGTGACTATTATGCGGTGCAAGGAGGGTTGTTACTTATTGCCGTATGCGTCATGATTGTCAATTTAATAGTGGATCTTCTCTATGGCTTTATTAACCCAAGAGTCTTACAACAAAGGAATAAGACATGAAAAATCCTACCGTTGTTTCGAAGTCTTTACGGGTTCAACAATGGCGTGAATTTTGGTTTTATTTCAGCGCCAGCAAAACAGCAGTAGCAGGGCTTATATTTTTGATTGGCGTGGTTCTTATGGCGCTGTTTGCTGACGTTATCAGCCCACATGAACCAGCAGAACAGTATCGTCAGTTTGCCAAAGTTCCTCCGGCATGGAAGGATGGCGGCCAGATTCAATTTTTATTAGGCACAGACTATGCAGGTCGCGACATGTGGTCACGCATCATTCATGGCTCTCGCTTGTCGTTGTTGGCTGGCTGCGTTGTCGTAGTGCTGTCATTGTCTATCGGCGTATTGTTGGGTTTAGTGGCAGGCTATCGAGGCGGCTGGCTTGACTCGCTTATCATGCGAGTGATGGATACTATTATGGCAGTACCGGGTTTGCTAATGGCGTTGGTGTTTGTAGCAATATTGGGTCCAGGCCTGTTAAATGCAATGGTGGCGATTGCCATTACTTATACCCCATCATTTGTGCGCTTAACACGAGCTTCAACGCTTACTGAGCTGAACCGTGATTACGTTACTGCTAGCAAAATGGCAGGCGCCAGACCAATGCGTTTGATGTTTATTAGCATTCTGCCTAACTGTATGGCGCCATTAATTGTACAGGGCACCTTAAGTTTTTCTACCGCCATTCTTGACACGGCTGCATTAGGGTTTTTGGGTATGGGCGCACAAGCGCCGATGCCAGAATGGGGTACTCTGATTGCCGAAAACCGCGACTTAATGTTAAGCGCTCCATGGACAGTTACCTTTCCTGGTATTGCGATCTTACTAGCAGTGTTGGCCATTAATCTTGTGGGTGATGGTTTGCGTGATGCGCTTGACCCAAAACTCAAAAGGTCCTAGCCATGCCCTTATTAGAAATTGTTAATTTGACCGTTGATTTTGCCACTGACAATGGGTCTTTTAGGGCGGTAGATAGTATTGATCTAAGTATTGATGAAAGAGAAATTGTAGCCATCGTGGGTGAGTCGGGTTCTGGCAAGTCAGTAGCTATGCTGGCCCTTATGGGGTTGTTGCCATGGACAGCAACAGTTAGTGCAGACTGTATACGCTTTGATGGCCAAGATTTGCTTGGTATGAATGACAAGCAAAGACGAAAAATCATTGGCAAAGATATTAGTATGATATTCCAAGAGCCCATGACAAGTCTTAATCCATGTTTTACCATTGGATATCAATTAACCGAAGTCCTTTGTCAACACTTTGGTGGTCGACGTCGTAGCTATAATAATCGCGCTGTTGAGCTATTACAGCAAGTGGGTATTCCTGCTGCTGAAACTCGGTTAAATGCATACCCACATCAATTGTCAGGCGGCATGTGCCAAAGAGTAATGATTGCCATGATGATTGCCTGTCAACCTAAATTATTGATTGCAGATGAGCCCACCACTGCTCTGGATGTAACCATTCAAGCACAAATATTGGAGTTGTTGGTTGAATTACAACAAAACAACAACATGGCCTTGGTTTTAATAACTCATGATATGGCTGTTGTGGCAGAAACTGCGGAAAGAGTAGTTGTTCTATACGCTGGTTGGCAAGTTGAACAACGATCGGCGCTAGATTTGTTCAGCAATCCACGACACCCTTATACAGAGGCCTTGTTAAATGCCTTGCCAGAACGGGCACAAGGAAAACTACTCAATGCGATTCCGGGTGTAGTGCCAGGGCAGTTAGATCGACCTAAAGGTTGTATATTCAATCCTCGTTGTTGTTATGTTCAAGATCTTTGTCGCCAACAACTCCCAGAGCGACAGGAAGGCGTTTTGTGCCATTATCCTTTAGAGTTGGACCTTAAACCATCACGCTCAAGTCAAGATATGGTCACCGACTCATGATTCAACCAATTGTCAAAGCTCGAGACCTTCAAAAACACTATCCTGTTAAAAGTGGATTTTTGAAACCATCGCAAAATTTACGCGCCCTCGCCGGAGTGAGTTTTGATTTATATGCGGGTCAAACTTTGGCTGTAGTTGGTGAATCCGGTTGCGGCAAATCAACGTTAGCACGTTTGCTTGCCATGATTGAAGAACCCACATCTGGGCGATTAAGTATTGATGGAGTAGATTTAACGGAAGTCAATAATAAATCTTTGAGCAAAGGATTAAGACAAAAAGTGCAAATGGTTTTCCAAGATCCTTTTGGGTCGCTTAATCCACGCCATAAAATTGGCGATATCTTGCAAGAACCTCTCGTGATCAATACCGGTTTAAATGCCAGTGAAAGGCGACAGAAAGCATTAGAAATGATGAGCCTTGTAGGGTTACGAGAAGAGCATTTTCAACGCTATCCACATATGTTTTCTGGTGGTCAACGACAAAGAATTGCCATTGCTAGAGCGCTGATTCTTAAGCCTAAGGTAGTGGTGTTAGATGAGCCTGTTTCGGCACTCGATGTGTCGATTCAAGCGCAAGTTATAAACCTATTAATTGAATTGCAACAAGAACTAAGTTTGGCCTATGTTTTTATTTCTCACGACCTTAGTGTGGTCCGCCACATTGCTGATGAGGTTTTGGTAATGTACTTGGGTAGACCTGTAGAACACAGCTCAAAGGAGGTGCTGTTTAGTAATCCACAACACCCCTATACGCAAGCCCTATTGTCAGCCACGCCTCAAGTAGCCACTCAACGGGATAGACAACGTATTAAGCTAAAAGGTGAGATGCCCTCACCCATCGATCCGCCAAGTGGTTGCGTCTTTAATCCTCGCTGCCAGTACGCTAATCAAGACTGCCTGACTACCCCGCCTGTTATGGAGTTATATAATGAATCTAGAGTGGCATGCTGGGCACTTAAGCAACGACGCATTGGAGATGAAAAACTCGCAAACTAAATCTATGTTATGACCGATAAATATTCAAAAAAATTAAATAATCTCAGGCACCTAATGGAGTTGAACAAAATTGATTTGTTAGCCCTTGGACCTGGCACACATATGAATTGGCTGTTGGGATTTAATCCATTCCCAGATGAAAGACCGTGCATGCTATTAGTAGGACAAGAAAAACTGGCATTTTTGATGCCATCAGTTAACGCTGATGGTGTAAAGGAAAAAACCAACATTCCCATGCACTGTTGGAATGATGAAGTTGGAGCAGAGCAAGCTCTTAAAGATGCCTTGTTAAGCACGGGTACGGCTACTTCCAAACATATTGCTATTGATGAAGCCATGCGTGCACACTTTGCCTTGTTACTTATTGAGTCTTTGTTCAGCCCTTCCTATGAATATACCACCTCAACAATTGGTGCATTAAGAATGCGCAAGGATCACGATGAGTTCGTCAATCTCAAAGAAAATGCATTGATTGATGATAGAGCTATGCAAGTTGGATTTGCAGCGATACGAGAAGGTGTGAGTGAGTTAGAAATCGCAGAAGCCATCAATAAACATTTTATTTCTGAGGGAGCAAAACCTCAATTTTGTATTGTAGGCTCTGGCCCAAACAGTGCATTCCCTCATCATCACACAGGTGAAAGAAAAGTTCAACGAGGTGATGTCGTTCTAATTGATATAGGCGGAAGAAAGGGAACTTTCCCAAGTGACATGACTCGCATGTCAGTATTGGGCGAGCTTCCGGAAGACTACCTCGAGATTCATGCGATAGTGGAGTCTGCTGTAAAGGCCGCACTATCAGCCGCAAAACCGGGCGTAATGGCAAAAGATGTTGATGCCGCGGCTAGAAATGTAATTAAAGAAGCCGGCTATGGAGAGTATTTCGTGCATCGACTAGGACACGGCCTAGGAATAGATATACATGAGCAGCCTTACATAACAGCTACGTCTGAGGTGATTCTTGATGAGGGAATGGTGTTTTCAATTGAGCCAGGAATATACATGCCGGGAAAGTTTGGCGTTAGATTGGAAGAGATTGTTATTTTGAGGGCCAATGGTCCAGAAATATTATCGGAACTAACCCGTGAGCTGAAAATGCTAAATTAAGTTTTTTTTGATTACTAATAACAAGTTTTTATGAACTATGAATTTAATCTAACTACATAATAAATTGGGTTAAACTTCTTGGGTCCTAGTCCTACTTTAGGATTAGTTTTTTTTAACAATTGGAGAGATTCAAATGAAAAAAGATTTACAAATGAGATATTTTGCCAAATCCTTGGCAGGCGGGGTGTTGTTAGCAGCAACTCTCGCATCAACAGCGGTCCTTGCTGCGGGCACACATCCGACAACGGGTGAGGCGTTAGCAGATGATCAAACATTTACCTACAGTATGCTTGATGAGCACAGCTCTATAGATCCGCAAATTGTTGAGGACGTGTCTGGCTCTGAGCTAGTACGCGACCTTTTTGAAGGTTTAATGAATCAAGATGCTGACGGTAATCTTGTGCCAGGTGTTGCCACAGGTTTTACGACCAATGAAGCTAAAGATGTTTACACCTTTACATTGCGTAAGGATGCAAGATGGTCTGATGGCAAGCGCGTCACCGCTGGTGACTTTGTTTATGCCTGGAGACGTCTAGCAGATCCTGCAACCGCTTCACCATACTCTTGGTTTGCTGATATTATGTCACTTGAAGGTGTTGGTGATGTTATGTCGGGCGATGCAGATCCATCAACATTGGGTGTTAGCGCCATTGACAACCACACGCTTGAAGTTCGCTTAACGGCTTCATTGCCATACTTTGCCTTAATGACAACACATGCTTCAACCTTCCCGTCTCCACAGTGGGCAATTGAAGAGCATGGTGATGATTGGACGAAAGTAGGTAATATAGTTTCTAACGGCGCTTATGTGCTAACCGAGCACATTCCGAACGAGCGCTCAGTTCGTGAACGTAATACCGCGTATTGGGATAACGATGCGACAATATTGGATAAGGTGGTAGCGCTGATTATTAACGATGAGAACACTGATTTGACTCGTTATTTAGCCGGTGAACTTGATAAAGGCACTGTGCCTTCAGGTCAGTACCTGCGTTTGAAGGCAGAGTATCCAAACCAAGCGACTTCATTCCCGCGTCTCTGTACTTACTACTATTCGTTTAACGTATCAGAGAGTGGCCAGGAAGCATTGAAAGATATCCGCGTTCGCCAAGCTTTATCTTATGCGGTTGATCGTTCTGTGATTACTGATAAGATTCTGCAAGCAGGTCAGACGCAAGCGTTTACATTTACACCAGGCGCAACAGCAGGCTTTGATGTGCCTGAAGTTGATTTTGGCGTAATGACTCAGGCCGAGCGCAATGCAAAAGCGAAAGAGTTGTTGGCTGATGCTGGCTATGGTGCGGACAATCCATTGTCAATCGACCTTCTATACAATACGTCTGAAAGTCATAAGAAAATTGCTATTGCAATTTCTCAAATGTGGAAGGAAACTTTGGGTGTAACCGCAACACTAGCCAATATAGAATGGAAAACATTCCTGCAAGTACGTGGCAAGCAAGACTTTGATGTTGCGCGTGGCGGCTGGTGTGGTGACTACAACGAAGCATCTACTTTCCTAGATTTGTTAACCACAAAATCGGGTTACAATGATGGCAAGTACAGCAACGCTGAAGTTGACGCTTTAATGGCAGAAGCCAAAACGCTAAGCGATACGAAAGCTAACTACACACGTGTAGAGGAAATCTTGGCGACTGAAATGCCAGTCATTCCAATTTATCACTATGCTGGTGTATTCATGCTTAAGGAGAACCTTAAGGGCTGGCCTTATGGCAACGTAGAGCAGAACTGGTATTCTCGTAATCTTTATAAGATTGCTGATTAATACTTTGTTCTAAGTTGAAACACCGCGCGAGTATCGGGCGGTGTTTTACTTTGTCAGTTCGGTACAATGATATCGGATACACATTTATTCTTAGGCTTACACTATGCTTAATTACGTTATTAAACGTGTAGGGATTGCTATCCCGACAATGTTAATTCTAATCATATTATCCTTCCTGTTGATGCATGCTGCACCAGGTGGGCCATTCACTTCAGATAGACCTCTGCCAGCACAAGTGCTGGCAAATATTGAGGCGAAATACGGTTTGGATCAGCCGCTTTGGCGTCAAATGATCAATTATGTCTGGGGTGTTGTAACACAGTTCGATTTTGGGCCTTCTTTTAAATACAAAGACCGAACGGTGAATGAAATCATTGCCCAGGGTTTTCCTATCACTCTGAAATACGGCTTTTTATCATTTATTTTTGCAATCGGCGTCGGCATTCCGTTGGGTGCCATTGCTGCAATTCGACAAAATACTTGGATAGACTACCTAGCTGTCGGTGTTTCGATTGGTGCACAGGTTCTACCAAACTTTGTCATGGCGCCTTTATTGGTCATTGTTTTTACTCTGTGGTTAGGCTGGCTACCCGGTGGAGGCTGGGGCGGCGGCTCCTGGGAGTATTTGATTATGCCAGTCATTGCGCTGTCGACAAGCTACATGGCATCGATTGCGCGAATAACGCGATCGTCAATGTTGGAAGTTTTAAACACAAATTATATTCGCACGGCTAAGGCAAAGGGCCTTCCCACGAAAACGATTCTTTTGCGCCACGCATTAAAACCCTCATTACTGCCAGTGATATCTTATCTTGGGCCGGCCTTTGTTGGCTTGATTACTGGCTCAGTTGTCATTGATATTTACTTTTCGACAGGTGGCATGGGCTATTTCTTTGTCAATTCAGCGATGAATCGAGACTACTCAGTGATGATGGGCATTACTATTTTGGTTGGCTTTCTCACCATTATGTTTAGTCTTGTTATTGATCTGCTCTACGCATGGGTCGATCCAAAAATTCGTTATTGATGATTGAGGTATAGAGAATGATTGTAGCGAACAAGAAAAAAATACACCAAATGAGTGATAATTTGTCGGAATCGGAATTTGTTCAGGGTAGATCTCTTTGGGCGGATGCCAGAAGGCGGTTTATGGGTAATAAAGCTGCAACGGTAAGCCTGTATATTTTGGTGCTGATCGTTTTATTCTCTTTTATTGGTCCTTGGTTTGCTGTTTGGACAAACGAAGAAATTGATTGGGGCGCTATGGGCTCAGCTGCCACACAAGGTATGCCATCATTTGCAACAGGACACTTTTTTGGTACCGATGATTTGGGTAGGGATATATATTCTCGTGTTATTCAGGGTACGCAAATTTCACTGATGATTGGCGTTATAGGCGCTGCTATTGCCGTGGTGGTTGGCACGCTTTACGGGGCTATTGCTGGCTATGTGGGCGGCCGTACAGATCAAATCATGATGCGTATTGTTGACATTCTTATGGCAATTCCGTTTATGTTTGTGCTTATTTTAATGTTGGTGGTTTTCGGTCGCTCAATTGGCATGTTGTTTGTCGGTATTGGTTTATTGTCGTGGCTTGATATGAGTCGAATTGTGCGTGGTCAGACCTTAAGCCTCAAAAATAAAGAGTTTATTGAGGCGGCTCAGGCGACAGGCGTTTCCGATTTTAAAATTATCACTCGACATATTGTGCCAAATTTGCTAGGTGTTGTTGCCGTTTATGCCACCCTACTTGTGCCAGGCATGATTCTTGCGGAGAGCTTTATTTCGTTTTTGGGTTTAGGCGTTCAAGAGCCAAACACAAGTTGGGGTGCGTTGATTTCTGAGGGTGCTGGCACAATTCGCTACGATACCGAGTGGCAGTTGTTGTTCCCACTTGCATTTTTTGTGGTGAGCCTTTTCTGTTTTTATTTTATTGGTGACGGTCTGCGTGATGCACTTGATCCCAAGGATAGGTAAGCGCATATGAGTTTTCTGGAAGTAAACAATCTAAATGTAGAATTTGACACAGCGGACGGCAAGGTGCGCGCTGTCAACAACGTCAACTTCTCTCTTGAAGAAGGAAAAACCTTAGCCATTGTCGGTGAGTCTGGCAGTGGCAAAAGTCAAACGGTATTTGCCATGATGGGATTATTAGCTCATAACGGCACATCGGTTGGTAGTGTGAAATTTGATGGCAATGAAATACTCAATTTAACAGGGCCAGAACTCAATCTAATTCGTGCTGAAAAAATGGCCATGATTTTTCAAGACCCAATGACCAGCCTTAACCCCTATATGCGTGTATCAGAGCAAATGGCAGAGGTGTTGACCCATCATAGAGGATTGTCTAAATCGGATGCAGTTAAGGAATCAGTGGCGATGCTCGATGCCGTGCAAATCCCCGAAGCCAAGATTCGTATTCGAATGTATCCGCATGAGTTCTCCGGCGGTATGCGCCAGCGTGTAATGATTGCGATGTCGCTATTGTGTCAACCCAAACTACTGATAGCCGATGAGCCAACGACTGCGCTTGATGTGACTGTCCAAGCGCAAATCATGAAACTGTTGTCCGATATTCAAAAAGAATTCGGAACTGCAATCATTCTAATCACTCATGACCTCGGCGTTGTTGCGGGCAATAGTGACGATACTCTAGTAATGTACGGCGGTCAGGTAATGGAAATTGGCACGACCGAACAAGTTTATGCCAACCCAACCCATCCTTATACACAGGGTCTAATGAGTGCTGTGCCTCGGCTCGATCACGACGGCACTGAGTTGACCACCATTCCCGGCAATCCACCTAATATGATGCTACTGCCTGAAGGCTGCCCTTTCTGCCCACGATGTAAATTTGCCAAAAGTGAGTGTAAAACAAAAGTGCCTGAATTAATATTTACCGGTACAAGTGGTAGTCACTACAGGGCATGCAATGTCGCCGTGGAGGAATTAGTGTGAATAACGACACCATTTTGCAGGTTGATAATCTAAAAGTCACGTTTGACATCTCGCCAGAGGGTGCCATGCCTTGGACAAAATCTCAAAGTCTGCGTGCAGTAGACGGTGTATCGTTTGAATTAAAGGCAGGAGAAACCTTAGGGATCGTTGGTGAATCAGGCTGTGGTAAGTCAACATTGGCTCGTGCTATTATTCGTATGGTGCCCGCCAAAGACGGTAAAGTTATCTGGCTTGGCAGTGATCTTTTGACGCTCGACAAAAAAACAATGCGTGGCCATCGCAAAGAAATTCAGATGATTTTTCAAGACCCGTTAGCAAGTCTTAATCCTCGTATGAATGTCGGCGAAATAATAGCCGAGCCTTTAAAAACACACTATCCTAAAACTTCAAAATCTGAAATCAAAACTAAGGTTAAAGGAGTGATGGAAAGAGTTGGGCTTCTGCCTAACCTTGTCAATCGTTACCCTCATGAGTTCTCCGGTGGCCAGTGCCAGCGTATTGGTATTGCTAGAGCATTGATATTAAAGCCCAAGTTGATTATTTGTGACGAGCCTGTTTCAGCTTTAGACGTATCCATTCAAGCTCAAGTGGTGAATTTATTGATGGAGTTGCAAGAGGAGATGGGTCTATCCATCATTTTTATTGCCCATGATTTGAGTATTGTTAAACACATTAGCACTAGGATTTTGGTTTTGTATTTGGGCAATATGATGGAAATGGCGAACAGTGCTGATATTTACGCCAATCCACGTCACCCATACACACAAGCGCTGATTTCAGCTGTGCCAATTCCCGATCCAATAATAGAAAAAAACAAAGAGTTGATTCTTATTGAGGGCGACTTACCTTCACCAATCAACCCGCCATCGGGTTGTGTTTTTCGAACACGCTGTCGAATGGCTCAAGATATTTGCAGTAATGAAAAACCAGAATTTAAAAACGCCACGAATGATCATAAAGTGGCCTGTCATTTCAGTAGCTAAAGAGGTTTGGTTGCAATTAAATACACAGGGTTACAATGATTATTAAGATAAGCAACAGCTTGAAAATGGTGCCACTGGCACTGAGTCATGCCGAGGAGCTTTTCTCTCTGGTTGATTTGAATCGAGACTACTTGCATCAGTGGATGGGATGGCTGGACAAGACTACAGCTGTTGCTGACGTCGAGACTTTTATTAAAGAGTGTGACGAACAAAATGAGAAAGGCTGTGGCTTGCAATTTGTCATAACTGAAGAAGATGATATTTGCGGTATTCTTAACTTTCACAGAATCGACAAAATGCACAATACAGGCGAAATTGGTTACTGGTTATCTCAGTCACATGCCGGCAGGGGCATAATGAACCTAGCCGTCAAAGAGCTTGTTCGAATTGGTTTTCGAGAGCTTAATCTAAATATAATTGAAATACATTGTGCCGAAGCTAATGTCAAAAGCCGCGCCGTCCCTGAGCGTCTTGGTTTTACTTATGAGGCCACATTGAGGCAGCGTGAATGGCTTTATTCAAAATATGTCAACCATGCGATATACTCAATGCTTGCAAGTGAGTACTGTGAATAGCATAAAAATTTAGCAAATTATTAAAATGGGGCTGAAATTAGCTAAAAAGAGCCATTTAATGGGCAAAAAATGCTGTTTTGGAGGGTTTTTAGGTGGTTTATTGGCTTGCTAGAAGTGGCTTTAGGAAAATTTTGGATTTTTTACCCCAGGGCAGTTTCTCTTGCCTAACGGCAATTCACCTCCTCAATATGAGATAAAAAGTTAGAACTTTATGGTATTTATAGTTAAATTAGCGCTCTTTAGCGCCATTTTTATTTAACATCAAGCCTATGTTTTTGTATATCCCTAAAAAGACAACCCTGCGATGACTGATAGCGCATCAAAAGCCTCTGCAAACCGTCTCGGTATTGTATTAATTATTGTCAGTATGGCGTTTTTCACCATGGCTGATTTGTTTCTTAAATTTTCTTCAGAGTTTGTCACTACAGGCCAAATTACCCTAGCTTTAGGGGTGGGCGGAACCTTTATGTTTTGGGTGCTGCTTGCACGCAAAGGGGAGACTGTATTCAGCTCGGTTTTCTATGAAGCTCCTGTGATACTACGTACAGCGGGTGAATTGGTGGCTACCTTGTTTATCATATTGGCATTGACCTATGCTAGCTTTACGAGTGTGGCAGTTATCCTGCAAACATTGCCATTGTTATTAACCTTATGCTCGTTTTTGTTTCTAAAAGAGCGTGTGGGCATTCATCGTTTGTCCGCTATATTGTTGGGCTTTGGTGGCGTGTTGTTAGATCGGAAGAGCACACGTCTGAACTCCAGTCACGATCAGATCTCGTATGCCGTCTTCTGCTTGAAAAAAAAAAAAAAAACAAAAAACAAAAAATAGAGCGAAGGCAAAAAGTATGTTGCGCGCGTTACAGACAAGTTATAGTGCT
>ERZ813253.247-NODE-247-length-21062-cov-4.927060_pt1 | contig 21062 bp, 23 predicted proteins | sample MGYA00520893_ERZ813253 | MGnify/ENA primary metagenome ERZ813253 (study PRJEB31669, sample SAMD00080414) | marine metagenome | biome: oceanic hadal pelagic zone biome; feature: marine hadalpelagic zone; material: sea water | place: Pacific Ocean:Izu-Bonin Trench...
ATCTTATTGACGGGGTGCAGATGACAAAAAACCAGCCAACTACTTTTTTAGTGCCAGCGGATTCAAACACATCAACAATGCTAACTGGCTGCAGTGCATTGATTGCTGTGCGTTTAACAGATAATGCCTTGGTGCGGTTTTTTTGTGAGAGTTCTAACTCTGCCTTGGTTTCGACCAGTGCCAATGTACAGGGGCAAAAAACTGCCTCATCTTTATTGCAATTGCGCTCGCAATTCAGTAATGGACTGTCGTTTGCACTTTCGCCGACCAAGTACAACAATCAAGCCTCAGCAATTATTAACCTAATTAGTGGCGAGAGAATCCGATGATTGAGCAAGTCAAAAGTTATTTACTGGAGTTGCAAAAAAATATTTGTCAACAGGTTGAGCGCCTTGAAGACGCCGAGAGCTTTATGATTGATGATTGGCAAAAAGAGAGCGGTGCAGGCTACGGTAAAACTAACGTCTTAAGCAATGGCAAGGTTTTCGAACGAGCTGGGGTAAATTTTTCCTGCGTTGAAGGCTCTAAAATGCCAGGCTCTGCAACAGCACTTCGACCAGAACTCGAAGGTCGAAATTATAAAGCTCTGGGCGTCTCTTTAGTTCTTCATCCGCAAAATCCTTACGTGCCAACATCGCACGCAAACGTTCGATTCTTTATCGCTGAAAAAGCTGGTGAAGAGCCTATCTGGTGGTTTGGTGGCGGCTTTGATTTAACCCCTTATTATGGCTTTGATGAGGACGTGATTCATTGGCACACTGAGGCAAAAAATGCATGCGCACCTTTTGGTAAAGATGTCTATCCAAAATACAAAAAATGGTGTGATGAGTATTTCTATATGAAACACAGAGAAGAACCACGTGGGGTTGGTGGTTTGTTCTTTGACGATCTAAGTGGTGACAATTTTGATCAGAGTTTTGCCTTTATGCAAAGTGTTGGTGATGCCTTTTCTAAAGCTTATTTTCCGATTGTTGAGAGGCGTAAAGATACGCCATTTGGTAATAGGGAGCGTAACTTTCAGCTTCATCGTCGTGGACGCTACGTAGAATTTAATTTAATTTATGATCGCGGTACTTTATTTGGCCTTCAAAGTGGTGGACGAACCGAGTCCATCCTGATGTCTATGCCGCCAGAAGTTCGCTGGTCTTATCAGTTTGAAGTTAAAGAGGGTAGCGAGGAAGAGCGATTGTACGCTCATTATTTAAAACCTAAGGAGTGGGTGTAATGAAACATAGTTTGGATGCAATTCGTTTAATGTGCCCAATGCCGGTGATTAGATTGAGTCAAAAAATCAACGAGTTAGAAGTGGGTGATACGATTGAAATTACTGCCACTGATCCCGGGGTTAAGCACGACATTCCTGCTTGGTGTCGAGTGCATGGACATAGCGTGCTCGATGTAGAAGAAAAGGATGATCAGATTATCTTACTTGTTGAAATTAATAAGGTATAATTCGCGACTGAAATAATTTAAGAGAATCTCTTAAATAACTTTCTTTTCTGTTTGCAACGGCGCAGACTTCTTGGCAATGCTTGTCAGTGTTTTTTAAACTATATTAACCATAGGAGTATGTATGTCTGCAAAAGATGTAATGAAAATGATTGAAGATCATGACGTTAAGTTTATCGATTTTCGTTTTACGGATACAAAAGGTAAAGAGCAGCACATCAGTGTACCTGCACATTCTATTGACGCTGAAAAATTAGCAGAGGGTCAAATGTTTGACGGTTCTTCAATCGCAGGTTGGAAGCCGATTAACGACTCAGACATGATTATGATGCCTGATGCAGATACGGCGGTCTTAGATCCATTTACAGAAGAAGTAACACTCAATATTCGTTGTAACATTATTGATCCTTCTGATATGAAAGGCTACGAAAAAGACCCGCGTTCTCTAGCAGCACGTGCTGAAGCTTACTTAATTGAAACGGGTATCGGAGATACTGCATATTTTGGCAATGAACCAGAATTCTTCGTATTCGACAGTGTTAAGTGGGATACAGGCTTGGGCATGATGGGTAAAGCATTCTATGAAATTATTTCAGAAGAGGCCTCTTGGGCTTCTGGTCAAGATTTTGAAGGCGGCAACAAAGGTCACCGTCCAGGCATTAAAGGCGGTTACTTCCCTGTGCCACCAGTTGATTCGTTGCATGATTTACGTGCACAAATGTGTTTAGCGATTGAAGAAATGGGTGTGACGACTGAAGTTCATCACCACGAAGTAGGCACTGCTGGTCAGTGTGAAATCGGTGCGCTTTTTAACACCTTGGTGAAAAAGGCTGACGAAACGCAAATCCTTAAATACTGCGTACATAACGTTGCTCACCTTTACGGCAAAACAGCGACATTTATGCCTAAACCAATTGCTGTTGATAACGGCAATGGTATGCACGTTCACATGTCAATTGCAAAAGATGGTAAGAACTTATTTGATGGTGACGGTTATGGTAAATTAAGTGAAACTGCACTTTACTACATTGGTGGTATTATTAAGCACTCTCGTGCTTTAAATGCCTTCACCAACCCCTCAACTAACTCATACAAGCGCTTGGTTCCTGGCTTTGAAGCGCCAGAAATTCTAGCCTATTCAGCTAAGAACCGTTCTGCTGCGATTCGTATTCCTTTTGTGACCAACCCTAAAGGTCGTCGTATTGAAGTTCGCTTCCCAGATTCTACTGCCAACCCTTACTTAGCTTTTGCTGCTTTGTTGATGGCTGGCCTTGACGGTATTAAAAATAAAATTCACCCAGGTGAACCGGTGGATGTAGATCTATATGATGCTGATACTACTGGTATTCCAAAAGTTTGTGGTATGCTTCATATCGCCCTTGAAGAGCTTGACAAAAATCGTGAGTTCTTAAAGGCGGGTGGCGTGTTTACCGATGCGGTTATCGATTCATTTATTGAATTAAAGATGCTAGAAGTTACAGCAATGAGAGCGACACCTCAGCCGCTTGAGTTCGACATGTACTACAGCTGTTAGTTCGTTAGCAATTGATTAAAAGCCGCGCAAAGCGCGGCTTTTTTTGTATTAAATAACCAAATCAGACTACGGTAAAATAGTCTGTATATTGATTACTTATTTTCCAGAAAAATAACATGATAGAAATTAGAAACAACTGGCACTTAGATGAAATTAACGCACTTTTTGAAATGCCATTTAACGACCTTCTTTTTATGGCGCACAGCATTCATCGTGAAGTTTTTGATCCTAATCAAGTCCAAGTTAGTTCGCTATTAAACATCAAAACAGGCGCATGCCCTGAGGATTGTTCTTATTGCTCTCAAAGTTCAAAGTACGATACTGGTCTTGAGCGTGAAAAATTAATGGACATTGACCTTGTTTTACAACAAGCACAAGAGGCTAAAAACAAAGGCGCAACGCGTTTTTGTATGGGTGCAGCTTGGCGTAATCCGACTGATAAAAGCCTAGATAAAGTCATTCCGATGATTCAAGGCGTTAAGGCAATGGGTATGGAGACTTGTGTGACTCTTGGTATGCTAACACCAACTCAAGCTGGCACTTTAAAAGAGGCCGGTCTGGATTACTATAATCACAATATTGACACCTCAAAAGAACACTACGGTAATGTGGTTTCAACGCGTAAGTTCCAAGATAGATTGGACACGCTTGATGCCGTTTATAATGCCGGCATCAATGTCTGCAGTGGTGGTATTCTAGGCTTGGGCGAAACACAAGTTGACCGCGCTTCTATGTTGCAGTCACTCTCTAACCTTGAGGCACATCCAGACAGTGTGCCAATCAATCTCTTGGTGCCAATTCCAGGCACGCCGTTCGAGCACATTGAGCCGCCAAGTGAGAGTGAGTTTGTGCGCACGATTGCTGTTGCTAGAATCTTGATGCCAAAGGCTGTTGTTCGTTTATCTGCTGGTAGGCTTGAAATGGGTGAGGGTATGCAAGCCTTATGCTTCTTTGCTGGCGCTAATTCGATTTTCTACGGCGAGCAATTGTTGACGACTAGTAATCCGACAGCTGGGGATGATCAAGCACTTTTTCAGCGCTTAGGCATTAATAGATAGTCAGCTATTACCATGGCTGGTTTGTGTTGCTGAAGAGAGCCCAGAGCGTCTGATATCGATTTCAATTTTGCCTCATCGAGTGATTGCAATATTTCATCAATTGCTTTATTGCTAAGGGCTTCTTCCTCTAGAAGAATGCCAGCACCAGCGTCACTCAGATGCTTGGCGTTCGACTTTTGATGGTCATCTACCGCATAAGGAAATGGTATTAATATGGCCACACTTTTAGTGGCGATGAGCTCAGAAACAGTCATTGCACCTGCGCGACAAATAACCACATCTGCCCATTCGTAAGCTTCTTTAATTGATTCAATAAACGGCTCAATTCTGAATTCCTTATTCTTTTGTTGTTGATACAACGCCTTGGTTGAATCGTAATGCTGTTCTCCAGTTTGGTGCCAAATATTAACCGGGTTGTTTATTTTGGCTACAGTTTCGTTAATTTTTTTAGCACCAAGAGAGCCACCAAGAATCAATAGGTTGCTTACTGTTTTTGGCGCTCTTTTTTCTTTTGCGTCAAAAAGCAAAGGATTGCCAACCGTCACGGCTCTGGTTTCAGATTTAAATGACCCTTTAAAGGCTTGAAATGTAACTCTAGCCAATCTTGATAAGATTAAATTAGTCGTGCCGGGGATGGTGTTTTGCTCATGGATAGCTAACGGTACAAATAATATCTTGGCTACAATTCCGCCAATACCAGACGCATAGCCACCCATACCCAATACTTGGTTAGGTCGCACTTTGATAAAGACATGCAGTACTTGAAAAAAGCTAACAATTAATACAAAAAATGCCTTGAATAAGGTGAGGATATTTTTGCCTCTTAAACCCGATGAATTGACTGTATGTAGTGGAAAGCCATGTTTCGGAACAAGAGCATTTTCCATGCCTTTTGTTGTACCTAGCCATTCAACAATTACACCTCTATTTTTAAGTTCTTTAGCAATTGCTAAGGCGGGGAAAATATGTCCGCCCGTACCACCTGCCATAATTAAAACTTTATTAGACATACTTACGTTGTTTAGAGTAGTGTGTTTTGCTTTCCATGTCGATTCTTAGAATAATTGCTAAAGAGATAATGGCTATAATCATCGATGTACCGCCATAACTAAGCAGGGGCAGAGTAAATCCTTTTGGTGGCAACAAGCCAAGATTCATGCCAATATTAACAGTGATTTGCATTGCAAACCAAGTGCAAATGCCAAATGCTACATACGAGCTGTATTTTCGACCTTTTTTTAAAGCCGACTGAGCAATATTAAAGCCTTTTGTTAGGATAAAGAAAAAGCAAAAAATCACAAACAACATCCCAGCAATTCCAAGCTCTTCACCGATTACGGCAAATATCATATCGGTGTGTCTTTCCGGTAGCAAGCCATATTTTTGCACACCAGCACCAAGCCCAGTGCCAAACCAGTCACCACGCGCAATACCGATTAAGGCCGCTTTTGTTTGATCAACTTTTTCACTGGGATTGGTCCATAAACTCTCCTGCCAGAATGAGGTAAAGCGCATTAAACGGTTTGGAATCAAAGTGATAAGTACACCAATTAAGGCAAAAAAGGATGCCAGCACAATCCCAAGTTGTTTGAGATAGGAGCCGGCGGCAAAAAGCATCGCCATGGCAGAAAGAGTGACAATCAAGGTTGCTCCAAGATCTGTCTCGAGTAACAATAATATGTCTGTGGAGCCCACTATAATTAATGTTTTAACAAACCCCATCCATGGACTTCGTACATCTTTTTCTTGTCGAATAAGGAAGCCCGCCATAAATAGAATCATAGATAATTTCATCAATTCTGAGGGCTGAAATTTAAAGTAAATAAAATTAATCCAGCGTGCTGATCCCTTGACTTCATGACCAATTGGTTTGGGAAAAAAAACAATAACCAGCAGCACCAAGGTCAGTGCAAAAAGTGGCACCGAGTATTTCTGAAAAAATGAAATTGGCGTCCTTAGAACGAGCAACCCTGCCGTGAGACCAATGAAGATGAAAAGCGTTTGTTTAAAAAAATATGAGTAGCTTTCAAAGTAGGCAAGCGAGGCGGAAAAAGACATAATCCAACCAAAAACAATCATTAGTAAAATTGCTGACAAAAGGGATTTGTCGGGCATTTGTTTGGTTTTCATAATAGGGTTTGATTGCATAAAGCTGTATTTTAAACTTTTGTTCTTTATGTGCATAAAGTAATTACTTAAAGAGTGATTCGACTGTGCGATTTAAGTTCATCTGCCAACACGGTGTAAGCGCTCTCAGGGTATAATACTCGACTTTTGTAAACGCCCTCAGCCCATGATTTCTACTGCAAATATCACCATGCAATTTGGTGAAAAGCCTTTATTTGAAAATATTTCGGTTAAATTTCAAAATGGCAATCGCTACGGACTAATTGGCGCAAACGGTTGTGGCAAGTCCACTCTGATGAAAATTCTAACGGGTGAATTAAAACCATCTGGCGGTTCGGTGATGGTTGGCGAAGGGCAAAGACTCGGCGTTTTATCGCAAGATCAGTTTGCTTTTGAATCATGCCGCGTAGTTGATACCGTCATCATGGGCCACAAAGAATTGTGGAAAATTAAAGCTGAAAGAGAGCGCATCTATTCATTGCCAGAGATGAGTGAAGAGGATGGCATTAAAGTTGCTGAATTGGAAATGGAATTTGCTGAAATGGATGGCTACATGGCCGAATCCTCTGCCAGTGAATTGTTGCTTGGTTTGGATATTCCTCTTGATCAGCATTATGGCCTAATGAGTGAAATAGCACCAGGTTGGAAGTTGCGTGTGCTTTTGGCGCAAGCGCTGTTTTCTGATCCAGAAGTCTTGCTTTTGGATGAGCCTACGAACAACTTGGACATTAACTCGATTCGTTGGTTGGAGGGTGTTTTGAGTGCTCGAAAAGCGACAATGGTCATTGTTTCGCACGATAGACATTTCCTCAACGGTGTTTGCACACACATGGCGGACCTTGACTACGGCGCACTTAATGTATTTCCTGGCAGTTATGACGACTTTATGGTTGCGGCAACAGCCATTCAAGAGAGAATGCGTTCTGACAACGCCAAGAAAGAAGAAAAAATCAAAGACCTGAAGCATTTTGTTTCACGCTTTTCTGCCAATGCTTCTAAATCAAAACAAGCAACTTCGCGCTTAAAACAACTTGATAAGATTGTGCTTGATGATATCAAGCCTTCATCACGCGTTAGTCCTTACATTATCTTTAATCAAACCAAAGGTTTGTTCAGAAACATTCTTGAAGTTAAAGATGTCTCTAAAAGTTTTGGCGAGCTGAAAGTACTCAACGACATTAACTTGTTAATTGAAACTGGCGAAAGAGTTGCAATTATTGGCCAAAATGGTATTGGTAAAACAACCCTACTGCGCACACTATTTGGCGAACACACGCCCGAGAGTGGCATGGTGAAATGGAGTGAAAATGCCAATATTGGCTATTACGCACAGGATCACAGTGCTGATTTTGAAAAAGACATGAGCGTTCTTGATTGGATGAGTCAATTCAAAAGTGAAAAGGACGACGTACAAGTGATGCGCGGCGTTCTTGGAAAAATGCTTTTCGGTAAAGAAGACGTTAAAAAGAGAGTTAAATCGCTTTCTGGTGGCGAGAAAGGTCGTATGCTTTTTGGCAGATTAATGTTGCAAAAACCAAACATCCTATTGATGGACGAGCCAACCAACCACTTGGACATGGAATCGATCGAGGCACTAAACCTTGCACTTGATAATTATGAGGGTACACTAATCTTTGTAAGCCACGATAGAGAGTTTGTTTCTTCTTTATCTACTCGCATCATTGAACTGAAAGAGGATGGGGCGCATTATTACTCTGGCAATTACGAGGATTATTTGCTTACCCAAAAGTAAATGCTATTAGAGACCTTTGTGTAAATCATTTTAAATTTGCTGAGTAATAAAAATGAATAAAAAATGTGTAAAAACTTATACCCCAAGGGCACTTCCTTCGGGCGATATAATAGCACTAGCTATTGATGAGAGTTTTTATCCACTTTTTAGCTTTTTTAACCTCAGCCCTTTGGGATAGGGGGTTTTTCACCCGAAGGCAAGCTTCGCATTCTCATTTTCCTGGGTTAAATTTCATCACTAGACAACAAGTAGAGTTTCAAAAATTATGCCTTGTGAAATGAAAAAAATCCCACTATCAAACCAAAAGTGATTTATGTAAAGATCTCTATTAACTGCTGCTAAAAGATTTGTCAATTCACAGGGTTTTGATTCCGCAGCAATTTTATCTTTTAAAACTTTATTTGCCTTTGTGCCAGCCTTGGCACTAGCTTTAAGTGTTTTTTCTCTGAGTGATTATTTTATTGATTTTCAAGAACAATTAGAAACGTTTACGTTTCAACACGTTCTTCCAAGTGATGCCAATTAGGCAAAAATCTACTTAGCTGCCTTTATCTCTCAAGCGCAATCACTGCGTGGCCCCAGTATTGTGTTTTTTGTGTTAACGGGTGGATTCTTACTGCTAAGTATTGACCAAAGAATGAACTTAATTTGGGGTAGAGAGTCGCAGCGAAATTGGCTTAAAGGCTTATTTTCCTATCTCTTTGTGTTGTTCGTCGGGCCAATTTTATTGGGCGCTTCTTTGTTTTTCAGTTCTTATATGTTGGCCTTTGATTTGTTGACGCCATTATCTGATTATGTTTTTACATCGTATTTAATGGCTTTTGGCTTGTCGTGCTTGGGCTTAAGTCTCGCCTATTTATTGGTACGTATCTCCAAAGTGCGCTTTAGTAGCGCTTTAACAGCAGGTGTTATGGCCGCATCTTTATTGGAAATCCTCAAATATTCAATCTATAGTTATTTGTTTGTGTATTCAAATCTTGAAGTTATTTACGGCACGCTGTCGACGCTGTTGTTATTGCTTTTTTGGGTCTACATTGCTTGGGCGGTTATTCTTTTTGGCGCGAGTGTTTGCTATGCCCTAGACAACGAGTCTTAATCGTTACATTTGTTTGATTTAGCGTAAAATTCGCCTTAATTTACAAGCCCTATACGTTATGTTCACAGGAATCATTCAAGCCGTTGGAAAAATCCAAGATGTCAAGGTGTCTGAGAAGGGCGCATGTTTTGTTTTTGAGTCAAATACTCTTGGTTTAAATGATGCAAAAATTGGTGACAGCATTGCAGTTAATGGCGTTTGTTTGACTGCGGTGGAATTAACAAACAGTTGCTTCTCAGCAGACGTTTCTCAGGAAACGCTGGATTGCTCTATTTTTGCCAATCTTCAAACAGGTGATAAGGTAAATCTTGAAAAGGCATTGAGGCTCAATCAGGGCATTGATGGTCATTTGGTTAGTGGTCATGTGGATGGTGTGGGTGTCGTTAGCAACCGCTTCAGCGAAGGTGAAAGTACGCGCTTCGAGATTACTGTTGACGAGGATTTGGTAAAATACATCGCTCGCAAGGGCTCAATTTGTATAAATGGCGTCAGCTTGACGGTTAACAGTATTGAGGGCAATGTATTTGGTGTCAATATTGTGCCGCATACTTTTACAGTCACTACGCTGGGTGATTTACATATTAGCGCTGAGGTGAACGTAGAAATCGATATTATTGCACGGCATTTAGAGCAATTATTAAACAACACAAAAACCTCTTAGAATTATTTGAAAACGAATTAATATGAAAGCAACAACCCAAGAGTTACTAGAAGACTACAGACAGGGAAAGATGATTATCCTTATGGATGACGAGGATCGTGAAAACGAAGGCGATTTACTTATTCCTGCCGAAAAAGTCACCAAGGAAGGCATTAACTTCATGGCGACTCATGGCCGTGGGCTTATTTGTTTGACCTTAACTCGTGATCGATGCAAGCAACTCAATTTGCCATTGATGGTAACGCACAATGGCGATATCCATTCAACTAACTTTACCGTTTCCATAGAAGCGGCAGAAGGAGTAACAACAGGAATTTCTGCAGCTGATAGAGCGAAAACCGTTCAAGATGCTGTGTCCTCAAATGCTAAGCCAGAAGACATTGCACAACCTGGTCATGTTTTTCCATTAATGGCGGAACAAGGTGGTGTTTTAATACGCGCTGGCCATACCGAGGCGGGATGTGATTTGGCACGCCTTGCAGGTTTTGAGCCAGCATCGGTTATTGTTGAAATTCTTAATGACGATGGCACCATGGCGCGTCGTCCAGATTTAGAAGTCTTTGCCGAAAAACACGATATTAAGTGGGGCACGATTGAAGACCTTATTCGCTACCGTGTGGAGAACGAAAAAACCATTGAACGTATCAATCAACGACAATTCCAAACACGTTTCGGCAGCTTTAAATTAGTCTCTTATCTTGACTCAATCAACAACGACACTCATCTTGCTCTAGTGAAAGGAAAAATCACCAAGAAAAGCGAGCCACATGTGCGCGTCCATATGGAAAACATCTTTTCGGATGTCTTGCAGGAGAAGAGCTCTGGCTTTAGTGTTGAGAATGCCCTTGAGCAAATTTCAAAAGCTGACACCGGTGTTTTTCTACTACTCAGAAAGCAAGACAACCGAGACATTCTTGAGAGCATTGACAACCCTAATTTTAGACAAGCCGACGACCTCAGAACCTTTGGCATTGGTGCGCAAATTCTTGCAGACTTGGGTGTCTCCCAAATGAAAATCTTAGGTAGCCCAAGAGTATTGCACGGCCTTGAGGGTTTTGGTCTAACCATTAGTGAATACGTAGATATAAAAAAATAAGGAATTTATGCCAACATTTAAATTTGATCGCGAAGCCAACGCCACTTTTTTAGCGGATTCGAGAGTCGCTATTATCGTTGCTTATTTCTATAAAGATATTGGCGACAAGCTCCTAGCTAGCGCAGAAGAGACGCTTAGAAAGTATGGTATTCAAGATAATAATATTGATGTTTATTGTGCACCTGGTGCATTCGAAGTGCCTTTAATGGCAAAGCGCCTAGCAAAGAATGGTAATTATGACGGTATTGTTACATTGGGCGCCGTGATTCAGGGCGAAACGCCGCATTTTGACTATGTATGCTCTGAATGCGCAAGAGGTGTTGCAGACGTCTCTTATCAGTTTGAAACCCCAGTTGCCTTTGGTGTTTTGACAACCGACAATATGGAACAAACGCTTGGTAGGGCTGGTGGTTACAAAGGAAATAAAGGCGAAGAGGCAACCCTTGCGATGATTGAAATGCTTTATCTTCTTGCTAAGGCGGACGAACAAAGAGCCAACTAAATCGCAACTTATACCATGCAAAAATCCTTTAAAACTCCAAAACAACGCTCGCGTGAGCGAGTGGTCCAAGCACTTTATCAATGGCGTATTTCTGGCGGCGACTTGCTTAGTATTGAGCATCAATTCTTAACGCAAAAAAAAGGTAAGATTTCTAAAGCCTTTTTCTCGAACCTTATTCGCGAAATTCCAAAAAACATCACTCTGCTTGACGAACTAATCGCACCGTGTATCGACCGCGATTTAAAAGAGCTTGGCCCTGTCGAGCATGCAATTCTCTATCTTGGTGCGTTTGAGCTTAAATTTAGCATTGAAGTGCCTTACAAGGTAGTGATTAATGAATCAGTTGAAATAGCAAAATTGTTTGGTGCTGAAGGCTCTTACAAGTTGGTCAACACCGCCCTAGATAAGCTTTCGAAAGACTTGCGTAGGGTTGAAATTAACGCTTAAATAGTTAATTAATCCAGATTTAATAGCTATTATGCTTAAGTGGAAAACGCAACACAGCTTCAGCACCTTTTGACATGGCTCGATTAGCCACTGTAATATTGCCGCCGTGTAGGGTCATAATCTTTTTCGCAAACCGTAATCCAAGACCATTACCTCTCTTACCTGTTTCAGGGTGAGGCACTGAGTAAAAACGACTAAAGATTTTCTTCTTAGCATATTCAGGTATCCCACTACCATTGTCAATTACCTTGATCGTTACCCAATTGTTTTGTTCTTTGACTTGGATATGGATGGTTGAAGAATCTGGCGAACCCTCAATGGCTTCGTAAAGTGCTGAATAAGCAAGATCTCGGTCCTTTTCAGCCAAAGGCAATTGAATTCGTGGAGCGCCCTCAAATAATCGGTAAGGCAGTGGTTGATTATCCCAATCGAGGTATTCCGGTGAGCGAGCATAGCGGTGAGAATAATGCTTGGTTTGTTGGTGATAACTCCTGACTATCGCGTATCTCTTTGGTCGATTGATACTCATTCTTATAAGCCGCCAGGCTTTTCAGAAAATAAATGCATCTTTCCATCTGGAAAATTAACTGGGTGATATGTTTCATGTTCTGGATCTGGGTCCCCGTTTTCTGTAATGTTTGGCCACATCATCTCAGTACTATATTTTCTGTTGAACTCTAACCACTTAGCGGCAGCTGGATCGGTATCAGGCAATATAGCTTCAACTGGACATTCTGGCACACATACATCACAATCAATACATTCTTGTGGGTTAATAACCAGCATGTTTTCGCCTTCGTAGAAACAATCTGCTGGGCATACTTCAACACAATCTAAGTGCTTACATTTGATACAATCATCGTTTACTATATAGGTCATTTGACTTTATTCAATAATAGAAATGAAAAATATGATTCCGTGTTAATTTGAACTCAGTATATAACTATAAAGAATAAAAGTCCAAACTTCATTCCATGTATGAAGGAGAGAATAACAATAACAACAGGGGTGTTGGTGAGCCTCCCCCGAGGTCTAAAGAGTCTGGATAAATATGCGAAGGGTGGTAGATATTTACCTTACAAATCATAACCACTGTCTCTTTTTTTATAGGTTATACTGACATTAATATTATAGATCTATGAGAATTTAATGTCTAGTGATAATAACATCACGGCCGCTAATAACCGCCCCTATAGCACCTTTAGCACCTTAAAAAAACAAGGTCATCAACTGGTTTTCGCGTCCAATCAAGGTTATAGATGTCTTTCTAGGCGGATTAGTAACTGGCGATATATCTCCCCCCTTAATGAGTTTCAGTTTAAATGAGGGATTTTTCCCCGTTGCTTAGCCAGGTTCAGACTGGGGCGGTCTTCACCCTGAGGCTATTTCTTTATAAATAAGAGGTTGATAGTTGGGTATTTCTTACAAAACATTTAACTTATATGAGCATGGACAAAGAAAAAGAAAAGAAAAAATTCTTTCAAAACTCCAATGCTCTCAAGTGGGTAATTATTGGACTTCTCAGCTTTGTGGTGCTTATGCTTATTTTTAGCGCAGGCGTAAAAGTTGGTATGTATAAAGCGCAATATTCCTACAAATGGGCCGCAAGTTATCACAAAAACTTTGGCGGACCCAGGGGTGGATTCTTGGAAAATTGGCGCCGCTTCCCGTCAGCTGATTTCATCCGCGGTCATGGTGCATTTGGAGAAATCATTGAACTCAGTGATTCTGGTTTTGTCATCAAAGGGCGCAAGAACATTGAAAAGTTAGTCATTACTGATGAAGATACCACCATAAAAAAAGGTCGTGAAAAGCTTGAAAACGGCCTCAAGGTTGGTGATCGTGTGACTGTCGTTGGCTCCCCGAACGAAGAAGGACAAATTACAGCAAAACTAATTCGAGTTTTTAGTGAAGATGGCCCGAGACAACTGCCATCTAAATTTCGCCCAATTCATTAACTTTTAAGAAACATGATTTCAAAATTACTTGTACAACTAAAAAAGCACAAATTTACCACTGGTATTGCTCTCTTGTTAGTTGCTAGCATTGGTTACTGGAGCTTCGGAAACCTGTTAAGCGATGAGGATGTTGTTAGTTACGCCGTCGCACAAGTTCAAAAAGGAATGCTTATTAAATCTATCTCCGGGACAGGTCAAGTGTTAGCATCAGATCAAGCGGACATTAAACCAAAAGTACCGGGGCAGCTCACCGAGCTCTATATTGCTCACGATCAGGAAGTCAAAGCCGGCCAACTTCTCGCGATTATAGACACAAGAGCCGCGCAAAGAGCAGTAAATGAAACAGAGATATCTTTAGAAAGCGCAAAGATAGATTTGGAAGAACTCCTCTCCCCGCCGGACGCCCTGTCTTTGCTTCAGGCGCAGAATGCTTTTGCGCAAGCAGAGCATGATCTTAGAATCGCGAAAAGAAACTATGAAAGTGCTGATGAAGATGTTGAGCGGACTCTCGCAAAAGCTTATGAGGATGGTTACAGCGATGTTTCTACTTTGTTCTTCAAATTACCCGACTACATGGAAGACCTCAAAGACGTTCTCGGTACAAAAGAATACGAGCAAAAGCATATCACCTCATACAGAATTATTTTGGGAGAAAACCCGCCTTTGGTTCAACAGTTTATAAACGATTACTATTATCACGCAAACAATTTCTATCAAACAACGCTCAGATACTTTGAGGGTGTTTTCCGAGATAACAGCCACCAAGAGATTTACAAACTTATCAATGATGCGCTTAAAACAACACAGGCAATTTCTCGGGCGCTTGAAAGCGCTCGCCACATATATGACGCCATCACAACCAAGGGCTATCATCAGTATTTCACTTCTGCTTCTGTGGATAGAATGAAGCAAAATCTTGAGAGCGATCTCTTTAGCATATACCCCCTTATCGCTTCTTTGCAAAATGCTTTGGATACCATTGATGACATTGTTGAAAATACGCCTGACAAAATTTTGGACGCTGAATTGGCTCTAAGATCGGCAGAAGAGAAGGTGACGGCTAGAAAACTTGCGCTTGAAGAGCTTGAAGCCGGTGAAGATTCTCTGACCATCAGAACTCAGCAAAATGTTGTGGCTCAGAAAGAAGCTTCTCTTATAAACGCCAAATCAGAATTGGCAGACCATTATATTTATGCACCCCTTGACGGCGTTATAGCTCAGATAAGCCCTAATATCAGAAAAGGAGATAATGTTTCTTCTGGATCGGTTCTCGCAATACTTATCACAAAACAACAAATTGCTGAAATTACCCTGAATGAAATTGATATCGTGCAAATTAAAGCAGGTCAAAAGGTCACCCTCACTTTTGATGCTATCCCCGATCTTACGCTTACTGGGCGAGTTACTGAAGTTAGCGTGCTCGGAAGTGCCTCACAAGGCATTGTCACCTATGCCATCAAGATTGGTTTTGACACACAGTACGAACTGTTAAAAACAGCAATGACCGTAACTGCATCAATAGTTACTGAAGCAAAACCGGACGCACTCCTTGTCCCCAATTCTGCAATCAAATCACAGGGCGGAATCAGCTATGTAGAGATGGTGGTAGGCAGTGATTTGAGTTTGGTAGCTTCCGCAGATTTCAGCAGAATCACTTTAAAAAATTCCACTCGCCAACAGCAAGTTGAGATTGGCCTTTCTAATGACGAATACACTGAAATTGTGCGTGGACTTCAAGAAGGCGATGTGATCGTAACGAGAACCTTTCAGCCCAGCACAGGCCAGACACAGCAAAGCTCGTCTCTCAGATTCCCTGGCATGGGTGGCGGCGGAAGGGGTGGATTTAGTGGCACCAGACTTCATTAACCCTTACTTATAGTGAGACTGTCGAGCTGTGATTGAATGCAAAGACATTTCAAAAACCTACAATAACGGAACTATAGAAACGCGCGCTCTCAAAAGCGCATCATTTAAAATAAGCGAAGGAGAGTTTGTCGCCATCATGGGTCCGTCTGGTTCTGGAAAATCAACGCTCATGCACATTCTTGGATGTCTCGATACACCGACTGGAGGTCAGTATCTTCTTGATAACAATGACGTCTCAGAACTTTCAGATGATGAATTAGCGGATATCCGTTTGCAAAAGATCGGATTTGTATTTCAGGCGTATAACCTCCTACCACGAGCGACCGTTCTTCGTAATGTGAGCTTACCACTCATTTACGCCGGTGTGCCGAAAAAAGAACGAGATCATCGCGCGGAAGAGGCGCTGCAAGGATCGGCATTTCCGAGGGATTTTTGGAATCATTATTCCAATCAGCTCTCTGGTGGAATGATGCAAAGAGTCGCTATTGCCAGAGCATTGGTAAATAACCCCGCACTTATTCTTGCGGACGAGCCGACGGGCAATCTTGATACGAAAACCGGGCAAATAGTTCTTGAGACATTCCAACGCCTACACCAAGAACAAAACCGCACTATTGTTTTGATTACTCATGAACAATATGTCGCCGAGCACGCCGAACGCATTATTCATATCCGAGACGGTGAAATCGTGACAGATGACGAAAATCATCGTCGTCTCCTTGTCAATAATCACGCATCATGATTTTTTCAGATCTACTCGAAGAGACATACACCGCCCTTTCGGCAAACAAAGTGAGGTCAGGCCTAACGATTCTTGGTATTGTCATCGGTATCGGGTCAGTCATCGCCATGGTTTCCATCGGTCAGGGCGTACAAGGACAAATCCAATCAAGTATTGAGGCTCTTGGCTCTAATCTCTTAACTGTAAGACCGGGGTTCTCTCAGCAAGGAAGAGGCGTTGTTTCGTACGGCAGAGGCTCGGCGCAAACGCTCGTCAATGATGATGTGGAAGTGTTAGAGAAGCTTGCTGGAGTCGCATATATATCTCCAGAGCTTCAAAGGCGTTTTCAAATTATATATTCTGGCAATAACACTAATTCAACAATAATCGGCGTTCATCCTGATTATGCGAATGTCCGCAATGTGTCACCAGAAGTCGGCTCTTTTATCACACAGGCTCATGTACGAAGTATGAGGAGAGTCGCGGTGTTGGGACCAACTGTTGCGCAGGACCTTTTTGGAGAAACAACCGGTCCTGTCGGTAAGACCATTCGTATCAACAGAATAAATTTCAAAGTTATCGGCGTGCTTGAACCAAAAGGTAGCGCGGGATTCTTTAATCCAGATGATACTATATTTGTTCCGCTCACAACCATGCAGAAAATATTGACCGGAGCGAATTATCTTTCAAACATTTCAATAAGCGTCGAGACCGAAGAGCTGATGACGCAAGTTAAGGAAGAAGCAACCTATATACTTGCAGTCACGCACCGCGTAGACCCAATGAATCCGGATTTCTCCATTGTTTCTCAGGCGGATGTTTTGGGAGCACTCACGCAAGTGACAGACACTCTCACCATCTTTCTTGCATCTATTGCTGGCATCTCTCTTATTGTTGGCGGTGTCGGCATAATGAATATGATGCTTACAACCGTTAACGAACGCACAAGAGAGATCGGGCTTCGAAAAGCCATCGGCGCAAAAGGGAAGGACATCTCTCGTCAATTCTTAGCAGAAGCAATTATGCTTACCCTTATCGGTGGAGGGGCAGGAATTACACTCGGCTGGGTTATATCAATAGTTGTCACTCGTTTTACTGGAATCGCAACAGAAGTTTCAATGCCAGCCATACTTCTTGCATTCGGAGTATCGGCAGCTATTGGAATTATCTTCGGTTATTACCCTGCAAAGCGCGCTGCATCACTCAACCCTATTGAGGCATTAAGGTATGAGTGATAATCGGATTGTTACGGTCGAAAGAATTTTATAACCAAGAACAGGAGAAGTTGTATGAATATTTCGACCATGTTAAGCACAAGCAAACTTTTACCAGTTGTTATGGCGATCGTGATAATCGTGGGCGGGGGAGCGTTTTATGGTGGTATGAAATATGCAGAGGACACTCCTTCGACAGGATCAGAACAAGGAGATCATGCTGTACAATTCTCACGCGAAAATTTTCAGAATCTCTCGCCTGAGCAACGCCAACAGAGATTTCAAGAACTCGGAGCAAATGCAGGAGCTGTTTTTCAGCGTGGATTCGGCAACGAACAGCATGGCAGGAGTGGAGGATCTGTTGTCGGAGAGGTCATTGCTAAAGATGATACAAGCATAACTGTCAAACTCCAAGATGGTGGATCAAAAATCGTATTTCTGTCCGATTCAACGAGAATTATAAAACTCGTTGAAGGGGCTTTGACCGATCTTACAATTGGCAAAAATATCAGTATCACTGGCTCTACCAATTCAGATGGAAGCGTCACGGCACAAATCATTCAATTAAGACCTGAATGGTAATACGCATTTTCAAATTCAGCTTGCCAAAAAAAATCTGTCAGGAAATTAACAACAGACGAATACCCGCCCTTTAGACTTGGGCAATAAGGTCAGAGAATTAAGCAGGTGATATTATGGAAGGTTTGGCAGCAGCATTTGTTTTTGGAATGGTGGGAGTCGTCGCATTAGTCCGAACAGAAAAAACTCCGCTCTGGTGCGGTGTGTAGCGGTCTATCAGCTCAAAAACAGAGGGTGTAATCGGAAAGTTTGTTTGATGTGTGGAGGGGGCATAACAATAGTATCAGTGGTGTTGGTGAGCCTCCCCCGGTGTCTTGAGTGGGGATGAGCATCAGTGGGAGACTGCCGTTCTAAAAACTCAACTCAGTCGTCGCACTCAATAGCTTGTATTTATCAGCGCCTTGCTGTTTTTTCCCAATTTCGTATGAGATGTGACTAATCCAGCCGTTATTTGTGAACAAATCAGCACCAAGCTCAACCCGCCACTTCTCTTGAGGGTTGCTAGACATGGTGTAATCATAGATTGTTTCTTCACTAACATAGTTCATTGATACAGTGGACTCAGGCTCAACCAGTATCGCCAAAATCAATCAAGGACAATTTGAGGATTACGCTAGCAGGAAAGGCATTTCGGTCGAACAAGCAGAGAGGTTACTATCTCCTAATTTAGAGTAATTATCTTTGTATTACGACGGCTTGCTAGTTCGATATGGGAAAAATAAAGATGCTTGGTATTCTAAATAAATCGGTAACGTCTCCATTAATTAGATAGTATTTAAATCAATCAACATGTTTTGTATTGGGCAAGTGAGGTAAAAAAGAGTTGAGAATTGTGTTGCATCAATAGATATGTTCTGTCTTTTTGCTTGCAATTATCCAAGTTTAGTACAAAATGTAACTTGGTTTTTTAACAATAAATAGAGTATTAATTATGAGTTGGTGGACAGCAGTTTTAGGTGGGGCGGTAGGTTTTGTGCTTGGTGGGCCGCTAGGTGCGATGCTTGGTGTGGCATTCGCGGGTAATTTTTCTAAACGTAAATCTAATTTTGGTGGATTCGCTAAAGACTACAATCTGGGCGATCAGCAGCGCGTTCAAGCAGCATTTTTTAGTAGTTTATTTTCAGTTATGGGCTATATTGCCAAAGTCGATGGCAAGGTATCAAAGTCTGAAATTCTCTTAGCACAGCAAGTTATGCAACATATGCAATTAGCAGACAATATGCAAAAAGTTGCAAAAGAGTTGTTTAATCAAGGCAAACACAAAGATTTCAACCTAGACGAAGTGCTTGAACAGTTCCGTCTTGAAAGTCATAGGCGTACACACTTAGTGCGCATGTTTTTAGAGATTCAAATCCAAGCTACTTATGCTGACGGAGTGTTAGACGATAAAGAACATGATGCACTTAAATATATCGCGCAAAAACTACACTTTCCTATTCATGAGCTAGAGAATCTGATTCAGCAATTTTCCGCTACTAGCAACAATACTAGTCAACTAACAGTCGACGATGCCTACGTTATACTTGGTGCAGATAAAGGTCTAACTAATAAAGAGCTAAAACGAGTCTATCGTCGATTGTTAGCTCAGCATCATCCAGATAAATTAGTTGCCAAAGGCTTGCCAGAGGAGATGACAAAAATAGCCAAAGAAAAAACCCAAGAAATTATTAGCGCTTATGAGCTCATTAAAAAGCAACGTGGTATGCACTAATTAAGGCGTAATTAATTCAGGATGTGTTGTTGCAATACATCCTGTAAGTCTTTGTTCATACCCGCTGCAATACTTTTGCCTGGTGTATCTTCAATTGCCTTAGCCAGTTTAACCGCTTCATTATGCCAATTTTTTCCTATATTCGGACAGCGGAATAAATCATGAGGCGTGTGATTGCCTGACATTACTGATATAGATCCCGTTGGACCAGTAGCATTTCTTTTAACATCACACGTTGTGCCACAAACTCTGCATTTTATTTCAACAATAGCGCTTGATTTGGTATAGAAAACATCGTAGCCTTTGTGAGCTATACGAATTGATTGATTGTTGAGATTTTCTACGTGATGTAGGTCTTTCATACCTGTCTCCTTTTTGAGTGCTTTAGGGAAAATCCCAGGGCGCACAATACGGATCAACCGCCCGGTTCGTGAAGTGAACTATTCCTTTGTTATTATTTACAGTAAACAACTGCTGCTTGATAAGCACAAACTGTTTAAAAAATTTAACTTGCCCTCAATTTATTCACTTTATTATAAATAAGTACGTGTCACTGAGCTGCGAAAATTTAACAACCATTTCAGTCAATTAAAAATAAAGGTTAGCGTCCCCATTCATTCTAAATTAGCTAAAAACTCGATATAAACACATCACTCTTTCTATAGCTCCATTTATTCGATTTAAGCTTCAAATTTAGAGTTTAAACCCAGTACCCGCTTTTGGCAAAGAGAATCCGAAACGCACCCAATGCATCATTAATATAGACAACAAAGAACACAGTGCCATACCAATTGCCAATGGGAAGATATTGGTGCTCAGGCTCATCCCTATTAAACCTCCAATGGGAATAGATATCAAAGTGGAGCCAGCACCAACAAATGAGGCGCCGATACCAGCCGCCCTTCCTAATGGCTCCATGGCTAGTGCATTAAGGTTACCAAATTGGAAACCGATACCAGAAAAGATAATGAACAAAAACGCCATCGTATGCATTAGAGGTGGAATTCCATTATAAGATTGAGCATAGAAATACAAACCCAGAGAGCCAAAAAATACCAAAACGTTTGTCACCTGAACCAAGCGAAACATCCCCCACTTGACCACCAATTTAGCATTAATTAAAGAAGAAACAAGGTTGGGTAATACCAGGGCGCCAAAGTAAATAGGAAACGCCTCACCAACTTCATAAATCCCCTGAAACAACCATTGACTTGAACTTAAATAACCCAAAAAACCACCAAAAACAAAACCGCTGACTATTGTATAACCACACGATATTCGATTGGTTAG
>ERZ813253.248-NODE-248-length-21013-cov-5.124820_pt1 | contig 21013 bp, 20 predicted proteins | sample MGYA00520893_ERZ813253 | MGnify/ENA primary metagenome ERZ813253 (study PRJEB31669, sample SAMD00080414) | marine metagenome | biome: oceanic hadal pelagic zone biome; feature: marine hadalpelagic zone; material: sea water | place: Pacific Ocean:Izu-Bonin Trench...
TGTGCTCTTCCGATCTGGGATAGTCTTATAGGGTTCTATAATGCAGATAATTTTGTTTGCCACATATATAAAGAAGAATGGGATGAAGAATGTCTTTGGTGGTCTGTAGGGGTATTACAGAACAATGGAGGGTATTCTGAGGTTGAAATAATAACAAATACCGCAAATGAGCTTGAAGTAATAATAGGATTTGGAAATATAGGTTCTCCTGTAACACCATTTATGAGGAGAAGGATTACAATGATGGGGACAAATCAACTTATAGAGGAAGGATTTATGATTGATTCTTTAGGGCAAGAACAAGTTTTTAGTTCAGATTATCCTGTTACATATATAAAATCAACAACACTTCAAAACCTATCTTGTAATTAAAACAATAGATTAACAATGCCATTTAAGAAAGGGATAGCCTATGCATGAAATAACTCTTTTTTTTAACAACTTTGGTTTCAATTGGAGCATCATTGAATGTGTTGCTGTGTTTTTTTCTATCCTTTATGTAATACTGGCGGCCAAAGAAAGTATTTGGTGCTGGGGAGCGGCCGCAATAAGTGTTATTCTTTATATTTATATTTGTTTTTTTGCTCAACTCTACCCAGAAACAGGACTGCAAGTTTTCTATTTATTTATGGCTTTTTACGGCTATTACCATTGGAGTAAAAAAGAACAATCTTTACAAATAAGTGAGTGGAGTATTAGTAAGCATCTTTTCATTTTAATAGTTGGAGCGATCTTAACTTTTTTAATGGGCTTCTATTTTGCCACTTATACCAATGCTAAAATGCCAATTGTTGATTCTTTTACTACCGTATTTAGTCTTTTCGCTACTTATATGGTGGTTAAAAAAATATTGGGCAATTGGCTATATTGGATTGTAATTGATACAGTTTCGGTTTATCTTTATTTTAGCAGGGATTTACACCTTACATCTCTTCTTTTTATGGCCTATACTATAATTGCTATTTTTGGCTATTTTAACTGGCTTAAAAAGATGCAAAAAGATGCTTAAAATTATTGTAACAGGTGCTGAAAGCAGTGGGAAAACCACTCTTTGCAAACAACTATCAATTCACTTTAAGATTCGATTTACAAACGAATTTGCAAGAGAATTCCTTAATGAATTAGATAAAGATTACACCCAAGAGGATTTGCTGGAAATTGCAAAAGGGCAATTAGCATCCGAACAACTAACAACTAGCAACCAACAACTATCTCTACACGATACCGATTTAATCACCATTAAAATTTGGAGCGAATACAAATACGGTGGTTGCGACAATTGGATTTTGGAGCAAATTGAACAACAAAAATCAGAAAGACGTTTTTATCTTTTATGCAAGCCCGACATCCCTTGGGAAGCAGATAAACAAAGAGAAAACCCAAATGATAGAGCCGAACTTTTTGAGATTTACAAAACTGAATTAGAAAGTTTAGGACACACCTATTTTGTTGTGGAAGGGAAAGATAGAGTTGAGAAAAGTATTTCAAAAATCTTAAATCTAATATCTTAAATCTCAAATCTATTTATACTTTTGCCTCATCTTAAAAGGGGTGCCGAAAGGCTGAGATTATACCCATTGAACCTGTCAGGGTAATTCCTGGAAGGGAAATGAGTCAACATTAAATAAAACAGATAATAACCCCATTTTATCTGGATGTTAACTAAATAAATTAAAAAAATGTTTAACAAAAAAAAAAGCATGGCTGTACTGCTTGCAATCCCATTTATTGGTTTTGCCCAACAGCCCACCGACACAATTGCTATGCAAAAAGTGTTGGATGAAGTAAATGTAAATGCACTAAGAGCGAACGAAAAAACGCCTGTTGCTTTTACCAACATTGGTAAAGCCGAAATTCAGAAAGGAAACTTAGGTCAAGATTTGCCTTATATAATTTCCCTTACTCCCTCAGTAGTTACCACTTCTGATGCTGGTGCAGGAATAGGTTATACCAGTTTCCGTATAAGGGGTTCGGATCCAACAAGAATCAATGTAACGGTAAACGGAATTCCGCTTAATGATTCGGAAAGCCAAGGTGTTTGGTGGGTAAATATGCCGGATTTTGCATCCTCAATTGGAAGCATTCAAATTCAAAGAGGGGTAGGCACCTCAACCAATGGAGCTTCCGCTTTTGGAGCGTCTGTCAATCTGAAAACCACAGGGCTCAATAAGAAAGCTTATGCCAGAACCAATAATACTATTGGCTCTTACAATACCTTGAAAAACAATGTAGAATTTGGCACAGGACTTATGAGAGGAAAATTTGCTTTTGATGGTCGACTTTCTCAAATCTCTTCTGATGGATACATGGATAGAGCCACTTCCAATTTAAAATCTTTTTACCTTTCGGCTGGCTATTTTGGAAAAAATGAAATGCTAAAAGCCATCATCTTTTCTGGGCACGAGCGCACTTATCAAGCATGGTATGGGGTCCCACTGAATTATTTGGATTCTGCAAGAACTTACAACCCTTACACTTATGACAATGAAGTGGATAATTACGGACAAACCCACTACCAACTGCATTATAGCAAAAAGGTAAAAGAGAATACTAATGTAAATATTTCAGCACATTACACACATGGTGAGGGCTATTATGAGCAATTTAAATCAGGAGAAGATTTAGCCGACTATGGTTTAGAAAATATCATCATTGGAAATGACACCATTTCTTCCACCGATTTGATTAGAAGAAAATGGATTAATAATGATTTTGGGGGAGTGGTGTTTTCTTTAAATCACAAAATGGAAAAACTAAACTTAACTTTTGGTGGGGCAAGCAACCGATATTCCGGACAACATTACGGCAATATCATTTGGGCTGAATATGCATCTGATGGAAATTACGAGCATGAATACTATAAAAACATTGCTACCAAATTTGATCATAATCTGTATTTAAAAGCCGATTACTCTCTTAGTGCTAATACCAATTTGTATGCTGATTTGCAGAAAAGAAAAGTGGAGTATCAATTCATGGGAAATGATGAAGATGGAAATGCTACTGAGCAAATTGTAAATTTGGATTTCTTTAATCCAAAAGTTGGAATTCATCATAGTTTGAATGCTAATCAAGCCCTTTACGCCTCTTTTGCAGTGGCTAATAGAGAGCCAAACAGAAATGATTTTGTGGAAAGCACCCCTAAATCTCGACCTTTGCATGAAACACTTTATGATGTAGAAATAGGCTATAAATTTTTAGGAAACTGGATTTCATTTGGAGCAAATGTTTACCTGATGCAATATGAAAACCAGTTAGCACCAACCGGAAAAATTAATGATGTGGGGGCTTATACCAGAACAAATATTGAAGAATCTTTCCGTAGGGGTGTGGAATTTGAAGGAACATTAAGATTAGGAGATAAATTACATTGGGCTGGAAACATGACTTTAAGCCAAAACAAAATTGCTTCTTTCACTGAGTATATTGACAATTGGGATACATGGGGACAGGAAAAAGTAGAACACGAAAATACCGATTTGGCTTTTTCACCATCCGTAATTTGGGCTTCTCAGTTTAATTTAAAAATGTCCAAAAGAATGGATATTGATTTTATTTCCAAATATGTTGGAGAGCAATTTATCGACAACACCTCATCTGATGATAGAAAGCTGAACGATTATCTGACTAATAATTTGAGGGTTACTTACAATATTAAAAATACTTGGTTTGATATTGCAAAACTAACTTTGCAAGTAAACAACTTGCTCAGCAATGAATATGTAAGCAATGCCTGGGTATATCGTTTTATTTATGAGCAAGAAGATCCGAGAGCTTGGGATCCTTATGCAAATAAAGATTCCGAAAAAGGATACAATCAGGCTGCTTATTTTCCAGAAGCTACACGCAACTATTTAGTTGGGCTAACACTCGGGTTTTAGAAAATAGATCTTAGTTTTTAGATAATTAGACAAAAGCCCGCCAAGGCGGGCTTTTTTTATGCTAATGAGCTGATTTTCTGTAAAAGAATTTCGGCTAGCTTTACTTTACTTTCTTTTGTCCAACCAGCAATATGTGGGGATAGAATTGTTTTTTCAGAAGTTATCAAATATTGAAATTCTTCTGGTAAATTTTTCGTTTCTAACTTTTCAAAAGAAGTTTTCTCAAATTCCAAAACATCCAAGCAAGCCCCTAAAACTTTTCCCTTTCCCATAGCGGAAACCAAATCCTTAGTATGCACACATTTTCCTCTTGCCGTATTAATAATGTAAATCGGTTTTTCAAATTGATGGATGAAATTTTCATCTACCAAATAAGTCGTTTCAACCGTTAGCGGAATGTGCAAAGAAAGCACATCTGCTTTTTGAAATATTTCTTGCATGCTGGATTGATATTTGTATTTTTCAAGGTATTTATCATAAGCCAAAATACGAACACCAAAACCACTTAAAACCTCAGCAAAAGCCGAGCCATTATATCCATAGCCGATAATTCCAATTATTTTTCCAGCAAGCTCAACCCCTGTATTTCCTTCTCTTTCCCAAATTCCATTTCTAACTTCTTTGTCAGATTTATTTAAATTATTAAAAAGTGAAAGCAGCATTCCAAGAGTATGTTCTGCTACTGCTTGCCGGTTTCCCTCAGCTGCATTAAAACACTTTATATTTTTACTTTTTGCATATTCCTCATCAATATTTTCAAGCCCACTGCCAGCTCTTGCTATAAATTTTAAGTTATGGCATTTACTTAAAAAATCTTCATCCATTTTTATTCTAGAACGCAAAACTATTCCCTCATAATTTTCTATAATAGCTAAAATCTCTTCTCTTGTTTTATCATAAGCTTCCTCACAAATATGATTTTGTTTTTCTAACTCCTCTTTAAGAAGCAGATGAATAGTATCGATAAAAAGAATTTTCATTTTAGATAGTTATTAGTTTTGATTATTTACTAAAAATGAATTGTTACATTGCTACATTAGTCCAATTATTACATTAAAAAATGATTTTTACAAAATCATTTGTCCAATCCAGAAATAAATAAACAGCCCCAATACATCATTAATAGTAGTGATAAATGGACCAGTTGCCAAGGCTGGATCAATCTTGTATTTTTCTAAAGTAAGGGGAACAAAAGTGCCAAAAAGTGCGGCAAAAACAATTACCACCAAAAGGGAAATACTAACAGTTAAGCTAAGTGCCATACCGTAGCCCAAAGAAAAAGCTGCCCCTAAAATAATGATAGAACAAATAATCCCATTGAGTAATCCCACCCCCAATTCTTTAATGAGTTTGCTGAAAATACTATCTAACTTTAAAGAATCGTTAGCTAAACCTTGCACTACTATTGCTGCTGATTGCACCCCCACATTGCCTCCCATTGCCGCAATTAGCGGAATAAAAAATGCCAGCTCAAAATTTTCCCTTATATCAAAAATACCAATGACTTTTGCGCCAAGCAAACCGCCAACCATTCCAATAAGTAACCAAGGCAAACGTGCCCTTGTATGTGCCCAAACACTGTCGCTACTTTCCACATCTTCTGATATACCAGAAGCCATTTGGTAATCTTTCTCTGCTTCCTCTTTTACCACATCCATTATATCATCAATAGTAATTCTTCCAATCAAACGGTTCATATCATCCACAACCGGCAATACAATCAAATCGTATTTGTTCATGATATTCGCCACATCCTCATCATCCTCTGTGGCTTTTACAGAAATAATTTCGGTTTTAATAATTTCTTTTATTGGGGTATTGGTTTCTGTAAGCAGTAATCCACTAAGTGACATAAAACCAAGCAAAACATCATCATTATCCACCACATAAATGGTGTGTACTTGCTTTACATGCACAGCTTGTTTACGCATTTCTCTAAGGCATTGCAAAGTGTTCCAATTTTCATTTACCTTGATGAGTTCCTTTGCCATTAGCCCACCGGCTGTATCTTCTGGATAAGTAAGTAAATCGGAAATATCGCTTGCATGATCCTTATCTTCAATAAGTGATAAAACTTCTTCTTGTTTTTCTTCTGAAAGCTCTCCAATTACATCTGCTGCATCATCCGTTTCTAAATTATCGATTACTTCCTCTGCAATTTCTTTTGCAGTTAAATCAGCCAATAAGTCTTCCCTTAAATCGTCATCCAGCTCTACAAGAATTTCTGCCGATTTTTCCTCTGCAATAAATTGATATAAAAATTGGGCGTCAGTGGTAGAAAGTTCTTCCAGTATTTCAGCAATATCAGCAACATGCAAATCGTCTATCAAATCCTGCAATTTTGCAGTATCCTTCCGCCCAATTTGCACCCTTATTTCATGTATAAGCTGGGCTGTTAATTCTCTTTGTTCTGACATATCTTAGTGATTGTTATAAAATCCTCTACCGACAACTCCTCTGCTCTTTTTCGCAATAAATCGGTGTGGGCTAATTCACTTTCCAAAGAAAAGGATTTTAATGCATTTCGCAAAGTTTTACGCCTCTGATTAAAACCTACCTTTACAATTTGCTTGAATAATTTCTCATCACAAGGCAATTGTTTCACTTTATTTCTGGATAGTTTTATTACGCCAGATTTTACTTTTGGAGGGGGAGAGAATACATCTTCATTCACTGTAAAGCAGTATTCAATATCATAATATGCCTGTAACAAAACGCTCAATATTCCTCTTTGTTTTCCTTTTTTCGCTACAATTCTTTCGGCTACTTCTTTCTGAAACATCCCGATAACTTCTGAAATAAGATCTTTGTTCTCGAAAACAATAAAAAGTATTTGAGAGGAAATATTGTAAGGGAAATTACCAATAAGTGCAAATTGCTCACCAATTTCTTCTGGCAAATTCAACTTTAAAAAATCAGCTTCTATAATTTGTTTTTCTAATTGCGGATAATGAAGCATGAGATACAAAATAGATTCTTTGTCAATTTCTACTAATTTCAAATCTATATTTTTTAAGATAAGAAACTTTGTAAGCACACCCATTCCAGGACCAACTTCCACTACTTTTTTAGCATCCTTTGATAATAAGTCGGTAATGGCTTTTGCTATTGCCTCATCATTCAAAAAATGTTGCCCCAAATATTTTTTTGCCCTTACCTTATTCATGGCTGTAAACAACTTCTAAAAGGGTGCGGAAGGCAGCAAATTTTCCTGCAAACTTTTTACTGTGTTCTGTTTGAAGTTTTGTGGCAAATTGTTCGCTATACTGCTCATAAGTTTTCATATCCTTACAAGAATATTGAATGGCATAAGTATGGCCGCCCATCTCCTCTGCTAAAACCCTGCTTATTTTACAATCTAAAAACATACCCGTATTCATTACATCCGGAATGTGAGTGCTTTTCATCCAATCAATCCAAGTTTTTTCCATTTCCTTATCAATGCTAATAGTTACATTATAAATTATCATAGTGTTTGATTTTCTTCCAGATTATCCCCTCTTAATTTTCTGAACCTTTTTCTCGCCTCAGCAGTGTAAATACTCCCTTTATATTCTAATAATATTTTCTCATAAAGCGCTTTTGCTTTCTCCATATTTTTCAATTTTTTCTGATAAATCTCCGCCAAAGTAAAAATGGCATCATCCGCCAAAATATCATAAAAGAAGTCTGTTTCTATTTTTTCAAGCATTGCTACTGCTTTTTGAATTTCACTGTTTTTTAGATAAATTTTCGATTTTTTAAATAGGATTTCATCTGTTAAGGAATGTCCTTTATAAATATCTAAAATGCTGTCAAGCGTAATTATACTTTCTGAAAATCTGTTCTGAAAAAATAGCAAATCGGCTCTTGCGTAAATTTGCATGGGAATTTCAGAAGTATCCAAACCCAAATTATCGGTAATAAGCAAGGAAAGATGCATGGCATCATTGGCAATTAGCTTGGAAGTAGATGCTTTTAGCACATCCAATTGTGCCTGTGCCCATTCAAAATCCCCTTGAAAATAGGCGATTTTTGCCCTGCGCAATTTTGCCTCATGCCCCAAAGGATTTTCCTTAAAACTTTTTTCTACTTGGGAATAATACAAAATGGCAGTCCATACTTTATTAGTTAGTAGCATAATATCGGCATATTCCAATTTGCACTCTGCCAAATCAGACTTCCTCAGCTGAGGAATAAGCATTGCCTCATCTAAAATAGTGGCAGCAGATGATAAATTATGCTGGTAAAAAGCTTTGAAATGGGCATAGTTTGAAAGCAGTAAAATGGTGTTTCTGTTTTTTCCCAGTTTTGCAATTATATCCAAATAAAGTTTATCGAGTTTTTCCAAATCTGTTTGCTCCCCTGCTTTTTCAATCATCAAATTGTAAGCGGATAATTTATTGATATGCGCATCAATAAAAAAGGAATTTTCTTCTCCTTTTTTTATAATATAATCAAAAGCGTCAATGGCTAAATTATAATAGGAATTATCTAAAAAAATATCTGCCAAATCAAAAATTCTTTCCCCATTCTCCCTCAAGCGTTTGTCAATGGCTTTGGCTTGCAAAAAGGCAAGCTCAAACTGATGGTTTTGCATAAAAAGCCAAATAAGCATGTCTGAAAAATCAGTGCTTGAATTCTCTTTTTGCACAAATTTTAAAAGTTGTTTTTTAAGAATATTATAATTCTTTGTGCTTTCAATTCCATCATTATTTAGAAATATTTGCAAACTATTTTTTACACTTTGCTTTTGGTTGGGATGATTTTTGATAAGCCGTAAATAGGATGCTAACATATTTTCATTGTCCCCCATTTGTTTGTACACATTTGCAACTTGCAAATCGTAAGGATATGTAGGGTTTACCGCTTTTGCTTTTTGGTAAGTTTCCAATGCTAAATCATACTCTTTACGCAGGATAAATGCATTTCCCAAACTTATCACTTGCCCAACTTGTTTGCTGATATTTTCTATTGCCGAATGGTAAGTTTTTTTAGCTTTTTCCTGCTTTCCATTCTTTTTTTGCAAAAAGCCCAAATCGACTTGGTAATTAAGGCTTTTCGGATATTTTTTCAAAATTTTGGAAGCCAACTTTTCTGCTTCTTTATAGTTCTCAATATTTATTAGGCAAGAAAGGTAAGGGGCGTAATAAGATGGGGAAATGGTTTTTTTATTAAGTTCTTTATATAGCACTATGGCTTTATCGTACTGCCCATTTTGATAATACTGGTAGGCAAGCTGTGCTTGATTGCTTTGTGAAAAAACAAAAGTAGAAACAAGCATGCATAAAAGCAAAAGTTTTTTCATTACTCAATAATTTCAAAGCCAGTATACTTTTGCAGGGCTTTTGGAATTTTTATCCCACCATCAATTTGGTTGTTTTCAATTAATGAAGCAAATATTCTGGGTAGCGCCAAAGCGCTTCCATTTAGGGTGTGGCAAAGCTGATTTTTTCCATTTTCATCCTTAAATCGTAATTTCAAACGATTGGCCTGATAGCTCTCAAAATTGGAAACAGAACTTACTTCCAGCCATTTATCTTGCCCTGCTGAATAGACCTCAAAATCGAAAGTAAGAGCAGAAGTAAAACTTAAATCACCCCCACAAAGTTGTGAAATTCTATAAGGTAATTCCAAATCATCTAAAATGGATGCAACATGGCTTACCATATTATCCAATGTTTCATAGGATTTTTCAGGATGTTGAATCTGCACAATTTCTACTTTATCAAACTGATGCAAACGATTTAAGCCCCGAACATCTTTTCCGTAAGAGCCGGCTTCTCTTCTAAAACATGGGGTGTAAGCAGTGCATTTAATAGGAAATTCTTTCACAATTACATCTCTAAAAAAATTAGTTACAGGCACCTCAGCAGTAGGTATCAAATACAAATTATCTCCGGTTACATGATACATTTGCCCTTCTTTGTCTGGAAGTTGCCCAGTACCAAAGCCAGAGGATTCATTTACCAAATGAGGTGGTAAATATTCGGTGTATCCTGCATTGGTATTTTTGTCTAAAAAATAAGTAATAAGTGCTCTTTGCAATCGTGCTCCTTTTCCTTTATAAACGGGAAATCCAGCGCCTGTAATTTTATTTCCAAGTTCAAAATCAATCAAATCATAATCGGTAGTTAATTCCCAGTGCGGTTTTGCATTTTCAGCTAATTTTGGCTTTTCTCCCGATTCTTTGATGATTTTATTGTCTGCATCAGAATTTCCTTTTGGCACGCTTGGGTGAGGCACATTGGGTATTTGCAACAGTAATCCTAAAATATTTTTTTCTAATGCTGCATATTTGTCTTGTATAGCTTTGGTTTCTTCTTTTATGTTTGTGCTCTTTACTTTTAAATCATTTGCTTTTTCCGTCTCTCCACTTTTGTAAAGCTCCCCAATTTGTTTGGATAATTGATTGCTTTTGGAAAGTAAATCATCTAATTCTTTCTGAGTTGCTTTTCTACTTTCATCTTTTATCAAAAGCTGATTAATTATATCATTTGCATCAAAATTTTTGATTTTAAGTTTTTCAATTATTTCGTTTTGATGCTCTCGCAAGTAAGGAATATGTAACATTTTTATTTTTTTATAAATCGGAAACAAATTTACATAAAAAAACTCTTGACAAGGTCAAGAGTTCTTTTCTATTCTATTTATGTAAACTTTCTTAGTTTGGTATTACCGAAACATAAGATTTGTTATTTCTTTTTTTGGTGAATTTTACTCTACCATCAGTAAGTGCAAATAGGGTATGATCTTTACCCAAACCAACATTTTCGCCCGGATTATGAACGGTTCCTCTTTGGCGAACAATAATATTGCCGGCAATAATTGCTTGTCCTCCAAAAATCTTTACGCCAAGTCGTTTACTGTGCGACTCTCTTCCGTTTTTACTACTTCCAGCTCCTTTCTTATGTGCCATAACTTTAAGGTTTTATTTGTTTATTCCGCTTTTTTGATTGTCTTTTTTGCGGCTGTTTTCTTTGTTGTAGTTTTTTTAGCAGTAGTTTTCTTTGCTGTAGCTTTTTTAGCTTTTGGCTTTACTTCTTTCTTTTCCACTGCTTTTTTTACAGTTGCTTTTTCGTCTATCTTTTGTATTTCAATTTTGGTAAGATATTGTCGGTGACCATTTTTTACTCGGTATCCTTTTCTTCTTTTCTTTTTAAATACAATTACTTTATCTCCTTTTAGATGCTCTAAAACCTTTGCCGTTACTTTTGCACCACTTACATTAGGGGCACCAACTTTCACTTTTCCACCGGTTTCTATTAAAAGAACATTGTCAAATGTTACTTTTTCTCCTTCCTTGGAGTCCAATCGGTGAACAAAAATCTGTTGGTCTTTCTCTACCTTAAACTGTTGTCCTGCTATTTCAACTATTGCGTACATTGTTTTTTTATTTTCAAAATGGGCTGCAAATTTATAAAAACTAATCCATTCTAACAAAAAGAAAGCAAGAGTTTTTTTAAGCAAATAAGATTTATTTTTTGTTTGTGCAATTAATACAAACTCTTTGAGTAATTTTGTGGAAAATTTAACCCCCAAATGAAACGACTATTTATCCTCATTATTTTACTTTCTACTTCAACAATGTTTGCACAAGAGAGATGTGGAACAACTCAGTATTTGCAAATGCTTGAAAACAGTAATCCTGAAATTGCAACTAAAAGAGCAAAATTAGAAAAAGATATTCAAAAGTGGATAAAGGAAAATCCTGATTATCAACAAAAAACAATCATTACCATTCCGGTTGTAGTGCATATAGTTTATGCCTCCCCTCAACAAAACATAACAGATGCACAAGTGCAATCACAAATTAATGTATTGAATAAAGATTACAGAAGAACAAATATTGATGTAATAATGACACCAAGCGTCTGGCAAAGTATTGCGGCAGATTGCGAGATTGAGTTCTGCCTAGCAACTACTGACCCAAATGGAAATAGCACAAATGGAATTACCAGAACGCAAACGACAACTTCTTCTTTTTCCATGCAAAGTAATGATGTAAAATCAACAGCAAACGGGGGAAAAGATGCCTGGCCAAATAATGATTATTTAAATGTCTGGGTTTGCAACTTAAGTGGTGGGCTTTTGGGCTATGCTACTACTCCTTTTGGAAGTATTGGCTCTGATGACGGGGTAGTAATTGGATATAATTATTTTGGAACTTTAGGAACGGTACAATCTCCATTCAACAAAGGAAGAACTACCACTCATGAGGTTGGTCATTGGCTCAATTTAGAACATTTATGGGGTAGCGGATGGGGAAGTTGCGGAAACGATAATGTAAGTGACACTCCCACACAAGAAGAAGAGAATTATGGCTGTCCGGCTTTTCCACACAGTGCAAATTCCTGTAGTACCTCCAATTCAGATGGTGATATGTTTATGAATTATATGGATTACTCTAATGATGGTTGTATGAATATGTTTACTCAGGGGCAAAAAACCCGAATGATTGCGGCTATCAATCAGTCCAGACAAAATTTATTGAATCATAACCTTTGTGGTAGCTCCCCTCCGCCTCCACCTTGTGCGCCAATCACACCTCCAATTACAGAAGATTTTCAACCGCAAATTATACCAACTAATTGGAGTATAAATAATTCAGATAATGATACCACTTGGGAAATATCTACTAATCAAGGATTTAATAGCACTAGCTCTATATACATCAATAATGCCGATTATGCGGCTAATGGAGAGGTAGATGATTTGATTTTACCTGCTATGGATTTGACTTCTTTAAATAATATCAACCTTACATTTGACTATGCCTATAGTTTGTGGACTGACCCCACTGCAAACCCTAATTATTCTGATACTTTGCAAATTTGGGTATCGGATGATTGCGGAAGTTCTTGGCAAAAGATTTGGGAAAAATCAGGAGTAAATTTAGTAACAACAACTCCTATCTTTACTGCTGCAAGCTGGTACCCTTCAAACAATAATGATTGGGATTCAGAAACAATTAGTTTAAATAATTACACTCAGGAAGATGATTTTATGCTAAAATTCAGGAATGTAAATGATTATGAAAATAATTTGTTTTTAGACAATATAAATATTTCAGCAATTAGCACTTCCTTTATTGAGGAGTTAAATATAACTAAAAGAACACTTATAAAAATTGTAGATGTTTTAGGAAAAGAGGTGAAAAATTCACTGCAATTTAACAAAACTCTATTCTATATATTTGATGATGGAAGTGTGGAGAAGAAAATCAGAATACCCTAAGTGGTCAGATGATAGACATAGTTCACCGTTAGAAACTGTAACAATTAAACAATGTAACAATTCCCCCCTCTAGAAAGAGTTAAATTTGTTTTACAATGGTTTGTTGGCTAATAACTAACAACCTATAACCATTAACTAACAACTATTTACTATTTTTGCCGACACAAAATTATTTTTATGGAATACAATACTGAAAGAGACCATCTTATCATCCCAGAATATGGAAGGCATGTACAAAAAATGATTGCACATGCAACACAGCTAAAAGATAAGACAGAGCGACAAAAATGTGTAAATGCAATTATTGCCTTTATGGGGCAAAGAAATCCGCACCTAAGAGATATTAAAGATTTTACTCATAAACTTTGGGATCATCTGTTTATTATGTCGGATTTTAAGATAGATGTGCAGTCACCATACCCAAAACCGGAAAGAGAAAAATTGGCAGCAAGACCAGAAAAAATGTCTTATCCGAAACAAAAAATCCGTTTTCCATTTTATGGTGTTATTATTGAAAAGATGATAGCTTATGCTTGTACAATGGAAGAAGGAGAATTAAAAGAAATCATGGCAGGAATGATCGCTAATCATATGAAAAAGGATTACATCATTTGGAACAAAGCATTTGTGGATGATGACACAATATTAAAACATCTTAGTCAGTTATCAGAAGGTAAAGTAAAAACACATGCTGATTTTAAGTTGATTGATGATAAGGATATTCAGAAACCTAAAACTTACAGCAAGATTAAAAAGAAGGGGAAAAACTACAAGCACAAAGGTCCGAAAAGAAGATAAATGACTACATTCAAAGTAAAAGGAGGGATAAAATTAAAAGGGAATTTACATCCCCAAGGCGCAAAAAATGAAGCCCTACAAGTGCTTTGTGCAGTGCTTTTAACTCCTGAGGAAGTTATCATGGAGAATGTGCCTGACATCCGTGATGTAAATATCCTTATTGACCTTTTGCGCGACTTGAATGTAAGCGTAAAAAAAATAGATGAAACTACTTATAGCTTTAAAGCCGACAATGTAGATATCGACTATCTTTCGTCTGACGATTACAAAACAAAAAGCAGTAGAATAAGAGGATCAATCATGATAGTTGGTCCGCTATTAGCTCGTTTCGGTAAGGGTTTTATCCCACGCCCTGGAGGTGATAAAATTGGCAGAAGAAGGTTAGATACTCACTTTATTGGTTTTGAAAAATTGGGTGCCAATTTTGTGTATGACAGCAAAGAAGAATTCTATAGAGTTACTGCTGATCAGCTAAAGGGAGTAGATATGCACTTAGATGAAGCTTCCGTAACTGGTACCGCCAATATTGTAATGACAGCTGTAATGGCAAAAGGCAAAACAAGCATTTACAATGCCGCTTGCGAGCCTTATTTACAACAACTTTGTAAGATGTTAAATTCAATGGGTGCAAAAATTACAGGAGTTGGTTCTAACCTTTTACACATTGAAGGCGTTGCATCCTTAAATGGATGCAAACATAGAATTTTGCCTGACATGATTGAGATTGGCTCATTTATTGGACTGGCGGCAATTACAAAATCAGAAATTACCATAAAAAATGTGTCCTATGAAAACTTAGGCTTGATTCCTTCTGTTTTTGCAAAATTGGGAATTAAAATGGAGCGAAAAGGAGATGATATTTACATTCCATCACAGGATAGTTATGAAATCAAGTCCTTTATAGATGGTTCAATATTAACTATTTCGGATGCGCCATGGCCAGGATTTACTCCTGATTTATTGTCTATTGTTTTAGTAGTTGCGGCCCAAGCAAAAGGAAGTGTGCTTATCCATCAAAAAATGTTTGAAAGTCGATTATTCTTTGTAGATAAACTCATTGATATGGGAGCTCAAATTATTTTATGCGACCCGCATAGAGCAACTGTAATTGGCTTAAATCATCAATTCAAATTTAAAGCAATTACTATGACTTCCCCTGATATCAGAGCGGGAGTTTCTCTTTTGTTGGCGGCCCTTGCTGCTGATGGAGAAAGCACCATTCATAATGTAGAACAGATAGACAGGGGTTATCAAAATATTGACAAACGATTAAATGCCATTGGCGCACAAATTACTAGAATTGACTAGATAGATATTAGTATTTAGATTTAGACACTAGATAAAACCAAATAAACAACTCAGCAAATAACATTTAAAAAATGAAAAAGATTTTAATCGCTACATTGATATATTGTTCCATTGCTACATTGACATCAGCCCAAGAAATTGGCCTAAATATTGGTGATAAAGCGCCTGAGTTGGCTTATAGTAATCCCAAGGGTAAAAAGTTGAAATTATCTAGTTTACAAGGTAAGTTAGTATTGATTGATTTTTGGGCCAGCTGGTGCGGTCCTTGTAGAAGAGAAAACCCAAATTTGGTGAGTGCCTATCAAAAATACAATAAGAAAAATTTCAAGCAAGGAAAAAGATTTGAAATTTATAGTTTATCGCTCGATTCAAAACAAACCGCATGGGTAAAAGCAATTAATAAAGATCAACTGTTTTGGAAATACCATGTATCTGATTTAGGAGGTTGGCAATCGAAAGGGTCCAAAAAATACGATATTCACAGCATCCCCTCCAATGTACTTATTGATGGCAAAGGAATTATTATTGCCAAAAATCTAAAAGGGCAAGCATTGCATAAATTCTTAGAAGCTTCATTAATCAAATAATCACTACTGACAAATTGTCCATAAAAAAGCCATGGCAAAGTAATTGCAACTAAATCTTTACCAAACGCTAAAATATTAAGTATGAGTAAGAAAAATAAAGAAGAAAATACCATAAAAAAAGAGGCGAAAAAAGTAGAAAAACAGGAAGAAAAACAACTAACTGTTGAGGAACTTTTAGCCACCGAAAAGGATAAAAATTTGCGACTGATTGCCGAATTTGACAATTTCAGAAAAAGAAATGCAAAAGAAAGGATTGAGCTTTTCGCGACTGCCGGACAGGACATAATGACTATTTTACTGCCAATTCTGGATGATTTGGAAAGGGCAATAACAAGCAATAATTATGATCAGAAACATGGAGTAGTACTTGTTTACAATAAATTAAAATCTTCATTAAAAACCAAAGGACTAGTAGAAATTGATTGCCCTATTGGTAAATCCTTGGATACTGAATTTCATGAAGCAATAAGTATGGTTCCGGCAGAAAAAAAGAAACAAAAAAACAAAATTATTGATACGGTAGAAAAAGGATATCTCTTAGGGGGAAGAGTAATCCGACATGCCAAGGTAGTGGTTGCTAATTAAGAATAAGAAAATGGCAAAAAGAGATTATTATGAAGTTTTGGGAGTTGGCAAAAATGCAGATTCCAAAGATATAAAAAAGGCATACCGAAAGTTAGCGCTTAAATATCATCCGGATAAAAACCCAGGCGACAAGCAAGCAGAAGAAAAATTTAAGGAAGCCGCAGAGGCTTATGAAGTACTAAGCAATGCAGAAAAAAAACAAAGATACGACCAATTTGGCCATGCAGGAATGAGAGGTGCTTCCGGTGGAGGATTTGATGGGGGGATGAACATGGATGATATCTTTTCACAGTTTGGCGATATTTTTGGTGGTGCCCATCCTTTTGAAAGTTTTTTTGGTGGCGGAGCAAGGGGCAGGCAAAGAGTAATAAAAGGAAGTAATTTAAGAATTCGATTGACTTTAACCCTAAAGGAAGTTGCGGACGGAGTAGATAAAAAAATAAAAGTTAGACGATTGGTAAATGCAGATGGAGTAAGCTATAAAAGCTGTGGCACTTGCCATGGATCAGGGCAAGTGACCAGAATCAGTAATACCATTTTAGGACAAATGCAAACTTCTAGCCCTTGCCCCAACTGTAATGGAACTGGAAAAAGTATCGAGAATCGCCCTGTAGGAACGGATGCTAATGGCATGCTTAAAGAGGAGGAAACCGTAAAAATTACCATTCCACCAGGAGTAGAAGATGGCATGCAACTAAAAGTGGGTGGCAAAGGAAATGCAGCTCCTTTTGATGGTATAAATGGGGATTTAATTGTTTTAATCTCTATTGAAAAACACGAAAAACTTATCCGGGATGGACAAAATTTACATTATGAGCATTACATCAGTTTTGCGGATGCAGCTCTTGGCACCTCTGCTGAAATTCCTACAATAAGTGGAAAAGCCAAAGTAAAACTAGAAAGTGGAATACAATCTGGCAGAATATTACGCCTAAAAGGCAAAGGGTTGCCCTCTGTAAATGCTTATGGAAAAGGAGATTTACTCATTCATATAAATGTGTGGACACCTCAGAGTTTAAGTAAAGAGGAAAAGAAATTCTTTGAAAAATGCTGTGATAGCGAAAATTTCAAACCAAAACCTACTGCAAAAGACAAATCCTTTTTTGACAGAGTAAGAGAGATGTTTGGCTAAGATTTATGTCTGAATCAATCCTTATAGCGAAAGATATAGTAAAACAATATGGAGATTACCTAGCATTAGATCATGTAAATCTTGAAATTCCAAGAGGAAGTATTTTTGGTCTTTTAGGGCCAAATGGCGCAGGGAAAACAACCCTTATGCGTATTATTAATCAAATAATAGCACCAGATTACGGAACCCTAATTTTTGATGGCAAACCTCTTAAAAGAGCTGACATATCACAAATTGGTTATTTACCAGAAGAAAGAGGGCTTTACAAAAAAATGAAAGTAGGCGAACAAACGCTTTATTTGGCCAAACTAAAAGGCATGCCCCATAATGAAGCGCTTGAAAAACTCAAATTTTGGTTCAAAAAGTTCGATATTCTGCATTGGTGGAACAAAAAAGTAGAAGAACTAAGCAAAGGAATGGCACAAAAAATTCAGTTTGTAGTAACAGTAATACACGAGCCAAAACTACTGATTTTTGATGAACCATTTTCTGGTTTTGACCCCATAAATGTCGCCATAATAAGAGATGAAATTCTGGAATTAAAAAAGGGAGGAACAACTATTATTTTCTCTACTCACCGTATGGAATCGGTAGAAGAAATTTGCGACAATATCGCCCTTATCAATAATGGAGAAACAATTTTGGAAGGAGCGATTGAAAAAATAAAAAATGATTTCAGGAACAATATCTTTTCAGTTAAGTTAAATACGGAGAATCTTACTTTGCCTGAACAATTTCAAATTATTAGTAATACAGATAATAATTACCAAATTCAGATTAGCGAAAATGCTACCTCTAATCAGTTACTAAATGCACTTATAGAAAAAGGTGAAATAATATCATTTCAGGAGAAAATACCTACCATGGAAGATATTTTTATAAAAGCGGTGAAGAATGAATAAAATCTGGCTCATCATAAAAAGAGAATATCTGGTAAGAGTCAGAAAAAGATCTTTTATCATTATGACCATTTTAGGACCTCTTCTAATGGCTGGAATTATTATTTTACCCACTTACCTTGCCATGCAAGGGCATGATGAAAGAACCATTGCTTTGTATGAGGAAAACACTTTTTTCTCTTCCAAATTAGAAGATACCGACAATTTACATTTTGTAAAAATTCCTGAGCAGGAAGTTAGAATTATTAAAGAAGATTTTTCGGCAAGCCCGTATTACGCACTGCTTGATATTAAGGATGCTGAGAATTTTACTCTTTATTCCAATCAGCAAGTAAGTTTAAGTGTAAAAAGCGAAATAGAAAATAAATTATCTGACATAATCCAAAGACAAAAGCTGAAATTGGCGGGGATAGATTTGCAAATATTGGAAGGCGTTTCTACCCAAATACAGGTGGAAACAATAATAATTGGTGAAGAAGGCGAGACTACCGGAAATGCAGAGGTAAGTTTCGGAATTGGATTTATGTGTGGAATCCTTATTTATATGTTTATTTTCATGTACGGCACCATGGTAATGCGTGGGGTAATTGAAGAAAAAACAAGTAGAATTGTGGAAGTAATTATTTCCTCTGTAAAACCATTTCAGCTGATGATGGGCAAAATTTTAGGAGTAGCCCTGGTAGGGCTTACTCAATTTATGCTTTGGATTATTCTTACCCTTATTCTATCTGCTTTTGCAGAAGTTTTATTCTTTGATACTTTAACAATCTCAACTGAAAGCATAGCTGTAGGAAAAGAGCAATCCTTAATCCTCAGTTCTTTAAGTACATCCTTGGCAGGAATTAATATTTTACAGCTTCTTTTCTCCTTTGTATTTTACTTTCTAGGAGGTTATTTACTATATAGTGCCCTTTTTGCAGCAGTTGGTTCAGCAGTGGATGCGGAGGCAGATACACAACAATTCATCTTACCGATTACCATTCCACTTATAATCTCTTTTATTTTGATGCAGCCCGTTATGGATAATCCGGATGGAGTATTGGCTTATTGGCTTTCTATTATTCCTTTCACTTCTCCTATAATAATGATGGTTCGATTACCCTTTGGAGTGAACAATTCTGAGCTTATACTTTCAATGGCTTTACTAATTGTAGGATTCCTTGCTACTACCTATTTGGCAGCTAAAATTTACAGAACAGGAATACTGATGTATGGTAAAAAAGCATCATATAAAGAGTTATGGAAATGGCTAACCTATAGAGGGTAATAGCAAAAAAGTCCAATTTCTGGCATTTTTCACTGTTTTTAGCCCAAAAAATACCCCCAAAACAAGAGGAAATACATAGTGTATCTATTTGTTTATCAATTATTTAACGCTACTATAAACAATTAAATGTTAAAAAAGGGGGTTGCTTTTGTTGTACATACTAATGGATAAGTTTATCTTTGCCACGTATTAACCAAATAAATAATTAATTATGAAAAAGAATTTACGAAACATCTTAACGCTTGCGTTAGGATTTGTAACAATTTTCGCTACTGCCCAAAGTTGGGATGCTGACTCTAGAACTAGGGTTGACATGGGTGGCGATAATGATCAGTTTACAACTGAACAAAGAACCTCACTTGGCGTAAGCTGGGGTGGTGATGGCTGGGGCATCAATGTTAGTGGTGTTCACAACTATAATCTTGGAACTGCAGCACACACCATGGATTGGAATGAAGCTTATGCTACTACTGATCTTATGGGTTATGCTAGTGTATCTGTTGGTCGTCAAGCGCATGAGTATGGCGGAGGCCAACTAATTGGTGCTAATGATTGGGGAAGTGCTCCTCAAACAAGAGATGGTGGTCTTTTCTCTATCGCTAACGATATGATGGATCTTGATCTTGGTGTGTATAGAGATAATGACGGTACTGCTGATAGTACAGGAACTGCTTCTGAAACTACTAGTAACTATTTCATTAATGTATCAAAATCTGATGGAGACTGGAGTGTTAACTTAACTTACATTTCAAATAGTAATGAGGATAACGCTATGGGCTTAGATTTCGGTTACGCTATGATGAGTGGTGATCTTGATTTAGCTTTAAGTTATAACACTGCTACTGTAGGTGCTACAGATATGGATTATATGTCTATAGGTGCTACTTATAATGTAAATGATGACTTGTCTATCTCTGCTACTAGATCTACTAGTGGTGATGGAGGATTCGCTTGGGGAGGTTCTAACTATGGTAGTGGAACTGCTCTAGAAAATTGGACAGATTATGGTAACATGGGTAATTTAAGTGCTAATGATGAAGATATGTCTTTTGGCGTTTCTTATGCAATGGGTGACTTTACTTTAGGTCTAGCAATGCATAAAATTACTAATACTGGTGATGGTATGGATAATTACGAAAGAAATGTAACTGAAGCAAACTTGGGTTACACTATGAGTGATAATGCCAATGTTGGCATTAAGTATGCTACTGATGATAACCAATTTGGTGCTGAAGTTGATAATAAGTACATGTGGGTAACTTTAAATATTACTCCCTAATTAGCTTTAAGGACTAATAATAAAAAAGAGCTGCTTTGTGCAGCTATTTTTGTTATTTGTT